>Ga0265316_10004292_pt1 | contig 14236 bp, 10 predicted proteins | sample 4522metaG_FD_202092 | JGI IMG/M metagenome (GOLD analysis project Ga0265316, IMG submission 202092) | Rhizosphere microbial communities from Carex aquatilis grown in University of Washington, Seatle, WA, United States - 4-5-22 metaG | ecosystem: Host-associated > Plants > Roots > Rhizosphere >... | reverse complement strand
CTTCTTGCGGGCTGGCCGTACTCGAGCGCCCATTCGCTCCTCGACCCCGCGATCGGCCCCGACGGGACGCTGTACGTGGTCCAGGTGACGCCGACTCAGGGCTCGGGCAACTGGCCCGACGTGCTGCTGGCGATCGGTCCGGACGGCAAGCCCAGGACCGGCTGGACGCCCTGGAACCCGGCCGGCAACGAGCCGTTCACCACGGTTCTGCCCGAGCCGGACGGCCGCGTCTTCGTGCTTCTCGGCGGCGACGGCGGGCGGGCTCACCTGGTCCTGCTGGCGTCCGACGGTCGCCTTCTCTCGGATCTCGCGGGCACCGTAGATGGCTTCGAGCAGTTCAAGGCCATCGGTCTGTCCGCCGACGGGACCCTCTACGTATCGACGTACCTCGCGTTCGGCGGTCCGAAGACGCAGAGCGGCGACTCGTACGTCTTTGCCGTCCTCGAGGACGGAACTGCGAAACCGGGCTGGCCGGTTCGCGTGGACGCGGCGTCGTATCTGTCCGTGTCGCCCGGCGGCTCCGTCTGGATTACCTGGGAGGTCTATGCCCCGGGGACGGCGACGCCTTCCGGCGACGAGATCGCGGCCTTCGACCCCAGCGGCAAGCTGCTTCCCGGTTTCCCGATGGCATCTCTCGCCAACGGCCACAAGATGGCCTTCGACTCGAACGGGACCGCGTACGTGGTCATGCTCGCCGCGACAGGCGGCGAGGTCATCGACGCGATCCGCTGACCTGATCGGCCGGCTGCGGCCGCCTGCCGACCGGCGCAAACCGGCCTCGTGCCGCTCGGCCCGGCCGAGTACAGTTGGACGGCGACCTGTGGACCGGCGCCAGATCGGAAGGGGGTTCATGGACGTGGAAGCCGCCCGGCGAAGCTCTCATCGTGGCCGGCGGGCGACCCCGGCCCTCGCTGTCTTCCTCGTCCTGGCGACGTTCGTCGCCGCCCTGGCGGCCGCCGGGTGCGGTCCCGCGACGGCTACCGCTTCGCCGTCGGTGTCGGCGCCGCCTTCGGCCGCAGTTCCGAGCGCGACCCCGCTCGATGACGATGACGAGTCGACGGCCACTCTCGCGCCGGGAGCGTCCTTCTCGCCCGGGCCGACCGGCGAGCCGCTTCCCTCGAGTGCGTCGGGCGCGACCGCCGATCGCCTGCCCGGCGAGCCGGATCCGCTCCGGACCCCGGGCGTCCTGAACCCGGCCGTCACTCAGGCGGACATCGGCTCCACGATCTGCGTCTCGGGCTGGACGGCCACGATCCGCCCGCCGAGCAGCTACACGACGAACCTCAAGAAGCAGCAGATCGTCGAGTACGGCTACACCGACACGTCGACCGCGGACTACGAGGAAGACCATCTGATCTCGCTGGAACTGGGCGGCGCGCCGACCGATCCGCGCAATCTCTGGCCCGAGCCGTACACGGCCGGCCTTTCCGACGGGCGCTCAACGAGCGCGCACATCAAGGATGGCTTCGAGACTCAGCTCAAGAAGCAGGTCTGCGCCGGTTCACTGACCCTGGCCGCCGCCCAGGCGGAGATCGGCGACCACTGGGTCCACGCGTTCTACGGGATCGCCTTCACGACGGCAACGAACTCGGCCGGACCCTCGGCCTCGGCGGGCGGCCCGAGCGCGGGCCCGAGCTCGAGCGCGGGGCCGACCGCCTCGCCCGCCGCTCTCTCGGTCAAGATCACGAGCCTGTCCGCCTCGGTCAAGCACGGCTCGAACGCCACGGTGACGGCCGTGACCGTGGCGGGATCGGTCTGCACGGCGTCAGTCACCGATCCGTCGGGGACTATCTCGAGCGCCAGCGGCCTCAAGCCCGCGCGCACGGTCCCGTCCACGGGCAAGGTTTCGTGGACCTGGAAAGTCGGATCGAGCACCGATCCCGGCGTCGCCACGGTCACGATCGAGTGCTCGCACGGCGCCGCTTCCGGCAGCGCGGTCGGGACGTTCAAGATCACCTAAGGCTCCGTCAGACGCCCCGTGCCGGCGCCGGCACTTGTATTGCGTGCCGTCGGGGCGCACGATGGGAGCCTGACCGACCCCGTGCCGATGCCTCGGATTCCGAGACTGCGTCTGGCCGGCAGGGGAAGGTCGGCATGCTGGTTCCGTTTCCACGGCTTCACGCCGGGATGCCGCACGGTCGTCCAGAGTCCGCGGATCGCGTCGAACGGCGGGCGATCGCACTCTGGCCCCGGCTGAACCATCGGGCCCTGCATCGCTGCCAGGGCGACCCCGCCCGAATCGCGGCCCAGATCGCCCACCGGACCAAGATGACGCCCAAAGCGATCGTGAAGCTGATCTCCGACTGACCCTCGATCGGGTCGGCTCCCGGAATCGGGCAGCGCCCGAGCCCGGCGCACGGCGCCCGGCGCCCGCGCCCGCCCCGTCGGCCCGCCTCGGGTACGATCAGGCGAACCGGCCCGGGTTCGACGTCGAACTCAAGAGGCGTTCCCGCCGGCGCAGCGAGAGGCCCATGGCGACCGAGATCACCGCGGTGGTGTTCGACCTTGGCGGCGTGCTGATCGATTGGAACCCGCGCCACCTCTACCGCAAGCTGTTCGGCGCGGACGAGGCCGGCATGGAGCGCTTCCTCACGGAGGTCTGCGGTCCCGAATGGAACGCCGCGCTCGACGCCGGCCGCCCGCTCGCCGACGCCGTGGCCGAGCTTGCCGCCGCCCACCCCGGTGAGGCCGAGCTGATCGCCGCCTACGGGTCGCGCTGGCACGAGATGCTCGGCGGCGCGTTCGAGGACACCGTCGCGATCCTGCTCGAGCTCCGGCGGGCCGGCCTCCGGACCTACGCCCTGAGCAACTGGTCGGCCGAGACGTTTCCGGCCACTCGGCCGCTGTATCCGTTCCTGGCGGGCATGGATGGCATCCTCCTCTCGGGCGAGGTCAAGGTCGGCAAGCCCGATCCCGCGATCTTCCGGATCTTCCTGGAGCGCTTCGCCCTGACGCCGCGCAACACCGTGTACATCGACGACAATCCGCCCAACGTGGCCCAGGCCGCCTTGCTCGGAATGGTCGCGTTGCACTTCGCCGGCGCAGCCCAACTCCGCTCCGACCTGAGGGGTCTCGGCCTCCCGCTCGCGGCCGAGGCGGCGACGGCGGCTGCTCCGGAGGCATGAGGAGTACCCTCATTGTCATGAACGAGTCCGGAGAGAGACCTCACGACGGCGTTCTCGGTGCCCAGTTCGAGCCCGACGACGCCATGGCCCAGGAGATGACCGACCTGGCCGGCCGCTATGTCGAGCGCGGTCGCGAGCACAAGGCGGCGCTGGATTTCTCGGATGCGAGCATCGAAGAGGCGGACGGGGTCGGCATCCAGATGTACGCCGCGCTCGATCGGGAGGTCCGCGGGGCCGAGCTCGAAGAGCGCCGCAACGCCATCGCGTCGGAGCTGGGCGCCTACTTCGGCGAGACGTTCATCAAGAACCACGGCGGCCGCTGGGGCTGGGTGGCCGCGACCGGCAACCGCCTGTTCGGGTTGCATACGGACGCCGGGCTCAACGCCTTTCCCCTGAGCAAGGCGAGGAAGCGTCTGCAGCGGGCCGAGAACGACAACCTCGGCGTCGTCTACGCCTTCCTGTGGCGGTGGCCCGAGACGCAGACCCGGCGGCGCGAGGCGCGCTGACCCGGCAGAGGGACCCGCGGTCTCACCTGGCGGCTGCCGGCCGGGGATACGGTCGGATGCGCCGGCGCCACGACCACAATCTGATTCCGCTGCCCGGCTGCGCCCGGCCCGGAATGTCGATTCGGAGACGCCGCCGGCGTCGTTCGAGTGGAGGATGGCAGTCGCCGTCCGCGGAATCGTCTGGAGGCGTCACGTGCGCTACATGCTCCTGATCTACGCCGACGAAGCCCAGCAGCCCGACCCGGACTCCGGCGACGCGCCCGAGATATCCCCACCCTGGATGGAGTACACGCGCTGGCTCATGGGCCAGGGCATCCACATCGGCGGTGAGCGGCTGGCCGGCTCCGCCTCGGCGACCACGGTCCGAATCCGCGACTCGAACCGCCTGATCACCGACGGTCCGTACACGGAGACCAAGGAGGTTCTCGGCGGGTACTACATCCTCGAATGCGACAACCTCGACGTGGCTCTCGAGGCGGCGGCTCGTTGCCCCGGCGCGGCCGAAGGATCGATCGAGGTCCGGCCCATCGTGGGCATGCCGGCGCCCGCCCCGGCCGGATGACCTCCCCAGAGCCGGCTCCCGATCGGCCGGCTCCCGAGCGCCCCGTGGCGGAGCGGCCGGCTCCCGAGCGGCCGCACGCCGCCATCAACCAGGCTATCGAGCGCGTCTATCGCGAAGCCTACGGAGCCGTGCTGGCGACGCTCATCCGTTACCTGGGCGGTGACTTCGATGTCGCCGAGGAGTCGCTCGCCGACGCCTTCGCGCGGGCGCTCGAAACCTGGCCGCGCGACGGGATCCCATCCAACCCTGCCGCGTGGCTGACGACGGCCGCCCGCAACCGCGCTCTCGATCGTGTGCGGCGCGACCGGCGTCAGGCCGAGAAGCTGGCGCTGCTGGAGCGGCTGATGCCCTACACGGAGGTGGCGAAGATGCAGCTTGGCACGGAGGGCGGTCTCCAGGACGATCGCCTGAGCCTCATCTTCACGTGCTGCCACCCGGCGCTGCAGCTGGACGCGAGGGTCGCGCTGACGCTGCGTACGCTGGGCGGGTTGACGACGCCGGAGATCGCCCGCGCCTTCCTCGTCCCGGAGGCGACTCTGGCCCAGCGCCTCGTTCGGGCCAAACGCAAGATCCGGCAGGCGGGGATCCCTTATCGCGTGCCGCTCGGAGCGGAGCTGCCGGAACGGCTCGACAGCGTTCTGGCGGTCCTGTACCTCGTCTTCAACGAGGGCTACCTGGCCAGCGCCGGCGAGTCACCGATCCGCCGCGAGCTGTGCTCAGAAGCCATCCGCCTCGCCGCCCTGGTCGCCGACCTGCTGCCGGAGAGGCCGGAGACGCACGGGCTGCTGGCGCTGCTCCTGCTCCAGGATTCGCGGCGAGACGCGCGCGTCGGCGCGGACGGCTCGATCGCCCTGCTCGAGGACCAGGACCGCAGCCTCTGGGACGGCGCCGAGATAGCGCGCGGCCTTGCGGCACTGGACCGCGGTTTTGCGGCCGCGGGACGACTCTCGCATGCGTCGGTCGGGCGGTATCTGCTGCAGGCGTCGATTGCGGCGGAGCACGCCCGCACCCGCGACGGCCGATCGACAGACTGGCGCGCGATCGCGACTCTCTACGAGGCGCTGGCCCGGATCGATCCCTCGCCCATAGTCGAACTCAACCGCGCGGTCGCGATCGCCCAGGCGGACGGACCGGCCGCCGGCCTCGGTCTTCTGGACGAACTGGCGGCGAGCGGCGTCCTGGCCGGCTACCACCTCCTGCCGGCCGCGCGGGCGGACCTCCTGCGTCGCCTCGGCCGCGCTTCCGAAGCCGCAGCGGAGTATGAGCGCGCCCTGGCCATGTCGGACAACGACGCGGAACGCCGTTTCCTGCGGCGGCGCCTGGCCGAGACCCGGAGCTGAGCGGCGCCGGCGCGCGCCGGCTCGGGCGGAGCCCGGAGCTGAGCGGCGCCGGCGCGCGCCGGCTCGGGCGGAGCTTCGCAAGAGAGTTCCTCCGCCCGAGCCTCGGACGCTGTGGCTACATCAGGCCGACGACGTGGCCTTCGGGATCCGAGAAGAGCGCGATCGTTGTCTCGGGGGCGACCTCGGTGAGCGGCATGATCACTTTCCCGCCGAGCTGCTCGACGCGCTTGAGGGTCGCCGCCGGGTCGTCGGCGTGGACGTAGAACGTGACGTGGCCGTCGCCGCCCATCGGGCTCTTGCCGATGCCGGCGGTCAGGCCGTTGTCGTCGCGGTGCATGCCGTAGCCGTCCGGGTTGCTGGTGTCGAGGCCCCAGCCGAACGCATCGGCGTAGAACTTCTGGAGCTTCGCCGCGTCCCGGCCCACGACTTCGACGTGGATCACATGAGTCGCCATCTGTCGATCTCCTCGCCTGTTTGGGGTTGGGAACGACCAGGTAGTTCGATCGTTCTGACCAGGCGACGAACCCCGCGCTCCCGGATCGACAGAGTCGGCGGCGGGCTCGACTCCACGCGCGAATTCGCCGGGAACCGGCTCACCTGCCGCAACGGCCGGGCTCGGCGCGCCCGACTCGGTCAGGAGTGCGCCGCGACGGCGGCGGGGGCGGTGGCCCCGGCTTCGAAGTCGTCGAGTCGCACCCGCGTCCACGAGGCGCCGATCAGCAGCACCTGGAAGGCGAGGTGCAGCCACGCCAGCGTGGCGAAGACGACGGCCACTCCCCCGAACAGCGACAGCGCGCCGGCCAGCAGCGGGGTGATGTACACGAGGAGCTCGGTCAGGGCGGTGAGCAGGAGCCCGGCGAGCAGCGTCGGTGGCAGCAGGACCGAGATCGGGACCTTCGTGTTGGGGACGATGCGATAGACCACGCCGACCACAAATACCACGACCGCCGCGGTCGCCAGTGGGAACACGACGCCGGACACGCTCCGGCTGGCGCCCCAGCCGGCTCCGCTGCCGCTGCTGCCGATCACGATGTCCTGGACGGCGGACAGCGCGATCCCCGAAAGGAGCCCGCCGACCAGCAGCAGGACCGAGACGAACCCGCGCAGGATGCGGTCGAACGGGCCGCGCGCCGGCGTTCGCGAGAAGACCAGGGAGATCGCTTTGTCGAGCGCGCCGTAGAACTGGCTCGCGCCCCAGGCCAGGCCCGCCAGACCGATGATCGAGAACGCCCCGGCATGCGCCGCGACGCTGTTCAGCCCGTCGTTGGCGATCGGCGCGAACGGGGCGAGCTGGCCGGTCAGGCCGTCGATCAGCCGCTGGCGGTCGGCCGCGGCCGGGACCAGATAGCCCAGGACGCCGACGGCGAAGAGCAGCCCGGTCAGCCCGGCGAACAGCGAGCTGTATGCCAGTCCCTCCGCGAGGAGACTGCCCCCGGCCTGGTTGAAGACGTCGAAAACCGCACGCGGACGGCGCACGGCCTCCAGCCCGAGGACTCGGCCCGCCGTTCGGTCCAGGAACGTCCGGTCGCGTTCGAGCTTCTCCCGGTCCTGAACGATCCTGTCCTCTACCGCCGCCCCGATCTTCGGTCGCCCTCCGGGCTCGACCATGCGCCGCTCCTCCGATGATCCCGATGCCCCGACGGCCGCGCCGGCCCTCGCGTTCGGCCAATTGTCCTCGCACGCGGCCTTCGGCGCGCGCCGAGCTACTGCGGCGCGCGCGTCACGTGTGGTGGAAGAAGCCCTCGGCAAAGACGGTGTCGCCGTATCGGGCCCGGCCCACGTAGTGTCCGGTGTGCTGGCACGGCCCGCAGCTGAGCGAGCCGAACTCGTCGCCGGGGCCGAAATCGTCGGTCCCTATGTCCAGCTCGAACACCTTGAGCTCCTGCCTGCCGTCGATCCGGGAGATGTCGATGCGCACGTCTTGCTGGTTCGGGACGGTCAGGCTGTGGGCGAACGTGTCGGATGTGATCGTGGCGTCGGTGCCGGGCTGGCAGGGCGTCATGAAGTCGGTGGAGAAGCAGATCGTGCCGCCGTGCCGGGGGCAGCGGTCACGAATGGGCGCGCCTGTGGCTCGATCCACCGGGCGGCGACCGCCCAAAGGGCAATCACGACCAGCAGCGCGGCTACTGACTTGACGGCGACGCGCCACATGCCTCCCACCTCCGCCACCCTGTGCCCGTTTGGCGATGCAGTAGACGGTCCGACTAGACCGTGCGACCTAGACGTCGCCCTCGAAATAGGCGGTGTCTACCTTCCGGACTAGATACTGGCGATAGTCCCTGACGCCAATGCCGTAGTCGTACAGAAGGCGTGCGAGGGTCAGCCCGTCGATGAGGACGATGCGACTTGGTATTCGCCCCACATACTCGCGAGCCTCCTCCGTGAAGCGCGACGTGGTGATGAACACACCCTTTGTGGCGCGCTGCCCTTGGAGACTACCGGCGAACGCCTGAAGATCAGGCCGGCTAACTGGACGCTTTGGATCCCACCTCTTTGCCTGAATGTAGACAGCATCCAGGCCTAGCTTGTCCTCGTCGATGACCCCGTCGATGCCGTCATCGCCGGACTTGCCGACACGACGTGACGCTCCTGGATCAGCGCCGCCGTAGCCCATAGCGACAAGCAGATCGACCACGAGCTGTTCGAAGAAATCGGGCCCCCCGCTAAGCACATGATCAAGAAGGTCTGCCTCAACACTCCGCCGCTGGACTGCGTAAATCGAATCCAGCAACTCATCGGGCGTCTGAGAGGCCGCGTGCTCGAGTGGCTCGGGACTCGCGCTTGCTGTTCGCGTCCGGAAGGCCACGAACTCCGGGAAACTCGACAGGCGCTTCACGTCGATCTTCGACGGCTTCTCGGCGAGCAGCTGGCGTCCCCGCTCGGTGATGCGAACCGTTCCTCGAGCTGAGCGCTCGAGAACCACAGCCTTGGCGAGGTAGGTGACCGCCCAGTGAGAGCGGTTGAAGATGACCCTCTGGCCGGACTGAAGCTGCTGATCGCGTTCCTCCGGAGTCAGGTGCAGTTCCGCAGCGATTTGTTCGATCAGGTCCGCGATGCGGTGGTCAGCACCGTCAGCAGTGGCCCGGAGCAGGGGCAGCATCAGGGTTTGATAGTCAGGGACTCCCATTTGGGCACCCTCGTCGTGACCGGCCTTGGCCCCACTAGATTACCAACCGACGCCAACTCGAAATCGGCGCGTCCTGTCCAAGGCTTCGATCTTTGACCTGGGAAGGGAATGGTTCTAGCTGCACCCGCTCGTGGACCCGCAGTTCAGGCACTTGTAGCAGGACCCGTTGCGGACCATGATCGAGCCGCAGTCGGCGCAGCTGGGGGCGTCGGCCTGGCTGGTGAAGGTGACCTGGTTCTTGCCGATGCCGAGGCTGCCGAGAGTGACTCGGGCGGCGGTGTCGGTGGAGTGGCCGTTCCCGTTGCTCGAGGGTCTGGCGGTGGCGGAGGGTTCCGTGGAGGACTCTCCGGCGGGCGGCGGGGTCGTCGCTTCTGCCGCGGGAGTGGCAACGGCCGTGGCGCCACTCGGCGGTGAAGCCGGCCCCGCGGCGGGCGAGGAGGCGCTCCCTGACGTCCCGGCGCTGCCGGCTCCGGCCGAACCGCTGAGGCCGAGGGTCAGCGGCTGCACCGAAGATTCCGCGTTCGCCGACCGGTCGACCAGACCAAGCGTCGCTCGGTCTTCCGGAGGCAGGAAGCGCGAGCCCATCCAGCGGAAGATGTAGTCGACGATCGACTTGGCGATTGGGATCTCGGGGTTGCTGGTGAAGCCCGACGGCTCGAATCGGACGTGGGCGAACTTGTGGACCAGGTCGTGGAGCGGCACGCCGTACTGCAGGGCGACGCTCACGGTGGTCGCGAACGTGTCCATCAGGCCGCTGATCGTGGAGCCTTCCTTGGCCATCTTGAGGAAGATCTCGCCGGGCTGGCCGTCCGGGTAGAGCCCGACGGTGATGTAGCCCTCGTGGCCGGCGATGTCGAACTTGTGCGTGATCGCGGTTCGTTCGGCGGGCAGGCGGCGCCGGTACGGCTTCGGCTCAGCCGGGGCCGAGGCGGCGGCCGGCGCCGCCAGCTCCAACTCCTTGTCCTTCTTCTTGCCCGTCATGAGGGGCTGGGAGCGCTTGCTGTTGTCGCGGTAGATCGCGATCGCCTTGAGGCCCATCCGCCAGCCTTCGAGGTAGACCGTCTCGATCTCGTCGGGCGTGGCCGCCTCGGGCATGTTGACCGTCTTGCTGATTGCGCCCGAGAGGAAGGGCTGGACCGCGGACATCATCCGCAGATGGCCCATGTAGTGGATGGAACGCGTGCCGTTCATCGGCTTGAAGGCGCAGTCGAAGACCGAAAGGTGCTCCGGCTTGAGCTCCGGCGCGCCCTCGATCGTCTCGCGCTCGTTGACGTAGGCGACGATCGAATCGACCTGATCGGGCGTGTAGCCGAGCTTGCGCAGGGCGCCCGGGACCGTCTGGTTGACGATCTTGAGGAAGCCTTCGCCGACGAGCTTCTTGTACTTGACGAGGGCGATGTCCGGCTCGATGCCGGTGGTATCGCAGTCCATCATGAAAGCGATGGTGCCCGTGGGGGCGAGCAGCGTCGTCTGGGCGTTGCGGAAGCCGTTGGCCTGGCCGAGGATCAGGGTCTCGTCCCAGATGTCGCGGGCGGCGCGGTGGAGGTCCGCCGGGACGCTCTGCTTGTCGGGGATTCCGTGGGCGGCGTCGCGGTGCTTCTCGATGACGCGCAGGAACGGCTTCTCGTTCTTGCGGTATTCGGCGAACGGGCCGCCGTGGTCGCGGGCGATGATGGCGCTCTGGCGGTAGGCCTCGGCGGTCATGACCGAAGTGATGGCGGCGGCGTAGGCCTGGCCCTCGCTCGAGTCGTAGGCGAGGCCGCGGTTCATCAGCAGCGCGCCCAGATTGGCGTAGCCCAGACCGAGGGGCCGGAACAGGTGCGAGTTGTGGGTGATTGCCGGCGTGGGGTAGCCGGCGTTGTCGACCAGGATCTCCTGGGCGGTGATCGTCAGGCGGCTGGCATAGCGGAAGCCCTCGACGTCGAACTCGCCGTCGTCCCGCACGAACTTCATCAGGTTGAGGCTGGCGAGGTTGCAGCTCGTGTCGTTGAGGAAGCTGAACTCGCTGCACGGGTTGGTGGCGTACTGGCGGGCCGAGTTGGAGACCGGGTTCCAGTCGTTGATCGTGGTGTCGTACTGGATGCCGGGGTCGCCGCAGACCCAGGCCGCGTCGGCCATCTCGCGGAAGAGGGCTCGGGCGCGGTACGTGTCCATCGGCCGGCCGTCGACGACGGCGTGCGTGGTCCAATCGCCGTCGGTGGCCACGGCGCGCATGAAGTCGTCCGTGACGCGGACGGAGTGGTTGGCGTTCTGGAATGCGATCGAGCCGTAGGCCTCGCCGGTGAAGCTGGCGTCGTAGCCGGCCTCGATCAGGGCCCAGGCCTTCTTCTCTTCCTTGAGCTTGCAGTTGATGAACTCGTCGATGTCCGGATGGTCGATATCCAGGATGACCATCTTGGCCGCGCGGCGGGTCTTGCCGCCCGACTTGACCACGCCGGCGAAGGCGTCGTAGCCGCGCATGAAGCTGACCGGGCCGGACGCGGTGCCGCCGCCCGACATCTTCTCCTTGCTCGACCTCAGCGTTGAGAGGTTGGAGCCGGCGCCCGAGCCGAACTTGAACAGCATCGCCTCGGTCTTGGCCAGGTCCATGATCGAGGACATCGAATCCTGGACCGAGTTGATGAAGCAGGCCGAGCACTGCGGGTGGGCCTCGACCCCGACGTTGAACCAGACCGGCGAGTTGAACGCCAGCTTCTGGTGGACGATCAGGTGGGTCAGCTCGGCCTGGAAGGTGCGCAGGTCCTCTTCCGTGGCGAAGTAGTGCTGGTTCTCCGCCCAGCCGGTGATGGTGTTGACCACGCGGTCGATCAGCTGACGGACGCTGGTCTCGCGCTCGGGCGTGCCCAGGTGGCCGCGGAAGTACTTGCTGACGACGACGTTGGTGGCGAGCTGGCTCCAGAACGCCGGGACCTCGACGTCCTTCTGCTCGAAGACGCTGACGCCCTTCTCGTTGCCGATGCTCGCGGTCCGGGTCTCCCACGCGATCTGGTCGTAGGGGTGGATCCCGGGAGTGGTCCAGCGGCGCTCGACGTGGAGGCCCTGGACGCCTTTCCCGGTGAAACGGCCGTCGGGGAGCATGGGGGCGACCGCCTCGTCCATGACGGGGATCGCGCCTTCGGCTGCTGGGGTCATTTCCTGCACCTCTACCTGTTCGTCGTGGTCTCGCGGTTGGGACGCTTGTGGGTTCCTACGTATGTGTCCATGTGCGTGTTTGCGCGGCTTTGGGCGTGGGTCTTTGCGCTGGCGGCGGGGCGGGGTTGGCAACGCGATGTGGCGTTGCCGGGGCGCCGGCGCCGCGGGCTGGGCTCTTCACCACTCCGCGTGCCGGCCTGATGGCCCGGACCGGTTGTGTCTTTCGTCTCCCAACGATAGCTGCGAGGCTCGGGGCCGCGGCTCAGTCCCAGACCTGAATTTTCGCCGGTGCGCCGTCCTCGCTCGGTCGGTATCCTGCCGTCTCGGGTCCGCCCTCGCGGCCCCGATCGACCGACGGAGGTTACGCCCGCCCTCCAGCCCAGTCAATACCCAAAAACACAACATCTTGTGGTATCCCGCAGTGCACAACCACCATATATGGGTAGGGGGCGCGCTCGTGGCGTCGGCCGCGAGGCCGCCGTGGGCGACCCCTGGGGACGCCGTGTGGAGAAGCTGTGGACAGAGCGCCCTCGGGCCGACTCGGGGCGGGGCGGCGCTCGCGGTTTGGCGTGTCGCGGCTCGGCGAGTGGCCGTACCGAACGTGCGTTCTATTATACCGTGGTCCCGCAAGCGGGGCGAGTGGCGGCGCGAGGGAGTGGCGGCGCGGGGGAGTGGCGGCGCGGTGGAGTGGCCGCGCGTGGCCCGGCGATCGCCGCCGGGCCCCCGTTACGCTCAGTTGAGCGCTACTCAATCCGGTCCCGCATCCGACGCCGGAGGTATAGTTGAGGTCGAGCGCGGGGGTAGGTGCTCCTATACCGGCAATGCCCGAAACCAGGATCGAGAATGAGCACAGCTTTCGCCGCCAGGCCGACTCTTTCGCGCTTCTCGGCCAGCCCGAGGATCCAGCGTCTGGCAGATCGCAGCCACGACCTCGCCAAGAGCAACCGCCGCAACGTGTACGTCGACAACCGCGAATTCCTGGTCTACCACTGGTCCGGGAAGTCGTCGGCGTTCTCACCGGCAACCGGCGAGCAGGCACTGGGCGACGACGAGCGGATCAGCCTGGGCGACCACAACTGCCGCGTCGACGTCGGCGTCCCGTATCCGTTCACGCCCGAGATGCCGTCCAGGACCGAAGGCCTGGAGCTCACGGCCGCGAACTGGGCGAGGGACTACGCCTTCTTCCTCGACCATAGCCCCTCCGAGGTCTACGCGGACGAGACGATCGTCGGCGAATTCCACTGGCAGCTGGACGAGGCCCGGTTCTACAAGTTCCCCGACGAGATCTACGACATGGGCTTCGCCCTGCGCGAGCTTGGCGCCGGCGGCATCAGCCTGGCGCACACGTGCCCGGATCTCAGCATCGGCCTGACGCTGGGATGGGGCGGGCTGCTCGAGAAGGTCCGCGAGAACAGACGCCGTTTCGAGGGCTACGAGGCCACGGACCGTGTCGCATACCTGAATGCCTCCGAGCAGGTCGTCCTCGCAATCATCCGCTTCATCAAGAAGCACGCCGAGCGCGCCCGAAGCCTCGCCCTCACCGCGGCCGACCCCGAGCAGAGGCGCCGCTACGAGGAAGTCGCCGCGAATTGCGCCCACATCGCGCTGGCGTCGCCGGCCACGTTCGAGCAGGCGGTCCAGTGGATCCAGTTCTTCCAGGTCGTGGAGCGGATCAACGGCCACGGCAACGGCTACGGCCGCCTCGACCAGCTTCTGATCGACTTCTTCAGGCGCGACACGGCGGCCGGCGTCCTGACCCGCGACCGGGCCCGCGACCTCGTCGCCGAACTGTTCCTCAAGTACGGCGGCAACTACTTCTCCTTCGCCGGCCGTAACCGGGAGTTGCGCGACGCCACGAATGAGGTCAGCTGGGTGGGCCTGGAAGCCTACGACATGATCGGCGGCTACAACCACATCGGCGTCATGTGGCACCCCGACATCGATCCCGCCTACTACGCCTACGCCTGCGACGTCGTGTCGCGACACGGCTGCGGCGTTCCCACGCTGATCAACTACGACGTGCTGCGCGCCAGCGAGCTGTACTCCGGGTATTCGGAGGAGGACGCGTGGAACGTGTCCTACAGCGGCTGCCAGTGGTATTGCGCGGTCGGCAACGAGTACAGCGACCACGACCTGAACTGCCTGGTCCTGGTCAAGCCCATGCAGCGGGCCATCGACGTCGCCATCCGGGACGGCATCGCCGACTTCGAATCGTTCTGGAACATCTACACCGACGAAGTCGAGAGGACCGCCGTCGCTCTGGTCGCCTTCAAGAACAAGGTCTACGAGTGGCATCCCAGGGTCTGGCCCGAGATGGTCACCTCGCTGTGCATGCACGGTCCGATCGAACATGGGCGGGACGTGACCGACTCTCCATCGGTGAACAATGCCTTCACGTCGGTGAACGTCCTGGGCGTCCCAAACGTCGTCGACTCGATGTTCGC
>Ga0265316_10004291_pt1 | contig 14236 bp, 16 predicted proteins | sample 4522metaG_FD_202092 | JGI IMG/M metagenome (GOLD analysis project Ga0265316, IMG submission 202092) | Rhizosphere microbial communities from Carex aquatilis grown in University of Washington, Seatle, WA, United States - 4-5-22 metaG | ecosystem: Host-associated > Plants > Roots > Rhizosphere >... | reverse complement strand
AGTATCCATCAGGCAGCTCGTGCGCAACGCACTGCGTATGCGCCCTGACCGGATCGTGGTCGGCGAGGTCAGAGGAGGGGAAGCGCTGGATATGCTCCAGGCAATGAACACCGGCCACGACGGCTCGATGACCACTTTGCACGCTAATTCCACTCAGGATGTCGTAACCCGCATGGACTCGTTGATCCTTATGTCAGGTATTGAGCTGCCGTTACGCGCTATCCGCGAAATGGTGTCTTCCGCTATCCATGTTGTTGTGCACACTGCCCGCCTTTCCGATGGTTCGCGCAGAATAACCCAGATCACGGAGTTAGCCGGCATGCTTGAGGAAGGCCGCATAAATTTAAAAGACGTTTTTATGTTTAAACAAAGCGGAATGGATGATAACGGAAAAATAATCGGCCAATTCCGGCCCACCGGGTATATCCCCACTTTTTTTGAAGATTTCAAATTGAAAGGCCTGAAGATCTCTGAAAATATTTTTAAGGCCTAAGAAATTCGCAATGAAAATAATCAATACAACCAAAAATGTGACTTTAGCGGATAATGTAATTTTGACGCAAACTACCCTTGCGCGCCTTAGGGGCTTGCTTTTTCGTAAAGAATTCAGGAAAGGGGAAGCTCTGATCATCAAACCTTGTAATTCAATACACATGTTCTTTATGAGCTTTCCCATAGATGTGATTTTCGTTGATTCTAATGACAGAATTGTAAAGATCCATAAAGGAATTAAGCCTTTTAGGGCCACTCCTGTTTATTTTAAGAGTAAGTTTGCCATTGAACTTCCTGCCGGTACTCTTGAAGGTACAAATACGACTGAATCCGATACTCTTACAGTTATTCCTTAATTAAGGAGGGACGGGCTCCAGGGAGCCCGTCCCTCCTTTTTAAAGGCTTTAATAAGCTCTTGACTTTGCCCGTGCAATGCGCCATAATAACTAAAATAATGTCCAATCTGGAGAAAATATGGGTGTTGTTCATAAATTAAGGCCTGAAATCATTGAGTTTATTATCCAGCAAAAGAAGGGCGCTCCCGGCTTAAGTTGCCGCAGTTTAGCCGACCTCCTATTTATTACATTCAAAACCAGAGTTTCTAAATCCAGCGTAAATGAGATAGTCAGGGAAGCAGGCCTTAGCCAGCCTGTTGGCCGCAGGGTATCCAAGGCTCCCCCGCAGACATTGAAAGAAAGGATACATCTTGCTTTAAGCCATGAGGCAGGAGGTAAGCTATCCGGTGAGGATAAGCTTGCTGTTGAGGCAGAAAAAAAGGCACATAAAGAAAGAGAAGAGCGCTCGCATAGAGAAGAGGAAGAAAAAACACGCATTGAACAGGAGCGCCTTAAGCTTGAACAGGAGCGCCTTAAGCTTGAACAGGAGCACCTTAAGCTTGAGGCAGAGAAGATAGCCGAAGATCAGAAGATACTTCAGGAACAAAAGAACCTTGAAGATAAGATAAGGGCCGCGGGAGAAACAAAGAAGCTTGACGATGAGAGGCGCCTTAAAGAAGAACAGGAAAGAATAGCAAGAGATGCAGCGGAGAAAGCACGCCTTCAGGAAGAGATCTTAAAAGCGGAACAGGGAAAACTTAAGGCGGAAAAGGAAAGAAAAGAAAAAGAGGAAACAGCAAAAAAAATAGAAGAGGAACAGTCAGCCAAAGAGCAAGAAGCAGCTAAAGTGCCTAAAGAAGTTTTTGTTTACGAGCCGCCCCTTGCGGTAGAGGAAAAAGAAAGGGACTGCTCAGGATTGATACTTTTAAAGGCAGTTGATTATTTGTTAGGGGGGAGTTTTAAATTCAATGAGATAATCCAAAAGAAGTTGGGCAAAGATGGAAAAGAAACGGTTCTTTTCAACGAAGGGCTTATTTATTCTCCTTTCCTTGAAAAAAACCCAGCCGGGCTTGATTCATTGAACGGGATTTTAGGCCAAGATATACCTCAAGATAAATTCCGGGATTATCTTTTACGGGTTCAGGAGGCCGGGATTTCAAAGCCCGAACTTTCCAGCGCCATTATAGATATTTCTAAAGAAGTCAGGTGTTTAAAGATCATTTTTGTCGACGGAAGCTTTCTTTATATAGATGCTGATTTCTATACTACGTGGTCCACGCAATATACGCCTTATGATTTTTCCACAGGTATTAATAAAGTAAAAAGCGACCTAAATAGGTATCTTCTTAACAACCACCCGTTAGTTCTTTTTATGGCTTCTGGTTATGATTTCCCTACTAAGGAATTTATGGGCCTTATTATAAATTTTAGCCTTGAAAGAAATATTCCTCAAACTATCACGCTATATGACAATAAACTTTCCGAAATGGCTTCTATTCGCGCCAGCCTGAAGAAAACTAAATATCAATTGGTTTTTGGATTATGGCCGTGGCAATTTGTAGGGGCGCGGCATGTAAAAAGTATAGGAGAATTCTCCGCGCACCATTTAAAAAAGCTGGGTAGTGATTTTTTTCTGGCGGATATCCAACTCGAGCTGGTGCATCCGGAAACCAAACAGAGAGCGATCTTAAACGGGTGTGCTTTAAAAAACTCTCTTTCTGAACAAACCCGGTTGGTGATTTTAACGAATGCGAACAAGGGCGTATTTAAGTTGGACGAGTTGGCGGATATGTATTTGTGTAATTGGCCTAATCAGGAAGAGACCTTTCAGGATTATTCAAGGAAAGTCGAGCTTTTTACCTATACGGCTGATTCGCAAAAGTTTTTTTCTTTGGATATGATGAGCCAGGAATTCGAGAACGCTGCGGATATAAGAGGGATTCTCGGAAGCTATTTTAAATTACTGGACTTATACCTTAAATGCCATTTCCTGCCCACAGGTTATGAGGAAAAAGAGTTTGAAACGATGAAATCCAGGTTTTATGACTTAATTGCGCATATTAAGCCTGAGGAAAACTCCACTAAGGTGACTTTTAGTCTTCCTGCCGGATACGCTTACGCCAGGGATTTGGAATACCTTTGCCGCCGCCTGAATGAAAAAAACATTGAATTTTATCCGGGAAAAACAGCCAGATTTTCTTTATAGCGGACCGGAAGAAAACGTTTTCAATTAAATGATTCTGTGAGATTGACGCCTGCCTATAGTAGTGTTATATTTTGTTTGGCAATATAATATAGAGTAGGTGTAAGAAATAAGGGAATTAAAAATGAAAAAGCCACGGGAAAACCGCGCTCAGAGCGCTGTTGAGTATATTATTATTTTTGTCATTGTCGCTGTCGCATCGGTATTACTGTTGAACAGCATGCCGAGTATTTTTAATATATACATCAATAAATGTACGGGCGCAATAACAGGAGATACCTAATGATAATTTTGCAGCGCCGTGGGCAGAATGTGATTGAGTATACAGTTTTAATTATGATAGTCGCAGCTGCTTTAATTGCCATGACCACTTATATGATGCGTTCAATGAACGCGAGGATCAAGCAGACACAGGATGAATTAAATTATTACCGCAGTGAAGGCGGTTATGGTTCTTCGTAAAGAAAGGGGTGTAAGATGAAAAGACTCAAAGCTCAAAGTACGCTGGAATACGTAATTATTCTTGCAGCAATTATCGGGGCAATAGTTCTTGTGGCAAATACCATGTTGAAACCGTCACTGCAGAATACCTATAGTGGTTTGACCACTAAGATGGAGAATAAAGCAGGGGACGTGAATTTTAAATAGCGTTTAATACAGGGGAGGTAGAAAAATGTTAAGACTTAAGAGAAGGGGTCAAAGCACGGCTGAGTATGCCATAGTTATAGGCTTGGTTATTGCTGCGGCTGTAGCTATGCAGATTTACGTAAAACGTGGCCTGCAGGGTAAAATTAAAGATGCAGTTGATATAACTGTAACTGAGACTGGTTCGGGCACGGTCATCGGCGGCGGCCATCCACAATATGAACCCTATTATCAGTCATCGAATATGCAGGGGACACATGTTGCCTCCGTTACAGAGAATACCGCAACGGGTGGCGGGGTTACCAGGACTACGGGAAATGATACTAGTACCAGGACAGGAACTTCTACTGTATCAGATACTAAAAGCGCTGATTAGAGGTTTTGTTCAGAAGGAGGTTTAGAATGAATAAACGCAGGATACGCGGACAGGGTACTTTGGAGTATGTTATTCTGACCGGGTTTGTGGTCGCAGCACTTATTGCCATGGGTGTTTATATGAAGCGCGGTTTTCAGGGAAAGCTGCGTGAATCTACCGACCAGATCGGCGAGCAATATTCGGCGGAACATACTAATACGCAATATACCACGACTACCAATACATCTCAGAATGAGAACGTGGCCGCTGGCGTAACTACAACCAGTGTTACGGCAAATACCCAGACAAAAACCGGCAGCGAAACGGTCGATGCCCTTAGTACTGAATAAATAAAAACGAGGGAGAGTGATCACCATGCGTCGTGGGCAAGCTACGTTGGAATATATTTGCTTGTTGGGTATTTTTGTCGCTGCACTTATAGCTACGGGTATTTATGTTAAACGCGGTTTTCAGGGCAAGTACCGTGATTTGGGGGAGCAGATCGGTTCGCAATATTCCCCGGCGGCAACCACTTCAACTTTAACAAATCAAGCTATTTCAAACACGACCTCTACCACAATAAGTACAGTAAAAAAAGTCTATAGTGAAGCCGGGGTTACAGTTTCAGCCCAAAACCAAAAAAATGATACACAGGGAAACAGTCAGATGCGTTCGCATGTTCAAGATACCACCGGCGCGTTGAATAGCGGGAGTGATTAATGATAAAGATGCTTAGTTCCAGAAAAGCCCAGAATTTGACGGAATTAGCCCTACTCATTGGAGTAGTCGCCATGGTTTTTATAAGTATGGAGGTTTATTTTAGGCGCGGTTTGCAGTCAAAAATAAAAAACATGAGTGATAATTATATGACCGGCGATAAACTTCTTGGGGCCGGTAATTTAGCTGGTACGGCTAAACAGGAAATTTACTCGATAGACACGCATAACTATCTTGTTCAGCAGTCAGGCACCACAACAGTTTCAAACGGGCGCGTAGCTGTTAGGGGTATAGCCGGGGGAGGCAGGGTTGAGACATCTGATGTAAATACAATAGTTCCCGCTTCTACTTCCAGCAGCGAAGTAAATTATTAAGGTGGTGAGGTAAAATGCCAAATCATAAAGGACAGTCAATTACAGAGATAGCAATCTTTGGAACGTTGATCATTATGGCCTTTTCCTTTATTATAATGTTTAGCGAACGCATAAACCGTCAGCAGTCCTATATTATGCAGGGGTTCCGCGAATCGTTATATGAAGCGCGCACCTTAAAAGGCCCGGTTAGCTATACAAAAACTGCTGACCGCCGCATGCCCAATGTTTCCGCCCCCATGACGTTAGGTAATCAGGAGACATTTAGCAGTAGCAATAATACTATGTGGGGTAATAAATTTGATGAATTGGATGAAGCTAGGACTTTTTATAAGATAAATAATGCTGATAAGATAGAAGTTATGCAAACTCTTTCTGTCAGTATCAGCGGCGGAGGAGGTTCCGGAGCAAAAATTACACCGGTAATAACAGGCGGAGTAATTACCGGTTTCACTGTTGTTTCAGGCGGATCAGGTTATACTTCTGCTCCAACTATTACCATTAAAGGCGGCAACGGAACAGGCGCAACGGCAACGGCAGTAATAACAGACGGTGTTGTTACCGGCGTTACTATTTCATCCGGAGGTTCAGGTTATATCGCTGCACCTTCAGGGAGTGTAACCGAAGTTACTACGATTCAACAAACGACTTATACAAGAAATGACCAGACTTTAACAAAATCACCCGGTGCAGATTCCGTAAGCGTTAGGCAACTCAAGGCTAATGATACACTCATTGAAACCTCTCCGGATTATAATAAGACTTTTTACCTTGGGGCCAACGGGGAATATTATGTTGACTCAAGCAGCGAATTGTCCAGGTCAGGCTCCTTGACTTCGAAAGGGAGGTAATTAATGGGAAGAAGGGCGCAGGCGACTCTTGAATTTACCCTTGCTTTTGTTATAATAGTTGCGTTGATCGCAAGCCTTTTCATTATGTGGAAATGGTCAACGGATAATATTGTTAAAAGGCAGAAGTGGTATAGCGGCTCAAGGGTCCAGGCAGGCTCCATTGCTCCTACGGCATCATTAAAAGAGATGCCGGTAGTGCCGCCGACAGCTAAAAAATTAGAGGATAGTGATATGGTTTATCCGGAGAATAAATAAACAATGTTTTTTTCCTGGCTTATAGAAAATAAGCACTTTAAGAAGGGGAGTGATATCAAGGGACAGATCACTCCCCTTTTGATTGTAATTATGGTCGTGCTTCTTATTTTAGCCTTGGTTACAATCAATGTGGGCCGTGTTGCACTGGACAAAACATATTCTTCAAGCGCTTCCGACGCCGGAGCGCTCGCCGCTGCCTCAATATATGCAGCAGCTTTTAATGAATTGACGCAGGATAATCATGATTATCTATGGATGACTTATGTTAAGAATTATGCAGCGATGAGCATGCTGCATGATGAGGCGCAAGATGACCTTGATTATGCCATAGCGTTTACTTTAACGGGGCTCGCTCTTTTGGATTCCGCCTATTATTATCTTCTTGCTCAGACACCTGCTTTATGCCCGGTAGTTTTGTATACTTATTATTCAAGTGCTGCTTGGTTTTTTGCAGCCAGCGCCGCTTTTACTATGGCGGGAGCATATACGAACCAATTTATTGCTGCTGCTTCACTTATGCGTTCTTTAGTCGATAGCCACCATCTGAATACGTATGATGCCTATTGCCAGCTAAGGAAGATGATGGATGATTATAACAGCTCTAGTAATGATACCGGGTATTCTTATGCATTTAGCAATAGCGGTATCCTGGACAAGTTATCTAAAGAGCAGCAGAACACATTTAGCAGCTGGTTGTCAGATAGCGCCCAGTATACCTCAGGTATTTATTCTTGGCAGGATAAGCTTACTCAAAACCATACCGTGAATGTGAACGTGGCTGTTCCGGCAATAACTTCTTATGAGTTGCAACATACAAACTACGGCTACCACAAAGAAGGGGATCTTATTGATTCGATGATCTCAACCGGTAACACCATAGTGACAATCCTAGGCATTCAGGCATCATTGTGCGCTATTGCTTCTACCTTTTGCTTGCTGTTAACCGCAGCAGCACAAGAAGCATTTACTACATTTTGGACCGGAGTAGATATGATGGCGGCCTGTTGTCCTTGTTGTGCGTTTGGCTGTTGTGGCTGTTGTGCAGCCGGAGCAGCGTTAATCGTTAAAGCTGTTTTTGTTATGACGCCAGTTGTGTGGGCAAAGTGGGGTTATGTTACTTCTCTTGCAACCGGAATCATTGTTGTTATAGATGCCTTAGTTACCATTGGAACGGCTATTGGATTGTTTATTTTAAAGGATGAAACAGATGACGCTTTATATGGTTTTGGAATGGATAATGTTTTTTCAAGCATAAGCTGTAAAGATGCCAAAGACCTTCTTATCGTAAAGATAAGCGAAGTTATTTTGCCGACGTGGAAGATAACTTGCTGTGAAACCCAGACTCACCCGGGATCCAGCCAGGGGTTATTCACTACTGCTTATCCGTCTGTGCGCAGTTGTGCCAAGGCTAGTTTTGACGGCGGAGATGTGGGAAGTTTCACGGATACATACGACTCAAAGATAACTGATTAATAAGTAAAATATCAATAAGGAGAATGAGATGATAAAAAGAATCGCGGGTATGATTATTTGTTTTCTTTGTTTTGCTCTGCCCTTGCGGGCAGAAATCCCTTTGCCTGAAGATGCGACATTGGTAAAAGCAGAGGAACCTGATAGTAGTCCAATGCATTTGAGTATAAAGATGTATCGTACCTCATTATCGGTAAATAAGCTTAATGCTTTTTTTAGCCGGGCAATGCAGCAGTCCGGGTGGCAGGAAGATAAGAGCGCCAAAGGTTCTTTAAAGTTTAAGAACGGTCAATTTATGGCAATGATCCTTCCTTTGCCTACCTTGACCCGCGAAGGAAAAATGGCGTTTACTGTTACTGAGGGTAAGGTTCTTTCCAAAGAAGATTTTGTGGCTACCCAAAAAGATAAGCCTGATGCGCTTATTTTTATGCCACCATATCCGAATGCGAAGCAAATGTATTTATGGGATTTGCCAACCGGAGGTGTTTCGGCAGCCTATGTTACGACAGATACTATTCAGGATGCGCTGTTTTTTTACAAGACAAAGATGGTTAATTATGGCTGGTTCCTTGCTGAAGAGGAGCCGATTATCAAGGCCCCAGTTTTGTATGATCTTCAGAAAAGTAAAAAAATTTTGGAGAAAAATAATATAAAGGCTAACCCCAAAATTAAAGCTGAAGAGGAGAAAACTTCCCTGACTTTTAAGAAAACCACAGGAGAAACTTGCTTTATTCATCTATATTCTACCAGGATAGATATAGATCCGTTTATGGTAGAGACAGATAGGCCAGGGGCAATTACTGAGCAGCAAAAAAATCCAGCGAAGCCTTCTTCGGAGATGAAAACACAAATTCTGGTGACTTATAATGAAATCAAAAAGTTGCATAAATAAAGCCCAAACCGTATTTGAATATGCTATAATAATCATTGTTATAGTAGCTGCCCTTATTGCTATGAGTAAATTTTTGCAGAGGTCTTTGCAAAGTAAATACCGCCAATCAGCAGATACATTAAGTGAAGGCGAGCAATACCGGCCTTAAATAAAATACGGAGAAATAACGCTTGTTAATAATTACAATATTTTTGTTTCTTTCCGCAGTAACTATAATCGTCTACAGTCTTCTTCCCGGTGTTTTTCAGAAAGCTGAGAGTTGGCAAATAGCTAAGGAAAAACAAGTTGCCCAGGAAATGGATAAGCTTTATTTTGACAAGAATCCGCGTAACATCGTTCAACTATACGCAATCCTGCCGATAATTTTAGGCGTTGCAGGGTATCTTCTATCCAAATCCTCTATTTTTGCGATTATAGGGGCAATTATTGGCCTGGCAATACCTAACTTCATTCTAAAAATACGTTTTGCACGGCGAAAGCAGAAATTCAGTGTGCAACTACTTGATGCTATTAATCTTATGTCAAGTTCACTTAAAGGGGGTTTGAGCCTGTTACAGGCAATTGAAGTGGTGGCCGAGGAGATGCCTCCCCCTATTTCTCAGGAATTTGGTTATGTGATCCGTGAAAATAAGATCGGTGTTTCTTTTGAAGACAGCCTTGCGCATTTAAAAGAACGCATGCCTGTAGAGGAACTAACTTTAATTGTAAGTTCAATTCTTGTAGCGCGTGAAACAGGGGGGGATTTGACAAAAGTTTTTAGCAGGCTCTCCGTGACCATACGCGATAATAATAAGCTGAAAGAGAATATTAAGACCTTGACTTTACAGGGAAAACTTCAGGCAGCAATTATGTCTCTTCTGCCATTTTTATTTGTGGGGTGGGTTATAACGGTAAATAAACATCACTTTGATATAATGCTGCAGAATGACACAGGGAGATTCCTTTTGATCCTGGCTGTCGTCCTGCAAGTCTTGGGGATGTTTTTAATCCGTAAATTCAGTATTATAAGAGTTTAATAACTATGTTTCTAATCCTATTGATCATTATTGCCGGCGGAGTGATTATCCTGATAGGGATCTCGCAGACAAGCCAAACAACGCTTAAGCCTTTCAATTTTCAGCAGAATAATAATAGGCACAATTTTATGAAGCCCCATGCGGCTCCGATTTCAATTCCTATTATTCAGAATATCTTAGAGAGGACCGGTTTGGGGGCGTCTTTTAAGAGAAAGATCGACGCGGCCCACATTCGTTTTAGTCCCCAGTCATTTTTCCTTTTGAAAATTGCTGCTGCAATTTTATTATTTATCGTTGGTTTGGTTATTTCCGGCAAGTTCAATCCGTTTATAATTATCCTCATTTTAATCGGCTATATCCTTCCGGATTTTTACCTTAAAATAAAAATTAACAAGCGCAAGGCTCAGATTATAAGGGCCATGCCTGAGACTATTGACCTGTTGGGGCTTTGTATCGAGGCGGGCCTTGATTTTACAAATGCCGTAAAATGGGTCATTGACAAGACTCCGCCTACTCCCCTTGTTGAGGAGTTAGCTTTTGTTTTGGAGGAGATCAAATGGGGAAAGCCGAGAATTCAGGCCTTAAAGGATATGTCTCGGCGCCTGGATATACCTGAGGTGACCTCTTTTGTGCAGACGATAATTCAGGCGGAAAGAATGGGTACACCCGTGGCTGAGGCCTTTGCCATACTCTCGGAAGACAGCCGTATGCAGCGTTTCCACCGCGGAGAGCGCATTGCTTTGCAGGCTCCTATTAAAATACTTTTTCCTCTCATTTTCTTCATTATGCCCGTTATTGGCATTGTCATTGGCGGGCCGATCCTTCTACAATTCATGCACGGCGGCTTACTTCCTAAATAACTCTAAAACTTTAAAAAAGGGGACGGGCTCCTTGGAGCCCGTCCCCTTTTTCATCCCCTTTTATGTTTTCCAGATTTTCGGTTGATTCTGATAGTAATCGATACCGAGAATGCCATTTTTGTTAGTAGCTTCACGAATTAACTTGAAATTATCGCCTTCGTCTATTTCAAATATCTTACGGTAAGCTAGTTGGCGTTCCAGTGGAGTTTGGCCTAAAGAATCATACCAGGGGTCGGTTTTGCTTAGGGATTTTTTGCCGAATGCCCTTGATCTGTAACTTGACCAAGGGTACTCTTCAGGCGAATTAGTCAATCCGGCGCGGACAGGATTAGACTCAATATAATGCAGGCAAGAGATAAAATAATTCTCACTGTTGACTAGGGATGATTTGAACCGGCCTTCCCAAAGCGAGCCCGTTCGTTTATACAAACGGTTAAAATATAGGGCATATATTCCAGCTGTATAATGGATCAAGTTACTGATGTTTTCAGCTTTATCAGATTCTACCAAGATATGGACATGATTATTCATTAAGCAATAAGAGAAGATTTTGCAAGGATATTTCTCTTTAGCATCTTTTAATGTCTCTAGATAAGTAAATTTATCATAATTATTGCCAAATATGGGCATTTTATTAATACCTCTGTGAGTAATGTGGTATGGTATTCCATTTACCAAAAACCTTGGTTTTCTGGGCATATTTACCTTTATTATTCTTTGTTTATTCCCTACTTTTAATAGACGAACAAGTAGTTAAAATCTAACTCATAAAAAGCTTAAAAAGGGGACGGGCTCCAAGGAGCCCGTCCCCTTTTTATGTAATCTCTGATGGACAAGGAATAATGTCCAAAGTGTCCAATTTGAGCTCAGAATTGTCCACTCTGATGGAATCAGACTACGAATAAAATACTCCGGAAAAGTCGTTCAGGATATTTGGAGGCGTCCCTAATTTTTGACTAAACTTTTGAAATCCGGCTTCTATTTTTGGCGCTGTTATTTCTGATTAGGAGCAGTTTTTTGAGATAGCTTTAAAGCCGTTTTTTGCAATAATCGGCCTAAAATGAGAGCTAAGTTGGAGTAAAGAAAGCGCTATCATAGAATGATATATTTTTGCTTGACAGCGTCGGGTAATATGGTATATTTGGAGTGTAGCAAAGAGCGGTAGAAAAAGTAAACTTAGAGTAATCTAAGGACACAAAGCCACGGGTCCTTAAACAGTAAAAGCTTCACAGGATAGCCGGGTTGCCGATTCCGACGGGAAAAGTTGGTTTGACAACCCGGATTTTATTTTTAGCACTTCTTAAGAGATTTTAAAAACGATTAAATAACCAATTATGAAGAGCGTAAAAACCGAAATTAAAATAGGTAGATTTGGGGTAAGGGGAAGCATTATTTTTTATATTATATAATATAAAAAAATATGTTTAATAAGCCACGGAATAATGAAGACCATTTAGAGCAACCCGAGACCAAGCCGGAATTTCACTCCAGTTTTAAGGCTTGGATCCGCGTGGTTGCTTTTATTGTTGTAGCGGTCTTTTTGCCGGAACAGATGGCCCAGGCAATGGAGTATGATTGGCGCGTGCTCTGGCAGAAACCGGCAGTCGGCATGCCTTTTGCTCCCGCAGGGCTTCGCGACCTCCGTAACATAGATACCGCCTTAGCAATTAAGAATATCCTCAAAGATATAGCAAATAAGCCAATAACCAGCATAAAAATATCGTCCAATCTGACTGTTGATTTGGATAAACCTTTAAAAATGTCCAATCAGAGAATTGAGGAGATATTCAATTGGCTAAAAGGGCGTCCTTGCGGCTCCAAAGCTTTATATGATTTTCTCGCATATCAGGGTAATAAAGTCGAAGAGCAGGATATTGCCATTATGGCTTTAACTGTGGATATTTTAAGCGATGTAGTTAAGCCGGAAGGCGATCCCCAAGTCATCAAAAATTCACTCTTTGCTCTTGCCAAAACTTCCGAGTTTTTCAATGTTAAAACTTATCCGGTAAAAATAGACCTTAAAAAACAGTTTCTCACGGGTTCAATTCCTGTGCCTTTTATTGCTCATTTAGATACTGACCATTATGTTTTAGTTACTCGCGTGGATGAAGATAAAGTGTATTATAGTGACCAACACCGCGAAGAGTTCCTTCCAAAAGAAAAATTCCTGCAAAGGTTCAGCGGTTTTGCTTTGATGTTAGCTGTCCCTGAAAACGCGACTTTACTTTCTGTAGCTGAGGCCAAGAAGATATTAGGCGCTAAGGTATCTACGCAAGCTGATTTGAATAGCGCTATGTCTAGCGCAGATGTGCAAAAATACGTATCTTCCATAAGAAGCAGTTTGCATAGCGAATATAATAAGATTCAGAAAAGCGCACTAACTAGTATTGGTATTAGCCTTGGCACAACAATACTTGGAGGATTGTCTGCAAGCGGGGCATTCGGTGGCTGGTTTAGCAGAGGAGAGTATCTTGGCATGAATATGGCTACCCGTATGGCGATCACTGGAGCAGTAGTTACACCTCTGGCCCGTGGAGCGCTTAGCGGAAATTGGAAGAATTGGTATGCATATGCCGGTGCCGGTGCCGCAGTTGGCGGGCTTGGCGGATGGGCAATGCAGTCTATGTCAGACACACAATGGCAGCAGTTTACTTGGGCTTTTAATGCGAAAAGCACATGGAGTTGGGCTACTTGGCCGGCAACAGGCGCCTTAGGCGGCTTGGCTATCGGCGGCCTTTCAACCGGTAAGTGGTTTAGCGGGGACTCTCTTAAATATGCCATGTATGGCGCTGTTGGAGGATTGGGGTTACGCACTTTGTCAGGGCTTGGTTCTGTATACTCAAGCAAAGGTGATTGGTCTAATTTTATGGGCCAAGATTCTGCTGCTGCCAGCCTTAACGGGAATCTAAGCTTCTCCGGACCTGCAAATTATGCGACATTTGATTCAAAAGCCTCTACGGTTTATCAGGGGATGTTAAATGCCCAGATAGTTAATCTTGCCAGCTATGGCCTTAGTGCTGCCGGGATGAACCAAAAAAATGCAGAGTTATTGGGCGCAGGCATAAGCGGAGCTTTCTTGGGAGCATTCGGCGGTTTGGGAGGAATGACCAATGGGCTAAATTCTGCTTGGGAGCGCGCCATTTCAGGGTCCTTAACTACTCTTTCTTCGACGTTCATTAAGCAAGAAGCTCTTGATCTTGGTGTTAAGAGCCCGGCACTGGCCTCTTATCTTGGTAATGTTGGAGGCTTGGCGGTAAATAGCGTTGTTAATGGGACGATGTTGTATGCAAATAATTTATCTATAACCCAGGCTCAAGGTAATTCCAGCAACATTTTAGTAGGCAGCTATGATTCTCTAGTTAATAAGAATATAGCTGGTAGTAGTATTGCCAATCCAGAAAATACGTCCCTATTAAATTACCTGTGGAAAGATATGGGTTATACTTTCCAGGCTAACGGTGATGCTTTATTGAGAGGTTTAGTTTCAAATAGCGTTGCGGAACTAGTAACCCGTTATCCCGGAATAGTGGGTTTGTCATCTTCAGATTTGCAGTCAATGCCATATGCTTCTGCTATCGGTTCTGTCGCAGGCGGTTTTGTTCCTTCAGCCATGACTACTCAACAGAATATTATGAATGGCCTATTGACCGGAGGACTTACCATTGCTGAAGCTAAGTTTGAGTCTGGACTGACAAAAAACGGCTCGACTTATATGACCCCGGTAATGGCGTCTTATATCGCTGATGCCGGTGCTGCGTTAGCTAGAGGATTTGT
>Ga0265316_10004286_pt1 | contig 14243 bp, 12 predicted proteins | sample 4522metaG_FD_202092 | JGI IMG/M metagenome (GOLD analysis project Ga0265316, IMG submission 202092) | Rhizosphere microbial communities from Carex aquatilis grown in University of Washington, Seatle, WA, United States - 4-5-22 metaG | ecosystem: Host-associated > Plants > Roots > Rhizosphere >... | reverse complement strand
CCGCCGAAAGACACGTGGTGGATGAGTGAGGCGAAGAACTCGCTGTTTCTGGCGGCGTCAGTGCTGACGTTCTGGGGATTGGGCCGCGCGCTACGGTTGCGTAAACCGGGTGCGTGGCTGCTGTTCTGGCTGTTCCTGATTTATCCAGCGATGTACTATTTTGTGTATTGCATCCCGCGGTACAGGCATCCGATTGAGCCGGAGATGGCGATTCTGGCAGTGTTTCTGCTGACCGAGGCGGGCAAGAAACCTAAGGCTTCTCTTCCAGATCAATCTTCAGAACGTGAATCTGTTTGAGCTTGGGGTCGATGACACCGGTGACCACCACTCGCCGTCCCTCAAATCCATGCACCAGATCGGAGCGATCGAGGCGGTACACGTCGTTCCCCACTGACAAGACCAAGTAGCCGCCAAGGTGCTCGATGCAATAGACCGAACAGGTGTTCGACGTGCCACCCATCGATTTCGATTTAAGCATCTCCTGATGAGACCTCGTGAGCGAATGAACGTTCATAGCGCACTGGCTGTCGGAAACTTCGCCGCGATAGACGTGCGAAGCCTGCCCATAAGCGGCGCCGGCCAATGCCAGGATTCCCGCCGCACACCACCTCATCATCGTCCTGCGAAACCTGCTTCGGTTCATAGACACTCCTGCTTCGATTGCCTCATGGCAGAACTGTAAACTTCATGTGCATGCCTTCATGCTCTTCGCTGCAAATCACTGTGCAAACCACCTCGTACGCCCCCGGTTCGTTGGGTGCGGTGAGGAGGAACTCCTGCGTCCCCGGCTTGAAGAGCAGGTCCCAACCGTCCACCCGGGTCCGGTCCTTGGCTCGCAGCAGGGTGAAGCCATGAATCGAACCATCGCGATTCCACGATTTGCCGCGGTGCGCCGTCACGCGTAGAAGTATCGGTTCGCCCGCCTTGACGGTGATCTCCGGAGTCCGCTGTCCAGCAATCTTGTAACGGCTGTCGCTGTCGGCGGTGATCTCGATGACGCGGGCTTGCGCGCTGGCTCGAGGCACCACAGCGACCATAGCACTTGCTGCCACGATCCATATCAACATACGACGAGTTTTGGATTGCGTTGCCATCGATTTGGGCAGTAATCTCCGCGGTTACTGGGTCATGTAGAACAGGATCAGGCGCTGGTCTTCGTCGGTAATGGTGGCGCGTACCCGCATGTGGCGCAGAATCGTTCCCATCATGCGCGGTGGAAATTTCTGTGGAGCGGCATGACAGCGAGCGCAGTTGGCGCGAAAGCGCTGTTCCCCGGCGACTCTCATGCTGTCGCCATCGGTCAGGTGGACGACCGGGGCAGCCGCTGAAGCATCTTTCCCCTTTGCAGGCGATCCGGCGAATACCGAGGACGCGAGCGCTAAAGCGCACAGAAGAACCAGGAGTGACGTGGTCCCGTGGAGATTGAGTTTCATGGTTGAGACCCCACGCGACCCAGCGGAATCATGAAGCGGTAGGCGATGCCGAAGCTCCACTGGTTGGCGTTCCCGGCCGAACTGAACTGGCGGCCGTAGCTGGCGATGCCCTTCAGCGCATTGTGAAAGAAGTAGTTGACTCCAAAATCGGCTTCGCGAGTATCCGCACTGGGCAGGCCGAGGGTCTCGGCACCATCTGGGCTGATTTCGCCCGTGTAGAACTGTTGGAGGCGGGCAACGACTTCGGTACGGCGCATGGCCTTCTGCCAGAAGTGCGCCTGGCTGAGGCGGTACGCGCCCTCGATCCAGTAGCCGCTGCCTTCAAACGAGTGGGCGAATTCGGAGCGCAGGTTCAACGGCATTCTCGCCGGCTGCCAGCCCATGTGGAAGCCAAATGCGTTCTTGCGATCGTCCTGCAGGGTGCGCTGCCATGAGCCGCCGACTTCGAGGCGGGGACCTGGAAAGAAGAAACCCATGCGTCCGCCAACGTGCCGCTCGGAATCCACGCTACCGATACCGATACTGGTGACGGACACATAAGCGGCGTAGTTCAGGTTAGCTTTGGCGCTGACCGGAAAACCGCCGCGGAACATGGCTCCGTCGCTGGGGGCGGTGCTGATATGGAGAATCAAGGGATCGGGCTGCAGGGCGCGGATCCAGACGGGATAAAGGCGCTCGTTGAAGATGCCAAAGGGCGTCAGAAACCGGCCCGCGGTGATGGTGACGTAGGGGCTGGCTATGTAATCAAGCTGGGCGTAGTCGACGTGTTTGTCGACAGGTCCACCGTAGGGACCGCCGTTAAGAGGACGCTGAAACTCGCCTTCGAACTCCGCCCGTGACTCGATTAACCAACGGTCTCCTAGAGGAACGAGGAGCACGGGATTGATCTGGGTGTCGATCACATTCTGACCCGCCGTGACAAAGCTGAACGTCCCGGCGTTACCGGTCAGGATGGGAACGGGCCTCTCTGTGTCGGCGGTCTGGGCGGCGATCCATGCAGGGGCGAGAAGCAGAAGAAATAGCGCGACGCCGGACAGGACGATTCCCCGCCGACTCCTGGACTCGGTTTTTCCGCATGGATACAACACAAGAAACCCCAGTTAAGCTCTTCATAGGATTGTCTTTCAGCGCCATCGCCAGGGGAACATAACGGAGGTAACCTTCGTATCCTCCGGTGTGGGAATAAGCGTTTTCACGATGATTTCTCACGAATCGTCAGGAACCCCGTCTAACCCATTGAAACGGAGGGAATCATGAAGCGCCATCGCTCATCTGCCACCTGGTTGGGAGCTACCCTGGGAACCGTTTGTGCCCTGCTCATCCTCGCCCTGGGAGCGCATGCCGCCGACCATCGCGGCGCGCTGACCGAGGAGTTCCATCAGACCTATGCTCTGACCGCCGATGGCCGGGTTGAGCTCGACAACATCAACGGCGACGTGCACATCTCGAGTTGGGACCGGAACGAAGTGAAAGTGGATGCGGTGAAGTACGCCGACACGAAGGAGCGGCTGGATGAGGCGAAGATCGAGATTGACGCAAGGAACGACTCTATCTCGCTTCGGACCAAGTACCCCAATCACGACCACAATTGGACCTGGGGATCGCACAATAATCCGGCCGGAGTGGAGTACACGCTCACGGTGCCGCGGAAGGCGCGACTGGATGAGATCAAGCTGATCAACGGAGAACTTGACATCAACGGGGTGAGCGGAGAGGTCAACGCCTCGTGCATTAATGGACGGCTGGAGGCACATAATCTGGCCGGGCGAGCACGCTTGTCGAACATCAATGGGCGGCTGGACGCACGATTCGATCAACTCTCAGGTCAGCGAGTGGAACTGAATTCAGTGAACGGCTCGGTCGATCTGACGATCCCTTCTGACTCGAACGCGGAAGTCGAGGCGACGACGGTTTCTGGCGGGATCAATAACGACTTTGGGCTGCATGTGAACCATCATCGGTTCGTGGGCCACGATCTTCGCGGAGAACTGGGCAGCGGCGGGGTGCGCATCAAGATATCGAACGTCAACGGAAGAATTGAAGTTCGTCATGCGCAGGATGGACGCGCACTGAGTCCGGCGAAGGACCTGAACCACCACGACAAGGACGATGACGACGACAGGATTTGATGATCGCGCACGCGATCAGTAGATCGTGTATCCGGGAAGCGGGGTGCGCAGGTCGGGCTTTGACGCCATGAGCAGCAACGCGCCCTCGCGCTTGAACGCCCGCAGATCGTCGAGGCTGTTGAAGGATTTTGTCTTGTAGTCATCTGGAGTGGGCGTGTCGTCGGGGATGCGGACCGCCTGCACGTCTTCGAAGGCGTGCTTCTTGAAGAGTTCGATGTATTCGGCGGCGGACCGCACGTGCACCGGAACCTTGAGCTTGTCGACCCACTGCTGCGAGTACTGGTTGTCTTTGTAGAGGTTGATCAGGATAAACAGCCTTCCCTTCGGCGCCATCACGCGGAATAGCTCCATCAGCGCGCGATCTTGATCGGGATAGTAGTAGAACGATTCCACGGACAAGACTTTGTCGAAGAAGTTTTCTTCCCACGGAATCTGCTGCGCCGATCCCCAGACGTAAAGAATGTTCTCAAAGTCCTTCGAGGCTTCGCGGGCCTGGCGCACCATTTCGTCCGCCACGTCGAGGCCGATGACCTGCCCGAAGCCCTCGGGGCCTTCGCCCACCAGGCGCGCCAGCAGACGCGTGGCCCATCCGGAGCCGCAGCCAAGATCGAGGACGCGCTCGCCAGGACGGAGATTCATGAGGCGGATCGTCTTCTCGGTAATGTTGAGGTGATGGCGCTCCATCTTCTCGCCTTCTCCGTCGGAGGCCCAGCGGTTGAATTCGTGTTGCAGCTTTTCGTCGGGAGTTTGTGGCTTATCGGGCATATCGTTGAGATTGTAGCGCCAGCGTATCGCCCTCGCGAGTGGCGGCGGGACGCCGCCACGACAGCCACCGGGACGGCGGCGCTACGTCTATGCTACAGTTCTTTTCTTCATGGTGACACGTCCTCAGAATCCAGAGCCCGAGGGTGATCGCGAGCCCGGGTCGCTCTACTGCCCGAATTGCGCGGAAGAAGTGACGGATCCGCTGACGTGCGGCGACTGCTCCTCGGTGATTTGCCGGCGTTGCGGGACTGCGCTCGAATCGTCCGACGAGCTCGGAATCGGCTAATGGAACCCGCCCCGGTGTTACCGGCCACCGACGCAGCGCAATCTGGAACATCGCCGTCCGACCCGAAACCTTCTCTGGTTCGAGGACTCGGATTGCTCGATTCGGTGTTGCTGCTGGTCAGTGGGATCATTGGATCATCGATTTTTCTTACAGCGAAAGATATTGCCGGCCCCTTGCCGCAACCTGTGCTGTTCCTGCTGGTCTGGGTGTTGGGGGCGTTGATCTCGCTGTGCGCGTGCTTCGCGTTTGCTGAGTTAGGGTCGATGTTCCCTGACTCGGGCGGGCAGTATATCTATTTGCGCGAAGCTTTTGGCGACCTGACCGCTTTCCTCTACGGGTGGATGCTGTTCAGCGTCGCCAATGGCGGGACGATTGCTGCACTGTCGGTGGCATCGGCGGCATATGCCGGACAGGTCTTTCCGGTTGTCTCCGAGGGTCATGTGGTGGTCGCATTTTCCGGGATCGTAATCACGAGGGCGCACCTATTAGGGTTGGTCCTGATCGCCGTTCTGACCTACGTGAATGTCGTCGGATTGCGCTGGGGCACTCTGCTGCAAAACGTTTCCACCTGGACGAAGTTCGCGGCGATGGCGGCGTTCGTAGTACTGGGATTCGCCATCGGCAAAGGCCACTGGTCCAACTTCCACTCGGACGGTGTGGGCTTGACTATGGGGCTGGGTCCCGCGCAGTTGATTTCTGCGCTGGGAGTCGGACTGATCGCTGTGTTCTGGGCTTATGACGGGTGGGTATACATCACGTGGGTTGCGGGTGAGGTAAAGGAACCGCGGCGGAATGTGCCCCTGGCAATGGTTCTCGGCGTACTTGCGGTGGGAGTCATTTACATCGCGATGAATCTGACTTATATGTACGCGCTCCCACTGAAGGAAATCGCCGGGCACGAGACCATTGCGCACGCGGCGGCTGCGGCCTTGTTCTCACCGCGGGCTGCCGTGTGGCTGTCGCTCATGATTGCGGTGTCTTGTTTCAGTGCGGCGGCGACCTGCACGCTCTCGGGAGCGCGAGTGTATCTCGCGATGGCTCAGGATGGCGTTTTCTTCAAGCGCATGGCGGTGATCCATCCCAAATGGAGGACGCCGGCTTTCAGCCTGATCGGGCAAGGCGTGTGGGCCGCTGTCCTGACAATCAGCGGACGCTACGACCAGCTCTACACCTACGTAATCTACGGCATGGTGCTGTCGTACACGCTGACGGTGCTAGGCATGTTTCTGTTGCGCCGGAAGCGGCCGGAGATTCCGCGGCCTTACCGGTGTACGGGATATCCGTGGCTGCCCGCGATTTATGTGCTGATCGGCACGGTGTGGACCTTGAATACGATCTTCACACGGCCTACCGAAGCGTTCTGGGGCACGGCCATCGTGCTGATCGGGGTGCCGTTTTATTTGTTCTGGAAGCGAGCGAACCGGAAGCGTTCTTCTCCAGTTTCCAGCTTTTGAAGGCTCCATCTGGACCACTTTCGGCTTGCCCCGCGCCCGTGACGGTGTTATTCATCTTCTTCTCGCTCGCGTGAAGCTGACCCCGGGACACGCCATTGGCAGAATCCAATCCGAAGCAGGACAAAGACAAAGTCAGTTTCCTCTCTCCCGGGGTTTCCATCGCCGAGGCAGAAGACCCCAATCGACCGCGGCAGGTGATGGGATTCCGCGATCTGGTGCTGTTCTACGTGATCACCGGTATAAGTTTGCGGTGGATCGCGACGGCGGCAGCGGCAGGGCCGAGTTCCATCGTGATCTGGGTGGGGGCGTGGCTTTGCTTCTACACGCCCCTGGCGCTCTCGGTGCTGGAACTTTCGTCGCGCTATCCGAATGAGGGCGGGCTCTACGTTTGGAGCAAGCGAGCATTCGGAGATTTTTCCGGCTTCATGTCGGCGTGGACTTACTGGACCAGCAATCTGCCGTACTTCCCTGCCGTGCTCTACTTCGCCGCCAGCAATGTACTGTTTATGCGGCAGGCGAATTGGGAACATCTCTCGGGGAACGCGACGTTCTACATAGTTTTCTCTCTGCTCACACTGAGCGCGGCCACGCTGCTGAATATCGTGGGGCTCGATGTCGGCAAGTGGTTGCACAACGTCGGCGCGATCGCGATGTGGATCCCAGTGGGCATCGTCATCGTGATGGGCTTTGTGGCGTGGCACCGCTTCGGGTCGGCGACTTCGTTCACGCTGCACTCCATGATTCCCAGCACACATTTCAATGACATTATTTTCTGGTCGGTGCTGACGTTTGCGTTTGGCGGATGCGAGACCGCGTCGTTCATGGGAGAGGAGATTAAGAACGCGCGGCGTACGATTCCTCTGGCGCTGCTGTCGGGCGGAGTCACGGTCACAATCTGTTACATCCTGGGAACGGTTTGCGTGCTGCTGGCACTGCCTTCGAGCGAGGTCAACAGCCTGCAGGGACTGGTGCAGGCGGTGTCGAAGACCGCATCGCGAGTTGGGTATCCGGGAGTATTGCCGCTGGCGGCATTTCTGATTGCGCTGAGCAACATTGGAGCGGCGGGGGCTTACCTGGCGGCGGTGGCTCGGCTTCCGTTTGTGGCCGGGCTGGACCGATTCCTGCCGCCGGCGTTTGGCGCGTTGCATCCGAGATGGAAGACGCCGTGGGTAGCGTTGCTGACGCAGTTTTTTCTCGGCGTCGTGTTCATTTTTCTCGGGCAGGCGGGTACCAGCGTGAAGGGGGCCTACGACGTTCTGGTCAGCATGGGCGTGATTACCTACTTCATTCCCTATCTATATTTGTTCGCGGCGATGATCAAACTGCAGCGCGAGCCTGCAGGGCCGGAAGTGATTCGGGTGCCGGGCGGGACAATGATGGCGAAACTGGCGGCGACCGTGGGATTCCTCACCACGGCGATGACGATCATGCTGTCGCTGATTCCGCAGCCCGATGAGCCGAACAAGCCGCTGGCGATGCTGAAGGTGATCGGCGGGTGCGGGGCGCTGGTGTTGATTGGCGCGTGGATTTATTGGGCGGGCAAGCGACGGGCGGCGAGAGATGCATCGCCGGCCTAGGAACGCTCGAGGCCAAGATTATGTGGGGACAGCCGCCATCGGCCGTCCAGCGAGCGAAGATCGCTTTCCTGCGAACCATTCAGCGGCAAGATCGGAGACCCCCAGCCGATTTGCTCCCGGCGGGACAGCCTGTCCCCACATAAACCAGTTACACAGGCATGGCGGTCTTTCTTGGGGGACTGAAGAACGGAAGGTTCGTCACCTTCACGTTCGTTTTCAGGCGGATAGCTTCGATCGTGATCTCCATCTGCAGCGACGTTCCCGGCTTCGCGAACTCGGTTTCGACGCTGGCCAGTGCGATCAACTTCTTCAGGATCGGGGACCAACTGGTGGTGGTAGCTTTGCCGGCCTGCTTGTCTCCCGAGTACACGGGGACGGCGACGCGCGAGGCCTGCGACGGGGCGGCCGGAGTGAGACCATAGCGCTCGTAGAGTTGCTCGACGTCGGTCCAATCGACTTCCAAGCCTACTAATTGCCGCGGGACGCCGCGCTTCGCGTCTTGCTCGAGGGCTTTCTTGCCAATAAAGTTTTCTTTGTCGAGGTGGACCATCTTGGCGAAGCCCAGTTCGTAAGGCGAGAACTTCTGCGACGGGATCAGCGCTTTCTTGGAACTGGTGTAGTCGACTTCAATGAGCAGCAACCCGGCTTCGACGCGGGAGACGTCGAGCGCCAGCATGCCGGCGGCGTGCAGATCGAACTGCTTTCCCTTGTCGGCGAGGGCGTCCCAGACTTTTACCGCGTCGTTCCAGGGCATCCAGATTTCGTAGCCGAGATCGCCGGTGTAACCGGTGCGCGAGATGTCGACGGGCACTCCGGCAATTTTGCCGCGGGTGACGCGAAAATATTTCAAGTTGGCGATGTCGGCGTCGGCAACAGCTTTCAGCAGCTTGGCGGATGTGGGACCTTGCAGGGCGAGCGCCGCGACCTTCTCGGAAATGTCTTCGACCTGCACGTCCATGTTGAGGCCGTTCTGGCGGAACCAGCGGAGGCTGGGATCGGCCGCCGTCCAGCGATAGACGTTTTCTTCGAGGCGAGAAATGGTGCCGTCGTCGATGACCTTGCCCTCTTCGTCACACCAGCAGCAATAAATTACCTGGCCCACTTTGACTTTGTTGATGTCGCGAGTGATGACGCGGTTCACCAGGCGTGTCGCGTCTTTACCGGTGATCAGATACTTGTAGAGCGGAGAGATATCGATGAGCGCGGCCGCGTTGCGAATGGCGTTGTACTCATGCTCGTGATGAACTTCGTACACGCTCACGGTGTAGTAGCCGGACCACTCGCGGTAGTTCAGGCTGTGGCACAAAGGAAAAGTGCGCTCGTGAAATGCAGTTCCAATTGGCAAGGTAAGGGCCTCGACGGTTATTTTAGCCGAAGCGGGATTATAGCCGGATGAACCTCAGCTTCCAAAGCCAGACAGTTTGGACTCCTGCGCAGGCCGATCGAAATCCGCCCCATCCGCGGACTGACCGTGCCACTCGCTGATGTGTTGCAGAGCCTGGGCCAGCGTAGACACGAGGGCGTCAGGGCGCGCGCTGCCAAAGCGATCGAGAGCCTTGTTCGGATCGCCGCTATAGCCCCAGATTCCGGCCAGAACCTTGATCTCCGGCAGATGCAGTCGAACCCTCTGGCAGATCGAAGCGGCTTGTGCGAAGGCAAATGGCGGCAAGGCCGAGATGCAGATCACATCCTGCGGCTCTGGACGAAGGTGCTCCACAATGTCTTCGAACTTGGACTCCACCGGCAATGAAATCACTCCGTGGCCGGCACACTCCAACAACTGAGCCAGCATGGAAGAGGTAATCTCATCAGCCTGGTCGTTGGCCGCCAGACAGAAGATGCGCATGGCAGACGGCGCGGGCTCGGAGTGACTGGCCACCGGCGCCACCGGCGCTTTGTTCGACATCCAGCGCCGAATCAGCCGTCGGGGCTTGGGCACCTTGTCCTCGTGACGGTGGACCGCCAATTCAGAGACGATCTCGCTGGTGCTGAGAAAAAGAAACGACTCGCGTGTCTCGTCCAGCCCGCCTTTGTGGCGGTCCTGTTCCGCCAAAGCCAAGGCCGGGATGAGCACCTGGTCATAAAGACTTTCGAGCGAGTGAGACTTCAGGAAATTCATCGCGATGCCACGAGCGTCTTCCTGGTCCAAGGCCAGCAGGCGCTGGTAGAACTGAGCCTCGACGGAGAGAGCGGTTTCATCCCCCAACAGAACGTGGAGAAACGACATGCGCGGCACATAGCGCCCCAGCACGGTCGCGCATACCGTCAACGGAACCGCCAGCACCAGTCCGGCCCATCCCCACAGCATCGTCCAGAAAACCGTGGTCACGAGTAACGCGAGCGATGAGATTCCGGTGTGCGCGCCATACAACCAGGGCTCCACGACATTGGACGCGACCAAGTCCAGAACCGCGAATAGTAGAACAACGAGCACGGGTGGCCCCCAGCCGTGAAACAGGGCGAGAGCCAGAACCAGAGGAAAAGCGGCCGCCGCCAGCGCGCCCACATACGGCACGATGCGAAGCAACCCGGCAATCACGCCCCAAAGCAGCGCGTTGGGGATTCCGATCAGAAACACTCCAATCCCAAAGCAAAAGCCATAGCAGGCGTTCACCACAAACTGCATCAGCAGATATCGGCTGATACGCTGCGCCGCGTCGTCTAGCGCAAGGGTCATGGCGTGCAACTGTGCCACTCCCGCAAGACGGAGAAAGCGGTCACGAAGGTCTTCCTGCTTAATGAGAATAAACACGGTGAAAATGATCACCATGCCGCCGGTCCCGAGCGGTTTGAGCAGCGGGCTCAACAACTGTCCTAGATATCGCAAGCCGGTCGCCGAAGGCGTGATGATTTGTACCGGTACTGCCGGCTCCGCCCGCGGCACACCAGTTTTCAGCGTTGCAGGCGCCGGCGGACCTATTTGTACCGTTCGCGTAGCCGGTGGTTCGCCAAACTCCATGTCAATTTCTTTTACGCTTTCGGCGGCACGCCCCAACGTGCTCTCCGGCGGCAGATGAAGACCTTCGATCTTGTCGTGAATGTTCTGCCGGTACTTGGGAAGATCACTGGCCACTTGCAGCAACTGGGCAGAAACTACCCAACCCATTCCGGCCACGAAGGCCGCGGAAGTCAGCATGACGACCGCCACGGCCAGCGCTCGACGCATGTGCAATCGCTGTAGCCACATCACGATCGGGTTCAGCAGAAAGTTGAGCGTCAGGGCGAGCGCGAGGGGAATGAGCACCGCGCGGGCGAAATAAAGAATCAGAATCGCGACGGCCAGCCAGATCAGCGGGCTCAACGTCGAAGGTTCCTGTCGGCGGCTCATGTGCTCTGCGAGAATACTCCAAAACACTGAATACTAGCGGACAAAATCTCCCTTCTCCATTAGAATGACGGTGCGCAATCTCATCGACTATGCCCTCGACTTTCCCAATCTTGTGGAGTCTCCTGAGAAGCTGGACCGTCCTTCCTTCCGGACTCTAGCAAGGGTAAGTCTGCTTTCCTTCGTTCCCGTTGTGCTCGAGCGCGCAGCGGAAAGTTTCCTGAAACTGATTCCATCGAATGCCGCGATACGCACCTGCTACAATCCGTGCGATTCCGCGCTGAGAGTTGAAGGCAAATCATGGCTGCTTCGAACGGATCAAAATACGACGTGATCGTTATCGGCGGGGGCCACAATGGCCTGGTCAACGCCGCCTATCTGCAACGCGCCGGCAAGAAGGTGCTCGTTCTCGAGCGCCGCCACGTCCTCGGCGGGGCGGCCTGCACCGAAGAGATTGTGCCAGGATTCAAGTTCTCGGTCTGCTCCTATGTGGTGTCGCTGCTACGGCCGGAGATTATTCGCGATCTCGATCTTCCCCGCCACGGACTGGAGATTCTTCCGCTCGACGGCACGTTTACGCCCATGCCCAGCGGCGACTATCTGTGGCGCGTGAACGATCATGGCAAGACTCACCGCGAGATTGCCCGGCACTCGCGCGTTGATGCCGAGGCCTATGACGAGTTCGGCAAGGCCATGCAGGCGATGTGTCGCTTCGTAAAGCCGATCCTCAGTATGGTGCCTCCGGACCCGACTACGCTCAATCCGCGCGAACTGATGAAGTTGCTCTTCATCGGGCGGCGGTTTCAGGGCATGTCGAGCTACGACAAGTACAACCAGGTGCAGCTCATGACCATGAGCGCCATTGATTTCCTGGATCAATGGTTTGAGACGGACGTGCTGAAAGCTACCATGTCAGCCTCGGGGATTATCGGCACGTTCCTGGGCGTGCGCTCTCCTGGGACGGCGTATGTGTTGCTGCACCACTACATGGGGGAGATTGATGGAGCGTTCCGCGCGTGGGGATTTGCGCGCGGGGGCACAGGCGCAATTTCGAATGCGATCGCCGACGCCGCGCGCGAGGCGGGCGTGGAGATCCGCACCCAGTCGGGTATTTCTGAGATCATCGTGAAGAACGGCAGGGCTAAGGGCGTGGTTCTTTCCAACGGGGATGAGATTTACGCCGATGTGGTTTCTTCCAGCGTCGATCCGCGGCTCACGTTTACCAAGTTCATGGGCGCCGAGCATCTTCCCGGCGACTTTCTGGAAGAAATCAATCGATACAAGTTTCGCGGCTCGTCGGGCAAGGTGAACATGGCGCTGGACGGGCTGCCGAACTTCAAGTGCATGCCCGGACCGGGCGCGCATTTGCGGGGCGCGATTTCGATCTCCCCATCGGTCGAGTACATGGAGCGCGCGTATGACGACGCGAAGTACGGCAACTTCTCGAAGCGGCCATATATCGACATGGTGATTCCGTCGCTGACCGATCCTTCGGTTGCGCCTCCGGGAAAGCACGTGCTGTCTTGCTTTGTGCAATACGCGCCTTACAAGCTGCGGCCGGGGCTCACATGGGATGACCAGAAGGAAGCGTTCGGCGACACCGTGGTGAACACGATTGCCGAGTACGCACCGAACATCAAGGATTTGATCCTTCACAAGCAGGTGATCACTCCGCTCGATCTGGAACGCGAGTGGGGACTGAGCGAGGGCAACATTTTCCAGGGCGAGCTTTCACTGGAGCAACTGTTCTTCCTGCGTCCCGTACCGGGCTGGGCGCAATACCGGACACCGATCAAGAACCTTTACATGTGCGGATCGGCGACGCATCCGGGCGGCGGCATTATGGGCGCGAACGGGCGGCTGGCAGCACTGGAGATTCTGAAAGACATCAAGGGGGCGGCATAGCATGTCCCAGGGGCGCGATATCGTCATCATTGGCGGCGGCCACAATGGGCTGGTCACCGCGTTCTATCTGGCCAAGGCGGGGTACACACCGCTGGTGCTGGAGCGCAACGCGCAGGTCGGCGGGGCGGCGGTCACCGATGAATTCCATCCGGGATTCCGCTGTTCGACGTTAGCGCACACGGCGGGACCGATTCTGCCGAGCATCGTGCGCGACATGCAACTGGAGAAGCACGGGCTGAGACTGATCACGCCGGATGTTTGCGTGACGGCGCTTTCGCCCGATGGGCAGGCACTTTCGCTCTATCAGGATGCGGGCAAGTCGGCGCAGGAGATCGCGGCGTTCTCGCAGAAGGATGCGGCGAAGTATCCCGAGTTTGAACGTTCGTTAGGCAAGATTGGGAAAGTCATTGGCGAAGCGCTGGCGACTACGCCGCCCGACATCGATCATCCCACACGCGGCGATCTGTGGAGCATGCTCAAGACGGGGCGCGCGATTCGCAAGCTGGGCAAGAAAGATATGTTTCGCCTGTTGCGCTGGGGGCCCATGGCAGTAGCTGACCTGGCGTCGGAATACTTTGAAACGGAATTGCTGCGGGCGGTGATTGCGGCTCGCGGCGTGTTCGGAACTTTTCTTGGTCCGTGGTCGGCGGGAAGCGCGCTGGTGCTGCTGATTCGAGCGGCGGCAGATCCGCATCCGGCGGGGTCGGCTTGGTTTGCCGCGGGAGGCATGGGCGCGGTTACGCAGGCGATGGCATCGGCGGCCAAGGCCGCGGGGGTGGAGATTCGCACCGGCGCGGAGGTCATTGAGATCCGCGTGCAGAACGGCACGGCGACGGGCGTGCTGCTTTCGACGGGCGAAGAGATTCAAGCGAAGGCGGTTATCTCCAATGCCGATCCGAAACGCACGCTGCTCAAGCTGACCGATCCGACGCATCTTTCGCCGGACTTCGTGCAGAAGTTGCAGCACTATCGCGGGAACGGCACGGTGGCGAAGGTGAACCTTGCGCTCTCGGGACTGCCGAAGTTCACGGCACTCAAGGATGGCGACGCGGGACCGCTCAAGGGGCGCATTCATATTGGCAATGAAATTGACTATCTGGAGCGGGCGTTCGACGAATCGAAGTACGGCAACTTCTCCCGGCAGCCGTACCTCGAAGCCACGATTCCGTCGCTGACCGATCCGACGCTGGCTCCAGAAGGCAAGCATGTGATGTCGATTTATGTGCAATACGCGCCCTACAAACTGAAGGGCGATTGGGAAGAGCACCGTAAGGCGCTGGGGCAGACTGTGGTGCAGACTCTCGCCCAGTATGCGCCTAATCTTCCGGAACTGATTCTGACGCACCAGATCATTACGCCCCGCGATCTG
>Ga0265316_10004281_pt1 | contig 14245 bp, 10 predicted proteins | sample 4522metaG_FD_202092 | JGI IMG/M metagenome (GOLD analysis project Ga0265316, IMG submission 202092) | Rhizosphere microbial communities from Carex aquatilis grown in University of Washington, Seatle, WA, United States - 4-5-22 metaG | ecosystem: Host-associated > Plants > Roots > Rhizosphere >... | reverse complement strand
CCGTTAGGGCCGATCGCTTTATAAGTCTGGCAGATGGCTCCGGAACCGATCGCCTCGACTATTTTATAGCCGTAAATAAATTCGTCTTTTTTATACATAGGTCATAATTCACAGGTACTAACGCTGTACCAATCCAAATCCATTTTTATTTAAGGCTTATTATACAAGACTATTATCTTTTCAATAAATAGGGGACGTTAACCACCGCAATATTTGGATGTCGCTTGAATGCCTGAGTCAAATGTTCCGCGGTGCGATTATGCAAGTATCTTTCCCACCAATGTGCGGTAATAAATTCCGGCAAGACAATTGTCACAAACCCGTGAGGATGTTGTCTGTGGTGCATATCTACATAGGTTAGCAGAGGCCGCATGAATGCCCGTAACGGTGATTCGATAATGACCAGTTTGATATCCGGCGCGTAGTTTTGCATCTTCTGCTGGATTTTTTCCGCGCGGACCGTATCGGTCGCGATATGTAAAACAGTAATATCCTTGCAGATCGTACGGGCAAAAGACATCGCCCGCAAAGATGCGTAGTTAACGTCATCAATCGGCATCAGCACGGAATGCTCGATAGTTTGCGGCGGCGGTGATTGCATGGATAGCAGTCTCAACTGCTCCGCAACCCTGCCGTAGTGCTTATGGATCAGTATAAAAACCGGCACGATCAGAGGAATTAACACAATAATAATCCAGGCACCAAACATAAACTTGGTGATGATCACAATTATCAGGATACTGGTTGTCAAAATAGCATCCGCGCCGTTGATAATGATGCTGGTTTTCCAGCCTTTACCACGCGTCTTCCACCAGTGCACCACCATTCCGGTATCCGACATGCTGAAAGCCAGGAAAACGCCAACCGCATATAAGTGAATTAAACTATCGACGTTACCTCTAAAAACAACCAGTAAAAGGGCCGAAACAGTGCCGAGGAATAAGATCCCCGAAGAGAAGGCCAGCCTGTCGCCGCGGTTCATAAATATATGCGGCATATAATTATCCCGCGCCAATATGGACGATAACCGCGGGAAATCCGCGTAAGCGGTATTGGCAGCGATAACCAGTATAGCCATGGTGGCAATCTGAAAAATGTAGTAAAAAGCATTCTGTCCAAACACCGCCAGCGCTACCTGAGAAACAATGGTCTGGTTACCCGGCACAAGTCCCATATGGTTCGAAAGGAATGATACGCCGACAAAAAACACACCGAGTAAAGTGGCCATAACGGTGAGTGTAACGGCGGCATTTTTAGATTCGTTTGGTTTAAAAACCGGCACTCCGTTAGAAATTGCCTCGGTACCACTCATTGCTACCGCCCCGGCGGAAAAAGCCCTCAGTATCAACCACAATGTAACCGGTTGCGCGATCTGTAGAATAGGCGGCGGCGTGGCCGGGGTAAGTGTATGTGTGAAAACTTTAATCATGCCAACCAGCAGCAGGATTGAAAAACTGACGATGAAAAGGTAGGTCGGCACGGCAAATATTGACCCTGATTCCCTGATGCCGCGCAAGTTCCCCAGAGTAATCAGACTAATAAATATTAGACTGAGGACGACATTAAGGTTGAAGAACCCGGGTAAAGATCCGTTTATTGCGGAGACATTAACACCTGCGGCAATCAAGGCAGAGGTAACTGCGGCAGAACCCGCGGCAATTGACACCGCCACCGTCATAATATAATCAATGAGCAATGCGGCAGCAGCAACCAAACCCGGCATTTGCCCCAGGTTTTGACGACTGACGTTGTAGGAACCCCCACCGTGCGGATAGGCATAAACGGTCTGCCGGTAAGAAAACGCCACCATTGACAGTAGCAGGGCAATAGCCAGCGCGGTGAAAAACGATATATGCAAAGCCCCATTGCCGGCGGCCATTAAAACGATCAGAGAAGCTTCTGTAGCATAGGCGCAAGATGAAATTGCATCCGAACCGAACACGGCCAGCGCCTTAAATTTCGTCAAACGCTCGTGAATTTCATCTTTAGAGAACAGCGGTTTGCCAATGACGGTGGCTTTGATTTTCTGTATCCCGCGCTGTATCCCATTTTCACCGGCGCTGGCCTCGGGTGTAGCCACCAGATGGCCACCGTTCTCATAAAAGAAACGCCGGAATAAAGCCGTATCTTTTGGGTCTATCTCTTCGAGTTCCCCTTCAAAATCCTGTTCGGAAAAGCCATGATTTTTTTCATCAGTCATATGGTTTTTCAACTTCCTTGTAATAATCAAAGCCTGATTTAAGAATTAGTGTCATTGATATGAAATAAAATACCTGTGATATTATCAGGAGCTCCGGCTTTCAATACTTTTCCGACTAATTCTTCGAGGGAACTCTCAATATCTTTGTCTGACAATGCTTTCTTGACGTCATTGTCCGAGACCTCAGACCACAGCCCGTCGCTGCAGACGATGTATGAGTCTCCAGGTTTGGTTCGCTCTTTAACCAAATCTACCCGGAGAAAAGGTGACGAACCAACAGAACGTGTTAACTGATGCCTGCCAGGATGTTGTTGGGAGGCTTCCGCTGAAATCAAATGCATACGCAGTAATTCCGCTGCCTGCGAATGGTCTTTCGTTAATACTGTGACCCGTCCGTCTCTCACGCGATAGAGACGGCAGTCGCCAACGTGTCCCACGAAGAGGGAATCCTTTTCGATAACGATCACGGTAGCAGTTGTTTGCATGCTGAATAGTTCAGGATGGTCTTGTGCGGTGCTGAATACTGCCTGATTGGCGCTTTGGATTGCTCTTGTTACAAACCTGTCACCATGTTTACCATTCCAATTTTCAAATTCACTTTGAATTGTGTCTATTGCCATTTTACTGGCAATACTGCCTCCGCGATGGCCGCCCAGCCCATCTGCGACTGAAAACAGATGAAAATTGTCTTTGGATAGCACACAAAAAGAATCTTCATTACGTAAACGGACCAATCCCCGGTGTGTGACGGCACGGCATAAAACGGCACTCCCGGACAGGTCCCCGGTTTCAGGCGGAGGGATATATAAAGGAATTCGTTCTGCGGTCGTATCCATTCATTCCATTCCAGATTAAATCCAAAGGGTCAGCCTATTTTTCATCAGGTTTTATCGATCAGCGCGGTTCTAAATACCACACGCAAAATTATTGGCACCTGAGATGCCCTTCATGATTAAGTCTAGAGAGCAGATGTTTCGGATGTATTATCAATAGATTACAATCGTGTTAATTTCATTACCGGGATATTACATTCCTGCTGATTCTACAACCAACTAAAGTTCGCCCCACGCATGTGTTCCCTGGAATTATTTAAAATTTCGCAATCCCTTCGCTTTTTGCATCAATTTTTAATCCATGCTAGAATTGCGCTACGACGTGATTTAATTTATAAATCGCAGGCAGCAAATCTACAGATTAACTGGAAGCATTCCGGGTTATTTAATCTCTGGAGGGATAAATTGTCCGTAAAATACACCAAAGTCAATCCTCGTAAACTGACCGAATTCGCAACCAGGGTTCTGGAAAACGCAGGAATACCAGGAAAGGATGCAGAGACTACCGCTAAACTGCTGGTCAATACAGACCTGCGCGGCATCGCATCACATGGCGTGGCGCACCTGAGCACGATGTATATCAAGGGAATCAAAGACGGGTTGATTAATCCGAAGCCCGCGATAAAGATAACCAGCGGCCTTCCCGCTACCGCCGTCATCGACGGAGACCGCGGACTGGGATTTGTCGTGGGAAACCGGGCAATGGAGGAAGCGGTTAACAGGGCTAAAATCACCGGCATCGGCGCCGTCTCGGTGCGTAATTCGACCCATTTTGGGGCCTGTTCCGCGTACTCGTTATTACCGGTTAAAGAAAACATGATTGGTTTTGCCGGTACTACCGGCGGGATCCGGGCAGGAGCACCCGGAGCATCGGGCCCCGTTGTCGGGATGAATGCCCTGAGCTTTGCAGCGCCTTCCGGCAAAGGATTCCCTTTTTGCCTGGATATGGCGACCCCGATTGTCGCCCACGGAAAAATCGAAGTTGCATTAAGAACCGGACAACAACTGCCATTGGGCTGGGAAATTGACCCTGACGGCAATCCTATTACCGACCCCAAAGACGAGCTCCCAAAAAAGGGTTCGATCGTCATGCTGGGCAGCACTCCCGAACTGGGTATATACAAAGGCTTCGGTTTGAATATTATGGTAGATGTTTTAAGCAGCATTATGGCCGCGTCCCTGTCTATTCCCGAAATCAGAAAGCAACCGGGCCACGGCTCGGAGTGCACCCATTTTTTCTGGGCTATCAATCTCTCGGGGTTTTTGCCGCCTGAAGAATTCAAAGAACGCATGGACCGGATGATCGCGACCTACCACGGCTTCCCCAAAGCAAAAGGTGTTAACAGAATCACCATCCCCGGAGAACTTGAGTGGGAGATTGAGCAGGAACGCAGACAGAACGGCATTCCTCTTGATGAAGAGGTTATCAGATCGCTGAAAGACCTGGCAAAGGACTTCAAGGTAGACTACGACCTCGATTAGTCAGGAGTGAAACAAAATAACAGTCCGGCATATCTCTTAATCGATTTTCTTATCTTATTGGATTAATTCGTTTACGTATTATTTTTCATACCTGTTCGAATTGAAATTCTTCTTTTAGTAAAATATGCCGGTTTATGAGTTTAAATCCGGCGTTAACAAATAAACAAAGCAGGATTTTCTCCATATCTGGTATAATCAAATTAAGGCTCATCTATAATAAATAGTTCCCTGTAAAGAGCTTTAAACCAGTTTGCCCGATTCTCCCAGTAGTTAAATCTTCTTTGATCCAGTAAAAATTCCGAGCCCCGTTTTAAGCGGGGTTGTTGATACATCCACTCCCGTCGACTCTCGAAATTTGTACCAATGGAGCAAAAGATGAAAGAATTCCTGGAAAAAGCACAGAAATCCGCGCAGGCAATTGCCGATAACGTGGAGAAAGTAATCGTCGGTAAAGGCAATACGGTAGAGCTGGCGGTCATTGCCATCATGAGCAAAGGGCATTTATTGATCGAGGATGCTCCCGGGGTCGGTAAGACCATGCTTGCGAAGAGTCTGGCAAAATCCCTGGACTGCACTTTTAAACGCATCCAGTTTACCCCCGATATGCTGCCTGGTGACATTACCGGGGTTTCTATCTACAATCAAAAAATCGGCGATTTCGAATTTCGGCCTGGACCGATAATGGCGCAGATCGTTCTGGCAGATGAAATCAACCGGGCAACCCCCAAAGTGCAATCGGCGCTGCTGGAATGCATGGAAGAAGGCCAGATCTCCGTCGACGGCGCAACGTATAAAATACCTGCTCCTTTCCACGTACTGGCAACGCAGAACCCGATCGAATACGAAGGAACATTCCCACTGCCGGAAACACAACTGGACAGATTCATCATGCGAGTCAATATCGGCTATCCCAGCGTGGCTGATGAAGTGAAAATCATCGACAACCAGCAATTCAATCACCCGATTCAAGATCTCAAACCGGTGGCCTCGGGAGTTGACCTGGAAAACCTCCAGAATGCCGTAAAAGAAGTATTTGTAGACGACTCCATTAAACAGTATATCGTCACACTGGTGGGAGCGACACGCAACCACGCTGCAATTTATTTAGGCGCGTCCCCCCGCGGTTCGCTGGCTCTTTTCCGCACCGCTCAGGCCCGGGCTTTGTTACTGGGACGGGATTACGTTTTACCGGATGATGTCAAAGCACTGGCGGAACCGGTACTGGCGCACCGCCTGGTTGTGCGTCTCTCAGATACCTCATCAGATAAAAGCGGCCGGACTGTTATCAGCAATTTGATCGAAACAATTCCAGTGCCCGGAACGCTCGTTAGATAAACGGTTAGCCCTCTATCCGCTCCTGGGAGAGAGTTGGGGTACCTGAATAGCCAATAAAAATTTTAACAAATACACATTAAACTCAAATTGTAAAAATAGAACTTTACCTGTATCAGTACTTCGGGGTGCTGGGATAGAAAAGTGAAATTTAATAAATTTACTCTGATTGTTCCGGCGCTTATGCTGATTCTGGCGTTGATTCTCGGCTCCAGCCTGCTCTGGCGTCTCTTCATCGCTTCCGCTCTGATATTAGCGGCGAGTTATTTGTGGGCATTATTGTCCGGGCGTGGCGTTCAGATTGCGGTGGATAAACCTCCTTCTCACTTTCAGTTGGGAGAGCGCTATGAACGCGAAGTGACCGTGGAAAATACCGGCAGGTTCCCCAGGCTGTTTATTAAAGTGGGAGAATATACCGACATCCCCGGGTACCATAACGAACGCTTTTTTAACCTCAAAGCGAGAGAAATCCGCACATGGTCGACGACATTAATTTGCACACACCGTGGTGAATATAAAATGGGAGCGGTCACTATAACTTCCGGAGACCCCTTCGGGTTTTTCACGGAAAAGCGGACTTATGGCGAACCCGCCCGGATAATTGTCTATCCCCGGATTGTCGATTTACCCCTCTTCAAGTCTGTCTCTTTGAATGAATTCGGTTTTATCTCCGGGTTCCAATCCATTAATCAAATCAGTCCCAACGCCTCCAGTGTACGGGAATATGCCAGCGGAGACAGTCTCCAACACATCCATTGGCGTTCCACCGCGCACACCGGCAAATTGATGGTAAAAATGTTTGACGCCGACCACTCTTACAGCAGTTCTAAAACATTCTGGGTAGTTCCCGATATGGCTAAAAACGTTCAGGCCGGACAAGGCGATGAATCTACCGAAGAATATGCCGTAACCATTGCCGCTTCAGTGATCCGCCATTATCTGGAAAGCGGGATGAAAGTGGGTATGCTTTCAGATGATGGCGATGTATCCCTGTTTTCACCGTCAAGGGGAGAGCAAAATTTATGGGCGATGATGGAATCGCTGGCAACGGTCAAAGCCACCGGACGGATGCCGCTGGGACAATTATTACTTAATCATGCCGCAGATTTTAAAGACGACCCGGTAATCGTCATCATCGCTACTTCTACCTCCCGGCAGTTGATGGAAGCCGTCAGCAAATTAAAAAGTCAGGTGGAAGCAGTAGTGGTTGTACTCATGGACACGGCAACTTTCGGGGATACTCACACGGCTATAAACAACGCTCACGGACTTTCGTTTATGGGCGCCCAGGTTTATAACGTCCGTAAGGGAGACGAAGTGGCTAAAGCGCTTGACAGCCGGTCTACTGTCTGGCAAACGAATTATCAGGACTAATTATCCGGGGTGTATTGGTGGGGGTGAACGATGGGTAACAAAATAGAACAGGGTAAGCGTTTTGCATCGACTGTGATTTCGCGGCTCAGTCCGGGTGGTTCCCAGGACTGGGTGAGCGTGATTTTAGTGTTTCTCACACTGATGGTGGCCGCTCTATCGCTGGAACAGGCTCATTGGGTTTCTTCGTCCCTGTCTTTGGTTTCAACCCTGATATTAGCCGTGCTTGCCAGCTATTTGATGATTATCTTCCGCCTCAAAAATAAAACCACTTTTTTCTGGACGCTGGGTCTGGGGTTATTGGTCATGATCTGGAAATCATCCTCCACAGTCCAGCGCGCCGAAGGACAATGGGCTTTAAATGCCTGGTGGCATTCCATTTCCAGTTCGCTGCCCAGTCAAAATAGTGTTTATTTCGGTATGTTTCTGATTCTGATCACCTGGCTGATTGCCTGTTGGTCTGTCTGGTTTGTATTAAAAAAGAGGAATGTCTGGGTGACCGTTTCACTAGGGGCGGTAATGCTTCTTTTTAACCTCAGTAATCTGCCGAATAACTACTATTATTTCTTACCATTCTATATCTTTGTTGCGCTGCTGCTGATATTTCAGGTCAACCTGGCCAAGCAAAACGAAAATGCAGGCAAACGCCGTGGGGGAAAATCTGTGCGCACCACTGTTTATCTCACGCTCGCCGTGTTTTTTGTCGCGTTACTGGTCGTCAGTGTTGCCTGGGTTTCTCCGCAACCGCCGCTCGCGCAGATCGGGGTCAAATTCAATACCAGCTCTATGCACAATGTCGATCCGAAAAAAAACTGGTTTAACATCTTTTCCAATGTACAGGACAAATGGACATGGGTGGAAAGTAAAAGCGAAAACCAGCTTTTGTTTACCGCCGGGCAGAATGAGAGCGAAACTATTTTGTATCTGATCACTTCGGATAAACCTGTTTATTTATTGACCCGGCGTTACGATACTTATAACTCCTGGGGATGGACAAGCAATCCAACGGTCGATAAATCCGTCAGTGCAGGGACCTCGATCACGGAAAATACGCCAAATACTCCCACCCAGCCGCTCAATTACTCTGTCGAAAACAGGGCTAAATCAGATGTAATCCTGACTACCGGGCAATTTATCAGCGCGGACATCCCGGTGACATTGAAAGCAATGCCGCCCGTCCCTGATGATACGGATCCGATAGGGGACATCATGGCAGTAACTTCACCCTGGGTGATCACTCCTTACCAGCGCTATAGCGTGGTGAACAATGTTCCTTTGTTTACTCCGGAACAATTAAGCACAGTCACAAGCGGTTTTCCTGAAGCGGTCACACAGCAATATCTACAGCTGCCGGATGATTTTCCGTATAATGTGAAAAACTTGAGCCAGGATCTGGTAAAACATACTAACACTGAGTATGCAAAATTAATGGCGATCAAAAAATACCTCAACACGCTGGAATATGACCGCAAAGGTTCCGTTCCAACCGGATCGGAAGACGCCGTGGCGCAGTTTCTGTATTCCACTAAAAAGGGTAATTGCGTCAATTTTGCGTCCGCTATGGTCACAATGCTGCGTTCGGTCGGCGTACCGGCCAGGTTCTGTACCGGCTATTTGCACGGTGACTACGATAAAAAAACGGGTACCTACATCGTCCGCGGCAAACAGGCTCATGCCTGGGCAGAAGTGTATTTCCCCGGCTACGGATGGATCCAGGTGGAGACTACTCCGGATACAAGCGCGAATAACAACAGCGATACTTCACTGGATACCGCTACCTTTAATTTTACGGATGAATTACCGATCCAGATTCCTGATGATATTAATCCCGACGACCTGGGGCCATTCCCTGTGGTTGCTTCAACACCGGTACATCACACTTCCGTCATCTGGATCTATCTCGCTGCATTCGGCGGTCTGATTCTGGCAATAGCAGCCACCCGAAAAGTGTTCGATTTTAAGGTGGGGCGGCTGGTGAATGTAAATAATCCCTCCGAAGCATATGCGCGGATGTGTTATCTTGCTTCATTCAGCAAAGCAGGACCGGTGGCGCAGGAAACACCGCTGGAATATGCTAAACGTCTCGGGAGCGTTTTTAGCTACCGTAGCGAAGCTATAGAGAACATTACCCGTTCCTATACCGGGGTCCGTTACAGCCCGCGTAAAGAGCTGACGGAAGAGACCGAAATTAATAAACTCAAAGAATCGTGGAAAGAGGTCTGTCATACATTGATCAGCCGGCGGTTGCAGGCACGGAAATGGTTCCTGGTCAGGTTGCTCTGGCGCCCGAAATAATTAAACAGGGATCGAGCGTGAGGAGTCCGCCGCTGAAGGACACATAGCCGCCCTTAATTAATTCTATTCACCCTCCCTCTCAGGATTACCTTTCCGGATGCACGAGGTGCGCGGGGATGAAGGAAGTATTTTGTTTTGTAATTAAACCCTTCAAAATAAATAACTTAAATGCAGAGAGCGATAAATCTTTTTAACTCATCACTCACAATTGAGTCCGCAGACGAAATACTCTTGACCTTCAGTCAAAATGTACTCACTACTGAAAACTAATTCGTTTTATTCTTGATTATTTCACTTCTCTCTTTCTTGACATCTGAATTCTTAAAGACTATATTAAGTTGAATCTATTATGAAAAAACAACTAAAATTCCTGATATGCATTTTAGTGCTGGTATTAACCACGCCAACTGTAGTTTCGTGTACTTCGTCTCAATATAAAACGTACACAATGAAACACAACGGCATATCCTTTTCCTTCGAATATCCCTCGGGGTACAAGAAAATTCTTTCGTATATTCAAGATAACCCGGCCGCGCCCATCGGTGTCAGATTCGCCCTTAACAATGACCCCGTGCTGATAGTGAATATTGCCGGTAATCTCTCAGAAAAAAATCCCGATCTCAATGCCGTAGCTATCACAGCAGGCTCACATACTCCACAACAGGAAACCGAGCGATCATCGATAACTATCGGGGGAACAACCGGAGTTCTGGTGGTCTATGTTTTTCCTGACACGCAGGTGCCATCTACAATTACCCGTGAGGTGTTCTTTAATATTAATGGCATATTATGGAATATCGACACATACTCCAGCGCGACAAAAGCAGACGAAGCAAAACTCGTCTTTGAACATATGATCAATACGTTTAAGATTCTGCAGTAATTATTGTAGCCGGGTTCTATCTTATATTTTATTCCCGATTTCCCAGCCGGAAGCTGTCGCATCCGGAATTATCCCCGGACTGGCGCAGTCGCCAACAACATATATTTCCGCCACTTTACCTTTGATTTTATCCATCAGCTCCAGATTCGGCGCCAGCGGAATTGCCGGAATGATCCTGTCAGCTTCAAGCAACTGTTTGTCATTATCGTTAACAATAATACTTAACCCTGCCGGTTTTATCTCGTCGAGTTTTACGCCGCCGATCAATTTAACACCTTTTTTCCTGAACCAGTAAAACAGACGGGTCTTTCTCTCCGGATACATCCATTTACCCAGTTCTTTTTCAGTCTCTACGATTATGACTTTTCTGCCGCGTTTGGTTAAAAATTCTCCGAGCTGGCAACCCTGTAATGCTCCGCCGATGATGATCACATTTTTCGCCACCGGCATCCATATTTTAGTTAACGATCTTAACCGCTTCGGCCCCAAAAATCTGATGAAAAATCGGAGCGTACTGTAAAGATCGGCGCTCTTGATCACATTGCGCCCGTTGATGCCTTGTACGTCCGGCAGCACCGGCGTACCGCCCAGGGCCAACACTACTACGTCCGGTTTGATTTCATCGAGATCTGCAGGTGTAAATTCTTTGGTAAGCCGGACATTTACACCTGATTTTTTAATCTGCACTTTAAAATAACGGATAAAGCCCGGCAAATCCTCGAGTTCTGTCCCCTTGACCATGGAAGCCAGCGGCAAAGAACCTCCCAGGTAATGTCCTTTCTCAAAAAGCGTAACGTCATGCCCCCGCATCGCCGCTACACGGGCGGTTTGCATCCCGGACGGGCCTCCGCCTACCACCAATACTTTCTTTTTAACAGCGGCTTTCTCAACTTCATATTGTTCCCTGCCAAAAGATGCGTTGATACGGCAGTGCCGCGGCTCATTGTACCCCTTATTACAGTTGTTGCAATGCGTGCAAGGCGCGATATCCTCCGGCCTGCCTTCCGCAATCTTGTTAGGATACTCAGGGTCGGCAAAAAAGCGCCGGTTAATGCCGATCAGATCTGCTTTCCCTTCCCGCAATATATTCTCACCTAAGTCCGCATCCAGTCCTCCAACGGTCAATACCGGCACGGAAACAGCGCCTTTTATGATTGCTGCCAACGGCACATTTGCACCCAGGCCCCTTCTGCTCCAGTCCATTTCTTTGGGGAATTCGTTTAAAGGGATATGGGGCTCCGGGTAAAAAAGGACATCCTGACAAAAAGAGCCCTGGTGCACACCGAGCCAGTGAGACCTGATGTGCAGGGAATCAGCACCTGCCGCTTGAAATGCCTTCGCGATTTCTTTCGATTCGTCAGTAGTTATCCCTTCGTCGCCGGCGCCTATCTCAAGTGCGTTCATCAATATCTGCACCGGGAAATCATTTCCGACACGTTTTTTAATTCCGCGTAATATGTTCACGGCAAAACGGGTCCGGTTTTCTATGTTCTGCGCTCCGTAAATATCCGTGCGTTTGTTCCAGAAACGCGACAAAAACGAATTCCCCAGGTGGTCTCCGGCAGTATTGATCTCCAGGCCGTCAAATCCGGCTTTGGCTGCTCTCTCAGCGCCTTTGATATACCTTTCCGTGATTTCTTCGATCTCTGCGATGGTCAACGCCTTGGGCGGTTCTTCCTCAGAAGACTCATCAAATACAGATTTCAATTTGCCCAGAGTAACTGCCGACGCCGCCACTCTTTTCGCCACTGTTTTGTTATCGGCCAGAGCTCCTCCCCAGGACCCACGGTGATAAAATTGCACAAATGCCGGGCAATCGTGTTTATGAATTGCATCTGTGAGTTCACGGATATCGTTAATATATTTGTCGTCATCAACACGAAAACGGCGGTCGCCTGTTTCCGCCAACGGCCATTCCATTGCCGGCGTCTCCACAATCACCAGCCCCGCGCCGCCTTTTGCCACGGCCCCATAGAAAGCCTTTGCCAGAGTGCTTATTCTGTGTTCTCCGGAATCAAACAAATAAGTCTGCGCGGCCGTCTTCACGAAGCGGTTTTTAAGCTGCACTTTGCCGATCTTCGCGGGTTCGAAGAGTTTTATATATTTACCGTTTGCCATTTTATTTCTCCTGCGGACGAAGCTCCGTTCGCGGTGAAAACCACTGTACACCACCACTCTTGCGGGGTAGAGAAGGCTTTTATCAGCCCTTCTGCATCGAACAAATATATATATTAAAAGTGAGAATATTTCCCGATATTTTACTTGACCGCGTGTGAACGGCCGCCCGGCCTTAAATTAACTGATAACTCAACTAATCTCCCAGATACGCTCGTTTCACGATATCCGAAGATTTAAATAGTTCAATATCGCCCTGCAGCACTACCTTGCCGACCTGCAGCGCATACCCTTTTGCCGCTACCCGCAGCGCTAAACCGATGTTTTGTTCGACCAGGAGCACGGCAACGCCCGTTTGATTAATATTTTTAATTATCGGCACCAACTCATCTACCATGATCGGAGATAATCCCAGTGACGGTTCATCTAGTAACAGCAATTTGGGTTTGGCCATTAAACCGCGGGCAATTGCCACCATTTGCTGTTCGCCGCCGCTCAAGGTCCCGGCGCTCTGGTTGCGCCTTTCCAACAGCCTGGGGAAATGCACGAAGATTTCATCCAAATCCTTCTTTATACCAGTCTTGTCTTTGCGTAAACTGGCGCCCAGTTCCAGGTTACTCATTACTGATAGGGCCGGAAACAATCTGCGGCCTTCGGGCACGTGCACAATCCCCATTTTTACAATATTTGTCGGACTTGTTCCGTCTATCCGCTTGCCGGAAAACCAGATTTCGCCGGAATTTATCTTCACCAATCCGGATAAAGCTCTTAAAACGGTGCTTTTACCCGCTCCGTTTGCGCCGATCATCGTGACAACGGAACCTTCATCTATCTCTATAGAGACATTCTCCAATGCCATGGCTTTCCCATAATACAATGAGATATTTTTAATGCTTAGTATCATGTCCGCTACCCAAATAGGCTCTAATTACTTCAGGATTCACTTTTATTTCCTGGGGGGAACCTTCCACAATTTTTTGCCCGAAGTTGATCACTACGACCCGGTTACATATTTCCAGGATCTTCATGTTATGCTCAACCAGTATTATAGTTACCCCGGATTGGGATGTTCTTTTTATCGCCGCGATCGTATTATCGATTTCATCTGGATTCATGCCGGCGATCGGTTCATCCAGTAATAACAACGAAGGCTTGATCGCCAGGGCCCGGGCGACGCCCAGCATTTTTTGATACCCATGCGGCTGATTCTTGGCCAGTTCATCCTTGACTTTATACAGTCCAACCAGGTTCAGTATTTCCAGCGATTGCTCTAAAATATATGCTTCGTTTTTGCGGTAGACGGGGGTATTGAAAAAAGTATCCAGCCAGTTGGAACGGGGCCGGATCTGGAATGAAGATATCACATTTTGTAGTATGGTGAAATTGGGAAAAAGCGGATTTAATTGAAATGTCCGTCCTATTCCCAATTCCGCGATCTCGTGTGGTCTTTTACCGGTGATATCCTTTCCTTTAAATACCACCTTCCCTTTCGTCGGATGTATCACGCCGGTGATCAAATTGAAGAAGGTACTTTTACCTGCTCCGTTCGGACCGATAAAACCCAACACCTCCCCTTCATTGACATTGATGTCAATTCCGGAAACGGCGGTCAAGCCGCCAAAATTCTTTGTCAGCCCTGTTATTTCAAGAATCATCTGCTTTTACTTGTGCTTTTTTCCTTTTATAATATGCCATGACTAATCCGGGTATGCTTACAAGACCATTGCGAAACAT
>Ga0265316_10004279_pt1 | contig 14249 bp, 13 predicted proteins | sample 4522metaG_FD_202092 | JGI IMG/M metagenome (GOLD analysis project Ga0265316, IMG submission 202092) | Rhizosphere microbial communities from Carex aquatilis grown in University of Washington, Seatle, WA, United States - 4-5-22 metaG | ecosystem: Host-associated > Plants > Roots > Rhizosphere >... | reverse complement strand
GGCCTTCGGGGACGCAACTCCTCCGGCTGAGCGCGAAGCGGGAGGCGCGTCCCCCAGGAACGCTACTTTCACGCCCATGTCCGGCAGAATGCGCGGGTCGAGCTTGTCGAACGAGATACGAACCTTCACCGTGGCTTTCTCCCGGTCAGCCGTCGGAATGATGGTGCGCACATGCGAAGGAATCTTCCAATCGGGGTATGCGTCCAAAGTCGCAATCACTCGCTGCTGGGGTTTCACGCGCGCGATGTAGGATTCGTTCACATCCACTTCGATTTCCAGGGACTGCATATCCACAATCGTCGCAATTCCAGTTCGCGTAAATCCGCCGCCTGCCGAAATCGGCGAGACCATTTCGCCCACCTGAGCGTCCTTGGAAACCACTTGCCCATCGAACGGCGCACGAATCGTGCAGTTATTTACGTTTTCCTGCGCGACATCGATTTTGCGGTCGGCGGCCTTCACCTGTTCTTCCGTAAGCGCGATGCGAGCGCGGTAGCTATTCACCAGCGTTGTCGCCGCATCCAGCGCCTGCGTCGTCGATACTCCGGCAGAAGTAAGTTTTTGCGTGCGATCCAACTCGCGCTCGGCGTTCGCCAGATTCACGCGCAAATCCTCGACGGTCGCCTGGGTGGCAATCTTGTCCGCTTTGGCCGAAGCCAGCGCTGCGTCGGACTCCGAGCAATCGAGTCGCGCGATGAGTTGCCCTGATTTGACGTGCATGCCTTCATCGGTATCGACTTCGATGACGCGGCCCGTGATCTTCGCCGCGACGCTCGACCGGCGGCGGGGAGTCACGTAGCCGCTCGCGTTGAGCAATGCGGCCTCCGGAGCATTGGCCGCGCTTCGTGCCGTCGTGACTTCAACGACCAGTTTGGGGTCCCTGAAGCGATACACGCCAGCTCCGGCCACCGCGAGGGCAAACAGCCCCGCCAAAACCCACAGGAGCCCTTTCCCACCTTTGCTGGTCTTGCGAACCCTGTCGTCAATTTTCAGGGAAGACAGATCGGGAACCGGATTGTGCGGTGACGCGCTCATGAACTGCTTATTATACAGGTTAAAATGAGGGAGGCGCTTCACTTCGCCCCCGGAATGACCTGGGAGAAGCTCGGTCGCATTTGGAAACCTATCGAACGACACTTACGGTTACAAAAATCCGGACGGCGAGTGAAATACATTCAGAATCAGGAGATGACTCTACCTGGGGCTTCCCTTCAGTTCCTTATACACCTGACTGACGAAGCGTTGCGCGCTCGTCTGCCCGTTGCCCGCGGGCAAGTGGCCGCCCGGAACTTGCGCATCGTAGGGGTCGGTCAGATTCGCCGCGACTGCTTCCTGTTCAGATTTGCCCTGCGCGATCATCTGCTGCACTTTTTCACGCACGCCGAGGATCATCGCTTTGTAGGGAGGAATTTTATCTTTCTTGATGATGTCGCCGTGACCTGGAATCAGCGTTGTGTCCGGCCCGGCTATCTCCATGATTTGATCGCACCCGTCCAGCATGCCTTGCAAGGAGCCGCCATTGCCGCGGTCGATGAAGGGAAAACCGAAATTGCGGTAGAAATCGCCGATGAAAATGACGTTTGCATTTTCAAACCGGATCATCGTGTCGCCGCCGGTGTGGGCCGCGCGAACTCCGATCAGGTCGATCACTTCGCCATTCATGTGAATCTTCACCGGATTGCCCAGGCCATAGGTGATGACGGGAAGCGCGGCCGGATCGGGCGCCGGACCGGGGACGCCATTCCCTGTGAGCGGGTGAAGCATTTCATTCCGCAGTTCCTCCCGAGCGATGATCGTGACTCCCATTTTTGCGAAGAAAGCATCGCCGCCCGTGTGATCGCCATGAATGTGCGTGTTCACCATGTAGCGAATCGGCGCGGTGCTGATCTGCTTCACTGCCGCCAGAACCTTGTCGCTTAGCTCGGGATATTGCGAATCGATCATGAAGATGCCGTCCGGACCGGTGAGCACGCCGATCCTGCCGCCGGCAGCGTCCTGATGCGTGGGATCGAGACCCGCCGAGCCGCTCAAGGTATAAAGGTTCGGGGCGATTTTCGTGGCCGTAATTTCTATCTTGCTGCGATCCTGCGCGTGGACGCCCATGGCGAGTGTTGCCACGGCCAACGCCATGAGGGACAGTTTCCAGACTGATTTCATTTGTTGCTCCTTTTGTTGCACACGGCCAGGGTTGGAGCCGGTTTTCGAGCCCTTCTCTTGAGTGGGCATAAGCTATCATGCGGAAAGAAAGAAAAAAAGTGCCGGTTCTATTCCGAAATTCGCAGTGGGCCCGCCATTACAAAACCGAAGTTGGTTGAGCTTTTAGTAGAAAAGGCTTCGCTTGACGCGACGATGGCCCTTCGTTACTATCCGCGCACTCTTTGGGGGTAATGCCATGACAAATGAATCGGGAGTTTCACGCAGGAACTTTCTTGTCACCGCGATTGGCACGGCAGTCGCATTGTCGGATCAGCAGTCTGTGAGCGGATTTTCTCAATCGACGCCGAGCGTCTCGACGACCAGGCGCGGAACCGTGCAAACCGTTTTGGGGCCGATGGACACGTCGAAACTCGGCTTCACTCAATGCCACGAACACGTTTGTTCAGCTTCGGCCGGATTCTGGGAAAATTGGCCGGAGCTTTTCGGAGGGCGAGCTGCATTCGTCCAATCGACCGTTGAAAAACTGAAAAAATATAAGTCGGAAGGCATGGATTCCTTCATCGACGTAACCACCATTGATTTGGGTAAGGACATCCGCCTGATGGAAGAAGTTTCGCGGAAGTCGGGAGTCCACATCGTCGCGGCTACGGGACACTGGCTGGACCCTTCCCGATCCATGCTGGTGCGAACCACCGAAGAGCTTGTGGAATTATTTACTCGCGAGATTCAGGTGGGCATCCAGGGCACGAGCATCAAGGCCGGCGTGATCAAAGTGGCGAACGACATTGAGGGCATCACACCCTTCGGTGAACGGCTTCTTCGCGCGGGAGCGCGCACCAGCAAGGCAACCGGCACGCCCATATCCACTCACACGTGGGCGCTGGACCGGATTGGCGACAAGCAGGCGGCGATTTTTGAGCAGGAAGGAATTGCTCCGTCAAAAGTGTGCATCGGCCATAGCGACGATACCTCCGACATGGACTATTTGACGGGCCTCACCCGTCGCGGGTATTACATTGGGATGGACCGCCTGCAAAGCGGACTTCCTTCCCCCCCAGGCGTGCCGCCACCCGACCCCCGCCGTCCGTACTTCGATCAACGCATGGCAAACATCAAGAGCCTGATCGATCAGGGATTTGCGAATCGGGTCATGTTAGGGACCGATTTCCCGATTGGCATGGGGCTGAATGCCACCGCAAGTCTGCCCGGGCGAGATGCTCGAAACCCGGACGGAATTCACTTCATCATCCGTAAGGTGATTCCCGCGCTGAAGGCGATTGGAGTCCCGGAGTCTGCAATTCACACGATGACGGTTGAGAACCCGAAGCGTTATTTCGACGGCGCGTAGGAACGATGCCGCAAATTCGGTTGTCGTAAATCTGGAATCATGTTGCGATGCGCAACGAGGAATAATGTGCTTTACTCGGAAAGGCCCCGATGTATAAGCTTGCCTAATTGAGAAATAAAAGAGGAAAATCAGGTCCCAGAGTTCAAGGTTTGATACGACTCATTTAGGAGATCGCTCATGAAATTCGCGAAATGGATTCTTTTTGCCTGCATGGCGCTTTCGATGGTTGGCCGAGCTGCCGCGCAGGACCGCATGCCGCCGGTTCCTGCGGACAAGCAGACGGACGCGCAGAAAAAGGCTACGGCGGACCTGCTCTCGGGCCCTCGCTCCGGGCTTACAGGCCCCTTTATCCCACTGCTCCGCAGCCCTGAACTGATGGACGCTTTTCAAAAAGTGGGCGAGGTGCTTCGGTATCACAACTCCCTGGGACCCAAGCTCACCGAATTTGCAATTATCATGACCGCCCGGCAATGGACAGTGCCTGCGGAATGGGCCAATCATTCTCAGGGCGCAATCAAGGCGGGGTTGTCGGCGGATATCGTCCAGGCGGTGAGCGAAGGACGCCACCCGGCAGCAATGGCTCCGGACGAAGAGATTGTCTATGACTTCGCCCACGAGTTGTATCAGAACCAGTGCGTCAGCGACGTGACTTACGACAGGGCGGTCAAGAAATTTGGCGAGCAGGGCGTGATCGATCTGACGGGGACGATAGGTTATTACACGGCGCTGGCGATGGTTCTGAACGTGGCGAGGACGCCGGCGCCTCCAGGGAAAGCGCCCTTTTTGGCTCCTTTCCCGCACTAATACAAGGGACGCGATTGGGTGCTGACGACAAGGGATAGTTTTTAGAGCTCGGCGTCACCGCGTGCGAAACATTTTGTTAACGTGTCATTTCTCACTTCGTTCGGAATGACGATTTCTTGGTTTTGTACCGCCTTTTCAACATGACCGCAACGCAATTTAGTTTCCTTTCGTCCAAGGCACCGACGGCGAAAATCGTTGGGCAAACAGGTTGTGTGGCGATAGAGTGCGGCGTAAGATGCGCGAGCATGAATTCAAATATGAGACTTCGGAATAAGGGAGAATTACGATGAGCGAGAACTGGATCGGACGGCGGGCATTTCTTCAGGGGGCGGCAAGCCTCGCAGCGCTAGGCGCGGCGGGAATTATTTCGGCGGAAGCCGGTCAGATGGACATCGCGGTACCGAATTCCACCGGGACGGCGCCTCCAAAACTCAAGCTTCCTGCGCTGACTTGCGATACGCACCAGCATATTTACGATGACGTCCTGTTTCCCCCGCCAGTGCCGCCGGTGGAACCCAACTCGACGGTTGCGGATTACCGTTTGCTGCAGAAGAGGATCGGCGTGCAGCGGAATATCGTCGTAACGCCCGGACCTTATGCGACGGACAACCGTGTGACACTCGATGCAATCGCCAAGTTTGGAAAGAATGCGCGCGGCGTCGCCGTCGTGAATGACAAAATCACCGACGCCGAACTTCAGGCGTTGCACAAGGGTGGCATTCGCGGCATCCGTTTTGCGAATCCCGCGCCCGGCCGAGTCACCACGGTGGAGATGATCGAGCCTTTGTCCAAGCGGATCAACGAACTGGGCTGGCACGTCGATTTCAACCTGAGCGCCGAAGAAACGGTGAAGAACGAGGATCTGCTTATGCGCCTGCCCTCGCAAATTATTTTCGATCACATGGGACACTTGCCTCAGCCCGCAGGCGTCAATCATCCCGCCTATGCCGTGATTCAACGACTGATCAATAAGGGCCGCACATGGGTCAAGCTCTCGGTGACCGCCAATAATCCCCCAGCGACTTACGACCAAATCAACATGGTGGCGGCGGCGTATCTGAAGGAAGCTCCGGAACGCATGGTCTGGGGTAGCAACTGGCCACATCCCAGCGAGAAGGTGAAACCGGACGATTCAGTGGTAGTGGACTTGGTTAGCAATTGGACGACCAACGAGAAGGTGCGGCATCGCATGTTCGTCGAAAACGCCGAAGTTCTGTATGGTTTTCCGAAGTCTGCCTGAGCCTCTGTCCTTTTAGCTCGACCGGATCACCTCAAATGCCCCAGCCTTCAAAAACCGAAGGCTGGGGCATCGCTGGCATACGATCAAGTTCCCCGTCTCTCGTGCCCACTCCTTTTGCCTCAGGAGCCCCAGCGTCGTGCCGCACTTGAACTGGCTTCAAAGTCCACATATAATCCGCGCAACCTGAGCGCAGATACATTCGATTTCCTGGAACAGGACTCACGGATTGAAAAATATGAAATTAAAACGGCAGGGATTTGCGGCAGCCTTGTGTTGCGGCGCGCTTCTGTGGTTCGGATTTGCGGCGGCCGCACAAAATAGTTCGAAAAGCGAAACGTTCAAAGGACATATGTCTCCAGTGCCCATTGACGCCTCGATGTTGCCCATCATTGCCGGGTCGGGTTCGCTGACGGCGACGCTCTCGGGCAAAACGCTCACGGTCACTGGAACGTTCGAAGGACTGAAATCGCCCGCGACGACGGCGCACATTCACCGGGGACCAAGAGGTATTCCCGGGCCGGCGATTCTCGACCTGACTGTCACGAAAACCGTGAAGGGCGCAGTCAATGGTTCATTCGAACTGACGCCGGAACAAATGGCCGACGTAAGAGACGGGCTTTGGTATGTGCAGATCGAATCCGAAAAGGCCCCGGAAGGAAATTTGTGGGGCTGGCTGTTGCGATAAGACGACGTGTCTCGGGAAAAATTGAACACCAGTACAGCGACTCGAAGTGGGTGCGGCACCCGCGTTTGACTACGTTCGAAAGTTGGCGCGAAGGGCTTGGACGAACCAGCCCACTTGCAGTCGGCGCAGTCAAGGAAACTACAAGGATTTTTAATTGGAGAATAGGGATGCGTGGAATAAAGGCATATCGATTTTTGACGTGCGGATTGTTGGCGATGCTTGGCGCTGGCGCCATCGCCGGCCAGCAGGCCAGGACCGGCCCTTTTACTGGCGCGCAGGCAACCGAAGGCCGTGCAACGTATCTATCCAAGTGCTCGGTCTGCCATCAGCCGGACATGAAGGGCAGCAGCGAAGCGCCGCCTCTTGCCGGAGGCAATTTCCTGAACACGTGGCGCAACCGCTCGACCGTGGACCTTTTTAACCGCATCCGGACCACGATGCCGCAAAACGATCCCGGCTCACTGAGCGATCAGGAGGCGGTCTCCATCGTCGCATACATTCTGCAATCGAATGGCGCCACAGCGGGAAGCAATGAGCTTGCCGCGACGCAGCTTGTGCCGATTGGCGCCGTCGTGCCGAACAGCGGAATCATTGCACCACTTCCGGACGCGCCTCCGTCTTCCGAGGCGCAGGATTCCGAGGAATCGTCTCCCGCAGCAAGAAGACCTACGGTGCCGATGCCGCCCGCGGCCCCACGGATCGGAATTCGGGTTCCCGGCGACGTAAAAAATTTCACGCCCGTTACCGATCAAATGTTGGTGCATCCCGATCCCGCCGACTGGCTGATTATTCGTGGCAATTATCAAGCATGGAACCACAGCACGCTGAACCAGATCACGCGCGAGAATGTGAAGGACCTCAGGCTCGCCTGGGTGTGGGCGATGAACGACGCCGGCGGCGGAGCGAATGAGGGGACGCCGATCGTGCACAACGGCGTCATGTACCTGATGAACTCCGACAATATAATTCAAGCGCTCGACGCAAAATCCGGCGACCTCATCTGGGATACTCGCCTGCGACCGACAGGCCTCGCCGGACCGGCCGGCGGCATGCGCAATTTCGCGATCTATCAGGACAAGCTTTTTGTCGCGACCACCGACGCACACGTCATGGCTCTCGATGCGCGCACAGGAAACGTGGTGTGGGACACGGTGAACGGCGATCACTCGAAAGGCTACGGCAGTTCGAGCGGCCCCATCGTGATTAACGGCAGGGTCGTGCAGGGACTGAACGGGTGCGAAAAGTACAAGGCGGCGGAAAAAGATCAGGGCTGCTTCATTAGCGCGTTCGACCCGGAGACCGGAAAAATTCTCTGGCGCTTCAACACCGAGGCGCGCGAAGGAACTCTGGGCGGCGACACCTGGGGCGATTTGCCGAACATGCTGCGCGTGGGCGCGGAAACCTGGATCACCGGCAGCTACGATCCGGAACTGGACCTGACGTACTGGGGCGTCGCGCAAGCAAAGCCGTGGATGCAGGTGAGCCGCGGAACGAAGGGCGATGCTCTGTTTTCCAGTTCAACGCTGGCCTTAAGCCCGGAAACTGGGAAACTGGTCTGGTATTTTCAGCACGTCCCCGGCGAGACGCTCGACATGGATGAAGTTTACGAGCGCGTCCTGATCGACATTGGGGACCGCAAGTTGCTCTTCAGCATCGGGAAAACAGGAATTCTGTGGAAGCTGGACCGCAAGACCGGAGAGTTTCTCGACGCAAAGGAAACCATCTTCCAGAATATTTTTACGATCAATCATCAGACGGGGAAGCTCACCTACCGGCCCGACATTCTGGATCAGGCGATCGGTAAATGGACTCCGTCCTGCCCCAGCACCGAGGGCGGAAAAAACTGGCATGCGATGAGTTACGATCCCGCGGCCGGGCGCCTGATCATCCCCCTCAGCCAAAGCTGCATGGAAATGGCGGGGCGCAAAGTTGAGTTCAAGGACGGATCGGGCGGCACTTCGGCCGATCGCCGTTTTTTTGAGATGCCGGGAACCGATGGCAACGTCGGACGGCTCGCCGCGTTTGACGTGAAAACGATGAAAGAGGTATGGAGCTGGCAACAGCGGCCTTCATTTTTAACCGCGGTGTTATCGACCAACGGAGGCGTCGCATTCGTGGGCGATCTTGACCGCTACTTCCGCGCTGTCGATGTGAATACAGGGAAAACGCTCTGGCAGACACGGCTCGGAACTTCAGTACAGGGTTACCCGATAACCTTCAGCGTTGCCGGCAAGCAGTACGTCGCGATCACGACAGGCCTCGGAGGCGGCAGCCCGAGGAATGTGCCGCGCACAATTTTGCCGGATATCCGCTACCCGGCGAATGGAAATGCGATGTATGTGTTTTCGCTGCCGGATAAATAGGGGAGACGATTGAAAGGGAGCCCGTTTCAACACCGGGCTCCCCGATGTGCATTACAAGATTCTCGAAAATTTGCCTCTTAAAACGATTACGACCACAGATGTAAGCGCAGCGGCTTGTCCAGACGAAAACGGATGATTGTCTCCGCTGGAACGTGGACTTCCTTGCCGCGAGTGATGGTCTGCACGCCGGCCCCTGCGCCGCCGCCTGCGACAGCGCCAATGGCCGCGCCTTTTCCACCGCCTGCGAGCGCCCCGATAATAGCGCCGAAGACCGCGCCGCCTCCCACGTATTCTCCCGTACGTTTGTTTGCGCCGACGCCATCGCGTTGGTTTTCGATTTCCTGACCTTCGGTGCTCACGCGATATCGCCGTCCGCCGACAGTAATCGAATCGACGTCCAGCGTGATATCACCGTTCTCTTCCAATCGTCTGGTCACCAGGGTAGCGTCGGCGCCTCGCGGGATGGCGATGGAGCCGTCGCTGTTTCGAATGTCATCGGAAATATGAGCCGGAAAGTTTTGTCCCGGTGCAACATCTTTCGAATCGATCCGCTGGTCGGTCATAAGAGCGATTTCAGTGCCGGGTGGAAGTACCACACGCTCCATGCGGGCCTGATCGTAGTAGTGATCGTCCCGATTGTCGCTCGGCTGAGGATTGGGGTTACCGCGATTGTCAGGGCTCCCATAAGCCTGTCCGTTGACGTTCCCACCGTTATCGGGGTAGCGGTCAGGGTATCCCGGCTGGTTTCCAGATTGAAGGTTGCCGTTGTTTGGATCGTTGTTCCGGTTGTCATTTTGGCCGTTATAAGGCGGGACATATCCGCCCGGCTGACCTTGCGAAGCTGTGGGGGCGTCGCCAAATTCAATTGCGTCCACATCGCTTACTGCATAGCGATGAATACGGCCTCTATCGTCCCTGAACATTATCGTATTCGGATTTGCTCCGGTCAGAGTGCCGGTAATATTCGCGCCGCTCCGGAGAATCAGAGTGTCGCTCCACGCGGATGTGGCTCCAAGGAAAATCATTAGCGCGGAGACAGTTGCCAAACTCGTTTTAACCATAGAAATTCTCCCCCGAATCACCCTCGATCTAAAATATACCAACCGGAAGGACATCATCGAAATCCAGTATGTCATGGTGAAAGGCCTGGGAATGTCCCGTAGTGAACATCCGGAGGAAACCGTAGCGAGCGTGCTCACGGATTATGTCATCGCGCCATACGAGCGATTCGTGCGCATTTGCCGGTTATCCGGGAGGCCATCGGAAATCGCGGCCTCCGAGCAAGTGCAGATGCAAATGAAACACGGACTGTCCCGCGCCGCGCCCATTGTTGAACACTGTGCGATAGCCTTCGGTAAGTTTGCGTTCGACGGCCAGCTTTGCCGCGACGAGTTGCAGCTTGCCAAGGATGGCTGCATCTTCCGGATTGGCTTCTGTCAGGGAAACGAAATGTTTTCGCGGGCAAAGCAGGATGTGGGTCGGCGCCTGGGGTTGTATGTCTTCAAAGGCGAAGATATCGTCGTCTTCGTATACTATTTTTGACGGTATTTCTTTGTTTCCGATCTTGCAGAACAAGCAATCATTCATTGTAGTGCCTCATGTATTCGCGAATACCCCAAAACGCCGTCCTTCCGATCGAAAAATTAGCGGCTATTCCCCGCGCATTATTTTGCGCCCAAATCATATGGCTGGTCCAGACGCATTACGAATGTCTGAAATCCGTCGCTGGATCGCAATTGCATCGCCAGTTGTTGAGCGGCGTCCGGATTCGGGGCGCGGCCCACGCGCACACGGTAGAAATGGCCGGTGGGCGAATCATAATCCTGGATAAAGATCGGCTGGTAGTGCGCGAGCAAACGGTCGCGCAGCCTCTCGGCATTCGAACGATCGGCAAACGCTCCGATCTGCACGGTGAATTCACCAGGGTTGGCGCCGGTGCTCGGCCCGGAGAGAAGTTCGATGCGAACCGGCGCGGTACCCGTGCCGATCATGTCAATTGAAACGGCGGCGGCGCGCGCCAGATCGAGAATGCGGTCCCCCACAAAGGGGCCTCGATCGATGACGCGGACTTCCACCTGGCGTCCGTTGTTCAAATTGGTGACTCGAAGGATGCTGCCGAACGGAAGGAGTCGATGCGCGGCCACCAGCGTGTTCATGTCGAAAATTTCTCCGTTGGCGGCGCGGCGACCATGAAATGGAATCCCGTACCACGATGCGGTCCCCTCTTCCACATAAATTCCGGGAATGAAGGGAGCGCTTCTCGTCGGGCCTTGTTCCGAGCCCGATGCGGGAGGACGCCTGCCTGGCCCAGGTAGCGGACCGGTAGTCGTATCAGGCCTGGGAATCGGAGGGGTGGGGGTGGAGGCCGTCAGCGGCGGACGCGCCGCGCAACCAGCCAGGGCAAGCACGGCAAGGAATGAAATAAAGGGCCACACGGAAAGAAAATTCTCGTTTGCTTTTGCGGGGTAGGGCCTACGCACTCCGGACACCGCGTGCCTTTAACGTTTTCAATGCGCATCCCTTCGACGATCCGGCGCAGCGAACCTGCTCACAAGACGAATTTCGCGTCCGCGCGGAATTCCGGCTATTATAGGCATGCGAATAATTTCCGGCAAGGAGACGACGTGCCACTTCCAGTCCGATGGCGCTACAAAATTGACCGCTGGCGCAGCCAGTTGGCTCAGATGTTTCAATCCGAGCCGAAACAGATGCGCCCGAGGCTTTGCCCTGCCTGCGGCACGCTGGTTGGGGCGTCGGCAACCAAGTGTCACGCCTGCGGAGCGAATGTGAATTATTCGTTCGCGGCGGCCAGCAAGTCGCTGGGCCGGTGGATGCCGCAAACTTCTCCCGTTACCTACGCCGTGCTGGCGATCTGCTGCGTAATGTATGCGCTGTCATTCATCATCACGTTGAAGTATCAGGGAGGAATGGGCGGCGGCGGATTGATGGGGCTCGGCGGAATCGCGACGCAAATCAGCGTGCGGCTGGGAGCATCGCTTCCGATGACGTATGAGCTGAGCCAGCCATGGCGCCTGGTCACGGCGATCTTTCTTCACGGCGGATTGCTCCATATTGGATTTAATATGTGGGTCCTGATGGACATTGGACCGATGGTCGAGGAAATGTATGGCTCGGCGCGCTACTTTTTTTTGTTCGTCGCGACCGGAGCTGCCGGATATGTGGCCAGTTCCTTCTTTGGACATCTGAGCGTTGGCGCGTCCGGCTCGCTTCTCGGTCTGATCGGAGTGCTTCTGGCGGCAACGACGGGCCGGAAAACCCCGGCCGCACAGGCGCTTCGCAGCGCGTTGATTCGCTGGCTGATTTATATCGCGGTACTGGGATTGCTCATGAGCGGTACGGATAACGCGGCGCATTTCGGCGGACTCGTCGCGGGATACCTGCTTGGCCGTGTGATGGCGGACAGAAATCCGGCGGACGTCGGCGAAAAACGGATCGCGAATGCACTGGGTTGGGCCGCGGGCATCGCCGTAGTAGTCAGCTTCGGATTCATGGTCTTGAATTATTTGCAGAATACGTAGCGGGTTTGAGTAGCAGAGGCTTCCGCCTGTCTCCATTTGAATATTGACGGTGTGAGGCTGGATTTACCCTGCGGATCCTTCTATTTTTGGCCTGTGGGAACGCCACGGAAGTCAAAAGCAGACGGGCGGAAGCCTGTGCTACTCAAGCGGAGGATGCTCGTTGAGGCGCCGCGCAACCGTAAAACAGTAGTGAAACCCCGAAAAAACCGTAAACGCTGTGACCAGGTAGGCGATGATATTGCGGACGTGCGACAGCCACGGCCAATCCCTGATCCCCAGAGAAACCACCGCGAAGACAAGCATGATCTGAAACGCCGTCGTGAGTTTCCCGTAAATGCTCGGAGGGAACGGGCGATAACCCACCACCACTAAAATGACCGCCGCCGACACAAGAAGGATCACGTCGCGGCTGATGATCAGCGTGGCCAGCCACCAGCTGATTTTGTGATTCAGCGCCAGCACAACGACCGAGGATGAAAGCAGCAATTTATCGGCGATCGGATCGAGATACGCGCCCAACGCCGTCTTCTGATTGAGCGAGCGCGCGAGAATGCCGTCTAACATGTCGGTTAGCGCGGCGAAAATCAGGATTCCGAGAGCGATGTCGTACCGTTTGTAATGGATGGTGATGATAAAAAACGGCAAGAATCCGAGGCGCAGGAACGTGAGCTGGTTGGGAACGGTGAAAATTCGGGATTTCATTTTTGTGGATTCTACCGAAGTCTACACGAATAGCGCGAGATAGTCGCGCAGGGAGCGCCCCACGCGCTCCTCAAACCGTTCCGAGAGCGACACGATGGAGCCGTGCGGCTCGTCTAGCGCAATTCGCTCGACGCGTTGCATGGGAAAAAACAGTGTCGGCAGCCCGATGCGCTCGCCCTCCGGGTCCTTCACCTGCCGGATAAAATCGTCGAACGAGTTCAGGTCGATGCCGCGAATCGTCACACCCGACGAGTTCATGGAAACCAGCGCGCCCCACAACTTTTCCTTGGGCGTGTGAAGACTCAGAATTACGATCGAATTCGGTTCCAACGATGCTCTCGTTTCGGCCCCGCAATCGGGGTGCATGGACGCCTAGACGGAAATTGTTTTCAAATCTTTTGCGATTTGCAATTTCGGCTCGGTAAGTTTCTGCACGGCTTCCGGAGTAACTCCGGGCGCCACTTCACGCAGCACCAATCCGTCTGGCGTGACGTCAATCACGGCGAGTTCGGTGACGATCATATCCACCACTTCGAGGCCGGTGAGCGGCAAATTGCACTTGGTGAGAATTTTGGGCTGCCCATCCTTGGTGGCGTGCTCCATCGCAATGATCACGCGCGGCGAACTGGCGACCAAATCCATCGCTCCTCCCATGCCCTTCAGCATTTTCCCCGGGATCGCCCAGTTCGCGAGGTTGCCCTTTTCATCCACCTGCAAGGCGCCAAGCACCGTCATGTTCACATGCGCGCCGCGAATCATGCCGAACGATTCGGCGCTCGAAAAATAGCTCGAACCCGGAATTTCAGTAACGGTTTCCTTGCCCGCATTGATCAGGTCCGCATCCTCTTCGCCTTCGTACGGGAATGGCCCGACGCCGAGCATTCCGTTTTCGGATTGCAGGACGACCTCCATTCCTTCCGGAATGTAGTTGGCGACCAGCGTTGGCGTGCCAATCCCCAGATTTACATAAAATCCATCCTGCAGTTCCTGCGCTACCCGCTTCGCGATCAATTCCCGCTTGCTGTCTTCAGACTGTGCCATGTTGTCCCCTTGTAGATGTGCGGCGGTAAATTTTCACGCGCGCTTTCGTACGGTCCTTTTTTCAATTCTCTTTTCGTAATTCGATCCCTGAAAAATCGCGTTGACGAATATTCCCGGCGTATGTACGCATTCCGGAGCGAGCGTGCCCAGCTCGACAAGCTCTTCCACTTCCGCGATGACATACTCCGCCGCCGTCGCCATCACGGGATTAAAATTTCGCGCAGTCATGCGGTAGATGAGATTGCCCCAGCGGTCGCCCTTCCAGGCCTTGATGAACGCGAAATCGCCGCGCAGCGACTTCTCCATGAGGTATTTCTTGCCGCTGAACTCGCGGGTTTCCTTGCCTTCGGCGATTACCGTGCCCACGCCC
>Ga0265316_10004274_pt1 | contig 14253 bp, 16 predicted proteins | sample 4522metaG_FD_202092 | JGI IMG/M metagenome (GOLD analysis project Ga0265316, IMG submission 202092) | Rhizosphere microbial communities from Carex aquatilis grown in University of Washington, Seatle, WA, United States - 4-5-22 metaG | ecosystem: Host-associated > Plants > Roots > Rhizosphere >... | reverse complement strand
CTTCCTGAACCTGCTTGTCACACAGCTTCGCAATCAAGATCCGCTGAATCCGATGAGTGGGACGGAATTCGCGTCGCAGCTTGCACAATTCAGTTCGGTTGAGCAATTGTCGAACATCAACACCAACCTTGAGCAAAGTCTCCAAAGCTCACAGCTTCTTTCACAGGCGATAGGTAACTCCCTTGCTGCGTCTCTTGTGGGCAAGGAGATAAAGGCGACGGGAAGTGCGCTGCAATACTCTGGCTCGGGAAGCGCTCAAATGGGTTATACGCTGACGACTGGGGCAAATACTGCAAGTGTCTCAGTGTACGATCAATCGGGGGCTTGTGTCCGAACCATGAGTGGCGGGACCGATGCAGGAGACAACACGCTGACCTGGGATGGGAAGAACGACGCGGGGCAGCAACTCGGCGCAGGGAAGTACACATTCAAGGTAAATGCGCTGGATGCAAGTGGCTCACAGATTACTGCGTCGCCGTTTGTGTATGGGACAATTAGCGCTGTGCGATACAAGAGCGACGGCACATATTTTGTCATCGATGGTGTAGAGGTTCCGTTGTCAGATGTGCTTGAAGTTCTTAAAGGTTAAATCACAGCCATTTCTCAAAATGAAAGGAGGAGGCACGAATACCCATGGCAGACACCATAGTCAATGGCGTCAAGGTTCCCTTCATTCCCGCACAGGGCGTGGAGGGACTGCGAGAGCGCCAGCCCTTTCCCCTGCCGGAAGACCGGGCGTTCGACAAGGTGCTGCAGCAAGAGCTACAACAGCTCAAATTCTCGAAACACGCCCAAGAGCGCCTGGAAGAGAGGAATATTTCTCTTAGTGAGGGGGATATTTCCCAGTTGCAGCACGCGGTTGCTCGAGCGGAGGAAAAGGGGTCTCAGGATTCGCTTGTGCTCCTGCGGAATCTTGCATTTGTTGTCAGCGTAAAGAACCACACTGTGGTGACTGCTGTGGATGCGGAGCATCTGAAGGACAACGTGTTCACCAATATCGACAGTGCGGTGATAGCAGCAAAGTAGTATCATTGGGGCCGGTCCCACGCGCCCAAAGCGGGCGCAACAAGGAGGCCCCTCCGTCCAAGCCGATCGACAGAGGCTTGATTGTTGTCCAATACTCATCCTTACGGAGGGAAATACCATGTCATTTCTTCGATCGTTGTTTTCCGGAGTTTCCGGTCTGCAAAACCATCAAACAATGATGGACGTGATCGGAAACAATATCGCAAACATCAATACTATCGGGTTCAAAGCCGGCCGGGCAACCTTCAGCGAGCTTTATGCCCAGACCCTTCAAGGCGGCACCCAATCGGTGGGCTCCAATGGTGGTATCAATCCGATTCAAGTCGGTCTGGGGATGAAGACCAGCTCAATCGACAACCTCTTCACTCAGGGAAACATTGAAACAACCGGACAAAACACAGACCTTGCCATTCAAGGCCAGGCATTCTTCATCGTGAAAAAAGACGGAAAGGATGTTTACACGCGTGCTGGCGGATTCAGTCTCGATGGCAGCGGTCGTCTGGTGAATCCCGGCGACGGCTCGATTGTCCAGGGGAAACTTGCCGACAATTTGGGGAACATACCGTCCGGCACACAGTTGTCAGATTTGACTATTCCTCTCGATCAGAAATCTCCTGCGCATGCAACGACGACAGTAAAATTCGCTGGCAACCTTGATTCGTCAGCGGCGGTTGGGACAGTTGTGAACTCCTCAGTTTCTGTTTTTGACGCAATGGGCAATCAGCATACGGTGACTTTGACATTTACGAATACCGGGACGAATGCCTGGTCATGGTCGGCGGCAGTTCCGCTTCCAGCGACCACGGCATCAGCAGGGACGGTGACGTTTGACGGCACCGGAGCGTTAAACACGCTGACTGGCAGCCCTCTCACTGTCACCACCAACAATGGCTCACCGAATCTGAGCGTCGTCCTTGACATGGGAACGCCGGGAGTATTCTCCGGGTTGACACAGTCGAAAGGTGATTCGACCGTCACTCCGCGTGAACAGGATGGCTATGGTTCCGGCACGTTGAATGGAATCTCCATTGATGCAGGGGGAAGGATCAACGGCACGTTCTCCAACGGGACCGTGATGACTCTGGGGCAAATCATGCTCGCAGAGTTCAACAACCCGTCTGGTCTTCTGAAAAGTGGCGACAATTCCTGGGATGTGTCTGGGAATTCGGGGACGCCCGCCATTGTCTCGCCAGGGAATGAGTCAAAAATCGTCTCCGGGGCGCTCGAACAATCCAACGTCGACCTCTCCAATGAGTTTACGCAAATGATTACGGCTCAACGCGGTTTTCAGGCAAATGCCCGCGTAATCACAACAAGCGATGAATTCCTCCAGGAGATAGTGAATCTGAAAAGATAGTTGATTGACACTGCTGGGGCGGACTGAACCGCCCCAGCTAATGTATCTTCCAACAATTCCGATAATAGTACAGAGAGTCCCATGATTGAGCTCACGAGACTTCAGGGACAAAAGGTAGTAGTGAATGTCGACCTTATTGAATTCCTTGAGGAAACACCTGACACGCTGATTACGACGACAACGGGAAAAAAAATCATGGTGAAGGAGTCTGTGCGCGAAGTAGTGCACAAGGCAGTTGAACACAAGCGGCGATGTCTACAGACCCTTCGCAAGCGATATCATAAGTCTTGACTTGGGTATTCCGCTCCTCGCTCACCACGTGGCTGATAATAACCACCACTCCTGTCGTTCACTGCATTCCGCTGTTGTAACGCGTTGATTTATCCTCCGCTCAACCTCCTTTCAACAATACATCGGCCTATGAAGGTGGCACACGGTTTGAACCTTGTGCTTTCTGGAACATCATAGGTCTGATGCGATGGCAAAAGAAATCCCACCCCCTGAAGAAAAAAAGGCTGCCCCTGAACCGGTGGCAAAGAAGGGTGTCCCCCTGAAGAAACTCCTGATAATAGGGGTTCCCGTGTTCTTGGTGCAACTTGCCGTATTGTTTTTTGTCGCGTCAAAATACCTCTCCGGTGCACCCAGCACGGCGTCGGCTGCAACCACTGAAGCAGGATCGCATCACGACAATCCCGAAGCGGAAGGGGAGCAGGCCGTCCAACATATGTTTGTGGTGAAGGACATGATTGTCAATCCTGCTGGAACCAACGGCAGCAGGTTCCTTTTGGTGACGATTGGATTCGAGAGTTCGTCGGCTGAAGGAGTCAAAGAACTGGAGCGCAAGGAAATTCAATTGCGCGACATCCTTAACACTGTACTGACGGCAAAATCCCTTGATGAGCTCGCCAGTGTGGGTCAGCGTGAGGAGCTTCGGACGGAAATTCAAGCGCGGTCGGGCGAGCTTGTAAAGGTCGGTTCGGTGACCAACGTGTATTTCAGTAAGTTCATCATTCAATGACGGTGAGTCGTGCCTGAAATCCTCTCACAGCAAGAAATCGACAGCCTTCTCTCCGGGATCAGTGTCGGTCAACCAGAACCGGTTGAATCCCCGATTGATGATCGAAAGCAGGTGAAGGAGGCCATTACATTTGATTTCCGCCTTCCTCACAGGTTATCAAAGAATCAGCTGCGCACGTTTCAGGCTGTCCATGAGAGCTTTGCGGAGGCGTTCAGTTCCTATTTGGTCTCCCGATTGCAGACTACGGTGACGATGAATGTGTCGTCGGTGGATCAACTCTTTTATTCGGAATTCGTCCTCTCCATTTCGAGTCCAAGCAGCCTCTATGTCTTCCGGATCATGGAATCGGATGCTCTTGCAGTGCTTGAAGTAAGCCCTCAACTGGTGTTGGCGATGGTAGAGTATCTCATGGGGGGCGTAGCGGAAGGCGATAAGAATCCGCGGTTAATTACAAAAATCGAACAGAGCATTGTCAAGGGGATCATCCAGAAGGCCCTGTTGGAGATCCAGCGGGCGTGGAAAACCGTGGCGGAGTTGACCTTCAAGTTCGAACGATACGAAAGTGAAGGGGACTTCGCCCAAATCGCGCCTGCAAGTGAAATCGTCATGGTCGTATCGTTTGAGATTTCCCTGGGCCCCCAAAAGTATTTGATGAATGTCTGTTTTCCCACGTTTGCCCTTGATGATGTGCTCTCCCGCCTGAATATTCAGCATTTCAGCGGCATCGGAGCCGTAAAAGGGGACAAGGAAGTCTCTTCTCGGGTAATGTACCAGCGATTGGGGGCAACGCAACTCAACGCTACGGCAATTCTCGGAGAAACATCGCTGACATTGCGGGAACTGATTGACCTTGAATCCGGCGATGTGCTGCGCACAAATATCCCAATCGACGGGGAAGTGAGGGTTCTTGTGGGAGGGAAATCAAGAATGTACGGACGTCCGGGGATCTCGAAAGGGAAAGTGGCTGTAAAAATCTCCCGGATCGACCATGACTCACAGCATGGAGAGTTCTGAATATGGAACCTACAGTAGACGGCGACAAACCGGCGATCGCGACAACAGAGGTTGAATCGGCGCAGTTTCAACCGCTCGATTCTTCCCCCCAGGGTGAAGAGCGAGACATGAAAATGGATCTCTTGCTTGACCTGCAACTGCCGGTCTCCATCGAACTCGGCCGCACAAACATGCTCATCCGGGATATCCTTGATCTCCAGCGCGGTTCCGTTGTGGAGTTTGAAAAACTGGCCAGCGAACCGGTGGATATTCTGATCAATGGGAAAAAGATGGCGGAAGGAGAAGTGGTGGTCATCGAAAAACACTTCGGCATCCGAATCACCAATCTCGTCGATGCAAGCGAACGCGTAAAGGGTTTAGGGAGATAGCCATGGAGTGGGTCGTTGTCAAAACGTTGTGCTCTCTTGTCGCAGTGCTCGCCTCGATGGCTGGTGTTGTCTACCTCCTGAAACGATTTGTCTATCGGGGAGTGACAGGACCAACGTCGGCTGTGCCTGTGGAACTCCTGGGCCAACGGTCACTCCAGCCGAAGCGTTCGGTAGTTGTCCTCAAGGTTTTGCACACGGTCGTTGTTGTGGGGATGAGCGAACAGGGGATGCAGACACTTGCAACAATCGACGATGATGAATGCATTGCAGAGCTGGAGGATAAGCTTGTGGAAGCAGAAACGTCCGCACACCGCCGCGCCAAGCGCAACCCCGGGGTGGCCGGCTCCTTTGCGTCTTCGTTTGCGGACCAATTGGAAACATCGATGCGTCGGCTTCTTTCACGGCATGGACGTCAAACATCGGGAATGGATGATCACAGGACCTCTGAGGCCATCGGACGAAACACTCGGAGGTCATCATGAGCCGCCGGACCATAATCGTAACGATTCTGATGGGCATGCTCATGCTTGTCTCTGTGAACGCAGCCGCCCAGGGCAAGTCGCTTCCCCTCCCGAAGGTGTCTGTGGAATTCGGTAAGGCCACGAAACCTGAAGACGTTGCAACTACTCTCCAGATCCTTTTCCTGATGACCATTCTCTCTCTTGCGCCAGCGATCTTCATTCTGACAACGGCATTTACCAGGATCATCATTGTCTTTCACTTCCTTAAACAGGCGATGGGAACCCAGCAGGTGCCGCCATCACAAATCCTTGTGGGCCTCGCCTTGTTCCTCACGTTCTTCGTCATGGCTCCCACATGGGGCAGGATGAATAGCGAAGCACTGCAGCCGTACCTGGATGGCAAGATGAAATTCCAGGAGGCATATGACCGCGGAGTTATCCCGCTCCGAGAATTCATGTTTCGCCAAACCAGGGACGAAGATATTGCGCTGTTCGTAAGCATGGCGAAGCTTGGTAAACCCGACAAGCGTGATGATGTGCCGACGTATGCGCTCGTTCCGGCATTCGCTATCAGTGAAATGCGCATTGGTTTTCAGATTGGCTTTGTGTTGTTCATCCCTTTTCTCATTATCGACATGGTTGTCTCAAGCATCCTCATGTCGATGGGTATGATGATGCTTCCACCGATGTTGGTGTCGCTGCCGTTTAAGATTCTGCTGTTTGTGATGGTGGATGGTTGGAATCTGATTGTCGGGTCCATTGTCCAGAGTTTCAAATAGATCACCGCCGAGGGCGTTCATGTCAGAACAATATATCGTTACTCTTGTCAGGGAAGCGTTCTACACAACATTGCTGGTGGCAGCCCCAATATTGCTCGTCTCTCTGGTCGTCGGTCTGGTCGTCTCTGTTGTTCAGGCGGCAACATCAATTCAGGAATTCACGCTGACCTTTGTACCCAAGTTGGTGGTTATTGCCATTGTGACGGTCTTGGCATTGCCATGGATGATGGATGTCATGATTTCATTTACCGCCAATCTCTTTCATCAAATTCCAAATCTGGGAAGATAACCGTGGAGATCGCGGTTTCACAATTCGTCCTCTTCTTCCTGATCTTCCTGCGCGTAACAGCGCTCGTGGTGGTCGCTCCCATTGTGGGACACCAGGCGGTGCCCGTACAGGTGAAAGTGGCTCTGGGCATTTTTGTTGCTCTGGTGCTCTATCCGGTGGTTGCGATATCGAATCCGCCAGTCGATCTGAGTTTCGGCTCGTTCGTCGTTGCTGGAGCCAAGGAAGTGGCAACAGGACTCCTGATTGGTTTTGCCTCTGGGATGGTGATTCAGGGCGCCGTGGTGGCCGGCGAGTTGATCTCGTTCGATCTCGGACTGTCCATGGCATCTGTTCTTGATCCGGAAAGCGGCATGCAAAACACTCTAATGTCGGAATTCCTTCAGCTCGTCATGGTCATGGTGTTTCTGCTTGTCAACGGGCACCACTTTGTTCTTCAGACGCTGCGGTTCAGCTATGAAGCGGCGCCCATCGGGGGCATCGCCCTTTCGCAGCCTCTTGCCGATCGTCTTCTGTCAATCGCAGGCATGACTCTGGTCATTGGAGTGAAAATCGCCGCCCCCGTCATCGTTGCCTCGTTCCTCGTGAATGTCGCACTGGCGGTGCTGACAAGGGTTGCTCCGCAAATCAACGTCTTCATGTTGAATTTCCAGTTGAAGATTGGAATTGGCTATTTCATCCTGCTGGCATCCGCACCGATGATGGTGTTTGTGTTCAAGAAGCTCCTCAACGGTTTTGAAGAAAACATGCTTGAACTCGTAAAGGTACTCTGAGCCGTGGCCGAAGAATCATTCCAGGAACGCACTGAGGAAGCCACCGGCAAACGCCGGACCGACGCGCGCAACAAAGGGCAGGTTGTCAAAAGCGTGGACATGAATTCTGCGTTCATGCTGCTCTTTGGCATTCTCCTGCTCTTTCTCTCCGGCGGCGCGATAGCACGAGGCCTCTCCGATGCGGCAAGGGAGTTGTTTTCGCGGGCGGCAACGTATGGAGCAAGCAATGATGAATTGCGCAAACTGTGCAGTGATGTGATCCTGAGGGTGTTGGTGAGTCTTGCCCCTGTTGTTGGTGGTCTCACCATCGTCGGCCTTGCCTCCAACTTTGCGCAAGTTGGCCCCTTGTGGACGTTCACCCCGCTCAAGCCGAACTTTGGCAAACTCAACCCATTGAATGGTATCAAGAAGGTGGTGATCTCCCGGCGTTCCATGGTTGAACTGGCAAAGAATGTTTTCAAGGCGCTCATCGTTGGGATCATCGCGTACAAGGCTCTTGGAAGTGTTATCGAGGAATGTGTAAACCTCATGGATGGCGACGCCCTCTCTATGGTGTCGTTTATGGCGAATGCATCGTTTGCTGTCGGGGTGAAGACAGGGCTTGCTTTCCTTGGTCTTGCGGCTCTCGATTTCTATTACCAGCGCTTCGAACACTCGCGAAACCTCAGGATGACCAAGGAAGAGGTGAAAGAAGAAAACAAGGAGATGGAGGGTGACCCACTGGTAAAAGGACGGATCAGGACAGTCCAGCGAAAAATTGCCTACAAACGAATGATGCAAGATGTTCCGAAAGCAGATGTCGTCTTGACCAACCCGACGCATTTGGCCGTTGCCTTGAAATACGATTCCGCAAATATGTCTGCTCCCCGCGTCGTGGCAAAGGGTGCCGATCTTATTGCGCAACGGATCAAAAGCATAGCCGTGGAGCATAAGATTCCCATCGTTGAAGACAAACCCCTGGCCCGTGCGCTCTATCATGCTGTGGAAGTGGGCGAAGAGATCCCCGAACGCCTCTTCCAGGCCGTGGCCCAGGTCCTGGCGTACATCTACCGATTGCGTGTCAAGCGTCCACAAGTCAGTCTGAATTGATCCATGGAAACAGCGATTGACATACGTAGAAACGGGTTCTTCTCGTTGCCGGCAATGAGGACCATTGGTGCCAATACCGACGTGGCTCTGGCCATAGCGGTCATCGGAATCCTTGCACTCATGATCATCCCTTTGCCGCCCATCCTTCTGGACGTGCTTCTTGCTGCAAATATCACGTTGGCAATTCTCGTGTTGATGGTGTCAATGTATCTGACGAATCCGCTTGAATTGTCGGTGTTCCCTGGTCTGCTGCTGATTCTGACCATCTTCCGTCTCTCGCTGAATGTCGCATCGACGCGACTCATACTGGGAGAGGCATATGCGGGTGATGTGATCAATGCGTTTGGCTCGTTTGTGGTCAAGGGCAATTACGTCGTCGGATTCATCATCTTCCTGATTCTCGTCATCATTCAGTTTATGGTCATAGTGAAGGGGGCCGGGCGCATCGCCGAGGTTGCCGCCCGTTTCACACTGGATGCAATGCCGGGCAAGCAGATGGCAATTGACGCGGATATGAATGCCGGCCTTATCACAGAGCAGGAAGCAAGACAGCGGCGGGCTTCGATTGCGCGTGAAGCCGAATTCTATGGAGCGATGGATGGCGCGAGCAAATTCGTGCGTGGAGATGCAGTAGCGGGGTTGCTGATCAACATCGTGAATATCATCGGGGGTTTTGTCATCGGCGTCGCCCAAAAAGGAATGTCGTTCATGGATGCCCTCCGAACGTATACGTTGCTTACGGTCGGTGATGGATTGGTAACCCAGATCCCGGCGCTCGTTATCGCAACCGCAGCGGGTATGATTGTGACAAGAAGCGCCTCAGGGAATCAGTTTGACCAGGAAATTCGGACGCAGGTGTTCGGGCGTCCCAAAGCCCTGCTGATTGCTTCTGGTGCACTTGTCCTCTTTGCTGTTGTCCCCGGGCTCCCCACAGTGCCGTTCCTGCTCCTGGGTTCCCTTGCCGGCGGATTGGGATACGTGCAGATGCGTGACCAGAAGTCCGCAGCATCACTTGAGGTGGCCACTCCTGCTGCAGCACCCAAAGATGAGAAGATCGAAGACTACCTGCAGGTCGATCCCCTGGAACTGGAAATAGGATACGGTCTTATCACAATGGTGGACGAGGCGCAAGGTGGCGATCTCTTTACCCGTATAACGAATCTGCGTAAACAACTGGCAATGGATCTTGGCATTGTCATCCCCCCCGTCCGGGTCCGTGACAATCTCCAGTTGGAACCCAATGAATACGTAGCCAAGATCCGAGGCAATGTCGTTGCCTCCGATAAACTCATCATGGGGCGATTCCTGGCAATGAGCGCAGGAGCGGCGTCCGGTAGTATAGATGGAGTACATGTGAAGGAACCTGCATTCGGTCTTCCTGCTGTGTGGATCCCGGATCAAGAACGACAACACGCGGAAATCCTGGGGTATACCGTGGTCGAGCCCTCTGCTGTCTTGTCGACCCATCTGCAGGAGATCCTCCGGAGAAATGCTGATAAAATCCTCGGCCGCCAGGACACAAGAAAGCTGATTGAGAACCTGAAGAAAGACTACCCGGTCATCGTCGAAGAACTTACTCCTGAGTTGCTGCCGACTGGGACAGTCCAAAAGGTTCTCCAAAACCTGTTGAAGGAAGGCATCCCGGTTCGCGATTTGTCCACCATTCTGGAGAGTCTTCTCGACTATGCACGGGTGACCAAGAATGTGGATGTCTTGACCGAATATGTCCGGCATTCCCTCTCTGAGACTATTGCCAGGCTTCACAGAGATGCTCGAGGGGTCATTCACGCAATAGCAATGGGTCCTCATCTGGAACTGATCATCACCTCCTCTCTGCAGAGCCAGCGTGAGAGCAGCCCGAGCCTTGGCCTGTCTCCAAACACGGTCCAGGAGATACACGACAGTTTGCAGAACAATGTGGAGGTTGCCGCTGCTTCGGGAATTTCACCCGTAATCATCTGTGCGGCGACCGTCCGTCCCTACTTCTATCGGTTGATTCACACATCGTTCCCAACCGTTGCCGTGCTCTCGTTCACGGAACTTCCGCCTGAAACGGAGATTGAATTCATCGGAAAGATCGAGGCTTCCCATGCGAGTTAAGAAGTTTACAGGGCCTTCGTTGAAGAACGCAACGGACCAGATGCGCAATGAACTCGGGTCAGAAGCGGTAATCCTGAGCACACGGACTCTTTCCCGAGAAGGGGGATTACACTCGCCTGGAAAGGAGATGTTTGAGGTCATGGCAGCGGTAGATGACGTCACGACACCGCAACGAAGCACCTATAATCGCAAGCCTTCGAGCGTTCCCTTTGGGCGATACCTTGAAAACCAGGGCTACGCAGCGGACCAGGCGTTACCGCTGGATGAACTGAAGAGAATGACGGATCGGTTGGAAGCCCGCAGCCGGACAGAGCAGAAGCCGTTACGAAATGATTTCACTTCTCATTCGGCTGAAGTGGCTGGCATGCTGGATCTCCAGCATGAGGTGGAGAGTATGCGAGGGACATTGCGCGAGCTCTGTGATCAAATAAAACATTCGCGCTCTCCGGAGTTTCCGCCGGTTCTTCTCGAGTCATATTCGACATTGCTGGAACATGACGTAGACGAGGATCTTGCGCGAAGGCTGATTCAATCTGTCTTCTCGAGTCTCACAAAGGAGCAAATAGGCAGCAAAGCCATGACCGAGGAAGTCCTGCTGCAGGCGATATCAAGCCTCGTCAAAAAGCCCGAGTCCGCTCGGACACGGAGAAAGAAGACCCGCATCGTGGTCCTCGTCGGTCCGACGGGCGTCGGCAAGACTACCACGATTGCGAAACTCGCGGCAATCCACAAGCTGCTCCACAAGAAAAGTGTCGGCCTGATATCGACGGACACCTATCGAATCGGAGCCATTGAACAACTGAAAACATTCGCGGCCATCGCGGATATTCCCATGGAGGTGGTGTACAAACCTGCGGAGCTTCCGGGAGCGCTGCGCCGATTTCATGGACGTGATCTCGTGTTGGTGGATACGGTCGGCCGGAGCCACCGTTCGAAAAAGGAAATCGCTGAACTCGGGAAATATATTGACGCCCTGAATCCGGATGAAACCCACCTGGTCCTGAGTGCGTCGACTGCGCCAAAGGCAATCAATGATATGGTGGAGCGTTTCAAGGTTCTGAAGCCCAACCGGTTGTTGTTTACGAAACTGGATGAAGCTGCGAGTCTTGGACCCCTTCTCAATGTTCTGAGCCGGCAACAATTGTCGGTTGGTTACGTTACCACCGGGCAGAGAGTGCCCGACGATATTCTCGCCGTAGAGCCGGCACATCTGGCATCAATGATCTACTCCGGGGCAACTGCTCATGCATGACCAGGCCACGCATTTACGCGAAATCGCGCAACGATTCAGGAAAGAAGCCAGCTCTCGCCGTCCGATTGTTCTTGCGGTTACGAGTGGGAAGGGTGGGGTGGGCAAGAGTACGATTGCGTTAAACCTCGCCATCATGCTTAGCGATGCCGGCCGAAACGTCTTGCTCGTGGATGCCGACGCAAATCTCGGGAGTCTCGATATCATGCTGGGGCTCGCCCCGCGGTTTAGATTGGGCCATGTGCTCCGGGGAGAAATGGAACTTCAAGATATCCTGCTTTCGCCGCAATCCCGACTAAGAATTCTGCCCGCGAGCTCGGGGGAAACGGATTATCCGGCCATGGATGGTGATACTCAGGAACGTCTGTTGGACGAAATCAGTGAACTCGACGATCGCCCTGAGCTCGTCATCATCGATACTGGTGCGGGACTTAATCAGGAAATCATCTCCTATGCCGAACGCGCCGATGAGGTGTATGTCGTTTCAAGTCCTGAACCCACCTCGGTGATGGACGCCTACGCGATGATGAAAGTTGTGTGGGGATGTAAACCAGACGCAGAGATCAAGCTTATTCTCAATTGTATAGGGTCTGAACAAGAGGCGGAGGAAGTCATCGGAAAGCTGAGAATGGCTGTACGCCATTTTCTGAGAAGGGAATTGACAGTGTTAGGAACAATTCCGGCAGATGGTGCGGTGGGGAAGGCAATTGCACAGCAGCAGCCTGTCGCGAAGCTCTATCCAAAATCCGACGTATCCCGCGCAATGAGGGGATTGGCGCAGGTGATTCTTGATCAAACACATATCGTCTTGGAAAGGAGGGCCAGCGCACAATGACAAAGGTGATCTTTCAGATCGGTCTCCTGGCGTTTTGCGTGGCAGTGGTGTTCTTCAGCCTTGAAAACACCGACATGATCGACATCGTTGCCAGGTCGTTCATGGTATTCATCGCCGTGGTATGTGCCTCAATGGTCATGTTCTTTGTCGCCGCATCATTTTCGTTGAAGAGGTTCGAGGAAGATCAGATTCCCAGACACTCGGCTGTACACCAGCCGAAAGCCGCCGCTGAAGCGGCAAAATAGAAGAAGGCACTAACCGGATAGTCTCATGAACAATTCTGCACAGGATCTTTGGACCGAATATCTCACAGGTCGATCACCGGTCGCAAAAAGGGCACTGGTTGTCCAGTATGTCGATTTGGTGCGGTATGTCGTTTCGCGGTTTGGACGCCCTGCTGGTGTTACGGCGAGGGTTCTTGAATCGGATGACATGCTCCAATACGGAATGCTGGGATTGATCGATGCAATCGACCGTTTCCGGCCGTCTGTTGGAGCCAAATTCGAGACGTACGCGGTCCAGAGGATCCGCGGAGCAATCCTCGATGAACTTCGAAACCTTGATTGGGTCCCCAGGACGGTTCGCGCCAATATAAAACGTGTTGAACGCGCGGTGGACAGTGTTTCCCAGGAATTCGGCAGAGAGGCCGTCGAGCAGGAAATTGCGGTGAAACTCGAAATGAGTGTCGACGAGCTCCAGAAGATCCTGAAGGACTCGGGAATAGCTATGAATGGTGCCCGGCCGGTTCCCGTTGACGCCGAGAGCAGCGTTGAGTGTGTTGCCGAGGAATCACCCGGCCCCTTGGACCAATTGTCCGACGAGGAAGACCGGAGCATACTTGTGGAAGCGGTCAATAATCTCCCACAACGTGAAAAAACAGTAATTGCCCTGTACTATTATGAAGGGCTTAAATTCGGGGATATCGCGCACATTCTCCGCGTATCCGAATCGCGGGTTTCCCAAATTCACAACGAAGTGTTGCGCGGCCTGCGCAAAAAACTGGTCAGCATGGCATAGCTCGCGGACCGGACAAGAAACCGAGGGAGTCCATCACACGAATGATGTCGCCAGAGAACATACGGGAACGCATTCAGTCCATTATCCAGCTTCCGGCCCTCCCCGCCATAGCGATGGAAGTGGTCGAGATGGTGGACAATCCCACAACGAGTGCTTCGAAACTCGGAAAGGTCATTTCCACAGACCAGGCACTCACCGCCAAGGTGCTGAAGATTGCAAATTCACCCTTCTACGGGTTTCCCCGGAAGATCTCCACTGTCGACTTTGCCATCATCGTGCTCGGGTACGATGCGCTGAAGGAAATCGTCATCAGCATATCACTGATTAGTTCCCTGCAGAAGAAATCCGATTTGCACTTTGATGCCAAGGCGTTTTGGGACCATTCCATTGTCTGCGGCGTCCTCGCAAGACGACTGGCTCGCGACCTGAATTATCGGATTAGCGGCGAAGTGTTCGTCGGAGGTTTGCTTCACGACATGGGGATTTCCGTCATGCACAGGTATTTCAGAAGCGAATTCCGAAGGATCGTGGAAATCGCCCGCGAATCGGATTTGTCGTTCCTGGAAGCCGAGGAAAGTGTTCTTGGCGTTACCCATGCCGATATCGGAGGTTGGCTTGCTGAACGATGGAACCTCCCCGATCACCTCGTTGAGGCAATTGCCAACCACCATGCACCGGCAAATGCCAGGAAGAATCCGGACCTGGTCGCACTTATCCACTGTGCCGATGCCCTCGCAAGGCAAATCACCGATGCAGAAGTGGAGTTTGATAAGGGGATGGCGTTCGACGAAACGGCGCTCAGCCGGCTCCAGCTTAATGACCCAGCGCTGTTGGACAACTATGTGGCCAACTACAGAAAAATGATCCGGGCCGATATCGAA
>Ga0265316_10004272_pt1 | contig 14259 bp, 13 predicted proteins | sample 4522metaG_FD_202092 | JGI IMG/M metagenome (GOLD analysis project Ga0265316, IMG submission 202092) | Rhizosphere microbial communities from Carex aquatilis grown in University of Washington, Seatle, WA, United States - 4-5-22 metaG | ecosystem: Host-associated > Plants > Roots > Rhizosphere >... | reverse complement strand
TCGCGCCTTTGTGAACCTGGCTCAGGTTCCCGAAGGCAAGTACGCCATGGTGAAGCAGATTGCCGAGCAAGAGGGCATTCCGGCTCACTTCCTGGCCAAAATTTTGCAGCAACTGGCGCGCAAGGGCTTGCTGAAATCCAGCAAGGGCCCCACCGGCGGCTTCTGCCTCCGCACGCCCGCCAAGGACGTCAGCCTGATCCAGCTCGTTGAAGCTCTGGATGGGCTCACCGACTACCAGAAGTGCGTCAGCGGCCTCTCCGAGTGCAACGACGACGCGCCTTGCGGGATGCACGATTCCTGGAAGACTCTCCGTTCGCGTATCATGGATTATTTAGAGAAGACAACGATCCAAGATCTGGCCATAGCCCTCGCGGAGAAGCGGAAGGCACTCGAAAAGCCCCGCAAAGCCAAGAAGATGGCCATGGCCGGCAGCAAGAAGAGCTGACGGCGGCCCGCTCAGTCGGGTCGCGGAGGGAGAACCCGAATGGGCAATTCAGTCCTGGTCCCCATGGTGGTCGAACAGACCTCGCGGGGCGAACGCGCGTACGACATTTATTCCCGCCTGCTCAAGGAGAACATTATCTTCCTGGGCACGCCGATTGACGACAACGTCGCCAACCTTGTCATCGCGCAGATGTTGTTTTTGGCGGCCGAGGATCCCCAGCGGGACATCTCGCTCTACATCAACTCTCCGGGCGGCTCCATTTCGTCCGGCCTGGCGATCCTCGACACCATGCGCTTCGTCGAGCCCGACATCGTGACCATCTGCGTCGGTCAGGCGGCTTCCATGGGAGCCGTGCTCCTGGCCGCCGGAACCAAGGGCAAGCGCTACAGCCTGCCGCACTCCCGGATCCTCATTCACCAGCCGTCCATGAGCGGACTGGCCGGGCAAGCCACCGACATCGACATCTACGCCAAGGAAATCCTGCGCATGCGGGAAATGCTCAACGAAATCCTGGCGGATTGCTCCGGCCAGCCGATGGAACGGGTCGGCCGCGATGTCGACCGCGATTACATCATGGACCCCGAGCAGGCCGTCGAGTATGGCCTGATCGACCGGGTGATCACCAGTCGCGACCTGACGCCCGTCGCCAAGGTGTAGGCCCGCTCCGGTCGGCAAACGCCGGTTGTGCTAGGATCAACTTCTCATGCTGACCGTGCTGCACGCCGTTCAGTGGCCGCTGGCGTTTGTCTGCGGCCTGATGGGTGGCCTCATTGTGCGCAGGCGGAAACTGTCTGCCGTGGAGGCCTACGCCCTGGCCCTCGTCCCTGGCGTTCTGATCTATATCGTATCGGCGCTCTTCGGCCCGGCCAGCGTGCCGCGTGACCAGCAGCCCTGGCTGGGGCTCCTCATCTGGGCGGCCTGGTCCGCGTTCGGCATCATCGTGGGCACCAGCCACGCGCCGAAGACCAAGATCACGACGCTGAATCTATCGGGGAACGATCGCTAGGCCTCACTTGTCGCCACTGGATCGACCGCCCGGAGCCACCGAAACCGTCACGTTGCGGCTCAAAACGTACTGCGTGGTCGGGAGCGGCTGCGGTTCCGCCCGGGTTCGGCGCTCCGGGCCATCCTATACGTTGGTGACAAACTGGACGGTCGTTCGATCTTCTGCCCCTGTGCGCAGCCAAAACTGCATGTCGCGGGCATGATTTGGATCGCGTTGGGCTGGCCGGCTAACTGGCCCGCGCCGTTCGAATACCTTCATGCCGCATGCCACGCCCGGCCATCGATGTTGGGGAAGCACACGCTGCATGTCCCCGGGTCAAGCCCTTCGTGCCGGGCCCACCCGTCCCCATCCAGAGAGCCCTCGATATTCGATCCATCGGGCGTCACCAGGCGGTATGCTTCGTTCGGCACGGGTTTGCCCTCATCATCGACCAGCCGGATCTCAATCCATGTCTTCACGCGCCGGTCAGGCTTCTTGGCGCCCGTATCCAGGCTGGGTTGTGAAACGGACCTCGTCTCTTCCAAGGAGCTGGACCCCGCCGCAGCCTGCACGTTAGCGCAGATGACGGCCTTCAGACGCCCCTGAGCCAGGAGCAACGCGGCGAGCCGCAGGATCTCATCATTGTGCAGGCTCTGGGATAAGTAGGCGTTTCCTTCTCGATAGAGCAGCAATCGCAATCTGCTCATCGAGGCTTCGTCCGCCTGCACCAGGCGCGCGAATTGCTCGGGTGACCGGAACTCATTGGCGTCGAGAATCGCGTGCGAGTCGCGTTCCGGGCAAAATGCCCCGTTCTCCGGCCAGTGGGCCGCCATGAGGTGAAGCTTGTGGATTTTGTAGTGCAGTGTGGCGCCCAACATTACGGTGCCTTCTGCGTCCGCTGTTTCTGTTGTTGCTCCGCCTCGAAGGAATCGCGCCAGTGCGCCCATGGTGTGTAGAGCTGACCGTCGTCCTCGCCGGGTCCGGCGGAGAAAGTGCCACCGGCCATCTCGACCTCGAGCGAGCCGGTGAGAGTGATCTTCTTAAGCGCCTTGTTCGGGCCCTCGTAGCGCTCCCACTCGTCGGTCACCAAGACAGGTGTCCCGGAGACGGCCGATCTGGGGGCCTGCACAATCAGTATCATGTCAGACTTTATCTCCACCGAAAGTCCCCTCGACTCTACCTTGGGACTTTCCTGTCTCCCGAACTCGACCTCCGCGCTGAGTTCGCGCGAGTCTGCTGGGTCGGCCCAATCCTCGGAGTATTTGAAGCGAAGCTTGGCGCCACTCGGAATCCAGCCCATCTTGACGGTTCCTCTGCGCATCGCCTCGGATTGATAGTCGATGAACCCTTGCGTCGTTCCTCCTCCAAGTAAATTGGAATCGCCTGCATCGCTCCACGCGGGCTCGATCTTGAATCTGCAGAGGAGCCCAACCGCGGCGCGGAGTTGCTCGTCATAATGCTCGCCCCAATCCTCGAATTTCTCGGCGCCCTTATACCAGCTCGGCCTTTTCTGGCCATCGCTGTGGCGTCTGCCGGATACCTTGCCGAATGAGCTGAAACCGACAAAGTTCTCGAGGTCGGACCGATCGCGGAAGAATTGTTTGATGACGTATCCGACGCCCACGATGGCCATTCCCAAAGGACCGAGCAAACTTGATTCAAACAGGGCACCGACAGCCACGATGTACGATCCGATGGTTACAATTGCGCTGCCAACCGCCTTGCCAACCCGACCCTCGCGCAGGGCTTCCCCGGTCTCCTTGGCGCCCATCAACGTATCGATAGCCGCGGATGCAAACGACAGTTTTGCCAGGGTTTTCTTTGAGGCTTTGCCGAAGATCTGAAGGGTCGCGGAACTGAGGTCGAGGCCCGCGCCGGTCATATAGATAAAGGCAAACAGCTGCTCCTTGGCCTCGCCTTCTTTCCCCGCTTGTCGGAACGTGTTGACTGCGATGGCGAAATTGATCAGTTCCATCGCCTCGAGCATGGAGCCGATCGCGCCCTTCCACATCGGCTTGAGCTCCGGCGCCGGAGTAACTCGAACCTCGGCTTTGATGAGCTCGACCTCAATGTGCTTTACGAACTTCGGCTCGCGCACTCCCGGGGAGGCGGTGATAAAACCGTACCACCCCCGGACAATCTTGACCGGTTTGGCCTCTATGCCGAACAACTTGATGAGCGCCAATCGGAGTGCGGTTGTGTCGGATATGGCCTGCTGCTGAAACTTCATCCACGCCGGAGCGTGCTCCTTCAGTAACTCCAGCGGCGCCGAGCCGAACTTGCGTACGGCCTGAATCTCATCCGGCGTGATCCCGTCCCCGAGCACATACTTTTGAATCCACGGGTATACCGACGGCTCCTCGAAATGCTCATCGAGAAGCTTTCGTCCTTCAGGCGATTCGCTCAGCCGGTGACAAACAAGGGCCATGAAGAAAAGGAACCAGGGGAACTCCGCTACTTCGTCGAACTGATGCGCCTCCGCCAGCAGGAGAATCGGTCTTGCCCGCAGCCAGCTCGAAAGGAACAATGCCCAACGATTTCGCCACTTCTCTCGAAATTGGACCTGCTGCTGGTAGTCACTCAGGAACCTGTAAAGCGTAGTCTCATCGTCAATGTCTACCAACGTGCGATCCTGATCGACGACTGAGTCGATAATCTGCGCAAGAGTGAATTTCTTCTGGCGTTCGGCCGCTTGACTGGAGCACGGATCGCCGGGATCGTCAATCGGCGACAGGTACTTGTGCAGGTCGTCGGAGGCCGCGATGTAGTAGGCGTGAAGGTGGATGGCGATGGTGATTGGATCGAGCACCGGTATGCGCGGGTTCTCGCCCTCCTTGCCCCAGATCACGTTTCGATCGTCAGGTTCAAATGTGACGGCCTGAGTCCAGTTCGGAAGCTTTTTCTGGAGCTCGTCGATCAGCTTGCTTGGAAGCTGCACGCGCGCGGAGAAGAAGAAGTACTCGAAAGGCTTGCCCAGGAATTGCCGGATGAACGAAACTGTGGTTCCGATCTTGATCTGTGTGCCGCGTTTGCCCCGCTCCGGCCACTTGCCTCCGGTGGCCTCCATTTCCGTCCTGAGCGTATCCATTGGCGTGGCGTGGAGTTGTTTGTCCCCGTCCAGGAAGAACTCGTCGGCAAGCTGCGCGGAAGATGTCTTTGCGCCTTTGGGACGCCGAAATACGTAGATCCACCGCCGGCCTGGGATCTCTCGCCAACTGCCCCACAGCCACCCGCTGTCGGGTTTGTCTGTCACCTTGTACAGTTTCCATTCGACCAACTGCACTGCGGGTGAGAAGACCGCGAATGCAGTCTCGTAGGCCTCTTTTAGTGTTGGCTTGGCCATGGGATATCTTTCAGATCCTTTGGTTCCTCGACCTTGACGCTGGCGAAATCCGTGGTTTCTTCCCCAAGCAGAGCGTCACGAACCGTCGGTGGCTCCGGCCTCTTCGATTGAGCCTCCGGCGGAACAGGTGCTGGATGCGCCATTTTCGGCTGTCCCGGCGTCTGCAAGGCCGGCGGGCCGAGATAAAGACCCGGCAAGTGGCGGTCGATGATTTCGCGCTCTGAGCCGCGAGCGTGCAAGAACCGGTACAACTCGGTGTTGCGGGTCAGATCGAATTCTACGCTGACGCGCCCTTGCTCCAGCGTCAGGCGAACGGGTTTTGCGTGCGCTTTGCCGGTCTTTGCGACCTCGAGCGTAAAGTCGTCCTGGGGCGCCAGGGGAGGTTCCAGCAGGATGCGAACAGGATGCGGTGCTACCGGATTGACCACCTCACGACCCATCTTGTAGGCCCTCGCCTGCGGTGCTTCCTTGGGTTTACCCATTCGAAATCTCCTTGCCCGGTTCTCGTGACCTCCGCGCCTGCCAACCGTAGTGATTCATGTGTTCACCTCGCTTCGTAAAGCCCCTGCAGCTTCCCACGCACCGGATCGTCGATCGGCTCCGCCGCATCCGCCGGCGCCGGGTCCGCGCTCGGGTCGCCCACCTCCGCGCTGGCGGATTGATTTGCCTCGGGCAAGTCGTGGCGAGCCCGAAATCTGCGCAGGGCGATCAAGGTCGCTTCGTCGACTTCGCCGTTCGCGGTGCAGCCGTATCCGAGGTTCTCCAGCCTCGCCTGCACGCCGGTGACATGGTCGATGGGATCGAGATGGCCGATTGCCAGGTCCTTGTCAATGTGGGGTTCCGGATCGTCATCGTCCAACCAAACCCGCAGATGTCCCGACTGCTCTTGCGCCGGAATATCGCATTCGATCAGGCCGCTTGCCGCGGTTTTTCCCACCCGCTTCTTCCCCCCCACTGTGAGTTCGAACCTCTTCCCTTGATAGGGTTCCTCACGCGGGTTCAACAAAACGATCCGAAACTTGACCTTTGGTCTCTTTAGTACAAAGGAGTTCAATCGCTCGGTTGCGGCCGGCGCCCATTTCTGTTTCAGCTCGATTTCCACTACGTCGCCGGGCGCGAGTATGTTCGGATAGGGCCGCTTTGCTTTCAGATCGCTGTTCGCGGGGTGAACGTGCAGATCCTTCGCTTCGAGACCGTACCGCCATCCGATGCTGGAAAGGCACTCACCCTGACGAACGGGATGTGTGGGCATACGACATTCCCAGGTCGTAACCGATCTCACTAGAACCAGCGCTTAAAACGGGCCCCTCTGTTGGCGTATTTGCGCGGTTTTGATTCCAGCGTACACCCAGGGCCTCGCGCAGGAAATGGCCCCCTGGGGTCATGCGCGTCTCAGTGCCCGGCTGACCGGCCAAGCGCGAGGACGCGGCCGGGCGTGTTACGAAATGCCCCCAAAGTCTGAACGAGGGCTTCCCGCGCGGAGCAGCCCCCCGGGCACAAAAAACGCCTTGGGGCGGCGAGTCAAGCGCCGCCAGGAGCCCGCTGCCAGCTCGCTTACCTTGTTAGTGTGGGGTTCTGCGCGACGGGCAACGGGCGCGTTCCCGCGGAGTTCCTCACCCGCTCCACGATCTGCTGGGTCGGCCGCTCCAGCACCGTGAAGAGCGGCTTGGGATAGATCCCGATGGCGAAGGCCAGAACCAGCAGCGGAGCGAATACCGCGATCTCGCGGGCCGAGAGGTCCTTGAGGCCGGCGTTCTTCTCCGAAACATCGCCCAGCATCGTCCGCTGGAAGAGCCAGATCAGGTACGCCGCGCCCAGCGCGATTCCCACCACGCTCCAGAGCGCCCAGTTGAACGACATCTGGTACGCCCCCTGCAGGATCGAGATCTCGCCTATGAAGCCGTTCAACGCCGGCATCCCCATCGAGCTGAGCGCCGTGATGAAGAAGACGATGGTGAACAGCGGCATCACCCGTAGCAGCCCGCCGTACTCGGAGATCTCGCGCGTGTGCCGGCGCTCGTAAACGATCCCGACGATCAGGAAGAGCATGCCGGTCGAGATGCCGTGATTGATCTGCTGTATGATCGATCCCGTGATGCCCGCGGGATTCAGCGCGAAGATGCCCAGCGTGCAGAAGCCCAGGTGGCTCACCGAAGAGTACGCGATCAGCTTCTTCCAGTCCTTCTGCATCAGGCACACCAGCGCCCCGTAGACGATGGCGATCAGCGACAGCACCGCCATGACGTTCACGATGCGCGGGTCCTTCGAGGCGTCCGGCAGCAGGGGCAGCGAGAAGCGCAGGAAACCGTACGTGCCCATCTTCAGCAGGATGCTGGCCAGGATCACCGAGCCCGCCGTCGGCGCCTCGGTGTGTGCGTCCGGCAGCCACGTGTGCAGCGGCCACATCGGCACCTTCACGGCAAACCCGGCGAAGAACGCCCAGAAGACCCACCATTGCGTCGAGGCGGGAAGCGTGGTCTTCAGCAGGTCGTCAATCGCGAAGCTGTGGCTTCCGGCATGCGCGTACAAGGTCAGGATGCCCAGGAACATCACCACCGAGCCGATGAACGTGTACACGATGAACTTGAAGGCGGAATAGACGCGGCGCGGGCCGCCCCAGACCGCGATGATGAAGTACATCGGGACCAGTCCCAGCTCCCAGAACACGAAGAAGAGCAGGAAGTCGCGCGCCATGAAGACGCCCATCATCGACGCCTGGAGGATCAGGAAGTTGGCGTAGTATTCCTTCAGCCGGTGGTCGATCGCGTTCCAGCTCGACAGCACCGCGATGAAGCCGATCAGGCCCGTCAAAGCGACCAGCAGTAGGCTATATCCGTCGATTCCCAGGGAGAAAGACGCGCCCAGCGACGGGATCCAGCGGTAGCTCTCCTTGAACTGGAAATCGTCCCGCGGATTGAAGTAGTAGATCAGCGGCAGGCACGTGAGAAAGCCGATGAACGACGCGATGTTCGCCCACCGCTTGATCCACAGCGGCTGCGAGGAAGGGATCAGCAGCAGAACCAGCAGACCCGCCAGCGGCGTCAGAAGAACTACGGTTAGGATGTGGTCCATACAGGCGGCAGTTCCCTATCTTAACAGGCCGTGGGGCCGCTAACGGTCGGCCTCCCTCACGCGAACTCGGCGAAGTAGCTGAGCCAGACATGGGCGTTCGCCACTCCGTGGTAGCGCAACCCCACCTCGCCGACGGTCACCACTTCAAACGTCTGAGTGCCGCCCCCGGGCGTCACGACAGGAACTTCGACGCCAATCCCGGGCAGAGCGACCGTATTCTTCGCGAGATTGTACGCGAGCCATAGCGTGCCGCTCGGCTGCCCCGCCGCGCGAAATTCCTCCCAGTGGATCGTGAGCGTGAGACGGAATTCCTGCTGTCCGGGGTTCGGAATAGCGTAGTTCTTGCTGGCAGCGGCTTGGGTCAGGATCACCGCATCGCTGCCGGTGACTGCATGGACTGGATTCATTTCAGCTCCTGTGTATTTGAACTTGAGTTTCCTCTTGGGACTCTCCAGCACGGTCAGTATATACTAGCCGGTCTCGTCCGCACCAGGTCGTAGGCCTCGTCCGCATTTCCCCCCTTGACATCTTCCCCTGTCCGTACTATACATAGTCCAGAAAGGCTCCTATGGAACCCTCCGCCAGCCCGGAACTTCTTCCCGGCACTCTCTACCTGCTGATCCTGCGGACGCTGAGAAGCGGCCCGCTGCACGGCTACGCCATCGCCAAACGGATCAAAGAGGCCTCGCGCGATGGCCTCGAAATCGAGGACGGCTCACTCTATCCTGCGCTCAACCGCATGCTGGTGAAGGGATGGCTGGCATCGGCCTGGGGCGTTTCCGAGAACAACCGCAAGGCGCGCTTCTACCGCCTCACGCCCGAGGGCCGCGCGCAGCTCGAAAAGGAAGCGGGCGAGTTCGACCGGCTGGTTCGCGCTATCAAGCTTGTCATGCGCACCGCCTGAGAGAGGAGGCACGGCATGGCCCTCTGGGGAGAAATCGTCCGCCGCTTCACCTACCTCGGCCGCCGCTCGCAATTCGAGCGCGAGCTCGACGACGAAGTCCAGTTTCACATCGACTCGCGCGCCGACGAACTGGAACAGGAAGGCGTCCCCCGCGCCGAGGCCATTCTGCGCGCCCGGCGCGAGTTCGGATCGAGCCTGCGCGCCCGCGAGGAAACGCGTTCCGCCTGGCAGTTCCGCTGGCTCGAGGACCTCGGCTCTGACCTGCGCTACGCCGCCCGCGCCTTCCGCCGCAGTCCCTCGTTCGCGCTGACCGCGATCTGCTGTCTGGCCCTGGGAATCGGCGCCAACACCACCATCTTCAGCGTCGCCATGGAAGTCCTCTTCAGCCAGCCCTCCTGCCGCGATCCGCGCTCGCTGGCGCAGATCTCGATCGGTGGCGTCGATTGGATCCCGATGCAGCAATACCGCTTCCTCCGCGACGCCCGCGTCTTCGACGGGATCGCCGGAATCAACGTGCAGATGGTGACCCAGTGGAAGGACGGCGACGCATCGTACAAGCTGGCCGCAACGCGCCTGACCGAAGACTTCTTCCAGGTGACCGGCGTTCCGCTCGCGATGGGCCGGGGACTGCAGAAGGGCGACGTCGACTCGACGGTCCTCACCGACGGATTCTGGAGGCGGCGCTTGGGCGCACAGCCGAACGTGATCGGCCGCAAGCTGGTGCTCGATGGCCGTCTCTTCACCGTGGTAGGCGTTCTGCCACGCGGGCATCGCACGCTGGTCGGGTTCGGTTTCATGCCCGACCTGTTTGTGCTCACCGACCCTGGGGAGGTCATGATGTACGCGCGGCTGCCGGAGGGAATGAGCCACCAGGATGCCCGCGCGCGCCTGGAGTCGCTGTGCCAGGAAATGGACCGCGTCTACCCGGACCCGAATCACAAATGGGCGAGAGGCATCAGCATCTCCGGCGTCGGCGGGATGGAACGGCTGCTGCACAACGGGTCCGGAACCTCCATGATGCCGGTGGCGGCGTTCTTCGGCATGCTTATGGTGGTGGTCGGCCTGGTGCTGCTGATCGCTTGCGCGAACGTGTCGAGCCTGCTGCTGGCGCGCTCGTTCAGCCGGTCCCACGAGCTCGCGATCCGGTTTGCGCTGGGAGGCGGGCGCGGCCGTATCCTGCGCCAGTTGCTCGCCGAGAGCCTGCTGCTGGCGCTGTGCGGCACAACCGGCGGTTTGCTGCTCGACGTCGTTCTCACCCGGCTGATCAGCGGCCTGCCTCTGCCGATGCAGTGGATCGAATTCGTGATCCAGCCGGATTGGCGGCTGCTGGCCTACTCCGCCGCCATCGCGGTCGCCGTGACGCTGGCGGTGGGACTCACGCCGGCTGTGAAGGGCACGCGCGCCGGGATCGCCATCGCCCTCAAGAAGCAGGACGGCCGCGCCGGAAGCCGCCGCTGGTCGCTGCGCAACGTGCTGGTGGTGGGGCAACTGGCGGTCTCCCTGGTGCTGCTGAGCGGCGGGCTGCTCTTCATTCGCAACCTCTCTCACGCCACTTCCTTGAATCTGGGATTCGACACGGCGCACACGGTCTGGGCGACGTTCTCCGAGCAGCCTGCTTCCTGTACGCCCGAGCGATTCCGTGAGTTGACCCGCGCGGCGCTCGAGCGCTTTCGCGCGCTGCCGGGCGTCGATGCTGCGAGCCTGGCGCGAGGCGTCCCTACCGCGATGCCTATCCGGTTTTCCGGAGACGTTCGCGCGGACACGAGCAGCCACGCGGCGCGGCTGACATACAACTTCAACTCGGTCGGCCTGGACTACTTCCACACTATGCGGATTCCCATTCTCCGCGGCCGCGAGTTCCTCGAGACGGACAGCGCCGGAGCGCCGCCGGTCGCGATCCTGAACGAAAATCTGGCGCGGCTGCTGTTCGGAGACGCTGACCCGGTGGGCCATACCGTCCTGCTGCCCAAGGGCGAGGAATTGCGGATCGCCGGCGTCGCGCGCAACAGCAAGTATTCGATTCTGTGGGAGGAAGACGCGCTGGCCATCTACCGGCCCTACGCTCAGAACACGATCAACGATGCGCGCTTTGTGAGTTTCGTGGTGCGGGCGCAGGGCTCGCCGGATGCCCTGGTCCGTGCGCTGAGCAAGACGCTGGCCGCTCTCGACCCGGAGGCCGCCGTGGAAATCAAGACCATGCGCGGCGCTTTGCAGCCCTCGCTGGTGCCGAGCCGCGCCGGCGCGGTTGCATTCGGGGCGATGTCGCTGCTCGGGTTGACGCTGGCCTCGATCGGGCTCTACGGCGTGCTGCTCTACGCTGTGAGCCGCCGCATTCGGGAGATTGGCATTCGCGTGGCGCTGGGTGCGACGCCGGCCAATGTCCTATCGATGGTCGCTGGTGAGAGCGCGCGGCTGGTGGCTGTGGGCGCGGCGATCGGACTCGCAGTCGCGGTGTTCGCGGTGCGTCCGTTATCGATGTTTCTGGTACCGGAGGTGCGCGCGAGCGATCCCGTCAACTTCCTGGCGGTGGCCTGCGGCCTCGCGCTCGTAGCCGCGTTGGCCACGGTCGCGCCCACTCTGCGCGCCCTTCGCGTGGATCCGGCCGTGGCCCTGCGGCACGAATAATTACATGGCGTCCGCGGGCGGGGGCGGGGGAGGCGCAGCCGCGGGCGGCTCGGCCGTGCGTTCCACGCCCACGGTGAAGTGGGCAGCCATTCCGGCCAGCGCGCCGACGGCGGCGAGGACGGGAGCGAAGATGGTCCCGATCGCGGCCACGGTCAGCGGAACCTCCATGAACGTGTGCCCCTTGTCATTCTTGATGATCACGCGGTGCACGTTGCCTTGGTGGAGGAGTTCGCCCACCCTGGCGGCCAGGTCCTTGCCCAGCACCTTCAATTCTTCGTAGATCTTTTCCATGCCGCGATGGTACCAATTCCGGACCCTGCCAGTCGTACACTCGAAGTAACCGATGAACGCCGCCGTTCTGCACACTCTGGGAAGGCCGCCCCGGTTCGAGCCGTTTTCGGATCCCGTTGCCGGCCAGGGCGAGGTGATCGTCGAGGTCCGGGCCGCGGCCCTGAAACCCGTGGATAAGCAGTTGGCCGCCGGCTCGCACTACGCGAGCTCGCGCGAGCTTCCGCTGGTCTCGGGCGCGGACGGAGTCGGACTGCTGGAGGATGGCGCGCGCGTCTTCTTTGGAGGACCGCGGCCGCCCTACGGGGCGATGGCCGAGCGCACCGTGGTGCGGCGCGTTCAATGCTTCCCGGTCCCCGACGCTCTAGACAACGAAACCGCCGCGGCGATTCCCAACCCTGGCGTATCCGCCTGGCTGTCGTTGCAGCACCGTGCCAAACTGAGCGCTGGCGAAACCGTTCTGATTGTGGGTGCGACGGGAGTCGCCGGCAAGCTGGCCGTGCAGATCGCCAAAATCCTGGGCGCCGGGCGCGTGGTGGCCGCGGGACGAAACGAGCAGGCCTTGAGCGCACTCGGCGATCTCGGCGCGGACGCCACGATCCAACTCGATCAGCCGCGCGAGGCCTTGATTGAAGCCTTCCGCCGCGAGGCCGGCGCCCAGGGCTACGGCGTGATCATCGACTACGTGTGGGGACCGCCGACCGAAGCGCTGCTGGCCGCTCTGACGCGCGCGGAGTTTGCGGTCGCCGGTTCCGAGACGCGTTACATCGAGGTGGGCGAAAGCGCTGGGCCAACCATCGCGCTCCCCGCGGCGGTGCTGCGAAGCGCGGCCGTGTCCATCCTGGGGACGGCTGGCATCCCGCCATGGCAAGTGCTCACGGACGCCTTTCGACAAGTGATGGAGCACGCCGCGGGCGGCCGGTTGCGCGTAGACACCGAGCGGGTCCCGCTCGCGGACATCGAGAGCGCGTGGGAACGCAAGGTGCCCGGCCGCAGGCAGGTAGTGATCCCATAAGGCCAGCATCGGATAGTGTATGCTACCGGCATATGCGCGCTTTCCCGGGCATGACCTGGTTGATTGGAACTCTCCTATGCGCACCCGCGGTGCACGGCCAACAGAAGCGCACCTACTATGTCGCTGCCGACGAGGTGGACTGGGATTACGCTCCCTCCGGCCGCGACGAAGCGATGGGACAGCCGTTTGACTCGATCGCAAAGGGCTACACGGAACCGGGACCCATCGCATCGGCCGCGTCAACAAGAAGGCGATCTACCGCGAGTACACCGACGATTCCTTCGCGACGCTGAAGGTGCGCGCACCCGAGGAGCGGTATCTCGGCCTGCTCGGACCCGTCTTACGCGGAGAGGTGGGCGACACCATCCGGGTTGTCTTCAAGAACCGCGCCTCGCATCCCTACAGCATGCACCCGCACGGCGTCTTCTACCGCAAGGATTCCGAGGGCGCGGACTACAATGACGGCACCACCGGCGCGGACAAAGCCGATGGCGGCGTGCCTCCCGGCGCGACGCACGTCTATGTTTGGGAGATCCCGGAGCGCGCCGGGCCCGGGCCGGCCGACCCCAGTTCGGTATTCTGGCTCTACCACTCGCACGCGGACGAACTCCGCGATGTCGCCTCGGGCCTCTTCGGTGTGATCGTCGTTTCGCGCAGGGGCATGGCGCTCCCCGATGGCCATCCCAAGGACGTCGATCGCGAGTTCGTCAGCATGTACATCGCGATCAACGAGAACGAGAGCTGGTACCTGGAGGACAACATCCGCGCTCGTACCACCGACCCGTCGGGCGTGGACCGGACGCAGTTCTCCCCCATCACGGCCGAAGGAATGGCGGGGACCATCGCCGGGACGGGCTTCGTGGACACGAACGTCAAGTGGTCGATCAACGGCTACATCTTCGGGAATATGCCGTTGATGACGATGCGGCAAGGCGAACGCGTGCGCTGGTACGTGGCGACGCTGGGGGACTTCAACAACGCGCACACGCCGCACTGGCACGGTAACACGGTGCTCGTCGCGGGGCAGCGCACCGACGTTCTCATGGTGACCTCCGCGCAAATGGTGACCGCCGACATGGTCCCGGACGCGCCCGGCATCTGGCTCTACCATTGCCACATCAGCGATCACATGCTGGCGGGGATGGTGGCGCGATACGAAGTCAAGCCGCGCTAGGGTCGTGTGGGGCGGCTCTCCAGAGCTGCGCCGGACTGCACGGAGGCGGGTCTGGAGACCCGCTGCAGGACTGGAGTCCTGCCCCACTTGACTTGTACTAATAAACTAGTACACTATAGTCAGGATGACTACGGCGGCTAAAGATGGCGGCGCCAGGGCCTTCCGGTTCCGGCTCGATCTCGCCAGCGGCGTGCCGGTCTACCGCCAGATCATCGATCAGGTGACCGGCGGCATGGCTGCGGGCGCCTTGAAGCCGGGCGACCAGCTACCCACCGTCCGCCAGCTCGCCGTGGACCTCGCCATCAATCCGAACACCGTGGTGCGGGGCTATCGGGAACTCGAAATCCGCGGACTGCTCGAGACGCAGCAGGGAACCGGCACGTTCATCAGCAGGCAGAAGGTGAAGAG
>Ga0265316_10004269_pt1 | contig 14268 bp, 14 predicted proteins | sample 4522metaG_FD_202092 | JGI IMG/M metagenome (GOLD analysis project Ga0265316, IMG submission 202092) | Rhizosphere microbial communities from Carex aquatilis grown in University of Washington, Seatle, WA, United States - 4-5-22 metaG | ecosystem: Host-associated > Plants > Roots > Rhizosphere >... | reverse complement strand
GTGAGGCCACCCGACGTGAGCAACGGCGCGCGGCTGACCGCCGTTATCAGCGAAGCGAACGGGGACGCCTGGCTCACTGTCACCGTCAGCGAAGCTACCGGCATCGACGGTCTCCGCATCGCGTGACTGATCAAGCTACCCGAATTGAAGAGAGGCGATTTCACGGAGGTGAAAAGCGAATGAGCAAGAAATATCGAAGCGATGCGATGGCGGCGATCCATGAAACCATGGAGGCCTTGCACGATGTCGGGGCCATCGACAAACGGACGATGCGGCGCTTCGATGACGCCTGCCTTACGCCGATCCGGCCTTTGAAGCCCGAAGAGATCAAGGCGATCCGGGAGAGAGAACACGTCAGCCAAACCGTTTTCGCCAACTACCTGAACGTCACCAGCAGTTTGGTCAGCAAATGGGAGCGCGGCGAAAAGCGGCCGTCCGGAGCTTCGCTCAAGCTGCTATCGCTGGTCGAGAAGAATGGGCTTGGGGCGGTCGCGTAGTGGCGGTGACACCCTGCGAATCGTTGTTCCACCAAGCCAGGGACCGGTCAGCCTGGCGATGGCTCCTGGAGAAGAATAGGGCGCGCACCACCGCGGATGCCGCCGGGGAGGCGTAGGAAGCCTGCGAGGAAAAGTGAAGGCCGGGTGGACCGAAGTGGGTAGCTTTTCGCGAGCACGGAAGTCGCCAGGGGCTTCGATCAGCGTCCTTTGCCGTAAACGGTCGTTTGGGGATGGTAGTTGCGCCAATCGAACCAGTAGTCTTTGAGCATTGGAATCGGCTCCAGGCACAGCCCTTTCGACTTGCCCGAAGTGGCGCAGCCCTGAAAATCCCACTCGCTCCCGGTGGTACCATCCATGAGCAGAACGCCCGATTTCCCGGTGATCCGATAGAAATCGGCAGCTCCGTTCACCCCGGGGATGCGGTCGCGGAACGCCCGCACGGATTGATCGTCCGGCCCCACCACCAGCAGCAAGGGCTCGGAGCCCACGTGATCCTTGACCAGCTTTTCGGCGACCACCCGGTCGTACAGAAACGCCCGGCTGGCCCCGAAGGCCTGGATTCCCAGCATCAGATCGCGGGCCGTAAGACCGTGCTCCGGGAAGTCCAAGACGGTGGGCGCCCGCTTCATGCGGACATCCCAGTCTCTCGGGGCATAACCGGAAACGAACTCGGGGACATCATCCAGAACGGTGCCCTGCGGTTCTTCCGATTTCCAGGTGGCAAGCGTCAACTCATCCGAGTGAACCAGCGTCAACTGGCGGCCTTTCATGGGGCCCGAGATGGCGGCGCCGCTGATCTGCTGCCAGTAGGTTCCCGTCTCCTCGTCGCGCATGAGGAAGTTCTGGTTATTGATGCCGGCCAGATGAAACGTCAGCCGCACGCCGTCGACATCTCTCGTCCACACCAGACCGGTGTGACAGAGCGTTCAATACGTCGCCGCGATGGCGACGCCACCCAGCACGTCATTGACTATGTGATGGTAAGACATGCCGCGGATGGGATAGGCGCGCGCCTCCCCGCCAATTCGTACGGCAACCACCTTCTCGGACCCATCCAGCTTGACCTCACGCGCGGCGGTGAACGAAGGATGGGGGTCGGGATGGAACATCAGTTCATAGATATTCACGCGCGCCAGGAACGCAAGTGCAATCACCAGGGTAGCGCCCACCGCGCTCAGGGCTCGCCCCCACTTCCGCGGCTGCGCACGCCAGAATCCGGCGAGCGCCAGCACTGCCGCCAAAGCGGTGATGACGGTGACAACGGGCCGGAACCGAGTGACCACCAGCGCGATCGCGAGTTCGACCGCCCCCTGATGCCGGAAGGGCCGGATTACGTAAATCGGGTAAGCAACCGAGGCCAGCGACACGGCCAGGCAGGTTAGTAGAAGCAAGGTGAATGTCCAGCGGCGGCGCTGCGCACGATTGGTCATGGTGGCTATCCTCCTGGTCTTGCTATTCGGGAATGCGCCAGCCCGGCGGCGAGGGACTGCGCCCGGCAGCGGGTTCCCCATCCATTCCGTCCCATGGCAAAGAGCATAGCCTACGTCTCAACGGCCCGTCCATAGCATAAAGAGATTAGACTGCGCGTGCTCTGGTCGAGAGAATGGGCTTGGGGCGGTCGCGTAGTGGCGACGACGCCCTGCGACTCGTTGTTCCGCCAAGCCAGCGACGGGGCAATCTGGCGATGGCTCCTGGAGGAAAGAAGAGCGTGCGCCACCGCACCCGCCTTCGGCGCCAGGGCCGGCCAGGAGGCCCGCCCCACTCTTACCTACCGGTACGCGAAGATCATGGCGTAGATGATCAGGCCGATCAGCACCAGGCCGATGGTCAGAGCCGTGAAACCAAGGCGGCGCCAGAATTTCACGTCGCGAGGGGCGGGCTCGGGCATCAGCATCCCGGCGAGTTCGCCCGATTCCACCAGTTGCTGGTATTCCCGGGGGCGGTCGCGCTGGAATTCCTCGAGCGGCGTGCCCTCCGTGAAAATTACCGTGTCCATGGGGAATTTCTCGGGGCGGAAGTGCGTGTTGAAGAAGTGCACCACAAAGATGAAACTCACGGCCAGCAGAGCTTCGTCGCTATGGATGGTGGTGGCCACATTGATGGCCCAGCCGGGGAACAGGCGCGTGAAGATTTCCGGGAACCACAGCAGCAGGCCCGTGCCGCCAATCACGGCTACGCCCCAAAATACCGCGAAATAGTCGAATTTCTCCCAGTAGGTCCAACGGCCGTATTCGGGACGGGGGCCGCGGTTGAAGAACCATTTGAGGTTGCCCACCAGCTCGTGCCAGTCGCGCCGGTTGAAGAGCATGCTCTCTTCGCCGGCAATGAACTGCCGCCATGTTTTGCCGCTCGCGCGCTTCTGCTTCGCCAGGTCCCATAAGTGCAGCCCGAAGTAAGTGAAGGTCAGGCCGGCGCAGAAACGGTGGATCAGGCCGGCGCCTTCAAAACCGCCCAGCAGGCGGGCAATGAATTTGGCCCAGCCGGCATAGGAGAACTTCAGAATCATGCCGGTCAGAGCCAGGCCCAGGAAGCTTGAAACCACCATCAGGTGAAGGTTGCGATTGAACCGCCGGAAGCGCCGCACATAGGTTCCAGGTTCGGCGGACCCGTTCTTCATCTGCCTGCGGTATGCCAGCGAGCGCGGCAGCCAGAGCGCGGTGTGCGCGCCGGAAACCACCAGCGTGCCGATCAGCAGCGAGGTCATTCCCCAGAAGGTGACGAACAGGAAAGGATACTTCTTGGGATCGTGGTGGGTGGCGTGCGTCAGATAGCCGGCGAACTGGCGGTGAGAGCCGGTATGGCACTTGCCGCAGGTGGCCACGATGTTAGCCCGGCTTAGATGCGAGCGCGGATCGGCGACCGGCAGAATGTCGTGCGCGCCGTGACAGTCGTAACACTTGGCGGTCGCCAGACCTCCCAGCTTAGAGACCTTGCCGTGGAACGTCTCGAAGTACGACGCCGTAATCTGCTGGTGACAGCGGCCGCACTGGTCCATGATGTTGAGCCGGAAATCGGAGAGGTCGGTGCGCTCAATGCTATGGGCGGAGTGGCAATCGGCGCACACCGGCAGCGGTTTCCCGGAATGGGTGACATTGGGGCTGTGGACACTGGCGGTGAACAACTCGTAGATGCCGCGGTGGCATTGTGCGCAGGTCCCGGCGATATTGGCGCGGTTCACGCTGGAGCGCGAATCGCTGGCGGGCAGCTCGTGGTGCGACGTGTGACAGTCGGCGCAGTTGGCGGTGACGGTCAGGCCGGCCTCCAGGAGCCCCTTGCCGTGGATGCTCTCGCGGTAATGTTCCACAATGTGGTCCTGCTTGCCGGTATAGCGAACGGCGGCCTGGTGCCCGGCCAGGTGGCATTTGGCGCACAGGGCGGGGACGTTGCGCGAGAACGTGGGCGAGGCGGAATCGAGCTTGCCCAGAACGCCATGTGCGCCGTGGCAATCCTGGCAGACCGGCGCATCGGGGCTGCCTTGCGCGGACAGGGTGCCGTGCGTGCTCTCCTTGTACTCGCTCACCACCTTTTCGTGGCAGATGGAGCAATCCACCTTATCCTTAATAGTGCTGCAGGCTCTCACGTCGGAAGGGGTCCCGCCGGTATGGCATTGCACGCAGGCGATGCGGGAATGGCGCGAGCCGGCCAGTTCGTCCGCGCTGACATACAGCGAACGGGATTGTCCGGCGCCTGTCCCTTTGAGGTTGGGATTGGAGTGGCAGCTCAGGCAATCGCCGTTGGACATTCCCTGGCTGTAGAATACCTTGCGGATCTTGTGGGGCTCATGGCAGTCGACGCACGCCGGGATCATGTGCGGCTGCTTCTCCCATAACTCGCCGCGGATCACCTGGCGGTGTACGTCCTCGATCTTGGCGTGGCACTTAGTGCAGGTTTTGGCGATGTTCTCTTTGGCGATGGAGGAGCGGGGATCGGTGTGCGGCAGCACGTTGTGCGCGGTATGGCAACTGCTGCAGACCGCGGTCACGGTCAGACCTTGCTGGAAGAGGCCGATGCCATGAATGCTGTCCTTGTAGTTTTCGAGGATGTTGGTCTGGGGGATAGCGCGCGTCTTGCTGACTTCGCTGTCTTCGCGGTGACATTGGCCGCAGAGAGCTGGAACGTTGATGACGGAGACCGGTGACTTCAGGTTCGACGGAGGCAGGATGTTGTGCGTGCCGTGACAGAGTTTGCAGTTGGGGGCGTACGGGTCGTTCTGGGCAGCCTTCTTGCCGTGGACGCTGCCGGCGTACTGGCTCGACTCTTCGCTGTGGCATTGGCCGCAGTCAACCGGGGGCAGTTTCTCGGGATGCGGCACCTCTTTGATGGCGATATGGCAGGCAACGCACTCCAGGGCGGCGTGGGGGGATGCTTTCAAGGCCGCCGCGTTGAAGCCTGGGGGCATTCCGGGCTCCCGTTTCCCGAGGCGCGGGCCGGAATCGTGGCAGCCGGCACAGTCCTCGGCATGAAGCTGCGCCGCCTGCTGGCCGTGGAGGCCGGCGGCCAACAGGGTCGCAATGGCCGCGATCCGGACGAGGTTCGGGGCCGTCAGGTTGTGGAGTTTCTCAACAACCGGCCGATTTGGTGCCTCAAAATCAGACATAGAGACCCCTTAATCGTATCCCGCGTAGAAATATTCGTCAAGTTGTGAAAAAACTCTGTTAATAAATCCAATTTGGATGTACGCTCCCAATATGTGGAAGTGTTGTTGTGGCGCGCCAGCGGTTGTGCTGGTGGCCTGGAATCTGGCTTCCTGCAGCACTGCTGCCAAGAAAGCCGCGACGCCGGTGCCGGAATCGCAGCAGGTAGTCGGCACGGCCTTGAAGGACCTTTACATGGCTGCCAGTACGGCGGCCCCGCAATCCCCGGCGCAGCAGAAAACGATTCTGCGAATGGCCGAGAGAGCGTCGAACGCAAAGGAACTGCTCCTCGCGATGCGCGCGGCGGTCGGGGTTTTCCCGGCCGGCGCCGGGCCGGAGAAGCAGATGCGCTCCATCGTGGAGGCCAAGATGATGGAGCTTGGCACACTGGACCAACTGATTGAGTATGCGACCGCGTACTCCGTCCAGCCGGAAAGCGCCCGGCCGTTCGTCCAGCGTATGTTTCAACTGGGGGAAGGGAACTCCGACCCCCGGGAATGGTATCTGATCCGGGCAACCGCTTCCCGGCTCAAGGTCGGCGATCTGGCGCAGCAGGCGCAGGCCAGAGGAGACCGGCTGCGGACCGACAACATGGCGGGAGGCGGTCCGGCGCCAGGCGATAAGAGGTGAACGCAATGAGAGTTTGGGCAAGTAAGAACGGACCCGCGCCGGTGTCACAACGTGACTCGCGCGCTATTATCATTCTGAGCCTCTCCATTATGGGAGCGGCAGTTGCTTACTTCGGAGCTTTGTATCTGATCGCACATTGAGGGAGGCTGGACGCCGGCCGTTCCGGGGTGACGGCCGGCGGCGACATCGGGCGGAATGCCCGATAGGCGGAGGTGGCCAATCGGCCGACGGCCCCAAGGAAGGAAGTCAAACTATGGGCAAGGAAGCCTTAAGCATAATCGATCAACGTACGCAGGTTGCCTATGAGGTCCCGATTCACGATGGGAACATTCGCGCTATGGACCTGCGGCAAATCAAAACCGGGCCCGATGACTTCGGGCTCATGACCTATGACCCTGCATTCATGAACACGGCGGCATGCCGTAGTGCCATTACCTATATCGATGGCGACAAAGGTATCCTTCGATACCGGGGCTATCCGATCGAACAACTGGCGGAACAGTGCACCTTCCTGGAAGTGGCCTATCTGATCGTGTTCGGAGAACTGCCCACCGCTCCCCAGCTCAAGCAATGGGTGGCCGAAATCACCCGCCACACCATGCTTCACGAAACCACCAAGAAGTTCCTGGAAGGTTTCCGGTATGACGCCCACCCCATGGGAATGCTGGCCAGCACCGTCGCCGCTCTTTCCACTGTGTATCCCGAGTCCCGGCACGTGCTCGACCCCGAGGTGCGCCTTTTGCAGATCAAACGCCTGATCGGCAAGATGCCTACCATCGCGGCCTATACTTACCGTCACAACCTGGGCCTCCCCTATGTCTATCCAGACATCGAGCTCAACTACAGCGAGAACCTCATGAACATGCTGTGGAAGTTGATGGAGCCCAAGTACCAGGCCAACCCCACCCTGGCGCGCGCCCTCGACATCCTGTTCATCCTGCACGCCGACCACGAGCAGAACTGCAGTGCCAACGCCATGCGCGCCGTGGGCAGCTCGCAGGCCGATCCGTTCCTCGCGACCGCCGCCGCTTGTGCCGCCCTGTCCGGCCCGCTGCACGGCGGCGCCAACGAGGAAGTTCTCAAGATGCTGGATGTTATCGGCTCTAAGGACAAGGTTCCGGCCTACATCGACAAAGTAAAGGCCGGCGAGTTCAAGCTGATGGGTTTTGGCCATCGCATCTACAAGAACTACGACCCGCGCGCCCGCATCATCAAGTGGGCCGCCGACCAGGTATTCCAGGTTACCGGCCGCAACGCCAAACTGGACATCGCATTAGAGCTGGAGCGCATCGCCCTCAGTGACGACTATTTCGTCAAGCGCAAGCTCTATCCCAACGTGGACTTCTACTCCGGCATCATCTATCAGGCCATGGGCTTCAAACCGGAGATCTTCACCGTCCTGTTCGCCATCCCCCGCACCGCCGGCTGGCTGGCGCAATGGCAGGAAATGATCACCGATCCCGAGCAGAAGATCGCCCGTCCGCGGCAGGTTTACACCGGCTATGAGTCGCGCGACGTTGTGCCGCTGGCGAACCGCGGTCTTACGGGGGCCGCGCAAACGGCCTAGCGGCGATACTCCCGGACGTGTCCGAGGCCCGCGCGAGCTCCCGCGCAGTCTGTGGGAGCCGCGCGGGCCGGCGGGGCGGGCCGTCAGGGAATCAGGCGCAACTTCTTCCCGTGGGCCAGACGGACTACGCTGAAGTCACGCCGGTCCAGGGTGAACATAGTCTCAATCCCTTCACGGTTGGCAAGGTGCAACAGCGAGGCGTCGGCAAGCTGTATTCGCAGCCCTTCATACTTGGCGAGGATCGCCGCGATCCCCGGAAGGTCCGCCTCGCCCTGACCAACCAGCTCAAAGGGGCGGCCATGGTCGGATTCCAGCAGGATGGCCACGATCGGGCCGGTGTCTACCAGGACCTGGCCGGTGAAGAGCCACCGAATCCGTCAGAGTACTTCGGGTTCGTGCTGAGGTCCCGCGCAGTCCCCTTCACAGCCCCAATCAATCCAGCCTTCTTCGCACGTTCGTAGGCCGTGAGTGAACGCTCCTCCGCCGCGAGCTGCAGTTCCACCGCGCCGCGAACGACGTCGCTCTCGCGCGTTCCGCTACGCCGGGCGAAGGCTCTGAGCCGCCGGCGCAACTCGGGGGGAAATCGCACGGTGATGCGAGGATCTTTCATACACGGCTGTCTGCCATTTTGTCAGGTCTGTCTGACAACGGCCTGCGGCCGCCGAAGACGGCGAGTTCGAAGAGCTTCAGATAGCAGTCGGCGTCCGTGAAACCGATGTCTCGGAGCCATGCGCACTGCTGCTCGACGGACGCCAGGATGTTGGCGTCCTTGTCCGGGCGTTCGAAGTAGAACCGGGCCACCTCTTCGCGGCTCCGGTCCGGCCGATGGCGGTGGAGCGAGTCGATGAACGTCTCGTCCTGCAGCCCACGGAGCCAATCGGTGGGCGAGGATACATGCTCGATGTTGACGAAGACCCCGCCGGGGCTCAGCAGACCGAAAATCTCCCGGTAAACCGCGAGCTTCCGGTCATCCGGCTGATGATGTATGGAGAAGCCGGAGACAATGGCACCGTAGGGAGCCCAGCCGGCGACGGAGCGCGTCCAGGATGGGACGCCGTAATCGGCCAGGACATAGTGGACCGCGCCGGCTGCGGAGAAGCGGTTCCGAGCGGCCTCCAGCATCGGCTCCGAAAAATCCGCCAGCACCATTTCGACCTGCGGCAGGCGTTCGAGGATTGCCGCGGCGAGCACGCCATCGCCGCAACCGAGATCGAGCACCCGCCGCACCGGCCGCCCGCAGGCGGCGATGAGGCGGACCATCACGTCGATCTGCTCGAGTGCCAACGGGAAGGCCCCGCGGATGCCCTCCAGATAAGTTGCCGCCGCGGCGCGAGTTTTCCAGACATGATCGGTGCGTTCAGGCATACGTTCCATGGTACTGGCTGGCCGGGGCCGGTGCGGAGGGCGGGGACAACAGGTGCACGCCAGGAGTGAGGTGGGCAAACGGGAGCACGCGGCGGCCAAGCGCCTTCAGTGGCGCCGCGGAGTGGCCTTCTGGAGGATGTAAGTTTGGCGCTCCTGCCCATCGGCATCCTGAATGAGAATGTGTCTCCGCCCAATCGAGAACTTCATGGGCTGGAACAGGTCCAGTTGCAAAGCTGTATCGGATTCCACCAGGAACCGGCAATTGGACCCGCGCACGCGGTACACGTACTCGCTTCGCAGGGAAGTTCGTCCCACCAGGACGGTTTTTCGGGAAAGGATCTCGCCATCCTGCCATTGGCGAGCGGGTGGCTGCGCCAGCCCAATGAGCGGGGTAAGCAGAATCAGGACAGTGCCGGGCAAAATCCGCCGTGCACTCATACGACGGCCCTCCTGCCTTCATTCTATCCCCGAACCGCGAAAAAACATATCACAATTGTGTTGTTTACCTGCGAAGGAACAGCGACACCGCCATTCCCAATCCAATGGCGATCACGATCCGCCGCACGGCCGTCCGCCCCAGCTTACGCGCCGTGCCCGCGCCACCCCATCCCCCCAGGATCGAAGCCGCCGCCATCAGCACCACGTAGGGCCAATAGACCATCCTCGCCCAGATGAAATAGGCCGCCGCGATCCCGTTGATGCTGCCGCCCAGCACCACCTTCAGCCCGTTCATCTGGTGAATGTCCTGGAGCCCCAGGATGGCCAGCGCCGCCAGCATCAGGATCCCGATTCCGGCCCCGAAGTACCCTCCGTACAGCCCCACCAAAAGCTGGAACAGCATTCCTCCGACCAGCCATTTCGATGACTTACGGGTGGCGGCTTGCCCCGTGCCCAATTTGCGCTGCACCGTCTCTTGCGCCAGGAACAGGAGCGTGGCGAACAGGATCAGGAACGGCACCAGGCGGTCGAAGGTGGTTTTGGGGGTCCAGCGCAGCAGCACGGCGCCCGCAAGCCCGCCCACCAGGCTGGGCACCACCATGAGCAGAAACTGCGACGGGGCGCCGCGCAGTTCCCGCCGGTAACCCCAGGCGCCGCCAACGGTTCCGGGCCAGATGGCCACCGTGCTGGTGGCGTTCGCCGTCACCGAATCCAGCCCCAGCCAGATGAGCGCCGGAAACGAAACCAGCGTCCCGCCACCAGCTACGGAGTTGATGGCGCCGGCCAGGAACGCCGCTCCGAAAGCTACGGCGGCATGGGGAAGATTCCATACGGGAGGCAAGCTTGCAGCATACCGCAGACCCCGTTCAGCCCCCAAAATCACCATCCGGCCGCGCGATTTCGCAGTTTAGGCTCCTATACTATTTTTCGCTGGCTAACTTGCTTAGAATCTCAAGCATGGCGGAATTCCACGTACTACAGCCTCAGACTACCTATGCCGGCTCGCCCATCCAGCCGCTCAAGAAGGGCCTCCCTAAGACCACCCGGTCGCTCTGCCCCGAGTGCACCACGACTATCGATGCCCGCATCTTCGAGGAAGACGGCAAAGTGATCATGGAGAAGCATTGCGCCGAGCATGGCGACTTCCGCGACATCATCTATTCCGACGCCAGACTGTACCTGAAAATGGAGGAATGGGAGTTTGGGGATAACCGCGGTCTGCTAAACCCGGTGGTGACGGACGCGACCCGCTGCCCCGACGATTGCGGCCTGTGCAATCTGCATACCAGCCACACCGCCCTGGCCAATGTCGACCTTACCAACCGCTGCAACCTGACGTGCCCCGTTTGTTTCGCCAACGCCAACGCCGCCGGTTACGTCTACGAGCCGGATTTCGAGACCGTCCGCAAGATGCTCCAGGCGCTACGCGACGAACGGCCCTCGCCCACCCGCATCGTGCAGTTTTCGGGCGGCGAACCTACCATCTACCCGCGCTTCTTTGACGTGCTGCGCATGGCCAAGGAGATGGGCTTCTCGCACCTGCAGGCGGCCACCAACGGTCTCAAGTTCACCGACCTGGAATTCGCCCAGCAGGCCAAGGAAGCCGGCCTGCACACCTTGTACCTGCAGTTCGACGGCGTGTGCGACGACATCTACCGCCGTACGCGCGGCCGGGATCTGTGGGAGAAGAAGCTCCAGTGCATCGAGAACGTCCGCAAAGCCGGGCTGAAGATCGTCTTCGTCCCCACCATCGTCAAGGGCCTGAATGAGCATCAGATCGGCGACATCATACGGCTGTCGCTCGAATACATCGATTGCACCAGCGGCATCAGCTTCCAGCCGGTGGCCTTTACGGGGCGGATCGCGCGCCACGAGCTGCTCTCCAAGCGGTTCACCCTCTCCGATTTCGCCCACGCGGTCCAGCAGCAAACCGGCATTGCCGACCCCTACCAGGACTGGTTCCCGCTCTCCTGCGTGACGCCGTTCTCGAAGCTCCTGGGCGCGTTGCGCGGCGCGGAGACCACCACTCTGAGCTGCCATCCGCACTGCTCGATGGGCACCTACCTGTTCGTGGACCAGAACCGCAAGGCCACTCCGGTGACGCAATTCGTGGACGTGGGCGGGATGCTCAAGGAGATGGACCTGCTGGCGCGCAAAGCCGGCAAACGGCGCGTCCAATTCTTCACCAAGATCCAGGCCTGGAACAACCTGCGCAAGTTCTTCCACGCCGACAAGGCGCCCGAGGGTTTGGACTTCCAGAAATTCCTGCAGACCCTGCAAGGCTTCGTGGACAAGAAGTACGGCCGCGGCAAGTTGGAACAGGAAGGCTTCACCTACCGCACCCTGATGGTGGCCGGCATGCACTTCATGGATTCGTATAACTACGACGTGGAGCGCGTGCAGCGCTGCGTGATCCACTACGCCGCGCCCAACGGCAAGATCTACCCCTTCTGCGCGTACAACTCCGGCCCGGTCTACCGCGAGCGCATCGAGCGGCAATTCTCGGTCCCGCTGGAGCCGGAGGAGGAAACAAAGCCCCTGGAAGTGATCGGCGCGAAGAAGGGCTGCGGAAGCTGCGTTGGGGAACCGGAATTGGTGGGGTAACTGCTGCGTCGACCGGTGCCATCATGCCGGCCGGCGAAGTGGCGGCGTAATGGCGTACTCGACGGACATGGGATTCGCCATGCGCTTCGAAGCGTCGAGAATCTCGAAGCTCACCATGTTGCCGATTCGTCGATAATCCGCTGTTCCGGGTGGTCCGTTACCGACTGGACCAGCCCCAGCGGGATGCCACGGCGGGTCATCTCCCATTCGGCATGGCGGGAAAGGCGGAAGCGCATGGTTGGCCTAGGGCTTCCCGGGGAAAGTGCTATCCGGGTCGAACCGCCAAGCCTGTGCGGCGTGCCGATCCTTAGCAGCCTCCTTACGCCGCAACTCGTCCGGCGTCATAGAGCAGCCTCCTTCACGCACCACGGTCGCCGGTAGAGAAGCCACGACGTGGGCCGCGCGCGTCGAAATCGCTGCAGGGCAGCCGCACCACATCCACAGCCGCTTTGAGCCCCCAAAGGCGGGTGTGAACGCTGTGGTCCCGGTAGAGGCTCTGAGGCGCGTCGTCCGGTAACACGACGCAGAAAATCCAGGTCGCTGTCCGGGCCGGCGTCACGAGCTTCCGAGCCAAAGAGGTAGATGCGAACCGGCCGATAGAACTCGACAAGCCGCCGGGTGATCTCTTCGATGGTCTCCTGTTTGGTCATGACCTATCCCTACCCCGCCAGTGGCCCGATCGCGTCACGATCCGCCGTGCTGAAATGCCAAGGCGCCGCTCCGAAGAGCCACCTGGACGATGGTATCCCGGGGGGCTGGTTTCGGTGTAAGTGACGGCCGTTGCCCGATTCGCCTCAGATCAGGCGATCTTTACCCTGATCCGCGCCCGCGAATGAAGACGCGGGCGCGGCGAGGAACACCGTCCAGCATAGGAAGCGTGCCGGGCAAGAGCCGGCGGTCTTCATCTTGACACTCCCGGCTTACGGTACAGATGCCGATAAGATCCGGTCCTGCCTGGCGCCGAAGGGTTCAGATCATTGCTGCGGCTGCCCGGAGTTGGCCAGCACCTCTTGTTCGGCCTGATCGGCTTCCTGGGTCTGCGCGGACAGCGTTGTGCTCACGTTCGGATCGGGAGGAGGCGCGATCGCCGCGTAGGCTGTCTGTTGTGGGGCGGCCATGGCGCTCTGGGGCGCAGGGGGGATGCCTCCTTGCCCCTGCTTCTTCTGTAGATCCGCCAGACCCTGGTCCAGGGTTTCGCGCATATGGTTCTGCATCTCCTGCAGATCGGCTACCTGTACCTGAACCACGCTGCCCTTGGAGCAATCCTGACCCTTGGTGGCCAGCACGGTCAAGTCCGCGGCCGGCGCCCCGTTCTGGATCGGTCCAGCGAGTTGCAGCACGTCCCCTTCGGTCACGGAACACTCGCCGTTCGCCGTAGTGACATTCAGACCGTTGCTCACCACGAAAACGTGAGGCTGGCCGTCGGAAAGCATCCTGGCAATGCCGCTCGATCCCGGATCCGGCGGCGTCTGCGCGGCGCCCGCGGTGGCTTCGGAGTTCTCCAAAGCCAGTTGACGTTGCACCTCGGCGGCGACCAGATCCTTGACGGCCGGAGACATTGGTTCGGCATAATTCATGCGCGCAGCAGCCAGTTCCGAGGCCCGCTCCTGATACGCCGCCATCAGCGTCTGGGAGACCAGGTAGTCGGTAAGCCAGAAGGCCGGGCCGGCATACCGCGGATAAGGTGCGAACCACCCGCCATAATACCCATACCATGGACGGCCCGCCCATCCCCAGCCGCCATAGACCACGGGGGCGGCCCAGGAATGATACGCCCAACCATAGTAAGCGGGCGCGTAGTAGACGCCCGGAGCATACACATTCAGGGCCAATCCGCGCCATGAATATGGCCGGTAATACCTGCTATATACTGCGCCGTTTACGTAGTAGGTCCGATGGACAAATGACACGTTGCGATAGCTGTACGAATGGCCAACGTAGCCGTGGCCGTAACGGTTGCTCACCACGGTCACGCCTCCGGGCCTTTCCCTGACGACCATACGAGAGCCGCCCGGTCCGTGATGGATGTCCATCCCACGGGCCTGCACATCCCGTGGCCTGCCACCGCGGTCGAAGGTGGCGTGGCCGCCGTTGGCAGTGTGAATCTCGCGTCCACCGGGCGGAACCGGGTGGCTGCGCGTCCCGGTGGTTGCCGTGGTCCCGTTGCTCCCACGCCCGAACGATTTCCCGGTGCCCGACGTGGTACCGCCGTTGCCGAACGACTTGCCGGTTCCCGACGTGGTGCCCCCGTTGCCGAACGACCTGCCGGTTCCCGTCGTGGTGCCGGTGGTGCCGGACCTTCCGGTTGTAGTCGTGGCGCCGGTGGTTCCCGACGACCTCCCGGTCGTGGTGGTGGTGCCCGTGCTGCCGGACGACCTTCCGGTTCCCGTCGTGGTGCCGGTGGTGCCGGACCTCCCGGTCGTGGTGGTGGTGCCCGTGCTGCCGGACGACCTCCCGGTCGTGGTGGTGGTTCCCGTGCTGCCGGACGACCTGCCGGTTCCCGTCGTGGTGCCGGTGGTGCCGGACCTCCCGG
>Ga0265316_10004268_pt1 | contig 14269 bp, 16 predicted proteins | sample 4522metaG_FD_202092 | JGI IMG/M metagenome (GOLD analysis project Ga0265316, IMG submission 202092) | Rhizosphere microbial communities from Carex aquatilis grown in University of Washington, Seatle, WA, United States - 4-5-22 metaG | ecosystem: Host-associated > Plants > Roots > Rhizosphere >... | reverse complement strand
TGGCGTCCCGGGAGCTGGGCATGAGCCGCAAGACCTTGTACAACAAGATGAAGCGCTACGCGATAAAGTAGCGTACACACGGTTTCCCATTCTTACCCAATTCGAGAAACAAGAGGCAGGAAGTCGGCGTCTTTGTCGCTGACGCGCCGCTCACCAGGTTCCTATCTGTCCGATGACAAAGCAATTATCGACCCGGCCGATTCCTGACAGATGTTGGCCCGATTCATGCATGTCATTGGGCGAAAGCTCAATGCGAAATCCGCTGAAAGTCTGCGCATTTGTCGTGATGACTCTGCTCGTGGGAGGTGCGCATCTCTTCTGCCGCGGAGTTACCGAGCCCGCGGATGCGGCGCGTTCCGGTTCAACTACTCCCGCTGTTCATCGACAACTCTCCTTTGTCATGGTGCCCAAGGGCATACACCCGTATTTCGAACCTGTTTACCGGGGCTTCGAGGACGCCGCGGCCAGGTACGGGATCGTCGCAGAGGTGAACGCTCCCCCCCGGTTCGATGTCGCCCTCCAGGTGAAGGTCATTGAAGACCTGATTGCGCGCGGGGTGAGCGGTATCGCCATCTCCGCAAATGACGATCGGGGGCTCGTTGCGGTGATTCACGAGGCGGTCCAGGCAGGAATCAAGGTGATCACATTCGACGCTCCTGCTCCCTCCAGCGAAGCGCTTACCTATATCGGCACCGACAATGAAGCCGCCGGGTATGCTGCCGGAAAACGAATGGCCAAGGCCATGGGAGGCAGTGGCTCCATCGGCATCCTCCAGGGCGGTCTTGACGCGACCAACCTCAATCTTCGCACCCAGGGTTTCAAACGCGCGCTGGCGGAGGCGTCTTCCCGGATCACCGTCGTGTCCGTGGTGGATGAGGGCGGGGACTTTGCCGAGTCCGTGAACAAGACGGAGGCGCTCCTCGCTGAGCACCCTTATCTCTCCGCCATCTTCAGCGTCTCGGCGGAAGGTGCGCCCGCAGCCTCCGCGGTGGTGAAACGACAGGGCAAAGCAGGCAGGGTGCTGGTGGCGGGCTTCGACGACCTGGGGGACACGCTCCAGGGAATAAGGGACGGCTCCGTGGTTTTCTGCGTGGTCCAGAATACGTACAAGATGGGATGGTTGTCCGTGGAACGGCTGCGGGACGCGGTGGCGCTGAGGCCGCTGCCGAGGGTCATTGATACGGGAACCGTATTCGTCGATCGCGGCAATATCGACACGTACCGGGCAGCGATGGCAGCGGACAACTCGGGAAAGCTCTAGGCTGTTCAACATAAGGATTTTCTGACCCAGCCCCGTTGGGGCTCGAGTGATTTTTCCTAAGGAGGTCTGGCGTATGAAGTCCAGATTGCTCGCAATTGCGGTCGTACTGCTCCTCGCCGTAGTGGTCGTCTCGTGCTCGAAGGCACCGACCGCGGCAACCGCGGCGGCCCCGGCCGCCGGCAAGTGGGCCTCGAATGTCCACATCGTCTTTTTCCCCGGCGGACCTGAGGGCGGTCCGTTTGCCGTGAACGTCTACAACGGCGCAAAGCAGGCGGAGGCTGACCTTGGCGTGAAGGTCAACTACGTGTGGTCTGACTGGGATCCGCAGAAAATGATCCAGCAGTTCCGCGAAGCGGTTGCGACGAAGCCCGACGGAATCGCCATCATGGGCCACCCTGGAGACGCTGCCTTTGACGCGCTCATCGATGACGCACGGAGCAAGGGAATCATCGTGACCAGCCAGAACACGACGCTGGACATCGCGGAGGCCAAATACGCGGCCAGCGGCTTCGGCTATGTCGGGGCGGAGAACTACCCTGCAGGGCATGCCCTGGGGAAGGAGGCGGTCAAGAGGTTCGCTCTGAAGAGCGGTGACCGCGCGATGGTATGGGGCCTTCTCTCGCAGCCCGCCCGCGGCCTGCGCACCAAGGGTGTCATTGATGCTCTGAAAGAGGCAGGTCTGAAAGTCGACTACATCGAGATCGACGCGGCAACCAACAAGGACGCCCCTGCCGGCGCTCCGACCTTTGCAGGCTATGTCTCATCTCACCCGGATGTGAAGCTCGTCGTCACCGACCACGGCGCCCTTACCGCCACCGCAGAAACCTTCCTCAAGGCTGCAGGCAAGCAGCCCGGTCAGATCAATATCGCGGGCTTCGACCTGGCTCCGGCGACGATCGCCGCCATCAAGGGCGGTTGGACAGGACTGGTGATCGACCAGCAGGAATGGCTCCAAGGATACCTGCCCATATTGCAGATCGCACTGTCGAAGGTCTATGGTTTCTCCGGGTTGCACATCAATACCGGCGCGGGTTTTGTGGACAAGAGCAACGTGGACCTCGTTGCCCCGCTGGCTGAGAAGAACATTCGCTGACATTCGAGGCTCAATTCGGGCGGCGGGAGGCATGCCGCTTCCCGCCGTCTTTGGTGTAAAGAGGTGACCTGATGGACTACTTCCTCCAGATGAAGAACGTGTCCAAGACTTTCGGCGAGGTGGCGGCGCTTCACCACGTGAACTTCGAGGTGGGCACGAACGAGATCGTGGGTCTGCTCGGGGACAACGGGGCCGGCAAGTCCACCCTGGTGAAGCTGATGACCGGCTACCACCAGCCCGACCCGGGAGGGGAGTTTTTGCTGAAAGGGAACAGGGTCGATCATCTCTCCGTATCGAAGGCGCGAGACCTCGGCATCGAGGTGGTCTATCAGGAGCGCGCGCTTGCCGACAAGCAGTCTCTGTGGCGGAACATATTCATGGGGCGGGAGCTCTCTAACGGCTGGGGACGCCTCAATCTGCGCGAGATGCGGGAAGAGACGCGCAAGCTCATGCACACGATGATGGGCTTCACCTCCTCCGCAGTGAACACGGAGTCGGTGGTCAAGAACTTTTCCGGCGGCGAGCGCCAGGGAGTGGCCATCACCCGGGCTCTGTACTTCAAGGCTGAATTGATCATCCTGGACGAGCCGACAATGGGCTTGTCCCTTTCCGAAACGAAGAAGTGCCTGGACTTCGTTGCGGGCATCAAGGCAGCGGGCAAGGCAGCCATCTTCATCGACCATAACATTTTCCACGTCTATCCTGTTGCAGACAGAATCGTCGTGCTGGACAGGGGGACGGTGGCAGGCCAGTTCATGAAGAACGAGCTGACCCTGCAGCAATTGATCGATCGGCTGTACTCCGTTGCGCAGACAGGCAGCCTGGAAACCGGGGCTGGCAGCGCATGAGCGGCAGGGAGGAGAGTCCTATGAACCAGGCCGGGGAAGTGGAAAACCCCCTTTCGCCCATCGCGGCACGGGGCGGGCTCTCGCGCGTGCTGCGCACCTATGCCCTTCAGATCGGCATCGTTTTCGTGGCCATTTTCATCTGGCTGCTCTTTCTGATTGGGTCGCCCCGGACATTCCTGGCGGGCGATATCTATGTCGCATTCATGTCGACGACGCCTTTCTTTGCCCTGATGGCCATCCCGTTGACCCTTGTCGTCATCACGGGAGAGATCGACCTGTCCTTCGGGTCGATCATGGCATTCGGCATGACGGCCTACAGCCTCGTGTTCACCGCGACCGGCAGCGCCTGGCTCGGCTTCATTGCCTGCCTCCTGGCAGGGCTCGGCGCTGGCGTGCTGAACGGCGTCATTGTCGTGAAGATCGGAATACCTTCCCTGGTCACGACCATTGGAACGCAGTTCTTCTGGGCAGGCGTCGTGCTGGTGCTGACGAACGGGAGCGGGCTGGGCATGACGGCAGTCAGGGACACGATTCTCTACCCGGCCCTTGTGGGCAGGATCGGCGGCGTCATCCCGGCGCAGTTCGTCTGGACCATCATCTTCGCCGCGGTCGTCTGGTTTTTCCTCAATCGGCACAGATTTGGGGCGCACGTGTATCTTACCGGCGACAACGTGGAGAGCGCGCGGCTCATGGGCGTAAACGTGGACAGGACCAAGATCATTGCTTTTGCGATCGTCGGCTTTTCCGCGGCATTTGCCGGTTTTGTCGTCAGCGAGGAAGTGCTTTACTTCTGGCCCACGCTGGGCGGGGGATACCTGCTCAATACCCTGGCGTCAGTCTTCCTGGGCGGCACTTCTGTTTTCGGAGGCACGGGGACCATCTTCGGCACATTCGTTGCGTCTTTTATCATCGGCTCGATCAACGCCGGTATCGTGGCGGCGAATCTGACCGGCTACTGGACCCAGCTGATCTACGGCCTGATCATCGTCGTTTCGGTCGCGCTGCAGACGGTGCTGGGAAAGAGGTTCAAGTAGAGAGCAGGCGCCACACCACCGCTATTTCAGCGCGGTCCGCGATCTCCCTCTCTGCAGTCTTCTCTCGAGGAGCCGCACGAGCATCGAAAGTGTGATGGTGAGGAAGAGGTAAAGGAACGCGACCACGTTGTACGTCTCGAAGAACCTGAAGGTGCTTGCCGCGTAGACTTTTCCCATCTGCGTGATGTCCTGGACGCCCAGCGCGCTGACCAGCGCGGAATCCTTTATCATTGCGACGAACTCATTGCCCAGCGGAGGGAGCACGTTCCGCACCGCCTGCGGCAGGACGATGCGGATCATCACCTGGCCCCTGCCCAGGCCCAGCGCATATGCGGCTTCCCACTGGCCCGCGTCCACCGACTGGATGCCGCCGCGGAAGATCTCTGAGATGAACGCGCCGTAGCCGAGGGTGAGCGCGATGATCGCCCGCCAGGAGAAGTCTACGCTGCGGACGCTGATGGGCTGCATGACACCCGCCCGCACAAGGGGCGAGAGAAGAAAATTCACCGCCTCCACGAGCCCCGGCGCCCCGATGAATGCAATGTAGTAGAGGATGACGAGCATCGGCACGCCGCGCACAATCTCCACCCAGAATGTGGCCGCCTCCCGCACGACCCGCGAGGGCGACACCCGGCACAAGCCCAGCAAAAGGCCGACCAGAATCGAAAAGCAGAACGAAACGACCGAGACCCACAACGTCGTGAGCAGCCCCCTGGCCGTGGCGCGGAATATGATGCGGTAGTCGTTCCTGCTTGCAATATTCCAGAGAATGAGGATGCCGAGAAGGATCACACCGAGCAGCCAGAAGGGAAGCTTTTTCAGCCGGTCGGCCAGGGGAAGAAGATGCGCGCCGCCCGTGCTGCCGCGGCTGGAGGGTTTTTTCATGAGGAAGACCCGGGGGAGCGCAGGAGGAGACCCCCGGCGCTCCGTCCGGTCATTTCTGATTGTACTCGAAGAACCACTTCGTGGTGAGCTTGTCCAGGGTGCCGTCGTCCTTCAGGGCCTGGATGGCTGCATTGAATGGCGCCACGAGGTCTGACCCGGTCTTGAAAATGAAGCCGTAGTTGTCCGTGCCCAGTGGATCCCCGACGATCTTGAGCTTGTCCGGATTGGCGCCGACGTAGCCCCTGCTCGATGCGGCGTCCATGAGGACGCAGTCAACGTCTCCGGCAAGGAGCGCCTGGACGGTTGCGCCGAAGGTCTCCAGCAGCTTGATACGCGGATTGTCCTCCTTGCCGTCGAGGACATTGTAGACCGCCACGTAGAAATTGGTGGTGCCGGCCTGGGACCCGATGAGGAGCTTCGGGTCAGCGGCGAACTCCGCCGCGTTCTTGAACCGCGTCTCGTCCTTGCGTACCAGCATGAACTGCTGGCTTACCATGTAGGAATTGGAAAAGTCCACCTGCTTCTTGCGGTCATCAGTGATGGAAATCCCGTCCATTCCCACGTCATACTGACCGTCCCGCACGGCCTGGATCATCGTATCCCAGGAGCAGATATTCCACACGATCTTCGCATTGAGCCGCCTGCCTATCTCATTGACGGCGTCGTATTCCCAGCCGCCTGCCGTGCCGGTTGTGGGATCCACGAAGTTCAGCGGCGTAAATGCATTCTCGGTCACTGCGCGGATCACACGGCCCTTCAGGTCGGGGAGTTTCTTCGCCTGTCCGAAGGCGGACACGGCGAGAAGCGCGACGAGCGCCCCACACATTATCTTTCTCATGAGCTCCTCCTGTTCGGAAAATTGTACATAAAATCCCGGGTGCGTTCAATGGTAGGCGAGGACGGTCGGGGTGTCGTATCTTATCCGCATGATTGTCGACCCGCATGTCGAATCCTACATCGCCTCCCTTGACGGGCAGGCGGACCCGGTCCTTGCTGCCATGGAAACACTGGCAGCAAGAAAGAGCTTCCCCATCATCGGCCGGCATGCGGGGTCGCTCCTGGCGCTGCTGGCGCGGTGCATCGGGGCGCGCCGTGTCCTGGAGCTTGGCTCGGGCTACGGCTATTCCGCGCTCTGGTTCGCGCGCGCCCTCCCGGAGGACGGCACCATCGCGTGCACGGACCTTTCCCGTGACAACCGGGACCTTGCAATGAACTTCTTCCACACTGCCGGGATGGAAAAAAGAATTTCTTTCCACGTGGGGGACGCGCTGGTTTTCGCGCGGACTCAGAAGGGTCCGTTTGACATCATCCTCAACGATATCGACAAGGAATCCTATCCCGCCAGCGTGGACGTTGCCGTCCCGCTCCTCAGGTCCGGCGGGCTCTTCATTACGGACAACACCCTGTGGAGCGGCAAAGTGGCGGATGAGAACGTCACGGATGCCGCTACCCGGGCCATCCGGTCGTTCAACCAGGCGGTATTTGCCCGGGCTGACCTCGAGTCGCTCGTTATTCCCCTGAGGGACGGGCTGACTGTCTGCCGGAAGAAATGACCGCTGCGCGGGCACGCGGCGCCGAGGCGGATGAACGCGGGCGGATCGTGTGTGAGACGCGTCGGGTTCTTCGTGAGGGCGGTCGCAGCCCGCTGCCGACTGTCACGGTGAGCTGGGCCAGGTCCGTTACGGGCGCGATTGCGGCCGCTGGCGGCGCGCCCATGGCCCTCAGCGGGCCTGAGTCGCTGCTTCTCACTCATCGTCTGCGGGCGATGCACGAGGCCATCCTGGTCGGCATACACACGGTGCTCTCAGACGATCCTCTCCTTTCCGTTCGTCTTGTCGAAGGCGCCCAGCCGCAGCCGGTGATCCTCGATTCACACCTCCGTTTTCCAATCGATGCAAAGCTGCTTTTCCGCACGGACAGGAAGCCCTGGATCTTCCACCTTGAAGGCGTAATGGCGGCGCACAGTGCCGCTCAGGAGCACGCGCGGGAGCTGGCTGCCGCAGGGGCCCGTATTTTCCCCGTGCCGCCGGGGAATGGCGGGCTCGATCTTCGCAGCGTGCTCTCCGGGCTCCTGGCGGAAGGCATCCACTCCCTCATGGTAGAGGGCGGGGCACGCGTTCTGGGTTCGTTCATCTCCCAGGGCCTGGCATCCCAGGCGGTAATCACGGTGAGTCCGACGGTTATCGAGGGGATCGAAGGGCCGCACGTGCCGGAAACCGGGCGCTGCCTGAGTGAGCGCTATGGCATGGATGAGGTCGTGTGGATCGACTTCAGAGCGCGCAGTAGCGGTCGATCCGCCCGCGAATGATTTCGATCGAGCCTTCCCAGAACGCGCGGCTGCGGATATCGATGCCGAACCGCGCGGCCAGGTCAGCCGCGCCGGCCTCACCCGTTCCGGCGAGCAGCTCCTTGTAGTCGGAGACGAACTCCCTGCCCCTCTTCCTGTACACGGCATACAAGCCTGTGCCGAACAGGAGACCGAATGCATAGGGAAAATTGTAGAAATTGAGGTCGGCGAAATAGTAATGGGGCTTCCAGGTCCACATGTACCGGTGCCGGAAGCGGGCATCCAGACCGTCGCCATAGGCCGCATCCTGCGCCTGGTCCATGATCTCGCAGAAGTCATCTGCCGAAAGCTCCGATCGCTCCCGGCGTTCCATGACTTCCTTCTCGAACAGGAATCGCGAATAGATGTCCACGATCACCTGCCCCTCGCCGGTGAGGGTGTTTTCCAGCACCGCAAGCTCCTCCTGGGGATTGCGCGCCCGGGCCAGGACCGCGTTGTTCACGATGTTTTCGCACATGATCGAGGCGGTCTCCGCAAGGGTCATGGGAGTCACCTGCTGGAGCTCGGTCCGCCCGGCACGCCAGGCGCAGTCGTTGTGAAAACCGTGGCCCAGCTCGTGCGCCACCGTGGAAACCTGGTCCAGGGTGCCGTCGAAATTACACAGGATCCGCGACTCCTTCACCCGGGGCACCGGGGAGCAGAACGCACCTCCCCGCTTGCCGCCGCGCGGCTGGGCATCGATCCACCTGCCGTCAAATGCCCGCTGGGCGTACGCGCGCAGGTCGGGCGAGAAGCCTCCGAAGTTCTCCAGGATGAAATCCCGGGCCTCGGGCCAGGTGAACATGCTGCCCGACCTGCCGGCGGGCGCGAAGATGTCCCACCAGGCAAGGCTGCTCTTTCCCAGCCGCGCGGCCTTTGCCTTGAAATAGCGGCGGAACTGGGGAAGGGAGTCCCTCATGGCCTCCAGGAGAGCCCGCAGAGTGGCACGATCGATGCGCGCCTGGTCGATCGGCGCATGCAGGCAATCGCTGCGGCCGCGCCGCTTCTGCAGCGTGACCGCCGCGCCCTTGACCCCGTTCATGCACGCGGCGAGCGGCTCCTGCACCTTTTCCCATTCGCGCATCTCCGCCTCGTAGGCGCGCCGGCGGACCGGCTCTTCAGGGTGGGAGCGCAGGTTGATGAGCGCGGGCATGGGAAGCTTCCGGGCGGCGCCGTCCAGCTCGATTTCCACCGTGATCTGGGACGTCACAGTGCGCTGGAGCTTGCTCCACGCCTGCGCGCCTGACAGGGCGAGCTCTGCTGCGAGCATCTCTTCCTTGCCGGTCATCAGGAACGCGCCTTGCGCGGCCGCCTCTTTCAGGATGAACGCGTGGTCCTGCGCAGCGCCGGCATGCTCGAGCGCCGGGGGGAGCGCCTCTGCAACATCGTGGATCCACCCCTGGAAGCGCGTCCAGCCCTGCTTCAGCCGTACCTGCGTAATCTCCAGCTCGGACTGCTTCTTTGCTGCCTCCCGGTCATACGAGTCGGTCGCCACGAACGAATCGACATAGACTTCGAGGGTCGTGGAGAGCAGGTACGCCCGGTTGAAGAGCTCCACTGCACGATCCAGGGCCCGGGCGAGCTTCTCCGGCAGGGCGCCATTCGAGATACGCTCCAGGCTTTCCGCGTGGTGCCGCTCGATCTCCTCCAGGGTGGCCTCCAGTGCGCCAAAGTCAGCGGCGAGCTCCGCGGAGGCGAGATCAGGATAGATAGTGCTCAGGTCCCAGCGGGGCAGTGTGTTCATGGTGCAGCTGCGTGCGGTGCACTAATCCGCCGAGTTCGTCGGCGCCGTGTTTCTCTTCATGATGAAGTCGGTCTGGCGTTTCTTGCCGATGTAAAATTCGTGTGTGCCGGCCTTTGCAAATCCCATCTTCTTATAGAAGGCGATTGCATTTCCGTTCTTTTCCCACACTCCGAGCCAGACGGTCTTCTTTTTAGCCGCACGCGCAGCTTCCATGGCCTTGTCGATAAAGGCCCTGCCGAGCCCGAGGCCCTGGAAGTCCCGGGTGACATAAATCCGCTCGATCTCCAGCGCGGCGGGATCCTCCATGTGCGTCTGGGCATCGCCGAGGTTCAATTTCATGTACCCGGCGAGCACGTCATCACTGTAGAGGAAAAGAAACGTTGAGTTCGGATTCTTCAGCTCCGCTTCGAGCTTTGCCCTGCTGAAAGAGGCATCGAGATATTCATTGAAGCTCGCCGTATCGTTGAGACGGCGAAAGGTATCGTCAAAAGTCCGGAAGGCGATATTGCGCAACGCGTCCAGGTCGGCAAGCTCACACCGGCGGATACGCACGCCCACACCCATCGACCTTACCTCAGGCCGTTTACCGATACTGCGACTTTGTGATCCCTGACGATGACCAGGCACACGCCATCCCTTGCGTCGTAATATTGGAACGCCTGCTCCACGGCGTTGAACGGGAAGTTCCGTTTCACGGCAGATTCCGGGCTGATAGAGGCTTCCTTCATTACCCCGTTTTCCACGCGCGCAATGACCGCGTGTTTTTCCCCCAGGGACTGGCTTTCCTCAAGGGTTTTCATGAGTGTCCTGTCAGACATCACGGTGGTCGTGACATGCCAGTCGAGGGTGCTTTCTTCCTGCGACATTTCCTGATAGATCAGCTTTTCAGTCGGCTCTTCCATGTCGTCTTTGCGTGCCAGATCATAGTATTCGCGATGAATACCCGTGTCAATGAATCGAAGCATCCTCAGCGGGAGACAGTCCGCATCTGCTGAAAAGACGGTCGTCAGAGACGAGAAAGCTGTGCACTTCCGCGATCCCGCCGGCCCCCAGCACGAGCACCTGCAGCGAGGAAGGGCGGAAGCTGCCCTGCTGGTCACGCTGGTACACGGCGAATGCCGGGCAGCCGTTGGCACTGGTGGCTTCCAGGCGGAATCTGCCCTGTGCGTCGCCCGAGAAGAGCCGCGCGGCGAAGAACTGGCGGATCGCGTCCCGGCCACGGAACCAGAGCGGCATCGGCGGCATGGTCATGGACGCGTCCTCCTGCAGGAGGGCCACGAGGGATTCGCTGTCCGCCGCCTCCCATGCCTGCACGTAGCGGGTCAACAGGGAGGCGCGTGCGGCGTCCGCGGGCATCCTGCGGGCGGATCCGGGCTGCGCGCCGAGCTTTTTCATGGTCCCGCGCGCGCGTTGGAGGGAGCTGGTTACCGAGGCCGTGCTCATCTCGAGGATATCCGCTGTCTCCCGCGCGCTCCATCCAAGGACGTCGCACAGGAGCAGCACGGCGCGCTGACGGCCGGGCAGGCATTGGAGCGCGGTAAGGAAGGCCAGGGTCACGCTCTCCCGGACCTCGTAGCGTGTCTCGGGGCTCAGCCCGGGCCGCTCGTCCACCAGCGCGTCCGGCAGAGGCTCCAGCCACGGTGACTCCGGCGGGGGCGGCGCGAACGGCTCCAGAGGATTTCCCGGCGCGTGCGTGTCCGTGGGCATGGATCGCTTGCGCCGCTTTGCTAATGCGTCCAGGGACATGTTCGTGGCGATCCTGTAGAGCCATGCGCGCAGCGTGGACCGTCCCTCAAATGTGGCGAGACTGCGCCACGCGCGGAGAAATGTTTCCTGCACCATGTCTTCCGCATCCTCGATCGACCCGAGCATGCGGTAGCAATGCACGAGCAGCTCCCGCTCATGACGGGCGGCGAGCCCGTGGAATGCGCGGTCGTCTCCCGCGCGGGCCGCCTCCAGGCCCCTTGATTCATCTGCGACGATCGTGCTTTCCGACTGCATGGCTGCCTCCCCACTCCTGCCTGTCACGAGAGGTCGACATTCCTTCCCAGGTATTGCGAATAGTCGCGCGTGGCAGGGGTGTACTCTTCCCCGAGCATGTGAGAGGAGATCACAAAATCAGCAGTCGACCTGTTGCACGCGGTGGGGATGTTGTACAGCACGGAGATCCTCAGGAGCGCACGGACATCCACGTCGTGGGGGTGCGGCTGCATGGGATCCCAGAAAAAGATGAGGATATCGATCTTCCCGTCGGCGATCATGGCCCCGAGCTGCTGGTCGCCGCCGAATGGTCCGGACTTCAGCTTGACCACCTCGTACTGCGGCGCATGGTCCGGTTCAACCTGTTTTGCCAGGGCCTCTTCCACGAGTTTCCCGGTTGTTCCCGTGCAGACGAGCTGATGGTCCAGGAGCACGTTCCAATTCCAGCTTACCCACTCCACCATGTCTCTTTTGCAATTGTCGTGTGCAACGAGCGCGATACGTTTTTTGACGGCCATCATTCCTCGATTCTCCTTCTGAATATACTGGCGGGCGGTCGTCACTTCCAACTCGGCCGCTGGGTCCGGCCCTCCCGACCGCGGGGCCCGGCCGGCACGACGCGGCGTGATGGTGTAGAGTATGACCGCGATGAATCCCCGGATGGAAGAGATTGTCAAAGAGATCGATGCTGCCCGGTCAGAGCTCATCCACGTGGTCTCTGACGTGGACGGGGCCGCGACAGGTGCGCGCGAGGCCCCCGGTCAGTGGTCGATTGGTGAAATCATGCACCACCTTGTCCTCATGGAAAACCTCGTAACCACGCTGCTGGAAAAACAGATCCCGCGGGCAAAGGATCGGGGCGTCGGCGCTGACACGAGCACCGAGTCGCTGATTCACAGTCTTGATTGCTACGCGATAGAAACGGTTGTCGACAAGCTCACGGCCCCCCAGTCGGTCGTTCCCGCGCAGGGACGGACCAGGGGCGAGCTGTTGTCCCTGCTTTCCGATTCGCGCGCCAGATTGAAACTGGCAATCGATGAGGCGGACGGTATTGATCTGAGCCAGATGCATTTTCCGCATCCCGTGCTGGGGCGGCTCGACATGTACCAGTGGATACTCTTTGTGGGCAAGCACGAACGGAGACACATCGCGCAGATTGCGCGCGTGAAAGGTGCATGATGCAGATCCGACACGACAAAGAGTTTCCATTCGGCTATACCCCTGTCACTGAACTGAAAGGCCATCATGCCGAAACTCTCATGGATTTCGGAATACTGAGGCTGCAGGAAGGCGCCACGCATCACTTTGCGGCCGGGAAGGAGAGGGCGATCCTTCTCCTGTCCGGCGCGCTGGACATTTCCGCGGACGGAGTGAAGACCCGGATCAGCAGGCGGTCAATTTTCGACCAGGCACCCTGGTGCCTGCATCTCTCCTCTGAAGGGGAAGCCGCGGTGACAGCGGCAGGCGGCGAGGCGGAAATCTCTGTCCACGCGACAGTGAACCCGCGCGGCTTTCCCGCAAAGCTCTACACTCCCGAGGAATGCCGCAGCGAAGAGCGGGGCAAGGGTACGATGCGGGAGACTTCGACCAGGATCGTACGCACGATCATAGAAGATCCCCGGGCCCCCTGGTCCAATCTCGTCCTGGGAGAGGTGATCACATTCCCCGGGAAATGGTCCAGCTACCCGCCGCATCATCACCCCCAGCCCGAGATTTACCACTACAGATTCGCGCCCCCCGGGGGGTTCGGGTTTGCCGCCATCGGGGACGAGGGCTGCGTGGTGCACAATCGGGACACCATCCTCATTCCTCCCCACGCGGTTCATCCCCAGTCAGCCGCACCAGGCTACGCCATGTTCTACATCTGGGTGATCCGGCATTTGGACGGGGACCGCTACGGCGTGCCCACCTTTGTTCCCGAGCACTCCTGGGTCACTGACCCCGCGGCTAAGATCTGGCCGTAGCGCGCCGAAGGCGCGCGTAGGGCGGCAGGCGTTTGCGGAGCAAACGCCGGGAGCCCGTAGGCCTTCTGCGGTACTCCGCAGAGTTGGATGCCGAGGGCGAGCGAGTCCACATCAAAGACAACGCCGCGCTGGTTCAAATCTGCGCGGCGTTGTATGATGGGCGCATTGCGAGGAGGGTGGTCATGATCGAACCAGGACGATTTGCTCTCAACAGGATCACTATTCCGTCACTAGGACTGGAGGATTTCTTCCGGTTTTCGGCGGATCTCGGGCTTGCAAAAGTCGAGCTCCGAAATGACCTCGACGGCCGGGATATCCTTGACGGTCTTTCTCCTTCCAAGGCAGCCGCGCTGGCCGAACGCCATGGAGTCCGGATCATCACCATCAATGCGCTGCAGAAATTCAACCTGAAATCGGTCCGGGCAAAGGCAGCGGAAGAGCTCGAGAAGCTGCTGGACCTGGCCGCCGCCATCCAGTGCCCGGCCATCGTGCTCTGCCCTAACAACGATACCAGGGACAGCAGGGACGCGGTCACCCGGGTGGCTGAAACGGTCGAGGCTCTGAAGGCGTTCGGTCCTTTGTTCATGAAGCGCGGCATGCTGGGATTCGTGGAGCCCCTCGGTTTTCCCGAATCCTCACTTTCATCCATCCTCGTGGCCATGGACGCGGCCAGGAGCTCGGGATTCACCTGCTATCGCGCAGTCTACGATACCTTCCATCACTTCCTGGGGCCCGACACCGAATCGGACATCGGGTCTCTCTACGACGTTTCCCGCACCGGGCTCATTCATGTATCGGGCGTTGAATCCGGAATCCCCAAGGAGAAGTACCGGGATGAGCACCGCGTTCTTCCCGGCGCGAAAGATCGGACCTTCAGCAAGGAGCAGATCGAACGCCATGTGGCCCTGGGATACTCCGGAGATATCTCGTTTGAACCCTTCTCAGCTGCCGTACAGTCCATGCCGCCCAAAGAGCTGGCAGCGGCCGTGAAGCGGAGCGTGGAGTACCTGCGGGGTTGATGGAACAGAGTGCACAAGCTGCCAGTGGCGGGGCGGCCGGCTGCGGCCGTGCTTAGTTCCGCCGCACGTTCTTCCGCACGTCAATGGTCACCGCTACGACGATAATGATCGCGCG
>Ga0265316_10004266_pt1 | contig 14279 bp, 12 predicted proteins | sample 4522metaG_FD_202092 | JGI IMG/M metagenome (GOLD analysis project Ga0265316, IMG submission 202092) | Rhizosphere microbial communities from Carex aquatilis grown in University of Washington, Seatle, WA, United States - 4-5-22 metaG | ecosystem: Host-associated > Plants > Roots > Rhizosphere >... | reverse complement strand
ATGCTGCTACATCAACACGATTAGCATAGTAAGAAGGAATGTTCCCACCCAGTTGATCACTATTCGTACTGCTTGCCGCCTTACCACCAATATTCAGGTACGTAACCGTAGCTGACGAGAGCGTTAGGAATGTACCGGTCGAGGTTTCCACATCTAGTCGATTCGCATAGTAAGATGGTAAATTCCCGCCCAATTGATCGCTATTCGCACTGCTTGCTGCTTTACCGCCAATGTTTAAGTATGTGGCCGTCGCCGATGAAAGTGTTAAGTAGGTTGACCCAATAGTACTAGTAGTCATATATACTGCCGAAGCTGTTGATGTAGTCAAGTAAATTGCTGCTGCACTTGCTATTGTCAGAAATGTAGCAGTCGATATTGCCACATCTAAACGGTTGGCATAGTATGATGGAATGTTGCCGCCCAGTTGATCGCTATTCGTACTGCTCGCGGCTTTACCGCCAATATTCAGGTACGTGGCCGTAGCTGACGAAAGCGTAAGGAATGTACTGGTCGAAGTTGCAACATCTAAACTATTGGCATAGTATGATGGAATATTTCCACCCAACTGATCACTATTCGTACTGCTAACTGCTTTACCGGAAATATTGAGGTATGTGGCTGTTGCCGATGATAGGGTTAAATACGTTGACCCGGCTGTTGCCGTTGTCAAGTATACGGTAGCGGCTGTCGTGGTACTTAAATAAGTTGCCGAAGCGGCAGATATATTCGCCTGCAATGTAGTAGTCGAAGCAGCAACATCAACACGGTTGGCATAGAAAGACGGAATATTACCGCCTAATTTATCGCTGTCCGAACTGCTCGCGGCCTTCCCTGCTATGTTTAGATATGTCGCTGTAGCTGATGACAATGCAAGATATGTTGAGCCTGCTGTACTGGTAGTCAGATACACAGTCGAAGCGGTAGTAGTGCTCACGTAAGCAGACGAGGCGCTGGCTATAGTCAGGAATGTCGCAGTTGACACCGCCACATCGGCGCGATTGGCATAGTAAGACGGAATATTTCCGCCCAACTGATCGCTGTTCGTACTACTCAAAGCTTTACCTGATATGTTGAGGTAAGTTGCGGTTGCGGATGAAAGTGTCAAGTATGTTGAACCAACTGTAGAAGTTGTCAGATATAGGGCTGCCGCTGTGGCTGTACTCAAATATGTTACCAAAGCGTTGGCTGTCGTCAGAAATGTGGCAGTCGATGCCGCAACGTCAATTCGGTTAGCATAATATGAAGGAATATTACCGCCTAATTTATCGCTGTCCAAACTGCTCGCGGCCTTTCCGGCAGTGTTAAGGTATGTAACCGTTGCAGATGAAAGTGTCAGATATGTAGATTCGGCGGTGCTGGTCGTAAGGTATATAGCTGCTGCTGAAGTCGTACTAAGATAAGCTGCGGAAGCGGCTGATATATTAGCCTGCAATGTGGCTGTCGAAACTGCCACATCCGAACGGCTTGCGAAATACGATGGATTATTTCCTCCCAGTTGGTCGCTGTTCGTGCTGCCTGCCGCTTTACCGGCAATGTTGAGGTACGTGGCTGTTGCCGATGATAGGGTCAAATACGTTGACCCGGCTGTTGCTGTTGTCAGGTATATTCCTGCAGCCGTTGTGGTGCTGAAGTATGAAGCCGAAGCGTTGACTGTTGTAAGGAACGTTGCCGTTGATGCCGCCACATCAGCGCGATTGGCAAAGTAAGACGGTATATTCCCGCCCAACTGATCGCTGTTCGTGCTACCTGCCGCTTTGCCGTCTATATTGAGGTATGTCGCCGTAGCAGATGAAAGTGACAAGTATGTTGAACCTGCCGTAGCTGTAGTAAGGTAAACACCTGAAACCGAGGCTGTACTCAGATAAGCAGCCGATGCGTCGGCTATGCTCAGATAAGTTGCTGTTGCTGATGAAAGAGATAGAAAAGTCCCTGTAGAAGCTGCAACGTCAGCTCTGTCGGCATAGAAATCCGGAAGATTCCCTCCCAACTGGTCGCTGTTGATGCTGCTTGACGCTTTGCCCGTAATATTCAGGTATGTCGCGGTTGCGGATGAAAGTGTCAGGTATGTTGAGCCCGCTGCAGCAGTCGTCAGGTAAATGCCCGATGCTGTTGTAGTATTCAAATACAATGTTGAAGCATTGGCTATACTCAGGTAGGTCGCCGCAGCCGAAGACAGCGATAAGAACGTCCCTGTCGAAGCTGAAACATCCGCCCTTACCGCGTAGAAAGCAGGAACCTGCGCCCCCAACTTTTCCGCGTCGTCAACTATCCCGTTCAGATTACCGTCGTATGTGGTTCTTGCCATATCACCGCCGCTTACGCTGGCCGCGCTGGTGCTGACAGAACCATCTGCCCATACTATTTTGTTTATTCCCTCTATAGAGCTTGATGAAAGTACTGAATAGCTGCTCATATTCAAATGTCCGCTCAGCGTTCCGCCCGACAATTTTAAATACGCGCCTGATGCGATTGCAGTAGATAGATATATAGCCGAAGCGTTAGCCGCGCTCAAATAAGTTGATGCCGCATTTGCCGCGGTAAGGTATGTGGCTGTTGCCGATGAAAGGGACAGGAAAGTTCCGGTAGACGCCGCGACATCCGCCCTTACGGCGAAATAAGCCGGGGCCTGCGAACCTAGCTTTTCCGAATCGTCAACAATGCCGTTCAGGTTACCGTCATACGTGCTTCTTGTCATATCCCCGCCGCTTACGGTGGCCGCACTGGTGCTTACCGAACCGTCGGCCCACACTATTTTGTTTATGCCTTCTATGGAGCTTGAGGAGATAACGCTGAAGCTGTTCATATTCAACTTACCGTTCAGCGTCCCCCCTGATTTCAGGAAATATGAAGCAGCGCCCGCGCCGCCGAGCTTCTCAGAGTCGTCAACAATGCCGTTAAAGTTCGTATCGTACGTGGATTTTGTCATATCCCCGCCGCTCAAGCTGGCAGCGGTGGTACTGATTGACCCGTCGAACCAAACTATTTTATTTAAACCCTCGATCGAGCTTGAGGAGATGACGGAATAGTTATTCATGTTCAACTGTCCGTTCACTGCTCCTCCTGATCTAAGGAAATATGAATTAGCGGTTAGTCCGCCGAGCTTATCGCTGTTTTGAGAGTTCTGCGCGCTAGCCGCGTTCAAAGATAAGATAGAAGTCGCGGACGGCAGGATAGGAGCGCGTGGGGACATTTCCGAATCCGCGCCGACAACTATACCCAGCCATAGGCTCTGGTTAAGATCTATTCCCGAAAGGTCCAGTTGAACGATAAAAATGCCGTTAGCATTGAATGTTACGCTGACACCGGCAAGTGTCTTTAATGCCGTGCCGCCGGCAGGTGAGTTATATATATTGAAAGTTATGGGAAGCGTTCCCGCGACAGGGTTCCCGTTAGATTTATTGATCGCGCCTTGAAAATTAATCACTGTCGGCAGAGAAGCATGGAGCTGAATATAGCCTGATATCAGGCAAATTGCCAGCAGACACATGGCGGTATTAATTATTTTTCTCATTATTTTCCTTTTATAAAATATTTTAATGCCCGGCACCCTTATTACTCTCATATTGAAAAATAAGTGTACGCGGTCAGGATGAAATAGAACACGGGCAGCCTGTTCGACTCGATAGCTTTTCCGAAAAAAGTGTCGAACTTGAGGTTGATGTGATCGAACATCACCACGTCGCTCCCGAGGCCCGCGCTTACCGATGATTTCATATTGTAGCCGCTCCCGAAATCCCTGACGTTGCCGATCTGGGCCGTTTCTGCCGTGATGTCTATGGTCAGTATTTCGAACGCGGCCCTTATCGCGTGTTTTTTCATGTTCCTTACGATCGGAATGTGGTAGTTCAGTTTACCGTACATCAAAGTGTCGCCGTAGAATTCCCTGTAGCTGTAACCCCTGAGTATTTCGTACCCGCCCGCTAAATATACGTCGCTGATCGGCCTGAAGTCCGTGGTCAGCGGAAAATAGAACTTGAAAGTTGATTCCAGATAATCCCATTTCAATGGCATGTACGTGTTCTTCATTTCGATCTCGCCTTTAGTGTATTCATAATCGCTCCCGGTGCCGCGGTAGGAGCCGTAAAGTACCGCCGACAACACGGAACCGTTAGGGACGTGGTTGAGCGGGTCGGATGTGTCGTACTTAATGCCAAGAGACTCCACCAGGACATTGCCTTTATCGTATTTGACGTTCTGATCCACTGAAGCGGTGATCGTATTCCCTATCGATACCGCTGTTTTAACTTCCGTGAACTTGCCGATCTTATACCCAAAATATGGGACGATGTTGTGCGTGCGCTGAAAGTATGTAGAGGGGCCTAGATTCAGCTCGAAAAAGATCGTGTCATCCAGGGCTCCGCCCGCGAAATATGGGTAGAAATTATACCGCAGGTCAAAACCTATGTGGAAAAAGGTATTGATCATATCGTACCTGGAGACGATGTCAAAAGTAGTGCTGGAGATCTCCTGATGAACGGATAATTCTATTTCGCTGTTCGGCAGGACGAACCTGAAGTTCGGCATCTGCACCATTCTCGCGTTAGTTATCTTTACATCCGGCATTTCGGCCCTGGCGAGCGGGATGAACGAGCACAGGACGAATACCGCAAAAGGTACGACCCGGATCATTTTAATAATTGTTTTAAGTTTCATTCGTACAGCACCCTTCACATTCCATCACCGCCACACCCGAAGTGAGGCTGAGATAATCCGGCTGCTGGCGGGCGCGTCGCCGCTACGCTTCCTATCTCAGCGAGAGCCGTTTCGCCGCAGGACGGCCGGATCGAGGCGGCCTTGATCTTTTTATACATCTTGAGCGGGATCTGATAATTGCAGGGGGTGTGATGCGGAAGTGAACGGGTTGAGAAACTTATCGCGGCCGGGGAACCGGTAATAACTGCGCGCGGCACCCCTTCGGCGAAATTGCCTGTGACGACGTCTATAGCGCTCAATTCTTTCACGCCTAAGGCAGTCGAGAGAGCGCCTATGCCCCTGAGGCGGGCGTAGCCGTCCGCGGTGTAAGCGGCATTGAGTTCGTTACAGGTAACGGCACGCTTTACTTCGCTCTTCAACAACTGATCGAAAAAACACGGAACAAAATCTCCTGGTACTGCCGAGAGATGGTCCGCGCCGATCTGTTTTAACCGGTGCCGAAAAAATTCCGCGACCGTGATCTCGGGATTTATCATTACGCCGCACTCCCGGGCCGGACGAGTTGTCCGGCCTGTCTTGCCCCCTAGACCTCAAACCTGAATTAAGCCCCTTCTATTTGAAGGAAACTGCCGATCGCGAGGGCGGACATGCGTGCGGCATGCCGGGATCTCAAGGTCGTTATTATTTTTTCTTTTCTGTTAAATCAGAAACAATGGCTTTCGAGTCATCCACCGCTTTTTGAACGCTCTTGGAAAGATCGTGCGCTATGTCAGCGGCGCTCTCTTTTGCCGCCGCGATCTTGTCCTTGGCGAGCTCTACTTTTTCCGACATTTTACCCGCGACTTCGTCAATACGTTCTCCAATCGTCTTCTTATCGTGCATGATTTGACTCCTTTTATTTGCGATACGCAGGGCAAAGACTTAACCCGCGCTAATTAATCCCAAAATACTTAATGCCCGCAGCGTTATTTAACTGTTTCAGGAGAACCAATAGCGTCACCGCTGACTACCAGCTCAACCCGGCGGTTTCTCTGGCGGCCCTGGGACGTTTCGTTCGATTCGATGGGCTCGGATTTTCCAAACCCGCGCGCCTGGATGGATTTCGCGGGTACTCCCTGGCTCACGAGATATTCCCTCGACGACTGGGCTCTTTTTTCAGACAACTGCTGGTTGTATTCATCTCCGCCTACGCTGTCCGTATAGCCGTCGGTTTCCAGTTTTAAACCCGGATTGGAAGATAATATACCCGCGATCTTCGCTAATTTTTCACGGACCTGCGGCTGCAGCTCGGAGCTTCCTGTTTTAAACAGGGCGTCGGGCATATTGACTATTAACCCCCGTGCCGTATCCTGCGTTTGAAGAATCGAATTTAACTGCGCAAATAGCTGCGCGCGCAGAACGGCCTTCTCTCCTTCGGCTTTTTGCGCTCTATTATTGGCTACAACGGCCTGCCCCTTGGCCGTCTCGGCTGAAGCCCTGGCAGCTTTAGCGTCTGCCTGAGAACTGGCGGAAGACGCGACCGCGCTGGTCGCAAGGGCCAGTGCTTCCGTGCGTTCGACATCCGACTTACCCTTTGCCTGTTCGGCGTTTGCCTGGGCGGCTTCCGCTTTTTCCTGGCCCGATGCTGCGGCGGCGGCTTCACTGTTGGCGTTGCTTATCTGGTCCTTCGCTTCCTGGCGTTCCACCATAATGCCTTCGGCGGCCTGGCGCTTGAGCGAGATCGCGCGGCTGTCCTCGGCGCTTTGAACGGCTTCTCTGGCGGTCATACAACGGTTTTTACTACCGGCCTCTTTTTTCTCTGACAGGGCCAGCAGCCTCTCGGAATTTTTGAAGGCGTCGGCCGCGTAGGCTTCAGCTCCGGCGGCTCTGGCTATCCGCACCGCGTTGCGGGCCTGGTATACGACAAAGGGCGTTTTCTTGTCCATTACCTGCGGCTTAAGCTCCGCCTCGGAGATATTCTTAGTGTACTGTCCCCTGGGAAGCAGTTCGTATCTGGCATCGATCAATGATATTTTAGCTTTACTGCCGGGTCTGACCGCGTTTTCCATTATCACGACTATACTGGGTTGAGCGACGGCGAAATATGGCTCCGCCGTAACGATGAGGCTCATTGCCTGGAGAGGTATTTTGGCGCTAAGGCTGCTTTTGCCGCCCTTAACTATCAGCTCTCCCAGGTTGGTCGCGCGGCCGTCCGGGGATATGGCCCATAGAATGTAGGTTAAATACTCGGGGCCGAACTGAGAGGCCGCGGTCAAGTTCTCGAATTTGGCTTTGACTTCCGTAACACCATCCCTGTTCCTTATCACAGCGGTACCCCTGGCATCTGTTAGAAGCACGGTTCCTTTGAAATCAATTCCTACGGATCCCTTGAGATCGCGATAGTTGATAGCTTTCGCGGCGCTCTGCACGACCGAAACCTGATAGGCAGGTGTTTCGGCGGCCCGCGCAGGGTAAGCAACGAACAACGCGCCGGCAATCAACAATGCGGCTGACATTTGCTTCATATAATTTCTCCTTTTTAGCTCACTCATCTTGTTGCTTTCTTCTTTATCCTTTCAATACGGGTTTCCCACGGATAACGCGGATGAGCACCACTATCACCGCTACCACCAATAATAGATGAATGAACCCTCCCATCGTGTAAGAACTGACTAATCCCAGCAGCCACAAAGCCATCAGCACAACGGCTATCGTCCAAAGCATTTAGTCCTCCTTTTGCTGCATTTTACTTATAGATATTTTCGATATATTTTCCCGCGTTCTTTATCTCTTTCCCGGCAACCCGCACCGTTTCTTCAATGTGATGTTTCTGCTCCAATAATTTAGCCTTACCGTCCGACAGCAAACCTTCAGCCTTGGAAACCAGGTCATCTTCGATCCCAGCGATCTTTTTACGCGTCTCTTTGCCCGAGACGGGGGCAAAGAGAATTCCCAGGCCCGCTCCGACAGCCCCCCCGATAATGAAAGCCAGAAATATATTTCCGGTGCGCCTTATCGACATAATAGACTCCTTTGAAAACCGCCTGACGTGAAATAATAAATAACGCTGCTTATATACCGAATAAAACTATTTTCCCCAATGCCCGCCAACGCCTTGATTGCCCTCTTGCCCGCCCTTTCTCTCCCCGCCGCGTTCTGAATTGTTTTCTTCCGGCTGACCCTTTTCCTGCCCTTGGTTCGGGCTGATGTTTTTTTCAGACGGCTGAGCGTTTATCCTTTGGGCCGGCTGCGCCTTCCCCCAATTGCCCGGCCTGCCCATATTGTTTCCGGCGCCCCTATTCACATTCTTAGGTTGACCGGGGCGACCTTTCCAATCTCTGTAACGAATACGCGGCTCACGGGCATATCTCGCCCGGTAATCTCTCGGAACCCTGAAAAGCGGTCTTGGGACATCAGTATTTCTGGCGATCGTCCATCCCCTGCCGTAATACCTTGAGCTGTACCAGAAATTTCCCCTGCGGGACCACCAAAGACCGCTGTAGAAAAATATTTCAAACTCAGCGTCAGGCACGAAATATACCCCCAAAGCCGGGGCGTAAACGACTTCAGGCGGCTCATCGATCATAATTACCGGCGGGCCGATGTTCACTTCGACGTTAACTCTGGCCGCCCCTTTTCCGGTTAAGGCGGTACATAGCCCCGCAGTCAACAGCATAAACCCTAAGATACCACTAAGCGTCTTTTTCATTTATAACTCTCCGCAGGCCAGTGGAACCGCTTTTGAGATCAATTAATCCTTATTTTCACAAATTGAGCTCGAAGCCCCGCCTTATCATTCTTAAAACAGCAGGTTTAGCGCTATAGTTATCATTGAACCGCTGTCCTGGTAGGTTTTATCCAGCGCGTTGGCATCTTTTGACGTCACGCTCTCCAGCCATACATAGCGGTAGCTTCCGTCGATCGACATGTATTCATTTATCATAATTTCAAGGCCGGCTCCTGCGTGCAGGCCGAAACGGGAAGAGGTATCACTAAAACCGGAAGGGCCGTCTACCTGGGTATAATACCATCCGGCGCCGCCAAGCAGGTAGGGGCTCAAAAAACTTCCCGGCAGAAGATATGCCAGCAAGCTCAATTGTACGGGATAAGTTTTGACCGTTGTTACGTCCAAGAATTTATTGCTGCGATAATCGATGGACCCCTCTAACCCCAGGCCGGGCGATAGATGCAACCTGGCTTGAACACCGGCAGACCAGTCCCCTGAATCCGCGTCTTTCGGAGTAGAATAGATCGCGCGAGGCCCGATGGACAATACTTTTGTCCCGACGCCAAGGCTTTCCGCAAACAGCGCCATGGGCAAGCTAAATAATAACGCCGCCAATACGATACAACTTTTAAACTTTTGACCGTTACTTTTCATTGTATGACTCCTATATTTTCCACCATTGTCCGCCCTCCGCATTGAAAAGAGCCGCTCTGTTCCCCGTATGCGCAAACCGTGTGCCGTAACCTCCGTTCGTTTCTCAATTTTTACCGCCGAAGGCTTTGGCGAAGCTTAAATCGAAATCATGGCCGGAACTTAATCTCGTGACCTTTATCCCGGGCTGGTTGAGTTTAACATCTATACCAGTTTCATTCTTAATTATATATTCCAGTTTTTCGTTAGTACAATTCCTGGTATCAAATCTTACTATCTTGGGGTTTTTCATATCCAGGGAACTTCTGGAAGTTCCCGGCAGATAGATCGCTCCGGTGCTAAAATCAACCGCGAACGCGATGATGCCCGGCAATACAAAAAGCAATAACCCCACACCGTCCAGAACGGCAACCCCGGCATCGATCTTGCCGCCTTGTTGACCTCTGCGATGGGGATACATAATAGTTCCGCAGCCAGCCATTTGTACTATCAGTACCGCGCACATCAAAGCCTTTAACACATAGGTCATTTTCGACAGCATTTTTTCTCCCGTGTCGCGTACCCCGCTCTCTTACGAATGCTCTTAGAAGCGGCTCGCGCTTATCTCGCAACGCTTTATTGCAGCAATTTTTGTTGAACCATTTTTTCAACTATGACAGTTACGTATGATTTAATAAATCTCTGGTCCGAACCGCTGATGTTAGTTTCCGATGAGGCCGACCAGATCAGCTTGTCATTGCCGGCATCGTATATATTAGTTTCCATTATCGCGTATTTTGTCTCCTCGACGTAACCGGGAGAATACATATTCGTGTAACCGTTGGCGTAATAGTTTTTCCAGGAACCGTAGTAGGCGGGCGGAGAATAAACGCCGGGAACGCTATTATACACCGTTTCTCTGCTCGCTATCCTGGTAATGAGCACCGCATCGGCCCCCAGTTCCTTCATCTTCTCCGCGATCACTTCTTTATTAGTGTCCTTGCTGTCGGGAAGAATCGTGTAACTCGAAACAGCCTGCGTTCCCAGAGCGCTGATCTGCTTCTCGAACTCGTCTTCCAGAGTCCTCTTGTTAGCCGGTTTTAAGGCTATACCGATTATCATGATCTTGTGGGGTTTGACCTGGTAGAGCTGGTCTTTCCACACGGAACTGATATTCGTCGTAGTAGCGCAGCTCGTAACAAGCATCGCAAAGATCACGCCGAGCCCGAGCGTATTTCTCGTCTTTTGCCTGACAACGGGTTGTTCGGCTTCGATCAAAGAAATTATATTCTTAAACATTTATTCCCTCCTTTTTTCAACAAAAGGTGTGTAATGAATTTTGACCTTGTCGAAGTGCACGGCTACCGCGCTTTTAACCATTAAGACCTCGCCGGTCTGCCCGGTATCTATCGCCAGACTACTGACCAACGCGCTTACATTACAGATGATCGCATTGGCGATATTCTCGCTGACCATTGTCACGGCTTCGTTATTTCTGGTCATTGATCCCGCCGATACCTTTGCTTTTCATATACATAGAACCTCTTTAAAAAAGAGATTTTTACTTGTGCTCTCAAAACACCAGGGTGTTACTGTTTATGCCCCTGATCAATTACGGTCATCATTAGCCACGAGTTCATGCTTCTTTCAAGGCGTCTTGGTCTGGTCTTGCTTCAGGATTATTTCAAAAAGCACCCGCATGTTGGCGTGCGCGGCCTTTGAGTCGATGAGCTCGCATACTTGTTCGTGCTCGGCAGGCCTCGCCGCGCCATAGCCTATCGTTGTTATTCTTTCAGGCGCGATGCCGCCTTTTTTGATCATTATAGCCTCTACAGCTTCTGCCCTTCTTTCGCTTAACTTCTGGTTATACTCCGCTGTCCCCGAGCAAGATGTGTAGCCCGCGACGCGGATAGAAGTTTCAGGGTTATCTTTCAGTATCTGGATGTTCTCGGTCACTATTTTTTCACCGCTTTCCGTGAGTGCCGCCGAATTGAACGCGAAATGCGCGTCCTCGAGGACTATAAGCTTCACGTTCTTGACGATTATGACGTTCGGAACGATGACCGCTACGGGCTCCGGTATGGCTTCGGCTACGGGCGCGGGTTTATCGATTTTTTTTTTACAAACGAATTTGTAGGTCAAGCTGACGCGCTGTGAAATTCCAAGGTCGCCGGCCGGTACGTAGGCATAGTCGAACATCAGGTTCTTGACTATCTTGATGCCTATACCGGCGGTCAGACCGGATAAATTAAAGTCCTCGACCTGCTGGTCCGTAACGTCGTGCACGTAACCGAGGCGGAGGGCCACCATCGGGTGAAACCAGTCCTCGACGCCAAGTTCCAGGCGGTCAAACCCGTTGCCGGATTTCAACTCGCCGGAAGCCGCGAAAAGCAGGTTATCGTTAACTCCGTAGGAAGCTCCCACTCTGCACCCTGAATCCAGGGTGCTGTCGGCCACTTTTGTGCCAAGGTTGACATAGGTCACACCGAGGTTCAAGCGGGGGCGGGGGTTCCATAAAAGTCCCATATCGGCAGCATAAGCCGAGTAAGAGGTATCGGCAAGAGTCTGTTTATTGTATTTAACGGCCGCGCCCACCGAAATGTGGGAAAACAGCTGTTTTCCCCAACCCAGGATGACGCCCATATCTCCGGCTGTATAGTCGGAGGTCTTGACCCCGACGCTGTCACGGCCGTCAAAGGTCCCGTTATTTACGTAATTCAAAGCAGCCGCGAAACCGCCCAGAGCGCCCATCGGCATTCCGACAACGACGGTTTCCTGAATGGTATCACCCAGCCCGCTGTTGTGGTGCAGTCCGAGTTCCATGCAATCGCTCATCTGTCCCAGTCCCGCGGGGTTCCATAACAGGGAGGCCGACCCCTGAGGAACAGCCACGACCGCGGACCCCATGGCCATGGCTCTGGCCGTACCGCCCTCCCACATCAGAGGCATTGCTAGATTTCCCGTCGCCTGCGTGTTCTCAGCGGCCCAGGCAAACCCGCTGAGTAAAACCATGGACAATATTCCGATCCCTATCCATTTAATCCTGTTTGTTTTCATATTTACCTCCGAATTTATTTTCACTAACCGATCCTGCGCGACTTTTCATATCTTGGCCTCCGAATATATTTTTCATAAATCCTTTAGTGTATGACCGCGAACTTTATCTTGGAGTACTTTTTAGTGGTCCCGTCACTGTATTCGGCGCTTATAAGGCACAGGTATACTCCCGGCGCCAGGTCGGCGACGCTGATGACCGAACCCTGAGTGTGCGCCGACTTGTACTCCTGCAGATCATTCACGAGTCTGCCTATCTCGTTGTAGATCCTTATCTTCACAAGTCCGGCTGACTCCATATAGTAGGCGATGCCTGCCGTACTGCCCTTGGTTGGCGAGGGAAATACAAAGGGATCAAAATACACGTCCGCTCCGCTGTCGCTGCCCGGAGTGAAAAAGTACGTATACTGGTCCGCCAGAACTAACGCGGATGAGCCATACGCGTTCGTCACCACGACGTCTACGATCCCGAACAAGTGGGCCTTCGTTTTCGCCGTGATCTGCGTGTTTGAATTGACAACGTAACTCGCGGCGTAGAGGTCGCCGAACTTGACTCCATTAGTGGCGGGCACACTGGAAAAATCCGTGCCGGTGATAACAACCGTTGTTCCCCCGAAGGTTGCCCCGATCTTCGGATTAAGCTTCGTGACCGTAGGTGCGAGCGTGGAGGCGGCGACGAAATAAGTATAGACATCCGCCGGTACGACCGCGGACGACCCCGCCGGGCTCTTAGCCACTATGTCTACTGGTCCTACCAGATGCGCAGGCGCTATCGCCGTTATCTGGGTAGAGGAATTTACGATATAACTCGTGGCCGCCGTGCTGCCGAACTTGACGCCAGTCGCGCCGCTGATACCGGTAAAGTTCGTACCTCCGATAACGACCGTCGTGCCGCCGGCGATTACGCCTGTGGGAGGAGTAACGCTGGTGATCGTAGGTAAAGACGTGGATGATGTCGGTGCAATCTTCATAACAAAAGCATCAAACGTTCCACCCGCTCCCGCGTTCGCCGAAAAGAGAGGCATCGGTGCGCTGCCGAAAGTGGGAAAACCGGTGGGATAAGCAGTACTTGAAGTCGTCCATCCCGCCACATAAATATTACCCGCACTGTCCGTGGCAATCCCCTGGCCTGCCTGATCCGATACGCCTCCGAAACACGAATTCAATAAACGGGTAGTTCCGTCCAAGCCAATCGCCGATACAAACGCCTTTCCAGTCCCACCCACCGTGTTTAGATCGCCGACTCCAGTCAAGGTTAGTGTTTGAAGAGGCGCTGGGGCTCCCGTCACACCTGTAACGAAAGTTCCCGCCGGCGTCGCATGTCCGGTCACGTACGCGAATCCAAACGTATCCACCGCGAGCGCGCTCAGATGATCCAGGCCATTTCCGCCTAAGAAGGTACAATATTTGCCGTCGCCATGCGCGGTGCTGTTTAAGACCATTTTCATTATAAAACCATTATAGGTACCTGCAATAGTCGTTTGCCCTACCGTGGGAAACGCATTGGCATTATCGGGGAAGTCGCCGGAATCGTTATCGCCTGCCACATACACATAGGGGGGATTGCTCTTATCTACCGCTATGCCATACCCAATCGCATTCCCGCCGCCCCCCAAATAGGAGGCATAGAGCAAGCTGGAGCCGCTCGGGTTGATTTCCATCACAAATGCATCTTGCGCACCGCCCATGGTCTGCTTAAATGAACCGTTACCACCAGCAAACGAGCCTGTTGGTTTTACTATAAAGCCAGCAACGGTGGCGCCGGTCACATAGGCATTATCGTTGCTGTCAATCGCAATCGCATTGCCTTGAGTCATGCCAGCATTTTTGGTGGCTCCGCCATAATACGTAAAATATTGCATTTGCCCTGCGGAGTTGTATCTTGTCACAAAGATGTTTGGCGTGGCGTTGTCCGTTGCTCCATTTTCGTCCTGAATAAGGCTGACTGGATGCCCACCTAGCCATGATGAATTAGCAGAGAACATACCTCCAGTCACAAAGGCATTGCCTGAACTGTCCACCGCTATGCCGGTACCAAAATCAGGGCCCGACCCGCCTAAATACGTTGAATATAGCAAATCACTCCCATCCGCTTTAATGGCCGCGACAAAGGCATTCGTGTGCCCGCCCGTGCCGTTATTTGCCAATTGGTAGGGATTTTTGGTTGGGAAGTTGCCAGAAGTCGTTTCTCCTGTGATGTACACATTGTTAGATCCATCCACCGCAATGGAATTCC
>Ga0265316_10004264_pt1 | contig 14283 bp, 9 predicted proteins | sample 4522metaG_FD_202092 | JGI IMG/M metagenome (GOLD analysis project Ga0265316, IMG submission 202092) | Rhizosphere microbial communities from Carex aquatilis grown in University of Washington, Seatle, WA, United States - 4-5-22 metaG | ecosystem: Host-associated > Plants > Roots > Rhizosphere >... | reverse complement strand
CTGGGCAGCCAGAGTTGTGTGGGATGGGAAGAATATGAGCAAGATAGTTCCATGAGGTCACTGGTATCTTCGGATCTTGGGAATTGTTGCTGCAACTCTGCGTGGGTGGCTTGTTTGGGTGCGGCCTCCCTGCTTGCGCTGAGCGGCTGCGCGGCTGTGCAGGTCAAGCTGGGGATGAAGGTCTACTTGGCCAAGACCCCCATCACGTCCATCGACGTCAGCCAGCCTAAAGGGCCGGGAATTGGGCCGGGACAGAACTCGCCCCTGGTGGTCGAGGTCACCCAGCTGGATGGCAAGGTATTGAAGACGGAAGGAGCAGGCAAAGGGAAGGTCCTGTGGCAGGACCTCGTGGTCACCCCAACCGTCGTGGCCGTCAATAAGAAAGGCGTCCTCACCCTTCCCAAGGATCCCAGGAAGAGCGAAGGGAAGCTCCCGCACGTTACCATCACGGTACCCAGCCATCCGGAGCTGCGCGCGGAACTTGACATTCCGCTGCGCTACGACTATGGCTTCGTCTCGAATTTCTCCGGCAGCGATGGATCAAGCGGCACGAGCGGCAGCGATGGATCAAGCGGTACGAGCGGCAGCCCAGGCTCCCTGGATCCGGATAATCCCTCTCCGGGAGGAAACGGCACAAACGGAGGCGATGGCTCGAATGGCCAGGATGGAGGGCCTGGAGGAGACGCACCGCCCGTGCAGATCCAGGTGGCGCTCAGGCCGGGCAGCCCTCCTCTCCTCCATGCGAGCGTCTCAGCAGCAGGGCACAAGAGGCTTTACCTGGTGAACCCTCAGGGCGGTTCGCTGACGGTGAAGGCTGACGGCGGCCCCGGAGGGTCAGGGGGCAGAGGTGGCCGTGGAGGCGAGGGCGGGGCCGGCGGAACAGGAACGCCCAGCGGCAGCAGCGGCAGCAACGGCTCCGATGGCCGGAACGGCTCGGATGGGTCGCCGGGGAAGGGCGGAAGCATTACGGTGACCTACGATCCGCAAGTTAAACCCTACCTGGCCGTGATCCATCCCTCCAGCCAGAATGGCCCCAAGCCGATATTCCAGGAAGCACCGGTGGCTCCGCTGTGGTGAGCGGGACCAGGCAATGATTCCTATGAAGTCGATCCTCAGAAGGCTTCAAAAGCTGGAGCAGAGACTCCCGCCTCCGGCTCCAGCCCAATCGGGCCCGCCGGTCCACCAGTTGATTGCGGACGGGCTCGCACGGGTCGGGTGGGTTCGGGGTGACAACGAAAGCCTGGCGGAGACGCTGGCGCGGTTTCTCGGGATCGCTCTCCGGGAGCTTCGTGCGCGGTTGCAAAGTCGAGCGGTCGGCGTCGGCGGTTGACGCTCGATTGGATTTCAGGCACCACCCGCGCGCGAAAAGTGCGTTGATGCCGGTCAGCGTTTGCGATCCGGAGGGGGAAGATGAAGTGGATGTACCTTGCTGTTGAAGGCATCAAGCGCGCGAATGGCCTCGGCTAGCGCCTCCATCTTGCGGCGGTGGCTCCGCGTGGCGGCCTTTACAGCGAGAGCGTTGTCTGGGACAGAAGACGATTGATCAATCTCGGCGCGCGAGGCTTTCAGTTTTGCTATGGCCCGTTCCACGCGGAGACGCAGTTTGTCCCGGATCTCTTCTTGACCCTGGGGATCGTTCGGAGGGGGCATAGGTGGCAGCGGACGATCATATCACCATCTGGAGTCCGAATATCCTGAACGGTTGTTAAGGATCGTGAACTGGGCGGCGTGTTAGCGTTCAGGCGCATTGGGAGAAGATGGAGCCGGGAGCGTTAAGGGCCAAACTTCGCCCTTGGTTCACAGCGTCGAGCGGCCGGCCTGCTCGCGGACTTGGCTACCGATATCGGGTGATAACGCTCGTTCTCGACTATGCGCGGTCCCACTCCGCGGCGGGGCGGCTGCTGACCCGCATCCTCGACATCGAGTTTGACGTGGCGAAGTTCCGGGTCGGCTGGGGGGAAGTGACAGCGGAAGAAGCGCTCGGCCTGCGCGTCCTGGCCGACGAGCGGGACAAATACCAGCGCGAGAAGGCCAAGAAGGATCGGCAGACCTGATGGCGTACCGGTCTAAATGGTATTTGCGTATCCGCAACATCTGTGGAACCGGTTGAGTGTATACTGGCGGCACCTGGGACGCCTTCAACCAACCCGCGGCTATCCGGGGAGATAAAGCGCGGGCCGACCCACAGGTCTACGAAATAGAGGAGACACACAGCGGAATGGCCTCAGATCCTCCGTGCGTCATCGCACCCCCGGCGGTTGAGGTTGGAGACCGCACGCGCCACCACATCGCCGTGCGGTTGCTGCCATTTCTTTTCGTCCTTTACATCGCCAATTATCTGGACCGCGCCAATCTGGCTTACGCCGCGCTAGGCATGTCTCGTGATCTGGGGTTCAGCGACCGGGTGATCGGTCTGGGCGTGGGCGTCTTTTTCATCAGCTACGTTGCGCTGCAGATCCCCGGCGCCCTCCTGGTCGAGCGCTGGAGCGCCCGGCGGATGATCTCCGCGAGCATGATCGCGTGGGGATTGCTGACGGTGCTGACGGCGCTGGTCCGCACTCCCGGCCAACTTTACGCGTCGCGCTTCTTGTTAGGCGCGGCGGAAGGCGGTTTCTTTCCGGGGGTGGTTGTTTATCTGAGCCACTGGTTCATTCGGGAGGACCGTGCTAAGGCGACCAGTAATTTCATGTGCGCCATTCCGTTGTCTTTCGTCATCGGATCCCCCTTCGCCGGCTGGATTTTGAGTCACAACTGGCTTGCCCTGGAGGGCTGGCGCTGGCTGTTTTTCCTGGAGGGAATTCCCGCAGTCCTATTGGGCGCAGCGGCATTTTTCTTCCTGACGGATTGGCCCCGCGAAGCCTCCTGGCTGGCTCCCGCGCAGCGTCAATGGATTCAACAGAAGCTGCAGCAGGACAAGCCAGCCGTCAGGCAGGCAATTACCGTGTGGCAGGTGTTCCGGTCTGGCACAACCCGGTTGCTGGCGTCGCTGACCTTTCTTATATATTTCATGCTGTACAGTTTTGTCTTCTGGTTCCCCACCATGCTGAAACGCCAGTCGGGACTTTCGGATGGGCGTGTCGGCCTGCTCGGCGCAGCGCCGTACCTGGTGACCTTTCTCGCGATGCTGGTCAATGGTTGGCATTCCGATAAGAGCTGCGAAAGACGCTGGCACTCAGCGGCCCCGCTGTTTCTCGCGGCTGTTGGACTGCTCGGTCTCTTGAGCCAACCCCGCTCCATTGCGCTATCAGTCGTTTTGTTCACGGTGGTATGCAGCGCTTATGCCTATCTGCCGGTGTTTTGGGCGATCCCCAGCGAGATCCTGAGCCAGCCGGCCGCGGCCACCGCGGTGGGAGTGATCAACGCGGTTGGCAGCGTTGCCGGTTTTGCGGGTCCTTACCTGTTCGGTTACCTGCACACTCGAACGAATTCTTTTTCGCCGGGGCTCGCCCTCATGATGCTCTCAGCTCTTGCCGGAGGGCTGCTGATCCTGTCTGTTCCCAGGGGCGCGCCAGCAGCGACACGATCGCCGCTTTAGCTCATCAGTCCGGCAGCGCAAACACCCACCTGCCCATATGCACACTGATGTAGATCCGGGAAGCCCCGTTGACCGCCCGACACACCAAGGCTCCGCACCCGCACACCTTGCAGCCGCCGTCACGGCTGCCAAGTGTGGGCAAGGCCGCGGAGTTGACTACCGATATTGGCGGATAACGCCGCGTCCGCGCACTGTCGGCGGTGTCCGTTGGCCGACGTTTGCTGCAGTCGGTCCAGCTCGGACTTCAGGCTCGCTGCCAGCCGCTGCCCGCGGGACTGCTCGAAGATGTCCCACAGCGTCACCAGCGCCGTGGTCATCGCCGCTCTGCATTCCGTTCTTCTCTTCCGCCGCCTCCGCTCCACGGCCCTCGGTCGCGCCGTCCGGCCTAACAACCGGATGCAGTATTCTCGGTTGTACCCCGTCCTCAGCAAAACCGCGTGCGGGCGCGGTCATCCGCCCCCTTGTACTCCTTCTGAAGAGCTGCCCAGTTACTGCTTGCGCGCCTGCATGTCGCCCGCTTGGGTTACTTTTTACATGACGCAATTCGGCTAATTGACCTAACCCTCTGTTCATGGCATACTCGCCCTTTCAGAAGTAAAAGCCCAAGCACCAAATCCTCAAACAACGGTGGAAGCCCCTGGAATGGTCGGTTCCGGCCGCGCCCGCGAACGTCTAGTTCGATCCGCTCGCGTCCCGGTCCCTGCGACCTGCGGCGCCATCCTCCGAACCAGAGAGACGCCCGCGCAATGGCCGGGCTCCCCGCCAACCGATCCGCGCCGTATGACTCCCGAAAGGAAGGATTCCGCATGAAAAGCCGCCAGTGGCTCGTTATTGCTTGCGTTTTGTTGACGGTGTGCTTCAAGGCCTGGGCCGCGACGAACCTCCCTCTGGGTCAGACAGCGACCGGCACGATCGCCTCGGCGTCGCAGAGCAACAGCTACACATTCAGCGCCAACGCCAACGATGTGGTCGATTTCACCGCCGTGACCACCAGCGGCAAGCTCAGCCCGATGCTAAAACTGTACACCTCCGGTGGAACGCTGCTCAGTTCGGCCCACCCCCAAGACCCCTACGGGGACTGCTCCGGGGGAGCAACGCTCGAAATGAACACAGTGCAGCTTCCGGCGAGCGGGACGTATACCCTACTCCTCGGCGACTGCTCCAGCACGAACACTGGCAACTACGCACTTTATGCCCAACTGACCGACAACCCCTCAGGAGCGACGGTCCTTCCCTTCGGCCAGACGGAGGCCGGGACGATTGGCTCGGCGGCGCAGAGCAACACCTACACCTTTACCGCCAACGCCAACGACATGGTCGATTTCACGCTGACCACCTCCAGCGGCAGTCTCAGCCCTAAAATCCGCCTCTACAACCCCGCCGGATCGCAGCTCAGTTTGGCCTACCCCCAAGACCCCTACGGGGACTGCTCCGGGGGAGCCACCGTCGAAATGAACACAGTGCAGATTCCAGCCAGCGGCACCTATACCGTGCTGGTGGGTGATTGCCGAGACACAAACTCCGGAGGCTACGAGGTCTACGCGCAGCTGACGAACAGCCCAGCGGGCCCGGCAAATCTGCCTTTTGGCCAGGTACAGTCGGGCACGATCACCTTGCCAGCACAGAGCAATGCTTACACGTTCAGCGCCCAAGCCAAAGATGTCCTCGACCTGACTGCAGCAACCATCAGCGGTAAGCTCAGCCCAAAGATCCGGCTCTACAGCCCCGCCGGAGGGCTACTCACCCAGGGCTTCCCCGCGGATCCTTACGGGGATTGCTCCGGCGGCTCTATCTTGGAGATGAACACCATCCAATTCACCTCCACCGGAACCTATACCATCCTCCTCGGCGACTGTTCCGACACCAACTCCGGCAATTATGTCCTCTATGGGCAGCTGACGAACAATCCAACCGCAGCCGTAAGTCTTCCCTTTGCTCAGGTGCAGACCGGGCTCATCGGCTCGGCAGCACAGAACAACACGTACACATTCAGCGCCAACGCCAAGGACGTCATCGACTTTACTGCTGTCACCACCAGCGGCAAGCTCAGCCCCAAGATCCGTCTCTACGCCCCCTCCGGAAGCCTGGTCAGCACCGCCTTCCCGGAGGATCCTTACGGGGACTGCTCAGGCGGCTCAGCCGTAGAGATGAACACGGTGAGCCTTCCCGCAAGCGGCACGTATACCGTTCTCTTCGCCGACTGCTCCGACACGAACTCCGGCAACTATGCGCTGTACGATCAGTTGACCGACAGTCCGTCCGGTGCCGCTGGAGTCCTGTGGGGGCAGGTCCAGTCCGGTGTGATCGGCTCAGCGGCCCAGAGCAACACTTTCACCTTCTCCGGAAGCGCAGGCAACTCGGTCGATTTCACCCTGACCACCACACAAGGCAGTCTTAGCCCGAAGATCCGCCTCTACAATCCCGATGGAACTCAGCTTGCCTTGGCCTACCCCGAGGATCCTTACGGGGACTGCTCAGGCGGCTCAGCCGTGTCGCTGAATTCGGTTACCCTCGCTGAGAGTGGCAACTACACCGTTCTGGTGGGGGACTGTAAAGACACGAGCACCGGCAACTACAACATGTCCTCGCAGTGCTTCGGCACCTGCCCGTTGCCGGCGCCCTTGCTCACCTCCGTATCTCCCAATAGCGCGCTGGCGGGCGGCAGCGGCTTCGCGTTGACCGTGAGCGGATCGAATTTCGTGAGCGGATCGGCGGTGAACTGGAACGGAAGCGCCCGGACCACGACCTTCGTCAGCTCAACCCAACTCACGGCGGCGATCACACAGGCCGATATCGCCACGGCAGGCAGTTTTCCGGTCACCGTGCTGAACCCGACGCCCCTGGCCGGCCCGTCCAAGGCGATTCCATTCGCTGTGAACAACCCGGCGCCCGCCATCACCTCGCTGTCGCCCAGCAGCGCCACAGCGGGCAGCGGCGGTTTCACCCTGACGGTAAACGGAGCCGGTTTCGTCGGCAGCTCGGTAGTGAATTGGAACGGGAGTGCCCGCACGACGACCTACGTCAGCGCCACACAACTGAACGCGGCGATCAATTCTGCCGACATCAATAGCCCCGGCTCTGTTCCCGTGACGGTCGCCAACCCCAGCCCCGGCGGCGGCCTTTCGAGCGGTGCCAGCTTCACGATCAATCCGATCGGAAGCTCGCTTCAGATCAGCTCTGTCAGCCAGATCTTGGCTCAACAGGCTCAGACCATCACAATCACAGGCAGCGGTTTCGGCACTCAGGCTCCGTATAGCGGGGATTCCCTCTACATCGCTATCTTCGATGTGACCGTGGGGAACTGGTCGGCCGGCTATGCGGGCCCCTGCTTCCAAGGCGCGTGCAACGACGGCGTGGGTCTTGTCGTGACCTCTTGGACGGACACGCAGATCGTTCTGGGGGGATTCACCGGCGAATGGGGAGCTAACAATTGGAAGCTCAACAATGGCGATCAGGTGCGGATCTACGTCTGGAGCGCCCCTTCTGGAAACGGCCCGGCATCCTTCACCACGACCGTAGGACCTAGCGTGAACAACCCGGTGCCCGCCATCACCTCGCTTTCGCCCACCAGCGCCACGGCGGGAGGCGCCGCCTTCACACTGACAGTGAATGGAACCGGCTTCGTCGGTGGTTCGGTGGTTGACTGGAACGGGAGTGCCCGTGCGACGACCTACGTCAGCGCCACACAACTGACGGCGGCACTCAGTGCAGGCGACATCACTACAGCCAGTTCCGTGTCCGTGACTGCCGTCAATCCCGGCCCGGGCGGCGGACCGTCGGCCGCGTTCCCATTCGCGATCAACGCGGCTGTAATAAGCCAGACCATCACCTTCGGTTCGCTAGTCAGCGAGCCGCTCGGAACGGCCCCCTTCACGGTGAGCGGAACGGCTTCATCCGGTCTGCCGGTGAGCTTCAACTCTCTGACGGCTGCGGTGTGCACAGTGTCGGGTTCGACCGTTACTCTTGTCGCCGTTGGCACCTGCACGATTCAGGCGACGCAGGCCGGCAATGCGACGTATGCTGCCGCATCGCCCGTGAACCAGAGCTTTCAGGTGACCCATCCGACTCAGGCCAGCCAGACCATCACCTTCGGTCCGCTGACCAACGAATCGCTCGGCACAGCCCCCTTCACGGTGAGCGCGACAGCCTCGTCCGGATTGCCAGTGAGCTTCAACTCTTTGACGACAACGGTGTGCAGTGTGTCGGGTGCGACTGTCACCCTGATCGGCGTTGGCACCTGTACAATCCAGGCGACACAAGCTGGCAACACGACCTATGCCGCGGCGTCACCTGTCAATCAGGGATTCCAGGCAACGCCGATCGGCATCCAGATCACCTCGATCAGTCAGGTTCTGGCTCAACAGAACCAGACCATCACGATCACCGGCAGCGGCTTCGGCACCCAGGCTCCTTACACAGGCGACTCCAGCCATATCGTCCTCTTTGACGTGACGGTTGGGAACTGGTCGGCTGGCTATGCGGGTTCGTGCTTCCAAGGCGCGTGCAACGACGAGGTGGGTCTTGTCGTGACCTCTTGGACGGACACACAGATCGTTCTCGGAGGGTTTACCGGCGCCTGGGGAGTGAACAACTGGAACCTCAACCGGGGAGACATCGTGAGGCTATATATATGGAACGCCAACTCGGGGAATGGGCCCGCGACGATTACCACAACCGTCGGGCCCGGCCTGCACTTCGTTCCCGTCACGCCCTGCCGACTGGCCGATACGCGTGACGGGCAGACGATCAGCGGCGGCACCTCCCGCGATTTCGCCGTTCCTCAACTCGGCTGCGGCATCCCGGCTACAGCGCTGGCCTACTCGCTCAACGTGACGGCCGTGCCGCCTGGCTACCTCGGCTACTTGACCATCTGGCCAACTGGCCAGGCACGGCCGAATGCCTCCACGTTGAACTCCTGGGAGGGCATTGTAGTGGCCAACGCTTCCATCGTCCCGGCCGGGGCGAACGGTGCCGTCAGCGTCTTCGTCTCAAACGAGAGCAACGTCATCCTCGACATCGACGGATATTTCGACACCTCGGACGGCTCGGACTCCTATTCGTTCTATCCAGCCACGCCCTGCCGCGTGGCCGACACGCGCAACCCGGCAGGCCCGTTCGGCGGACCATCAATCACGAGCACCACGCCTCGCGCTTTCCAGGTTCCGCTGAGCAACTGCTCGATCCCGGCCACGGCCGCCGGCTATTCGCTGAACTTCACCGTCGTTCCCTCGGGGTATCTCGGATATCTCAGCACTTGGCCCACGGGCCAGGCGCAGCCGAACGTTTCGACCCTGAATTCTTGGACTGGGAAGGTGGTGGCCAACGCGGCCATCGTTCCTGCCGGAACGAACGAATCAATTTCAGTCTACGCAAGCAATCCGACCGACGTGGTCATGGACATCAACGGGTTTTTCGGGGCGCCCGGCAGTGCCGGCGCGCTGACGTTCTACCCCGTGACGCCGTGCCGGGTAGCCGACACGCGCAATCCGTCTGGGACCTTTGGGGGGCCCGAGATGGAAGGGCCCACGACGCGGACGTTCCCGATTCCCGCCAGTGTGTGCAACATCCCAACGACTGCGGCGGCCTACTCGCTCAACATGACGGTGGTGCCAGACGGGCTGCTGTCGTACCTGACGATCTGGCCCGCCGGTTCGGCGCAGCCGAACGTGTCGACCTTGAACTCGTTTGACGGCAGCGTGGTGGCGAACGCGGCGATCGTGCCAGCGGGGACCAACGGGGCGATCGACGTGTTTGTGACGAACCCGACGCAGGTGATCATCGACATCAACGGCTACTTCGCGCCATAAGGGCCGGCTTACCTGCGATTTGCGTCGCCGATGGGATGAGGTTGGTGCGGGCCTAGGGCGGCTGCCCGCGGGATTGGCTGCCGATATCAGGTCATAACGCCGACGCCCCCCGCTGCGCTCGCTGAAGGTCAAGCGGGTCAGCGGAACCAGGCGGTCATCGGCTTTATCGACCCCAACGCCGACCGCATCGCGCACGTGAACAACCTGCGCGAGAAGGCGTTCGGCGTTTCGCCCAAGGACAGGAAGGCACTGGGAGCGATCGTTGTTAGGGTGCTGAAACGGTCGAGGGCGGTTCGCGTAACGAAAGCCGCCTAGCCTTCGCTGGAGTTTACTGTTTTGATTTGACTCCAATCGTCTCTGCCCGACCCCCGACGTGCTCAAGGGCGGCTTGACGGAGAGCGCCGCGCGTATGGGCGAGCACATGATGCGGCAGATGCGGAAGTGGCCGGGGCGGATCGCCTCGATGGGCGATGTGCGGGGGCTGGCATCGATGATCGGGATCGAGCTGGTTCGAGACCGCGCGACCAAGGAGCGGGCGCCGGAACTGAGGGGCCGGATGGTTGAGCGGGACTTCGAGTGCGGGCTGTTAGTGCTGGGGGCGGGCGAGAACACGGTGCGGCTCTGCCCGCCGCTGATTGTTTCGCGCGACCAGGCGGATCTTGCGAGGGACGTGATCGAGGCGGCTTGCCAGGAGCAGAGGACATGAAATACAATCGGGTCGAGTTTGAGGCTGCTGAAGGAGGAAACGCCGTGCAGTGCACAAGATCCGTGGCTTTTGGAGCGACCATGGGGCTCGTTGCCGCTTCTGCTCTGTGCGCGCAGGAGCGCATGAACCAGCAGGAACTCACGGTTCACGCGGCATACGCCGGCGTTGTTATCTCATCGCGAGTCAGCTCGATTGTGAACTCCCAGTCCCGGGAGTTAGGTGAGCCTGAAGTAGCCATACGCATCGAGGATTTTCGAAGCGGGCGGGTGGCCGAACTGCTACCAGATAAGCCCATGGCGGACCTCGTGACAATCCCTTCAGAGCCTATCCTGCTAACTATGCAAGGCGCGTGGGACGTAGGCGAAACCATGGTCCAGGTGGGCGATTGGGGCCCCGTGAAGGCAAGATACGATGAAACGGGACAGGCGATTTGGACCAATACGTTTCGGGGGTTCCTTCAGGTAACTGGATGGAAGCCCGCTTCTTGGGCAAGCTTCTCGGTCTTGCTTTCAGCTCATGGCCGCGAACGCCGGTATCGCGCGATGTTTCTGTTCGAAGACGGGAAGGCCGGGGAACCTCGGAAAGTAAGAGTCATCGACGCCATTCTGGGTGCTTCCGCTTTGGACCAGGTGATGCTGCGGAATCTGGGTCAGGATCTTCCCAAACTCCCCGACCACATCCGGGACGTGTGTGCAGCAAATCTCGCGAATTCCGTTCGCTGCCCCCCAACGATGAGCGTTGGCGCCGACAAGCTCCTAGAGTCGCTGAGAGTCGCACCAGATTGCGAGGTTGATTCAGTGACTGGACTATGTTGCGATCCCAGAACCGGCGAGTGTGGTTTAAGGCGCTGAGTTGGGGCGGCTGCGCTCTCAGGAGCGCCTTGCCCGCCTGAAAACAAGCGCGATCCACCAACGTTTCCGCCCCACCGTATCGCAAACAGGGCTCGAGGCGGCCAAAAATCCAGTCGGCCTGCACGTGGCTGTAACTAGTGAAGATCTTCTGGCGCACGAGGGCGTTCTCCTGGCTTGTTGAGCCCGAGCCTAGAGTTTACAGCCACGTCCAGCGCTATCCAAGAAGAAGGCCCACGCCAGAGCCGTGGGTTTGGCCACGTCTCCAGGCTGGAAGCCGGCCGGACGCGCCGCGCGGGTTTGCCGAAGGGGCCTCTAAGTCAGTGGCTTGCGGACTCTCTAGTCGTGCGCACTAACTCCAACTTCTTGCGATGTCGCGCTCGGGGAGCCAATTCTTTAGGCTACGTTCGATGGCCCCCATCTCCTGGAGAACCGCGTCGTGTACCAAGCTCGCGAAAGCCCTTCCCGCGCAGGCAGAATAGACCCGCGAGATCGGGCTCGTCGGATCGCCGCGAGCTGATCGGCGGGAGAGGCCGAAACTTGAAGTGGGGTTACAGCGGCCTGTAGGATGCGGAGATCCTTGTCGGCGTTCGTCCAGGCGACGAAGAAGGCCTGCACTCGGTGCGGGCGCTGGCCGGATTCCGGCGGCGGCTCAGGCCGGCCCGCAGCCAGTCCGCCTGTGCCGCAGGATCAGGCGCCTGATCTGCGACAGGCTCTTACCGGTCACCTTGTGCAGGTAGGCTCGGATCACTCCCCTCCGTTTCTTGGCTTGTCGTAAGTCACCCAGCGAAGATCTCTCCTGGTTCTGGCCAGCGAACCCGGGCGCCTGGCTGGCCTCCAAGAACTCGCCGATCGCTTCCGGGTGCCAAAATTCCGCATTCCGCATCCGAATTCGCATTCCCCCGCAGGATGCCGCAACCGGGCCCTCCCGGGCGCGTTTTCAGGAGCACCTTGTATTGGAAACCAGTTCAGTTTCAGGTCATCTTTCTTGTATTGGACAATACTTCCTTGGACAATACTTCCTGATGGAATTCGCGGGAGATGTGATATAATTCATTTCAATTGCTGGGGCAGCCAGGAGGGGCGTGTGGCGGAGCTGAACGCACGGCACAATTGGCTCGGAACCGATGCAGAACTCCGCACGCTGTTCCTGGGGCTGGGGTTCGTAACCGCCAGCGCGGGCATGGTCCCGTTGCTTCGACGGTCGTGGCGGGCGGCCCAGGTCAGCGACGCGCCGCTCCTTATCGAAGGCGAGACCGGAACGGGGAAGCAAGCGCTGGCCGATGCGATTTACCACCTGGACCCCAAACGTGGCCGCAATCCCTTTGTCACGGTGCACTGCGGAGCGCTCCAGGAATCGCTGGCCGAAAGCGAGCTCTTCGGGCACGAAAAGGGCGCCTTTTCGGGGGCGGTCAGCGAGCGCAAAGGCCTGTTCCAAACCGCGCATCGCGGCACGCTGTTTCTTGACGACGTGAACGACCTCCCCATGTCGCTCCAGCCGAAACTGCTCGACGTGCTGCAGAGGGGCAGAGTGCGCGCGGTGGGCTCGGATTCGGAAACACCTCTCGATGTCCGCGTCATCGCCGCCTGCAATCAGCCGCTCGAACCGCTGGTGCGCGAAGGCAAGTTCCGCGCCGATTTGTATTACCGCCTCGACGTGATCCGCCTGGCGCTTCCCCCGTTGCGCGAGCGCCGGGAAGACATAACGGCGCTGTTGCTGAGATTCGCGAAGCGCTACGAAGAGTTTTACGGCCCGGTTGACTCCGTGGACCCGGACCTCGTCCGTCACCTCTGCGGCCAGCCCTTCGCGGGCAACGTACGCGAGCTCCAGCACGCCGTTCAGCGCATGCTTTTCGCCAAGACCGAGGGCCGTTCGCTCACCCTGGAAGACTGGCTGCGCCAGGCTCCCAAGAGCCAGCCCAGCGCGGAAGAGGACTTAGCCCACGCCGCCGCCCGGCTTTGGAGGGCCATCGACCAGAACGGCGCGTCCTTCGATGCGACCTTGCGCGACCTGGAGCGGCGCCTGCTCGAATCCGCGCTGGCCGAAGGCGGCACGAAGCGGCAGATCGCGATCCAACTCGGCATGAGCGAGCGCAACCTCTACCACAAACTCCGCGCGCACGGAGTGCATGAGCCGCAGTCCGGCGCTGACAGGAAATTCAGCACCACTGTCAATTCCCGCAGATCCCCCGGGACCCTGCGCCAGTCCGCCTGATCCGCTCCGCCGCAGGCGACTTCTCTCTCCGCGAGCCTGCCAGATCCTGCATTCGTCCCAGCGGCGGCCGACGCAGAATCAGCGGGATAACTCCGGCAACGGAAGTGCATCATCTATCGCAACCGGGAGCTATGTGGAAAGCAAGTGGGACGGAGACTGGGTGGCCTTTCGCCTCGCGGACGTTTACCTTCCCGATCCGCGCGAGCCTGTGAGTGCGCTCCCTAGCGATGCGCTGCTCATGGGCCGGCTAGTGGGCTATTCCGACTCGGGTTCGGAGCAGGAGGCCTTCGGCGTTGTGGCTGTGGCCGCGGGCCAGCGTGTCATCGTCCCGACCAAGGTGTTGCGTTGGCTCTCGGTGGCGGAACGGGATAGGCAATGCGGTCCCGGTCCCGAAGAGTAACTAGATGGACGCCGCGACAGAAGACCGGAGCGAGCGCGCAAGCGACTCCGGACGTGAGGGCGTAGTTTACGCCTCCGCCTGGGATCATCTCGCCGATGAGTTGCGCCTCCTGGATGCTCGCATCTACCTCGCGACGCTGCTGCGCCGCGACGAGACCGACTCCGATCCACTGGGCCGATTCCGGTCCGTGGTGGTGACAGAAGACGAGGTCGAGCGGCTCACCGAGGGGTTGGCCGGCGCCTGGGATGACGGCCACGAGGAGCTTGAGCCGGACGCTGAGCAGGCCGCGGTGGCGGAGCTTCTCGACAGGCTCGAGCGCCAGGTCTGGGACCGCAGAATCGCCGCGCGAAGCAACGGCCTGATCCTGCCCCTGGCGCGCCTGACGGAAGTCTTCGGGCTCAGCCGGTTCGAAGAGACGTGTCTGGTCGTCTCGATGGCCGCGGAGCTGGATCGCCGTTACGGGCGGCTTTTCGGATATCTGCAGGACGACCTGACGCGCAACCGCCCGAGCGTCGATCTGGCGATGAGTTTGCTGCGTCTGCCGGTGAGCCAGCGGGTCCGGGCTCGCGCGTCGTTCGGCGCCGAAGGGCCACTGGTGCGGCACGCGCTGATCGCGGTTACGGCGCCCCCGGGCGATCCCGCCGGGCCGCTCATCGACCGCTTCCTCAAGATCGACGACCGCATCGCCGGGTTCCTGCTCGGAATGGAGCAGATCGATCCGCGCATTCAGCCGGCGATCCAGCTGCTTCCGGAGGGCAATGAATCCGCCGGC
>Ga0265316_10004261_pt1 | contig 14285 bp, 9 predicted proteins | sample 4522metaG_FD_202092 | JGI IMG/M metagenome (GOLD analysis project Ga0265316, IMG submission 202092) | Rhizosphere microbial communities from Carex aquatilis grown in University of Washington, Seatle, WA, United States - 4-5-22 metaG | ecosystem: Host-associated > Plants > Roots > Rhizosphere >... | reverse complement strand
CGCCCGACTGGGTTATGCTCGTAACATTGGGGACCCTTCATTGTCACCCGACGAAAGGTTGCATGGGAATCGGCATTCGCATCGAGGAGCTTCGCAAGGTCTACAATACGCCACCGCCGATGGCGGCCCGCGGCGCCGGCTTCTCCTGGGGCGGCGTACGCACCGGGCGCAAAGAGAAGAAGAAGTACGAAGTCCAGGCCCTCGATGGCATTTCGCTCGAGATCCTTCCGGGTGAAGTGTTCGGACTGCTGGGGCCGAACGGCGCCGGCAAAACTACCACCATCGCCGTCCTGACCACGCGCGTCGAGCCTACCAGCGGGCGCGTCTTTGTTGGCCGGCACGACGTCTGGAAGGAGCAGGTGAAGGCCAAGCGCCTCATCGGCGTGGTGCCCCAGCGCCCCAACCTCGATTTCGCGCTCACCGCCCGCGAGATTCTGCTGTTTCACGGCGCCTATTTCGGCCAGAGCGCCCGCGAGCGCGAAAGGCGCACCGGCGAATTGCTCGAGAAGTTCAAGCTCACCGACCGCGCCGACCACATGGTCCGCACCTTCTCCGGAGGCATGATGCAGCGCCTCTCCATCGCCCGCGCCATGATGCACGATCCGGAAGTGCTGTTCCTCGACGAACCCAGCGCCGGCCTCGATCCGCAGACGCGCCTGCTGCTGTGGGAGATTATCCGCGATTACAACCGCCTCGGAAAAACCATTGTCATCACCACCCACTACATGGAGGAAGCCGACACCCTGTGCGACCGGCTGGCCATCATCGACCACGGCCGCATCATCGCCCAGGGTACGCCCCAGGATCTCAAACGGTCCATCCCCGGCGGATACCTGCTGCGCCTGCGATTCGACTGCGTGCCGGACCAGTTGATGGCGGAATTGCAGGGACTGCCCGGCGTCACCGAGGTGCGCTCGGTGGACCGCATCGCCGCCGACGTTTACGCCGACCGCGGCGGGCCGCTCATCCCCGCCATCGTCAACGCCGCTCAGGCCGCCGGCGCCGGCCTCCGCGACGTGCACATCGAAGAGCCGAGTCTCGAAACCCTGTTCCTGCATCACACCGGAAGGAGTTTGCGCGATTGAACTGGAAAACCTTTTGCGCCCTGCTCTCGCGCGACGCCCATGTGGCCCGCCGCAACCTGTTCCCCATGCTCCTGCAGAACCTCTTGCAGCCGCTTCTGTTCGTTTTCGTTTTCGGCCGCATCATGACCACCAGCGGCATCATGCGGCCGGAGTACAAGACCCTGCTGTTGCCCGGCATCATGGCCATCAGCATGGTGCTCTCGGGCATTCAGGCGGTGGCCATGCCGCTCATCACCGAGTTCCAGTTCACGCGCGAGATAGAAGATCGCCTGCTGGCGCCCATCGAGATCGGCTGGCTGGCCGTCGAGAAGATCGTGGCCGGCATGATCCAGGCGCTGGTGGCGGGCCTGGTGGTGATTCCCGCCGGGTTGCTGCTGATGGGCTCGGGGGTGAACCTCAGTTTTCACCAGCCTTTTGCGTTCGTGGCCGTGTGCCTGCTGGTGGCCTTCTTTTCGGCGGCTGGCGGCCTGACATTAGGCTGTAGCGTGGGCCAGACGCAGATCGGCCTCATGTTCAGCCTGGTGCTGGCGCCCATGATGATGTTCGGCTGCGCCTACTACCCGTGGAGCGTCCTCAGCGCCTTTCCGGTGCTGCAAATCGCCGTGCTGGTCAACCCGCTGGTCTATGCCAGCGAGGGATTGCGAGGCGCGCTGGCGCCGCAGGCCCCGCACATGAACATGGCCGTAGTTCTGGGCGCGCTGTTGTTCATCGATGTCGTGTTGCTGGCCGCCGGGTTGAACCGCTTCCACCGCAAAGCCGTGAGCTGAGTGGGGCAGACCCCTTGGGCCCTGCGCGGGTCCCCTGGACCCGCTCCCTGCCTCCCCTCCCGAATTCTCTTGAATCGCGGCGGTTCAGACCCGGTCTGTCGTGCGGGGCTCTGGAAGCGGACCCAGGCGGGCCAGACCCGCCACCTGCCGAAGCCTTACGCCCGCCCGCAGGCAATTGCCGCAACACGGTCGCTTCCTGCCCGCACATCACTGAATACCAGATTCTTGCCGTCCATCGCCTTGTTATCGTCGCTGATGTGGGTCGGAACGGGATTGACATACTTGCGTATTCTGATCTTCCTGCCGACTCCGAATGCCTAGCGAGTACCGGGGTGAGGTCGCCGGAAATCGCAAATGCCGGATGCTATGATCCCGGATGGGGGTCCGACCGGTACCCTGCGGCTGCCTGAAATGAAAACCTACTTCCACCTGGACATGGATGCCTTCTTTGTCTCCGTGGAAGAACTGTACGATCCTTCTCTCAAGGGTAAGCCGGTGGTGGTGGGCGGCCGGCCCAATGAGCGCGGCGTGGTCTCGGCGGCATCCTACGCCGCGCGCAAGTTCGGCGTCCACTCCGCCATGCCGCTGCGCACCGCGTATAAGCTGTGCCCGCAAGCCATCTTTGTCGACGGCCACCCGGAGCGCTACCGCGACTACTCGCACAAGATCTACGATGTGCTCCACTCATTTTCGCCCCTGGTGGAAATGGCCTCCATCGACGAAGCCTACCTCGACATGACCGGCACCGAGCGCCTGTACGGGCCGCCCTTGCGGGCCGCGCACCTGCTGCACCAACGCATGAAGGCGGAGACCGGCCTGAACTGTTCCATCGGCATCGCCGCCTCGCGCCTGGTGGCCAAGATCGGCTCCGACCAGGCCAAGCCCAACGGCGTGCTGTGGGTGATTCCGGGCGAGGAACCCGCTTTCCTCGCCCCGCTCGACGTGCGCAAAGTCCCCGGTGTGGGCAAAGTGACGGAGGGGCAGCTCAATGCGCTCGGCATCCGCAAGGTAGGCGACCTGGCGCGCCTGGACGACGCTTTTCTCGAGCAGCGCTTCGGCAAGTGGGGCCTGGCGCTAGCCGGCAAATCGCGTGGCCTGGATGCCGGCGCCTGGTTCGACAGCGAAATCGGCTCGGACGATGGTCCGAAATCCATCAGCCACGAACACACCTTTTCCGAGGACACCACCGACCTGGCGCAGATCGAATCCACCCTGGCGCGCCTCTGCGAAATGGTGGGCCGCCGTTTGCGCGAGCACGGCTTGCACGCGCGCACCATTCAGCTCAAGCTGCGCTACTCCGATTTCTCGACCTTCACCCGCGCGCATTCGATCGCTCGCGCCACCGATCTCGACACCGAGATCTTCGATGAGATCCGGCATCTCTTCCGCCGCCACTGGAGAACGGGAGCGGCCGTGCGCCTGCTGGGGGTGCACGTTTCCTCCTGGTCCGAGGGCCATGAGCAGTTAGACCTGCTAGGCGAAGAGAAGCACCAGAAATGGAGCCAGGCGCTGGCGGCCGCCGACCGGCTACGCGACAAGTTCGGAGAGTCGGCCGTATCGCTGGCCTCCGGTCTGCGCGGCAATTTCCGCGAGCGCACGCACGAGAACCCCGCCAGCCTGCCCGGCAAGAAGAAATCCTGAACCACCCCTTAAAGACCAAGCCGCTGCTTGCCGACGGTAGCGATCTGATCGGCCATCGCCTAGCGGGGTTCGCCACTCAAGTCGATTGGGGCTTCACAAGGGTAGACGCGGGTCATGTTACTCGTGATCGGAACGAGGGATCGAAATCGACTCACCAGACTTCACCGCGAAGCATGGTCCCGCCCGCCGCATGGGCTTGGAAACGCTCAAGCGCATTGTCGACCCCGGCAAGGGACTGGATGCGCTCCGCGGTAAAACCTGCTTCGTTCCGCCGGGCGGGGCATGCCCAGCCCCTACTTCCCTTTCCAACACGGTGCACGTTTCGCCAGGAACGCCGATATGCCCTCCTGCGCGTCCTCTGCTATGGCGTTCATCGACATGACTTCCTTGGCATAGGTGTAGGCTCTGGCCTGGTCGAGATCGATCTGCGTGTAATAGGCGTGCTTGCTCAAAGCCACTACCATTGAGCTGGCCTCCGCCACCTTCGCCGCCAGTTTCCGCGTGGCCGCCGGCAGATCGGGGGCGGCCACCACCTGGTTGATCAGGCCCCAATCCGCCGCCGTGCGCGCGTCCACCAGTTCGCCGGTGAGCAGCATCTGGAGCGCGCGCTTGCGCCCGATGGCGCGCGTCAGCGGCACCATCGGCGTAGTGCAGGAGAGCCCGATCTTCACCCCGGGCGTGCCGAAGGCCGCCTCCTCGGCAGCCACCGCCAGGTCGCAGGACGCCACCAACTGGCATCCCGCGGCGGTCGCAATGCCTTGCACCTCGGCGATGACCGGCTGCGGTATGGCTTGAATTTTCATCATCAGCTCGGCGCAGACGTCGAAGATGCGGCGGTATTCGTCGATATCCCGGCCGGTCATCTCGGAGAGGTCGTGGCCGGAGCAGAAAACCGTTCCCGCCGCCGCCAGGATCACCGCCCGGATTTCGCGGTCGCGGCCGATCTCATCCAGACAGCCGATCAGTTCCAGCATCAGACCGAGCGAGAGCGCGTTGCGGCGTTGCGGCCGGTTCAAGGTCAACACCGCGGCCGGCCCCTCCCGTGTCAAAAGCATGTCCTCGAAATTCATGTGATTCCCCCAATGTACTGCAACCCGATCCCATTCGCCCCAGGGCGTCCTAGGCATAAACCGGTGTGGTACTGGTACTATGAGTTCTATCCATACGGCGATCCGCCGCTTAGGATTACGACAGATGGCACACCGATGGTGTAGATTGGCCGTGATTCTGGTGGCGCTGCCGCTCGGTGCGGAGACCATCAACGTCTCCGCCCAGGTTGCGGCTCTGCTCGATACTGGCGACGCGCTATCGTTCACCGTTTTATCCTCGAATTTCGGCATCAACGCCAGGAAGTACGGACTCCCCGTGTACCCCACCGAGGTGGAGTTCACATTCGTGTCGGATCCGGTGAATTCGCCGACGCAGTTCCAGGTGGTTCTGGAATCGGGCGATGACTCCGTTTCGGCTTCGTTCGGCGCCACGCTGAGCTTTGTCCCGGGGACGTTCCGAGGCTCCCGTGATGGCGAGGCCGTCTCGGTTCTGGAAGGCTCGCTGCACCTCTCCGAGGCGCTTTCGCAAGAGTTGTTCGGCGGCTCGGCGGCGGTGTTGATGCTGCTCAACACCGGACCAGCCGTCACCGTGGGATTGCCACCCTACACCTTGCGGCAGGGCATGAACGTGAGCTTGGGAGGCGGCGGGCTCAGCGTGGGCGCGCAAGTGGGCGGGGGCTCCCTGGTGAAGGCGCCGCTGGGCCGGGTCGCCCGCATGGACGCGCCGCTGCTGGGCGGGGCAGGCCCGATGGACTCCCAGTCGGAGGACCCGGCCGCCACGCCGGAGCCGTGTTCGGGAGTGCTGCTACTCGGAGGAGGCGCGCTGCTCTGGGCGTTTGCGAGGCTGCGCCAGTCAAAGCTTGCGCGTGGCGCCCAGGGAGCTTTCGAGCGCGATCCTGACAAGCTGGCTGCGGGTTCGCACGCGGGTCTTCTGAAATAGCTGCTGCAGCGTAGCCTTCACCGCGCCCTCCGATACCACCAGCCGCCCGGCAATCTCTTTGTTCGTCAGGCCCTCGAATATGCCCCGCAGTACCTGTTGCTCCCGTTGCGTCAGGACTTTCTGAAAGCTGGCACCTTCGCGCCGATGGATTCCGTCGGCCATCAGGTGAATGACCCGCTGGTCCACCCACATCTCTCCGCTCGCCACCAGCCGGATGGCTTTGGCCAGCGTCACCGGGGAATTGTGTTTCAGGAAGATCCCGGACGCGCCCAACTGCAAGGCGATGGACGATTCCGCCGCGTCCATTCCGGCGGTGACCATCAGGATCTTGCCCGCGTAGCCGGCACGGCGGGCCGCCGCGACGAACTGGCTGCCGTGGTCCTCGCCCAGGTCGAAATCCAGCAGGACGATATCCACCGGCGATCCTTTCAAGGTCTCCAGGGCCTCGGCGGACGTGCCGCAATTGCCCACCATCTCGAAGTCGGGCTCCGAAGCCAGAAGGCGGCTCAGTCCCTCTCGAAACAGAACGTGATCATCGAGCAACAGCAGCCGGATGCGTCCCGTGTTTGCCTGTCCGTCCATAATCCGTCTCATGGGAACCGGCGATCGCCAGGTCAATCACAAAAGAACATCCTGGCGCCGCCGGATCGTGGCGAAGATCCCCCCGAAAGGATCGCACAAAGGCGCGCGAAAGATAGAGGCCGAGCCCCGTGGAATCGGCCCCCTTCTGGAATGGTTGAAAGAGCTTGTCGACGGAACCGATGCCCGGTCCCGAGTCCGTGACCCTGATGGACACCACGCCAGTGCCCTCCCGCGCCGTGATATCGATTCGCTTCAGTTGGGCGCCCTCCAGGGCCCGCTCGCTGTTCTTCGTGAGATTCAAAAGAACCTGCAAAAGACTGTGGCGATCGGCCCACACCGCGGGCAGTTCCCCGGGTATGTCCCAGTGCACGGCAATATCGGCTTCCTGGCAGTACGGCTCCAGAACGATCCTGAGATCGTCCAGGGTCTCCTGCAGGTCGATGCCGCCGATCTCGGAATCGCTAGCGCTCTGTTTGAGCTCCCACGAGGCAATCTTGTTGAGCGTTTCGACCAGCGAGCCGAGCGCCTCGAAGTCCTTGGTCCCGGTCAGCGCTCCGCTCCGGATGAGGTTCTCATAGATGACCGCAATGGCGCCGCACACGTTGCGGATTTCATGCGATACGGCGCCCACCAGAATTCGCGATCCGGCCATGAGCTGCTCCAGGCTCGACTCTTCCCGTTCCCTCAACTCCTCCGAGGCGTCCACCACCAGGGCGGCCAGCCTCGGTCCCATGGCCGTGATGTACGTGGAAAAGAAGACGTTGGCCGGGAAGACAGCGCCGTTTTCCCGCTCGCCGCGGCACTGCATTTCGGTCCGGAATGCCTGGGTCGTCTCCCCGCTGAAAGGCACGCGTCCCAGGGCGGGGATGTAGCGGCGGATGCTTCTTCCCGGCAACTTCCCGTCAGGCGCGCCCAAGAGCCGGTGCGCGGCGGCATTGGCCCGCAGAATCATGCTGTCGGCGCCGGTGGTGAGGATGGCGGCCGGGCTGCTGTCGATGAGGAACTCCAGTTGCTCTTCCGCCTCGCGCCGGGCCGTCATTTCCACTTCCACGCGGCGCAGGTTCTCCATCTCGCGCCGGCGGCTTCGGGTGATCTCGTAAGCGAAGAGCCCCGTGCCCGCCAGCGACGTGAACACCAGAATGTCTTGCGGCAGCGCCACGGCCAGCGTAAAGGCGAACGGGTCGAAGACATCGGAAAGGAAGGTGCAAACAAGCGCCGCCAGCAGGATCTGCCAGCGCGTCAAAACCGTTCCCACCAGCAGAATGGGGAACAAGTAGAGGAAGCCGAACGCAATGTTGAGGTCAACGCGCCAGTCGATGAGGGCGATGATGGCGATCAGGATTCCGGCCCGGGCGAGCACCACGGGTGTGGACCCTTGCAGATAACGGAACATTTTGCGCCTGCGCCCCAGATTCGATTGTGGAACAATCTCCGTCTCAAGCCAAGGCCTTCGCCAAAAGATAGGTCCCGTCCCGCCGAAAGATAGGTCCCTGGCGGGCCCGGGATGACGCCAGAATTGTTAGTGAAGCAACCGCTCTCTGACGTTCGCGGCTCGGTACGGCGCCTCATTCCGAGCCGCGACCGTAATGGAGCGGTTGCGGCAATGCGGAGGTTATGCGTGCGTCTGTCGATCGGCCTTCTAATCGCGCTCTGCCTGACCAAAGGCGTCCACGCGCAGAAGGCTCTCACGTGGCAGGAAGTTCGCGACAAGTTTGAAGCTCAAAACCCGACTCTGCGGGCCGGCCAACTCGGCATCGATGAAGCCAAGGCACAGGAGACCACGGCCTGGCTCCGGCCGAACCCCGACCTCACCATCACCCTAGACCAACTCGACCCCTTCACGCCCAGCCCTTACCGTCCGCTGGCCAACACCCTGCCGCTCATCTCGGCCAGCTACTTGCACGAGCGGCAGCACAAGCGCGAGTTGCGGCTGGAGAGCGCCCAGAAGGGCACCGCCATCGCGGCGTCGCAAAGAGCCGACCTGGAGCGAACTCTGCTCTTCAGCTTGCGCGGCGCATTTGTGCAAACCTTGCAAGCCAAGGCGGTGCTGACGCTGGCCAGGGACAACCTGGCGTACTACGACGGCTTGCTGGTGGTGAGCCGCGACCGGTTCAAAGCCGGCGACATCGCGCAGGTGGACCTGAACCGCCTGGAACTGCAGCGCGTCCAGTTCGAAGCCGATGTGCAGACCGCCGAAACCAACCTGCGAACCGCCAAGATCCAGCTTCTGACGCTGATGTACGACCGCACGCCAGTCGAGCAATTCGATGTCTCGGGACCATTCGAATTCCCCGAGCGCGTCCTGCCATTGGAAGAGTTCCGCAATATCGCCATGGAAGCGCGGCCGGATTTGAAGGCCGCCGCGCAGGCCGTCGATAAAGCCCAGACCGACTACCAGCTCGCGGTGGCCAACGGGTCGACGGACCCCACCTTCGGCGTCGATATGGGGCGCAACCCTCCTATCGCGGCGTACTTCGGCTTCAGCGTCACCATCCCGCTGCGCATTTTCGACAAGAACCAGGGGGAGAAGGCGCGCACGGAACTGGACATCCGCCGCAACGAGCGGCTGCGAGAGGCCGCCCTGGCGCAGGTGTTCAGCGACGTGGATTCGGCTTATGCCATGGTCAACGGCAATCTGAACCTGCTGCGCCCGTATAAGGCGAAATACCTGCAACTGGCGGCCGAGGTGCGCGAAACAATTTCTTATTCCTATCAGCATGGCGGAGCCTCGCTGCTGGATTTTCTGAATGCCCAGAACGACTACCGCAGTGTCCAACTCAATTACCTGAACCTGATTGGTTCCTACATGACCGCCGCCAGCCAGTTGAATCTGGCGGTGGGCCGCGAGGCGATCCAATGAAACACGGCGTTTTGGTCGAAGCCGGCCTGGGCCGGGCATGCCCGGCCCCTACAAAGCGTAGCGCCCGCGCGGGCCGGGCCACGCCGCGGCGCCGTAGGGGCGAGGGGGTACCCTCTGGGTCCCTCGCCCTGGTCGCGGTACTCGCGCTGGCGCTTCTCCTGGCTGGCTGCGGAGCCAACGGGCAGCCGAATCCGGCGGCTGAGGCCCCGCCGGCGGCCGACGTCGAGCGGGAGCAGGATGCCAACATGGTCAAGGTGGACCATCCGGAGCAGTTTCCGCTGGCCACCGCAAGCGCGCACGTGGCCGCGCCGGAGCTGAACGCGACCGGGGTTGTGAGCGCCGACGTATCCAGGAATGTGCCCGTGATCTCGCTGGCCTCCGGGCGCGTGGTGGACATTCGCGCGCGGCTGGGCGACACGGTCGCGAAGGGCCAGCTTCTGCTGCGGGTGCACAGCACGGACGTTTCGGGCGCCTTTTCCGACTATCGCAAGGCGCAGGCGGGCGAAACTCTGGCGCGAGCGCAACTCGATCGCTCCAAACTGCTGTACGACAAGGGCGCGATCGCGGCCAAAGACCTGGAAGTCGCCGAGGACACCGACGACAAGGCAAAAGTGGATGTCGAGACGGCCCTGGAGCATCTCAAGGTGCTGGGAGTGGACGTCGATCATCCCGCCACGACGGTCGACATTTTCGCGCCGGTGTCGGGGGTGATCGTCGAGCAGAACGTGACGGCGGCGGCGGGCGTCAAGACCCTGGACAATTCACCGAACCTGTTCACCATCGCCGATCTTTCCCGCGTCTGGATCGTCTGCGACGTTTATGAGAACGATATGGCGAATGTGCGTATGGGCGAGTACGCGGACATCCGCTTGAACGCTCTTCCCGGCAAGGTCTTGCAGGCCCGCGTCAGCAACATCGGCCCGACCCTCGACCCGAATATCCGAACCGCCAAGGTCCGGCTGGAAGTGGATAATCCGGGGCTGATGCGCCTCGGCATGTTCGTCACGGCCACTTTCCACGGCCAGCAGAAGGAGACGCGGGCGCTGGTTCCGGCTTCCGCCGTGCTGCACTTGCACGACCGCGACTGGGTCTACGTGCCGGCCAGCGGCAACACGTTCCGGCGCGTGGAAGTGACCGGCGGAAAGACGATCCCTCCCAACATGCAGGAAATCGTGACGGGCCTCGCGCCAGGGGACCGCGTGGTTTCGAACGCCCTGGTTTTGCAGAACACGGCGGAACAGTAGCCCATGATCCGCGCCCTGGTCGACTACGCGCTCAATAACCGCCTGATGGTGATGGCGGCGGCCTTGCTGTTGCTGGTCTGGGGCGCCATTTCGTTTCACAACCTGCCCGTGGAGGCGTATCCCGACGTGGCCAACAACTACGTGCAGGTGATCACACAATGGCCCGGCCGGGCCGCCGAGGAGGTGGAACAGCAGGTCACTATTCCTATCGAAGCGGTGATGAACGGAGTCGCGCACCTGGACCATCTGCGGTCCACGTCGCTTTTCGGGCTTTCCGACGTGATGCTGATTTTCGACGACCAGTCGGACAACGACTGGAACCGGCAAAAGGTGCTGGAGCGGATCTCCATGACCACGCTTCCGAATGGCGTTCAGCCGCAGATCGGAGCGGATTACAGCCCGGTCGGCCAGATTTTCTGGTACACGCTGAAGAGCACGAATCCTCAGTACGACCTGATGGAGTTGAAGTCGCTCGAAGACTGGGTTCTTGAGAAACAGTTCAAATCCGTTCCCAACGTGGTGGACGTGTCGAGCTTCGGAGGCCTCACCAAGGAGTACCAGGTGCGCATTGAACCCGGCAAGCTGGTGTCCTATGGGCTGAGCATCGGGCAAGTCGAGCAGCAACTCGCCAATAACAACGTGAACGCCGGCGGCAGTTTTGTGGAAGCCGGCCTGCAGCAAATCAACGTGCGCGCCCTCGGGCAAGTCAAGAGCGTTCGCGACATCGAAAATACGGTTGTCAAGACGCAAGGCGGGACGGCGGTCAGGGTGAAAGACATCGGGACGGTGGCGCAGGGCGCTAAGATCCGCCTGGGCCAGATTGGGAAAGCGATTCATCGGGCCGATGGCAAGGTCCTCGACAACAGCGATGTGGTCGAAGGCATTGTGCTGTTACGAAAAGGCGCCAACTCGGATTCGACCCTGGACGCGATTCACGACAAGGTCCAGGAGCTGAACGACCACATCCTGCCTCCCGGCGTGAAGGTTGTTCCGTTTCTCGACCGCAGCGACCTGGTTCATTTGACCACCCACACGGTGCTCCACAACCTCACCGAAGGCATTCTGCTGGTGGCTATCATCCTCTTCGCGTTTCTGGGCAATGCCCGCGGCGCGCTGATCGTGGCGCTGACCATTCCGTTCTCGTTGCTGTTCGCGTGTATCTGTCTCAGCCTGATCCACGTTCCGGCCAACCTGCTGTCGCTGGGCGCGCTGGATTTCGGGATGGTGGTGGAAGGTGCGGTGGTGATGGTGGAGAACATCGTCCGGTACCTGGGCCGCAGGCGCGAGGCGGGAACGGCGCTGGGCTCCATACGCGAAGCCGCGCACGAGGTGCAGCGGCCGGTGTTCTACTCCATCGGCATCATCATCACGGCGTACCTGCCGATCTTCACGCTGCAACGCGTGGAGGGGCGCCTGTTCAAGCCCATGGCGTGGACGGTATCGTTCGCGCTATTGGGCTCGCTGCTGTTTTCGATGATCGTCGCGCCGGTTGTTTCCAGCCTCTTGTTCGGCAAGCATGTTCGCGAGTGGCACAACCCCGCGATGGTTTGGATGACGCTGGCATACCGCCGCGCCCTTCACCTGGCCATCCGGCTCCGTTGGCTGACCCTGGCAGTGGCGGTGGGGGCGGTGGCCCTCTCGTGGTATCTCACGACGAGCGGCATCATCGGCTCGGAGTTCCTGCCGCACCTCGACGAGGGCGCCATCTGGGCGCGCGCCACGCTGGCGCCGAGCACCGGACCCACCGAAGGCGCGCGCGTCATGGACCAGGCGCGCGTGATTCTGGCGTCGTTTCCCGAAGTGACTCAGGTGGTCAGCCAGATCGGACGTCCCGACGATGGAACGGATACCACCGGCTTCTTCAATACGGAATATTTTGTCGATCTCAAGCCCAAGGACCAGTGGCGGCCCGTGTTCCAGCAGAACAAGGAGGAACTCATCGCCGCCATGGATCGGGAACTGGAGAAGGTTCCCGGCGCGCTATGGAATTTCTCCCAGCCCATCGCCGACAACATGGAGGAGGCAGTGAGCGGAGTCAAGGGCCAGCTTGCCATCAAGATTTACGGCGACGACTTGAAGGTGCTGGAAGCCAAGGGCGAAGAAATCGTTGGTGTCATGCACAAGGTCCGGGGCATCGCGGATCTCGGCCTGTTTCGCGTAATCGGCCAGCCCAACCTGGAATTCACGGTGGACCGCGCGCTTGCGGCCCGCTATGGAATCAACGTGGCCGACGTTCAGGACGCCATTGAGACCGCCGTCGGAGGGAAGGCCGTCACCCAGGTGCTCCAGGGCGAGCAACGCTACGATCTGGTGGTGCGTTATCAGGCGCCCTACCGGAGCACCAAAGAGGCGATCGAGAACATCCGCCTGCTCAGCCCTTCCGGCGAGCGCGTTTCATTGGCGCAGCTTGCGGGAGTCGAGGTGCTGGATGGCGCATCGGAGATCTATCGGGAAGCCAATTCGCGCTACGTGGCCATCAAGTACAGCGTGCCCGTCCGCGACCTCGGCAGCACGGTCGAGGAGGCCATGAGCAAAGTGACCCGGCAGGTGAAACTGCCCACGGGGTACCACATCGATTGGGCGGGCGAGTATGAGAGCCAGAAGCGCTCGTCGAAGCGGCTCATGATTGTTTTGCCGATCACCATTCTGGTGATTTGCCTGATTCTCTACACCATGTTCCAGGATTTCAAGTGGGTGATGCTGATTCTGGCCAACGTTGCGATGGCGCCGATTGGCGGCCTGGTGGCGCTATTGATTACGCACACGCATTTCAGCGTCTCCTCCGGCGTTGGATTTCTGGCCCTGTTCGGGGTAGCGGTGCAAACCGGCGTCATCATGCTGGAGTACATCAACCAATTGCGCGCGCGGGGTGAAGCGATCCTGAGCGCCGCGGTGAATGGATCGGTGCAAAGGCTGCGCCCCATCATGATGACCATGTTGGTGGCCAGCTTTGGGTTGCTGCCCGCGGCGATGTCGCGCGGCATTGGCTCGGATTCGCAGCGCCCCTTCGCCATTGTGATTGTAGGCGGCCTGGTGGCGGCGCTGATTCTGGGCATCTTCCTGTTGCCGACGCTGTACGTGTGGGTCGCGGGGGAGCGCGATGTGCTGCCGCAGCTCGAGGTGAAAGCGGAGGAAGAATAGGGTGGGACGGGCAAGTTCACAGTGATTCGGGCGACCATCGGCAAACGAAAACCATCCAGGCGGAACTGCCCAGACGCATGCACGGGCCCATGGACACCGGAGACTGGCTGCGCGCCGTGGTGCGGGGCTACTTCAACTATCACGCTGTGCCGGGGAATTTTCCCCGGTTGCGGTCGTTTCGGCACGATGTGATTCGTAGTTGGTGGCACGCTGTGCGGCGCCCCGATTTCTGTCTCGCGCCAATTTCGAGACTGCTGGCGGAACAGCGGAGCGTGGTAGCGGCGTCCCGCATTTTCAGCTAAACTCGAATTTTACCCGCCACAAGAGGGCGCGTAGCTCAGTTGGTTAGAGCGCCTGCTTCACACGCAGGAGGTCACAGGTTCGAGTCCTGTCGCGCCCACCATTAGAATCACCAAGATACGGGTATTCAATTTGACCTCCTACCAACCGCGCAGGCGATCAGCCAATCAGGGCCAATGGAATCTGTGCTTTCCGCATTCGGGCGCGGGAAGAAAAGCCGAAATCTCGAAATCTCCGCCCAAATCCGCCCAAACAATGACGGCGATCACCCCAGTAGTTGTAAATCACCGCTTCGAGTCAGCGGTTCGAACAGGAAGCCCGGGCCACAGCGGCGTTGAATCACCCCAATATCGTGGCAATCTATCAGTTCGGCAGCGACGCCGGTACGCCCGTGTGTCCCGTTCTATCCACGTGGCGGTGTAAGCCAGAAGTGCACGAGCAAGAAAGGACCCCGGATCGATCCCCGTTCCTGGAGACAGGAGTGTCCGCCGCCAGGCAGCGGAGGTGCTCGCCCCACTCAATGGGCGCGGCGCACAACCTGGCCCTCAAGTCTGGCGTGTCTCCAGCACCAACCCCGACGGCAGTTCCTCGCCGAAGATCCGCCCCAGCGCGCTGTCGTCCTCTTCACCTTCCAACACGGCAGTCAGCCGGGCGGCGTGGGGCAAGGTCTGCAGCT
>Ga0265316_10004255_pt1 | contig 14297 bp, 3 predicted proteins | sample 4522metaG_FD_202092 | JGI IMG/M metagenome (GOLD analysis project Ga0265316, IMG submission 202092) | Rhizosphere microbial communities from Carex aquatilis grown in University of Washington, Seatle, WA, United States - 4-5-22 metaG | ecosystem: Host-associated > Plants > Roots > Rhizosphere >... | reverse complement strand
TGGAGAAGCTGTACGAACGCGAGAAGAGATGGGACGAACTGGCCGCGGTTCTCGACAAGCAAGCCGTCTTGACCGACGATCCGGCCAAACGTGGCGTCATCCTGCCCAAGCTGGCCACGGTGTACACCGAAAAGCTGCAGAAGCTCGATTTGGCGGTGGCCGCGTGGAAGACGCTGCTCGATGCAGAGCCTGAGAACCGGCGCGCGCAGGACGCTCTTCGCAAGCTCTACCTGCAGAACAAGGACTGGGATGCGCTAGAAGGCTTCTACTCGGCTCAGGGCAAGTGGGACGAGTTCGCACGCGTGCTGGAGCGGCAAGCCGAGACAGAGACAGACGCGGCCCGCGTCGGGCTGTGGAACAAGATCGCGGTCCTCTATCGCGACCGCCTGAGCAAGCCAGACAAGGCGCAGAAGGCCTTCGAGAAGGCGCTTTCTTTCGATGGCCACAACCTGGCGGCGGCCGAGGCCCTTATCCCGATTTACGAGAAGGCCAGGGATGCCAGGCGGCTGGCCGAGGCACTTCAGGTACAGCTTGAGCACACGGCTGATCCGGCCGAGCGTCAGGAGCGCATGCTCCGTATCGTTCAGATTCTCGATGGCGAGGCCGGCGACAAACCGTTGGCGCTCACTGTGGCGCTGCACGCGCTGACGGAGAATCCACGCGAGGGTTGGGCGCGCGAATACGCCGAACGGCTGGCCGGCGAGACAGGCAATTGGTCCCTGCTCGTCGATGCCTACGAGGCGGTCTTGCCGAGCCTGCAGGGACAGGACGCCCTGCCGCTCCTGGCCACAGTGGCCGCCGCCTACGAGAAAGAACTGGCCAATCCCGAGGCGGCGATTGTGCGCAACCGGGGGATTCTGGAGATCGCAGATCGCGACGAGCAGGCTGTGCTGGCGCTTGAACGCCTGTACATCGCCACCGACCAGCACGACCAGTTGCTGGCCATTTATGACAAGAAGCTGGCGCTGGCTGGATCGGACGGAGAGAAACGCGAAGTCCGTTTGCAACTCGCGGCGCTGTACGAAGAACAAGTACACGACGCGGACAAGGCGATCGAACTCTACAAAGATATCCTGAAGACGGCCAAGGAAGACCTGCAGGCGCTGCGGGCGCTCGACCGCCTGTATCGAGCCACGGCGCGCTGGAAGGATTTGGCCAAGATCATTGCACGCCAGATCAAGCTGCCGCATGACGATCCCAGCGCGGCCGAGTTGAAGTTCAGACTGGGCGAGGTGTCGGAGCAGCATCTCAACAACGTGGACGCGGCTGTGGATGCCTATCAAGAGGCGCTGGCGTTGGACGCGAATCACGCGGGCGCGCGCGCGGCCTTGGAGGTCTATCTCGAAGACAGCAAGCACCAAATGAGCGCAGTGACGGCTTTGCAGCCCATCTACGAGGCGCTGCATGAGGTCGAGCGCCTGCTGCAGATTCAGCGTATCAAGCTCGTGCGCGAGACCGATGTTGAAGCCCGGGTGGCGCTCTTGCTGCGCATCGGTGCGCTTGAGGGCGAGGCCGGTCGCGCCGAGGAGGCGTACCGGGCTTACGCCGAGGCGTTCACGGTCAGTCCAGAGTCGGCCGAGGCGCGTGCGGCGCTGGAGTCACTCGCCGACCGGATGGACAAGTGGCAAGACCTGGTAGCCCTCTACAGTGAAGCCCAGTCGGCGCGCAAGCTCGCGCCCGGGCTTGAGCGCGAGATCTTGCTGGTGGTTGCGGTGGCCTACGACGAGAAGCTCGACCAATCCGACAAGGCGGTCGAGTATTTCCGTCTGGCGCAGGAGATCGAGCCGGAAGATGCCTCTGCCCTTGAGGCCTTGGAACGGCTGTACACCCGAACCGAGCGCTGGTCTGACCTGGTTGATACCTTGAAGAAGAAGGCCGAGCTGGTCCGCACCAGCGAGGAACGCGAGCAGATTCACGCCCATGTGGCCGCCATCTGGGAGGAAGCCATCGGGAATCCCGACGAGGCCATTGCGGCGTGGAAAGAGGCGTTGGGCGATAATCCGAGCAGCCTCATCGCCCTGCGCGCGCTCGATCGTCTCTTCGTGCAGAAGGGTTTGGACCTCGATTTGGCCGACAATCTGCAGCGCCAGCTTGAATTGGCGAGCCAAGATGAGGAGCAGGTCCGCCTGCTCTCCCGCCTTGGGCAACTGCGCGAGCAGAAGCTTCACGACGTGACCGCTGCGGTGGAAACCTATCGCCGCCTGCTCGAACTCGAGCCTGGGCATCAGGAGACGGTGGCCGCCCTCGAACGACTCCTCGACCACCCAGATCACGACTTGGTTCTGGCTGAGATCCTGGACCCGGTGTACCGAACCCGCAGCGACTTTGCCAATCTGGTGCGCGTACTTGAGATCCAGGCGCGCCACGCCCTGGACGTGCGGAGGAAGATCGATCTTCTGCACGAGATTGCTACCGCCTGCGAGGATGGACTCGACGATCCCGCTCGGGCCTACGAGGCGCTGGGACGCGCTTTGGCCGAGGACCCCCTCAATCCCGAGACGACCCGCCGCCTGGAGCGTTTGGCCAAGGTGCTCGGCCAATGTGACGACCTGGTGGTTCGCTATCGATCCGCCGCCGAGGCGCTGCAGTCCGACGAGGCGAAAGGCGCCGTCTATCACGCCATTGCGAGGCTGGCCGAGAACGAGCTGGACAGTGCGGAGATTGCGGCCGAGGCCTACAAGCAGGCCCTGGCGGTGGGGCCGCGCGATCTGGAAGCGGCCGACGCGCTGGAAGCCATCTACACCCGCACGGCCGACTACGGCCAGCTGGTGTTGCTGTTGCAGCGGAAAATGGACATGGTCGAGGCGCTGGCCGACAAGAAAGAGCTGGGCTCGCGCGCGGCCAAGATCTGGGAGGAGGTCCTCGACGACTCCGACAAGGCCATCGAGGTCTACCGGCAGGTGCTCGCGCTCGATGACACCAACGAGGCTGCGCTGGAAAATCTGGTGCGGCTGTTCCTGCGCCTATCGCGCTGGAATGACCTGAAGGACGTCTACGCCCGCCAGGCTGAACTGGCCCGGGATCCTGCGCGCAAGAAAGAGCGGCTCTTCGTGCTCGGCCAGGTCTATGACCGCGAGCTGCAAGACGCCGCCCGCGCCATCGAGACCTACACATCGATTCTCGACATGGACCCAGATGACCTGGATGCGCTCCAGGCCCTGGATCGCCTGTACCTGCAGACCGAGCGTTGGTACGACCTGCTCAACGTGCTTGAGCGGCAGACCGAGCTTTCCTCGTCGGCGGCCGAGGTGGTTTCGCTGCGCCACCGCATCGGCGAACTGTGGGCGGATAAGCTCAAGGACGCGAACCGGGCCACCGAGGCCTACCAGCGCGTGCTCGCGATGGACCCGAATCACGAGCCGACCCTGCAGGCGCTTGAGGGCATGATGCAGCGAGGGGAGGAGCCCATCGCTGCGGCCGAGGTGTTGCTGCCGGTTTACGAAGGCGCGGGCGACTGGCCCCGGGTGGCGGCTGTGTACGAGGTCATGGTGGCCTGCACGCAGGATCCGGTGCGCCGGGTGGAACTGCTCGACCTGCTGGCCAAGATCCACGAGCGCCGCCTCAACGATTTCGATGCCGCGTTCGATGCCTACTGTCGCGCGCTGCGTGTGGATCCGGCAAACCAGGATGTGATTGCGCATATCGATCGCCTGGCCGAATCCAGCGGCCGCTGGATCGATCTCGCCGCGGTTTACGACGCCGAGATCGATCGCATCATGGACAGTCGCTTGCAGACCGAGATGCTGTTGCGTCTGGCCCGCATTCACGAGGAGGAAACCCACGACCTGGACAAGGCGATTGCGACCTATCGGCGGGTGGCCGATGCTGAGCCCGATCGCAAGGACGGCCTCGAGGCGCTCGACCGTCTCTACACCAGGACCGAGCACTGGACGGAACTGGCGGATGTGGTCCGCCGCGAGGTTCGCCTAGCCGACACCGACAGCCAGATCATCGAGCTCACCTACCGGCTGGCCCAGATTTTGGAAGTGGCCTTGGGGGACATGCCGAAGGCGGTCGAGGCGTACCAGGACATCCTCAACATCGATCCCAAGCACGCCGAGACAAGGGCCACGCTGGAACGGTTGCTGGCGAGCGGAGCCATGCAGCACGAGATCGCGCAGGTCTTGGAGCCGCTCTATCGCGTGGCCGAGGAGTGGGAGAAGCTGGTTCGGATCTATCAGGTTGAGTTGGGCGTCGAGTCCGATCCCGAGGAGCGGCAGCGCTTGCTGCGACGGCTGGCCGAGATCTCCGAAGCCAAGCTTATGGATCAGGTGGCGGCGCTCGAGTGGTGGTCGAGGGCGGTGGTGGAAGCCCCGGGCTCGGAGCAGGCCCTGGATGAGTTGCTGCGCCTGACCCGCGCGACCCACCAGTGGGAAACCTACGTCGCCAGCATGGCGGACGCCGCGGCCAAGGCCAGCGATGGTCGGATTCGCCGCGAGGTCCTCTTCCGTTTGGCCACGGTCTTCGACACCGAGCTTGGCGATTTGGTGCGGGTGGAAGATGTGCTTGGGCAGGTGTTGGCGCTTGACCCGAATGACGGCGAAGCCCTGGCCCTGCTCGATCGGGTGTACGACAAGCAAGGCGACTACGAAAAGTTGGCGGATGTTCTGCGCCGGCGCATTGCCATCACCGACGGATCGAAGGACCTGGTGGCGTTGCATCTGCGCCTCGGCAAGATCCTGGCCGACGTCATCGACGACGCGCCGGGCGCCGTGACCAGCTACTTGGCCGTGCTCGAACAAGAGTCGCGCTCGCCGGAGGCCCTGGATGCGCTTGAGCGCATCTACTTCCGGGCTGAGCAATGGGAAGACCTGTACCAGGTCTACGAGAAGATGATCGACATCGCCCCCGGCGATGAGGCGCTGTCCGAGTGCTACGCACGTATGGCCAGAATCACCTCTGACGTGCTCGACGAGCGCGACCACGCCATCGAGTTGTGGCGGCGCGTGCTCGACCTGCGCGGCGCTGATCCGATGGCATTATCGTCCCTGGCCGACTTGCACGAACAGGCGGAGGAATGGCGCGAGTTGACCGAGGTCCTCGACAGCCAGATACGCGCCACCGAGGATCCCGAAGCGCGCATTCCGGCCTACAAACGCCTGGGCCACGTGTGGGGCGAAAAGCTTGGCCGCGAGAGGAACGCCCTTGAGTGCTGGAAGAAGGTCATCGAAATCAATCCCGGCGACGTCGAGGCCCTCCAGGCAATTGCCGCCAATTACCGGAGCGCGGCGGCCTGGGAGGAACTTTCGGACACTCTGCGCCGACTGATTGCCGTGGGCAGTGGGGTTTTCCCGGCGGAGACATTGCGGGACTACTACGCGGAATTGGGCGAGCTGGAGGGCAGCACACTGGTGCGCATTGACGCCGCCATCGAGGCGTGGCGCCAGGTGCTGCAGATCGATCCGGCCGACGCCCGGGGTTTGACCGCCCTTGAGACGCTGTTTACCCAGGAGGGGCGCTGGGAAGAGTGCGTGGACGTGTTGGAGCGGCGGGTGGCCGCGCTGGCCTCGGTGGGTGACAAGGTGGACGTCCTCATGCAGATCGCCTCGGTCTGGTCAGAGAAGATCGGCGATGGCGGAGCCGCGGCTGAAGCCTACGAACGCGTGCTGAAGATGGATCCCTCGCATGCGGCAGCGTCCGCGGCGTTGGAAGAAGTCTACCGTCAGCGCAAGGTGTGGCCCGAGTTGGTGGAATTGCTGCTCGCGCGGGTGGAATACACGGGCGAAACCGAGGAGAAGATCAGGCTGTTCTGCGAGATTGCCCGCATCTACGAGGAGCACATCGGGGATCGCGACTCGGCCTTCGTGATGTTGCAGGCCGCATTCCGCGAGGACTATTCCAGCAACAGCGTCGCGCAGGAACTGGAACGGCTGGCCAATGTCACCAACAAGTGGCCGGATCTCCTGTCGGAATACACACAAGCCGCGCAGGGCATGGAGGACGCAAAACAGGCGGCTGATCTGTGGGTGAAGATCGCCCGTTGGTACGATTCGGCCCTGCACCACACCGACTACGCCATCACCTCGGCCAAGGAGGCGCAGAACCGGCAGCCCAACCACGTGGGTGCCATGGCGGCGTTGGCCGACTTCTATCGCAAGGAATCCCGCTGGAAGGAGCTGGTCGGGGTTCTGTCCAAGCACGCTGAGATCGAATCCAATATCGAGCAGCGGGTTGAGGTGTTGGTGGCCTTGGCCGAAACCTTTGAAACCCACCTCGGCGACGCGGGCCAGGCCACTGTGGCCTATGACCAGGCCCTGCAGGCGGACGAACATTGCCTGAAGGCCATCGAGGCCCTGGAGCGCCTGCACCGGCGCACCCAGGCCTGGGAGCGCCTGGCCGATGTGCTCGCGCGAAAGTCGCAAGTGGTCGATGACGGCGAGTTGGCGGTCAAGCTGCGCTTGCAAGTCGGCGAGCTGTGGGAGACCCGCCTGGGCGACAACGAGCGAGCGGTGCAGGCCTACAAAGAGGTGCTCACCGTCGATCCGCAGAACCTGCCTGCCTTGAAGGCGCTCGAGCAGCTCTATGAGAAGGCGGGCCGGATGGACGCCTACCTTGAGGTGCTGGAGCATCAGCTGGAGGTCACCGCGCCCGACGCCGATCGCGTGAGTCTGCTGGTGCGCATGGCGCAGGTGTGCGAGCAACTGCCCGGCAAGATTGACGACGCGATCGATAACCTGCGGCAGGCGCTGCAGATTGATCCGCGCAACCTCAAGGCCTGCCAGGATCTGGAACGTCTTTACCGCAGTGAACGCAAATGGGATGCCCTGGTCGAGACCTTCCGCAAACACATCCAGGTGGAGTCCGACGTTGCGGCCAAGATCGCCCTCTACTTGGATATGGGAAGGGTGTACGAGGAGGGGCTGCGTGATCCCGACAGTGCCATTGAGGCCTTCAATGAAATCCTCAATGCCGACGCAGACCACGCCGAAGCGCTAAGAGGCCTGGCGCGTCTCTATGAAGAGACGGAACAGTGGGAGCGCGCCGTCGATATCATGCAGCGGCTGGTGGGCCGCGCATCGCCGGAAGAGAAGGTCGATCTCAGCCACCGGCTCGGCAAGATCCTCGACGAGCAGATGCAGATGTCGGACATCGCCGAGGAACGCCTGGGCGATGCTTTGGGCATCAATCCCGCGCATGTGCCGAGCATGTTGGCCCTGCTCAACATCTACAAGCGGCGCGGTGATTCGTTCAAGGCGGCCCAATTGATGGTGCGGGCCGAGGCGCACACCCCCAATGTGCTGGAGCGCACGCGCCTGGTCTACGAGGCCGCCAAGCTCTACCAGACCGAATTGGGCGACGAGGCCAGGGCCAAGGAACTCTACGCGCGTACCCTCGAACTCGATCCCGAGCACGTCGAGGCAGCCACCCCGTTGGCTGACATCTACTACCGCCAGGGCGAATGGGCGCCGCTGGTTCCCATCTTGGAGATGCTGGCCCGCAAGGCCGATCGCCGCGCGCACCGCGAGCTCAATGTCTTGCACTACCGCCTGGCCAAGGCGGCCGAGCAACTGGGCGACGAAGAAAAGGCGCTCAAGTACTACCGCTCGGCCTACGAGCTGGACGCGACCCATCTGCCCACCCTGATCGATCGAGCCAATCTCCTCTTCCGTCGCGAGCAGTGGGACGACGCCTTCAAGCTATATCAGACCATCCTGGTCCACCACCGCGAGTCGCAGAGCGAGGCGCAGATCGTCGAGATCTTCCACCGCATCGGCCATATCAAGATGAAGATTGGCGATCGCGCCAAGGCCATCAACATGTTCGAGAAGGCGCTGGAGATCGATTCCGGTCACCGGCCCACCTTGGAGGCGTTGACCGAGATCCACGCTGCCGCGGGGGACTGGGAGGCGGTGATTCGCCAGAAGCGGGCCTTGCTCGCGCACACGGAAAGCCCCGACGACAAGCTGGTTCTGCACCAGCAGATCATCGAGGTCTACAAAGACCGACTGAAAAATCCGCAGAAGGCCATTGCGGCATATCTTGAGGCCCTTGACGTCAAGCCCGACGCGCGGGGCCTCCTGGTCGACGTGCTGGAGTTGCTCACTGAAACCAAACAGTGGAAGAAAGCGGTCGAGATACTGCTGCGCCTCGCGGCGATTGAGACAGGTCGAGTCAAGGCTAAGTATTTGCAGACGGCCGGCCAGATTACCAACGCTGAGCTGCACTCGCCTGACGAGGCCGTGGAACTGTTCAACAAGGCGCTGGACGAGAATCCCGACGACCTGAAGCCGTTCGAGCGCATCGACAAGATCATGACGGCGAAGAAGGACTGGACCAACCAGCAACGGGCCTACCGCCGCATGATCAAGCGTCTGGGCAGCGAGGTGCCCCCCGAAAAGAAGCCCACGCAAATTGCCCTGTGGCACGCGCTCGGCGAAATCTATCGGACCCGGCTCAAGGAATACCGCGCGGCCGCGGAGGCGTTCGAGGTGTGCACCAGGCTCGAACCCGACAATATGCCGCGCCACCAGATCCTGGCTGAGCTTTACCAAATGCAGGGTCCAGAGGCCTACGACAAGGCCGTGCGGGAATGGCGTGTGATTCTGAAGCGGACCGAGGACATTGCGGGGATGGTGCCCATCCTCAAGACGCTCCGGCACTTGTTTGCCGAGATGGGCAAGTACGACCAGGTGTGGTGCACGGCCTCGGTGCTCGCGTATCTGCGCCAGGCTGACACAGAGGAACTGCGCTTCCACGAGCAATACAAGACCAAGACCCTTACCCGGGTGAAAGCACGCCTCAATGAGGAGCTGTGGCAGAAGTACATCTACCACGCGGACGAGGATCGCTTCATTTCCTTGATTCTCGCCAACGTCAGCCAGGCCATCATGGCGGTGCGCGCGCGCGAGCACAGGGACCTGCAGATCAAGCGGAGGGATCGGCGCGATCCCACCAGTGACAAGCTCATGTTCAGTGGCGTGTTCGTGTACGTCAGCCAGGCCCTCGGGGTGGCGGCGCCTGAACTGTACCTGCGCCAGGACTGGCCGGGCGAACTTGAGCTGATGAACGCGCGCGAGAAGCAGCAGCTCTGTCCGTCCTTCATCATCGGCGCGGCCTTGTTGCAGGGCAAACAGGAGAAGGAACTGGCCTACGCTCTCGGCAAGAAGTTGACCCTGATGCGGGCTGATCACGTTGTGCGCTGGCCAGCCATCGTGCCTCAGGTCTCTGAGCTGAAGGCCTATTTCCTGGCAGCCCTCAAGTTGGTGCAGCCCAAGGTGCCCATCAAGCCGGACATGGAACAGCCGGTGGCCGAGCGGCTGGAGCTTATGCGCCGCCTGGTTCCGCCCCAGAACGTCGAACAACTGGCTGAGGTGGTTCGGCGCTTCATCGAGAGCAAGGCCGAGGCGGATCTGCACCGCTGGGCCAAGGCGGTGGACTTCACCTCGTCACGCGCGGGCTTCCTCATGTCCAACGACATCGAGGTGGCGGCCCACCAAATCCAATCTGAGCCCTTGGCGGTGGGCTGCGCTGACCCCAAGGACAAGGTTCGCGACCTGATTCAGTGGTGCGTGTCGGACGAGTACTTCGCCCTGCGCGCGCACCTGGGACTTGCGATCGCGTAGATGGGCGATCTGGCCTCCTGGATCACGGTGCTGGCCGGCCTAGTGGCCGGCGCAACCGTGGGCGTGTGGGCCGGCCGTCGCCTGCGGCGGCCGCCTGCCGAGCAGGATGCTGAACCCCGACGCATTCGCGCTGAAGCGGAGATCGAGCGACAGACCTTGCTGCGCGAGGCGGACATCCTCGCGCGCGAACAGTCACTGGTCGTTCGGGCCGAGGCCGAGGCTGAGCTGCGGGCACGGGAAGCTGAGCTGGCACAGGCCGAGACCGGGCTGGCGGCTCAGGCGGTGCGGATCGACGAGGAGGCGCGGCTTGCCCAAGAGGCGCGCGGCCGGCTCGCTGAACGTGTAGCGCCCATCGCCGAGCGTGAGCAGGACGGGCGAGCCTTGTTGGCAGAGGCGCGGGCGATCGAAAAGAACCGGCAAGCCGCGCTGGAAAAGGCGGCCGCCTGTACCGCGGCTGAAGTTCAGCAGACGCTGGTGGAGCGGGAAGTGGAAGACGCCCGCGCGGCCGCAGCCCAGGTCTTGCGGCAGACGGCCGAGTCGGCCATGGCAGGGGCCCAGATTCGCGCGGCCAAGAGAATCATGGGCATCTCGGTGGGACGATTTTCTGGCCACGACCTGACCGAACGGCCTCAGTTCGTCATTCCTTTGTCCGACCTGCGCCCAGGGCAGGTGCCGCCCGCGGACGACGACCTGCGCGCCATTGAGGCCGTGACAGGCGTGCAGCTCTCTTTCTTGGATGGGCAGGCGGCGCTTCGTATTGAAGGTCTCGATGGGGTCGGTCGGGAGATCGCCCGCCGCTGCATCAATCGCATGTTGAAGCGGTCGATCAGTGGACCGGCCGCGGTCACACGCCTGGCCCGCGGCATCGTGGTGGACGTGGAACGCGAGACGCAGGACCTTGGGCGACGGGCTTTCTCGTTGCTGGCCATTGACCGCGCCCATCCCGACATCGTGAAGCTGGTCGGCCGACTCACCTTCCGAACCAGCTACGCGCAGAACCAGTGGAAGCATTCGGTGGAGGCTGGATTCCTCTGCGGCATGATGGCCGCCGAGCTGGGGCTGGACGTCAGGATCGCCCGGCGGGCGGCGCTGCTGCACGACATCGGCAAGGCGCTGACCCACGAGATGGACGGTTCGCACGCCTCCATTGGGGCGGAACATGCGCGGCGACTGAACGAGTCCGAGGTGGTGGCCAATGCGATTGGCGCGCACCACACCGACGAGCCGTTCAACAGTGCCTACGCCTATCTGGTTGCCGCCGCCGACGCCATGTCGGGCGGACGACCGGGCGCGCGCCGTCAGGCCGAAGACAGCCACATGGCCAAGCTTGAGGAGATCGAGCGCATCAGCAGCGACTTTGCCGGGGTTGACGAAGCCTTTGCCGTGCAGGGCGGACGCGAGGTGCGCGTGTACGTGGATGAGAATCGGGTTGATGACAAAGGGGCCGTGCGCCTTTCTGCTCAGATTGCGGAAAGCATCTCACGCGAAATGACTTTCCCGGGCCAAATCAAAGTGACTGTGATTCGCGAATTCATTGCTGACGAGATTGCGAGCTAGACATTCGGCCAATGGACCAACGATGCAAGTGAATCTTCCGCCCGTCCTGTTCTACGCCATCGGCGCCATGTTGATGGTCTTTGGCGCCCTTCGCATCAAGTACCTCGGTGCTCCGCGGGCGCGCCGGCGTCCCGTCGACGACGAGACTTGGGGCGAGTCCTCGGTTGGCGCCACTTCGGAAGAGCAACTCGAACGTCGGCCCGAGCAGCGCCGGCACATCCGGTGGGGGATCATTTGGATTCTGCTCGGGCTCTTCCTTGTGATCTCCACGATTGTGCAGGTGCGCAGGCACTAGCGATCCAGGGCTACTGGCACTGGCCGAGCCAGTTGATGACGTTTTTCCAGTAGGTCTGTGTGTCGTAGGCGCTGGTCCACGCAGCATCGTAGGTGATCCACTCGTCGCCCCAGATGTTGAGGCGTCCTGCACCGTTGACCTTGGCGACCCCGATCGTGTAGCCGGGGCGGCAGCCTCCTCTGCCGCAACTGCCTCCGCCGCTGGCGTACTGGGAGAAGCTGCTGGAATCTGCTGGCAAGGTGCCACCAGATTCGCCCACGACGGCTGCGGCACCGAAGACGTTCAAGGTGTTCACGCCCGCCGTGATCTGACTGGCGATCGGAGGCGAGGTGGAGAGACTATTTATGGTGGAACCGCTGGTGAGCACGTCGAAGTCGGTCGAGGAGTACGCGATCCCAGAGCCCTGCAGGAGCAGGTTTGTGTTTGCCACGTCCGCTGCGTTGAGGGAATAGCCCATGGTCGTCATCAAGCCCCCGCCGTTGTTGATGACCCAGTTCTGTATCGCATTCGCTTCGCTGCCGAGGATTGCTCGCTGGGTTCCAGGATAGGCAGGAGTCGTGGTGCCGGCCTTCTTGGCCTTGATGAAGGCGTCCTTGTCCGCCTGCGTGTGAGCAATATCCAAGATCACGATGACTTTGAAGGGGGCAACTCGGGCGGCAGTCAGGTAGTTGCTGCCGGTGATGTCCAGATTTTGAACCGGGCAGGGGGCGGAGCGTGCGGCCAGCCAGTTCAAGAATGTTGTATCACCGGGCGTCACCAAATCCCCCGATGCGCCGTTACTGTAGGTCGCGCCCCAAGGCCCGGTAATGCCTATTGTGGCGATGAATGGGCACTGACTGTTGCACGCATTTCCGCCAGCATCTGTTGCGTCCGCTGCGGCGTCAATGCCATTGCCGCCCGCCCCACCGGTGCCCATCCTGCCGCCAATGCCTCCACTAGCGTAGCCGCCGCGTGATGTGTCCGCTGGGGCGTCCACGCCACTGCCGTCGGAGCCAGCTGCGTCCACTGGGCCGGCGCCGCCGTCGCCGGGTTGGCTTCCACCGCTGCTTCCGCCGCTTCCGCCCGCCTCGGCCGAGTCGCCCCCGATGCCAAAACCGCCAGTGTCTATCGCCCCGCCACTTCCCACTCTGCCGCCCTCATCGCCTCCATCGCTGCCACCCACGCCATCGCTGCCTATGCCGCCAGAGTTGGTCGTAGTCGTCGCGCCGCCGAGCGCGCCCATGCTGTCGCCGGCCCCTCCAGTTCCGCCCGCGCCGTCCATCGCGATTGGGACGTCGCTGGCGGCCACCCCACCGGTTGCCATGGGCCCATCGCCGTACTTCGTGCCGCCAATCTCAAATGGGCCGTCCCTTCCATCAACACCGCCCGTTGCAATTGGTGTGTCGCCAGCGTCACCCAAAGCGTCGGGCGTAGCAACCGGAACGTCAGGCACAATTGCAGTGTCGTCATTGCCGCTGGACCCAATCGCGTCGGGTAATTCAGCGGATCCACCAGCAGCTGACGCTGGCAAGGCCCGCAGTCGATTGGCATCGAAGGAGCACGCCGTGGCCAGCCCAGCCACCAAGCACAGGCCCGGGATCGTTAGGCTTGCGGACGAGTAAGAGTGCCGTTTCAAACTTAGTAACTCACGTATCGAAGTCAGTTCGATGTGACTGAAAAGCTATTGGTCACGAAGGCCTGCGGGGATCCGTCGGAGGTAATCTGGAATCCGAATTGCACCTGATCGAGGCTCCAACTGGCGTCAAAAACCCCTTTGCCGGTGTTGTTGTTGGCAATGAGCCACGACAAGATTGCCAAGATGTCGACGCTGCCCGAGCTGGTGCTACTGGTGCGCACGAGGGAAACAAGGCTAGCGCTGACAAAGTGGACGTTCCAGTTATGACCCCCCACCAACACGTTGGTCCGGTCTGCCACCGCGCCAGGCAGCAAGTTCTGGTTCATCGAAAGGCTGATCTCGATGCGCGCCCCGGCGTTCCCCTTGACCCATATGACGTAGACGGTTTCCCAGGATCCACTGCTGGGCACGGTGACGTCGAAGCTGCTGACGTAGCTTTTGATTGTGCTGATGGCTTCTTGGGGCGACGCAGAGATGTTGGGGAAGGATTTGATATTCGTACCAGTGGGATGATTGGCGGCCACGCCCCACATGGTTGTCGTCGTGGCCCAGATGCACTCGGGACCAGCGCCCGATCCCCAGATGTTGTTGTAGTAGGAGTAGGCGCCGTTCGCCCATTCACCGTATTGGGTGCAGGAGCACCAGGACGAGGTGATGCCCGCGGGCACGGCTCCTGGACAGGTGGTTGTGACGGGGCCGATGGCGCCACCCGAGCCCGTGGCGCCGCCCGTGGCAACGGTACCACCCGTAGCGCTGGTCCCGCCGGCGGCAATCGAACCACCAGTGGTAGGCGGGCCGCCCCCGCGCCTGGTCCCGCCGGTGGCAATCGTGCCGCCTCTGGCAGTCGTACCACCCGAGCCGCTGGTCCCACCGGTGGCAAGGATGCCACCGGAAGCAGTCGTGCCACCCGAGCCGCTGGTCCCACCCGCGGCGGTTGTGCCGCCCGTTTGAGCGCTGCCACCGGTCGCTGAATTGCCTCCGTCGGAGCTCACGCCGCCGGTTGCCGGCGCATCGGTGAGGACGGGTGCATCCGTTTTGGCATCGGGCAGTGGGCTCACTTCCGCCAGGAAGGCGACGTCACTCGCCGCTGCCACGTCCTCGGCAATCGCAAGGTCGGGTGAAACGCCGTCTTGGCTTGGGGTTGCCAGATCCAGGGAAACCGCGATGGCATCGGCGCTGAAAATGGCTCCAGCGTCAGCCTGTCCGGCGGCTCCATCGTCACCACCGAGAAGCGCATCGGGCGTTGCCGCGGGTCCATCAGCAGCCA
>Ga0265316_10004254_pt1 | contig 14301 bp, 14 predicted proteins | sample 4522metaG_FD_202092 | JGI IMG/M metagenome (GOLD analysis project Ga0265316, IMG submission 202092) | Rhizosphere microbial communities from Carex aquatilis grown in University of Washington, Seatle, WA, United States - 4-5-22 metaG | ecosystem: Host-associated > Plants > Roots > Rhizosphere >... | reverse complement strand
TTGAGTCTAGTCCGGACAGGCTTTTTGCTTTAGAGATAACTCACGGGCTTAGTACGAAGTTTATCGCTAAAAAAATCCACTATTTCGATTATCTGGCCTCAACCATGGATCTGGCGATGCAACTGGGAATACAGGCAGCGCCTAACGGAACCCTTGTACTCGCCGAATCACAGACTAAGGGTCGTGGAAGATTAGGCAGAAGCTGGTTTTCTCCCAAATACAAAGGTATTTATTTGTCTTTAATTTTGAGACCAAAGATCTCACCGTCCGCTTCTCCCATATTAACACTCTTAAGTGCAGTGAGTATTTGTGAAGCGATAAAAAATATTGTTGGCCTGGATGCGCAGATTAAGTGGCCGAATGATGTGTTTATCTGTAACAAAAAGATTGCCGGTATCTTAACTGAAATGAATGCTGAGGTGGATAAGGTTAACTTTGTGGTTATTGGTATCGGTCTAAATGTCAACAATGATAAGAAATCTTTGGTTGCTCAGGCTACCTCTTTAAAGGAACAGGCAGGCCAGTCGCTAAGCCGCGTTCTTCTGCTGCAGGAACTTTTGCGCAAAATTGAAAATAACTACTTTCTTTTGGAGGAAAAGGGGGCTCAAGCCATAATTGATAAATGGCGTAATTTTAGCCTTACTTTGGGAAGGCGTGTTAAAGTATATTGTCAGGATAAGCATATTGAAGGACAGGCCGTAGATGTTGATCAGGACGGCGCCTTGCTTATCCGTAAAGATTCAGGGCTCATGCAGAAGGTTTTCTCCGGGGATGTTATGCACTGCCGCTAACCGTAAACCATAATAATATTATTGGTTGACAATTAAACCGCATAATTTATAATAGTTTCATGTTTAAAATAAGATTATGCGGGTTTTTTATTATTACTTTTTTTATTCTGCCAAAGATTTCATTTTCTTCCGAAGATAACCCCCGCAAGCTAGAAAGCGGTGATTTGTTTTCCGTTTGGCAAAGCCAGGACTTAGAGCCTCTGGTTATCAGTAAGCAAAAGCAGTTCCTCCTGAACATCTATTCTACAGAACCCGGAAAAGATCAAGCATTCAATTATCAGTCTAGTTTAGAAAATCTGATTAATTTGCCGGTAGATTTACAAAGCCGCAATTTAAAAAGCGGAATCCAGACGGATTTTTCGCTGCGCGGCTCAACCTTCCAGCAGGTTTTGATCTTGCTTAACGGCCAGAGGGTTAACGACCCGCAAACCGCTCATTACAACTCTGACTTACCTTTTACCAAGCAGGATATTAAGAATATAGAGGTAATCCCCGGAGCCAGCTCTTCTCTATTTGGAGCGGATGCCATTGGCGGGGCAATAAATTTTGCATTAAAGGCTCCCAAAGAAAAAGAGGTTGTTTGGGAGTTTGGTAGCGGTAGCAATCGTAATGGTTATGGGTTGTTTAGCCTCAGTGATAGGCTTGAAGAGTTGGGTTTTAGGGTTTCTGTTGAAGATGCGCAATCGAAGGGTTTTCGGGAAGACACGGATTATAAGAAGTTTACTACTTCATTAAGTACAAATTACGAACTTGCGCAAGGGTCCTGGGAAAACGACTTTGGCTATCAAGAAAAGAATTATGGCGCCTATGATTTTTATACTCCGGGCTTGGGGTATCCTTCCAGGGAATGGACTAAAACTTACCTGTTAAACAGCGGGTTTACTTTAAACAGCGGAGCTCTGCTGATTAAACCAAATTTTCTCTGGCGCAGGCATTATGACAAATTCACTTTAGATGAAACAGGCTTGCGTTCGGACTCTGTTAACCAACACCGTACGGATATGTTTACCCCTAGTATTTATCTACAAAAGGAGATAGGGTTATTAGGTAAGGTTGGCTTGGGAACAGAATGGGGCCAGGAGAGGATTGTTTCTACGAATTTAGGCAGGCATATTCGTGATCACAAAAGCTTATTCTTGGACAATAGTATTGGTTTGGGTGATAAATGGGATATAGGTTCTTCTTTACGCTGGGATGATTTTTCCGGTTTTGGCCAAGTATATACCGGTTCTTTAAGTGCTAAGTTTAAGCTTACGCTTGAATCGGCGTTTAATTTAGGCATCTCAAGGAATATGCGGGTGCCCTCATTTACCGAACTTTATTATAGTGATTCTACTACAATAGGGAATAATGATTTGGCTCCCGAGAAGGCCTGGAATTACGAGACAGGTTTTGAGTATAATCATGAAGGATTCTTTACCAACCTATCTTTCTTTTTGCGCCAGGAAGAAGAGATGATTGATTGGGTGAGGTCTGATCCAACTCAAAAATGGCAGGCGAGGAATTTTACCCGTGATAATGTTTTTGGAGTAGAGTATGCTTTGCGTAAAAGAGTTAATAGGCTATTAAATCTGGATGTCAGCTATACTTATACAGATAAAAGTATAGATAACCAGGGGTATCTGTATAAGTATGGCCCCAATTACGCCCAGCATTTAGTGAATACGGTTTTAAGCTTTAGTCTCCCTTTTGGCCAACAGGAGATCGGGTTTGATTATAAAAAAAGGCCGGGCCGCCGGGGATGGTTATTGATGAACTCCGGGCTAAACTATAATTTAAACCGTAATGCGAAGATTTTCTTGCACGTGGAGAATATCCTTAACGTGGAGTACCAGGATATCGCGGGTATTCCCCAGCCTGGCAGGTATGCCGAGGCGGGATTAAGACTGCAGTGGTGACAAACACTTTGCTTTAAATGAATAATTGTGTATAATAATTTAAATTTATAAACTAAGAAAGGTGCTTATGTTTATCCATGTAGTTTTATTTGAGATAAAGCCTAAAGAGGTAGCTAAATACCGCAAAGATAGCCTGATGTGGGCAGCTCATACCAAAAAATCCAAAGGTTTCTTGGCGTATCAGACTATGAAGCGTTACGGGTTTAAAAATCAATACGCTTCGGTATACCAGTGGCTAAAAAAGGCCGATCATGATCGGTTTATGGATAAATATCACGATTGGCTGGTAGGTAAGTCTAAGGCTAAAGTTAAGGTTGTGGGTTACTATAACCTTAAGGAAATAGACAGGCTTGAGTAGATCCTGCCTGGTAGGCTCGGTAGGCACTTGCGGAAACGCAAGTGTTTCACTAGACAAAAGATATAAGGTGTTCAAAGTTCCCTAGACAGAAACTGCAAGGTGCTTGTCCTGTTTCGTAAACTCGACAGGATTTCGCTTGAGAAAAGATTAAGGTGCTTGATTTTTATTGACAAGCCGAAAGTTTAATATATAATCTTTTTTGTAGCAGAGAAGGGTAGGAATCTTTAGCCGTAAGGAGAGAGAAAACAGGCCTTACGGTTTTTTATTTATCCCTTTAAAACTGTTATAATTTTGTGGAAAGGAGGAAGCAAAGAAAATGGCAAAAGGAAAAGTAAAATGGTTTTCCAATCAAAAAGGCTATGGATTTATTACTCCTGAGAATGGTGTTGATGTATTTGTACATCATACCGCAATTCAGGGTGATGGCTATAAGACTTTAGAGGAGGGCCAGGAGGTTGAGTTTGAGATTGAAAAAGGTCCTAAGGGTGAACAAGCTACTAAAGTAGTGAAGTTATAACCTATCAGGAATAAAGAAAGGCCCGGCACAAAATGCTGGGCCTTTTTTGTCTATATTTATTTAGTATGCTATAATAATTAAATGAAGATAAAACGTGTAGTTGTAGCCATGAGCGGGGGGGTGGATTCTTCAGTAGCTGCTGCTTTACTGAAAGAGCAGGGTTATGAAGTGATCGGACTGACCATGTGTTTTAATCTGGCGGAAAAAGACGGGAAAAAACCCAGCTGCTGTGGATTGGCTGGGATTGAAGATGCCAGACGGGTAGCTCAAAAATTAGGTATCCGGCATTATGTTATAAATCTCAATAAAGATTTTTCCCGCCAGGTTATCCATAATTTTTACCAGGAATACCTTTCTGGCCGGACTCCTAATCCTTGCGTAAGATGCAATCAGTTTATAAAATTCGGCATTTTATTTGATAAAGCAGTTAATCTAGGAGCGCAGTTTCTAGCTACCGGCCACTATGCCAGGGTTGTAAAATCTAAACAAGGATATTTGCTTAAGAAAGCCAGAGACCTTAAAAAAGATCAATCATATTTTTTGTACCGTTTAAACCAAGAGCAGCTTAAGCAGATTATTTTTCCTCTGGGTAATTATACTAAGCCACAAGTAAGAGAGATAGCTTGTAATTTTAAGCTTAATGTAGCAGAAAAACAGGATAGCCAGGAGATCTGTTTTTTACCTGATGGTAAATATGGCGATTTGATCAAAGCCAAAGGTCTAAAACTCGTAAAGCCGGGATATCTGGTTGACAAGAATGGTGGTATTATCGGTGAACATAAAGGTATCCCATTCTATACTATAGGTCAGCGTCAGGGGTTGGGTATTGCCAGGGGGTACCCTTTATATGTGACGCGGATTAACGCCAAGAATAATCAAATCACCGTAGGCAAACGCGAGGAAGCATGTAAAAATGAATTTTTGGCCAAAGATATCCATTTTTTAACCAATCCTTTTAAAAAGAAGGTTGAGATTAATGTGAAGATACGCTATAATCATAAAGAATCGCTTGCCGTGGTTTATCCGGATAAAAGGGATTTAAGAATTTGTTTTAAACAGCCGCAGTTTGCCATAACTCCCGGCCAATCCGTTGTTTTTTATCAAAAAGATACTGTTTTAGGCGGGGGAATAATTGAGAAAGTGTTAGGTTAAAATGATTAAAGAAGATAAGGAACTGGTTAGAAAAATAAAAGAGTTAAAAAAGAAACGCAATGCCATAATCCTGGCACATAATTATCAGCTTCCTGAAGTGCAGGATATCGCGGATTTCCGCGGTGATTCCCTGGAGCTTTCGCGTATTGCTGCTAAGACCGACGCCGCAGTAATTGTGTTTTGCGGAGTATATTTTATGGCTGAGACCGCTTCTATCCTTTCTCCCGATAAGAAAGTAATTATGCCGGATACATCCGCGGGCTGCCCTATGGCCAATATGATGAATGCCGATGATTTAAGAAAACTTAAACAAAAGTACCCTCAGGCAGTAGCCGTGGGATATGTGAATACTTCAGCTGAAGTTAAGGCAGAATTGGATTATTGTTGCACATCAACCAATGCTGTAGCCATAGTCAATGCGCTTAAAGATAAAAAAGAGATAATCTTCATTCCAGATAAATACCTGGCTGACTATGTGTCTAAGCAAACCGGAAGGAAGCTTATCAGCTGGCATGGGTTTTGCCCCACACATGTAAAAATATTACCGGAGGATTTAAAAAGAGAAAAGAAGTTTCATCCTAAGGCAAAGGTTATGGTGCATCCTGAATGCTTATCTAGCGTAGTTGCCTTGGCAGATGTCGTGCTTTCCACCAGCCAGATGGGCAAATACGCCAAGGAGAGTCCGGCTAAAGAATTTATTGTGGGTACGGAAGCCGGGTTGGTTTACCGCCTGAAGCAGGATAACCCGGATAAAGAATTTTATCCTGCCAGCGAACGCGCGGTATGCCCGAATATGAAGCGCACTACGCAGGAGAAAGTCCTCTGGGCTTTAGAAGAGCTTAAGGAAGAAGTCAAAGTTCCGGATGATATTAGGAAAAAAGCGCGCCTGGCTATAGAACGCATGCTGACTATCGTTTAAATGAATATCCCGATTGTCTATGAAGATGATTGGTTATTAGTTCTTAATAAGCCTGCCGGGTTGTTAACTATTCCGACCCATAAGAAAGAATCGCGTACTTTGACAAGTATTTTAAATCAGGATGCGTTAGAAAGAGGATTAAAATACAGCCTGCATCCTTGCCATCGTCTGGACCGGGATACAAGCGGGCTTATAATCTACGCCAAAGGCAAAAGCATCGAAAAGAAAATGGCGGATGCTTTCCGTGATAGGTTGGTGCACAAAAAATATATCGCTTTTGTGCATGGTAAATTAGCGCAACCGCAAGGACAAATCAGCTATGCCATAGAAGGCAAAAGCGCCCTTACAAAATATAGGGTTATTAAAGAAAGAAGTAACTATAGCGTAGTCGAGGTTGCTCCAACTACCGGCAGGACAAATCAGATTCGCATCCATTTTAAAGATATCCAGCATCCTTTGGTAGGCGAAGATAAATTTGTTTTCCGCAAAGATTTCGCGTTGCGTTTTAAGCGCGTTTGTCTGCACGCGAAAAGCTTAGAGTTTAGGCATCCCCAGACTGATAATATTGTAATGCTTGATTCGCCTTTGCCGGAAGATTTACAAAAGTTTTTACAAGATCATTAATCTCAGGAGGGAATGATGCAGTTGTTACATATATTGATATTCGGTATCGTTGAAGGGGTTACGGAGTTCCTTCCTATTTCTTCTACCGGCCACTTAATGTTAACAGCAAAACTGCTCCAAATCAGCCAAACAGAATTTATCAAAAGTTTTGAAATCGCTATTCAGCTGGGAGCGGTGCTTTCCGTGGTTTTTTTATACCGGGACAGGCTTACTAAGAGTTGGGAAATATGGAAGCGGTTGTTGGTTGCTTTTATGCCTGCGGCTTTGATCGGAGTCCTGTTGTATAAAACAATTAAAAGATCTCTTTTGGGTAATAATCAGGTAGTGCTCTGGTCATTGTTTATCGGTGGTTTATTCTTGATTATATTTGAGTTATTCTACCGGGAGAAAAAAGATGCTGTTGAGGAATTATCCAGCATCTCTTATCCCCAGGCATTGATTATTGGTTTATTCCAATCGGTAGCGATGATCCCGGGTGTTTCCCGCGCCGCGGCGACGATTATCGGAGGCTTGGCTGTGGGTTTAAAAAGAAAGACTATTGTAGAGTTTTCGTTTCTTCTGGCGGTTCCTACTATGCTGGCGGCAACAGCCTTAGATCTTTTTAAGAGCGCGCAGGTATTTAAGCCGGGGCAGTTTGTTTCCTTAGGAATAGGTTTTGTTATTTCATTTTTAGTGGCGATTATCGCGATTAAATTCCTGCTTGCTTTTATTAAACGCCACAGTTTTATTTCTTTCGGGATATACCGCATAATTATCGCTCTGGGGTTCTGGTTCATTGTGAAATAGACGGAGGAACAGTATGGGCATCTTAGTATTAGGTACTGTAGCGTTGGATAGCGTAAAGACACCCTTTGGTAGACGCAAAGAACTGTTAGGAGGTTCAGCCGCGCATTTTTCCATGGCTGCCCGGCTTTTTACGAAAGTAAACCTAGTGGCAATAGTGGGAGGAGATTTTCCCCAGGAGCACATCTCTTTCTTAAAATACAAAGGTTTAGATATCAGCTCTCTTATTATGGATAAAGGAAAAACTTTTAGATGGGAAGGTGAATACAATGGGGATTTAAATACCGCGCTTACCTTGAATACCGAATTGGGAGTGCTCTCGGTGTTTAAGCCGCACATCTCTGAGGAACAGAGCAGAATAAAAAATATATTCCTGGCGAATGTTGATCCTGATATTCAGGAGCAACTTTTGCGTAAGATGCGTAACCCCAAGTTAGTTGGTTTAGATAGTATGAACTATTGGATTAACAATAAACGTAAAGAATTAATTAAATTGCTTAAGCATGTAGATATTTATGTGGCTAATGATCAGGAGGCACGCGCCTTGAGTGGAGAAAATAATATAATTAAAGCGGCAAGGGCGCTCAAGTGTTATGGGGCAAAGATGGTGCTGATCAAGAAAGGGGAAAATGGGGTTTTGTTTTATAGCGACAAATTTATTTTTTCCCTTCCGGCCTATCCGGTTGAAAAAGTTATTGATCCTACAGGTGCAGGCGATACTTTTGCCGGTGGGTTTATGGGTTATTTGGCCAAAGCAGGTAAAGTTACCGCGTTAACTTTAAAAAAGGCGCTGGCTTACGGGACGGTTGCCGCCTCTTTTAATATTGAGGATTTTGGGTTAAACAGGACCAGTAGGCTAAAACCTCAGGATTTAGAGAAGCGCTTAAATAAATTCAAAGGTTGTTTCTTATTTTAGTTTTAACATCTGGCCTAAAAGGAAGCGGCCGGTGTACCCTTTCTGAGTAAAGGAGTCTCAATGGAAGATCTTCGCGAAGAGTTCTTAAAGTTTCTCAAATCTTACGGGGTTATTGGCGTAGCTGTCGGCATTGTCATGGGGCAGGCAGTAGCCAAGGTGATCACTGTTATTGTTGAAGGCCTGGTAATGCCGATATTAGAAGCGCTGCTTCCGGGAGGCAAATGGCAGGAATTAGTTTTGCACCTGTGGAAGGTAAATATCAAAATCGGCCTGATTATTGCCGCCTGTATTGACTTTTTCATTCTTTCGGCAGTAGTTTTCTTTTTAGTTAAATATATACTAAAGGTTGATCCGCATAATAAGGAAAAAGGAGAAAAGATATGTTAGAAGAGAAGATTCTTAATGATTATAAAGAAGCAATGAAATCAAGGGATACTTTAAAGAGCTCGGTTTTAAGTTTCTTGCGCGCGGATATGTTAAATCAGGCAACTGCCAAGAAAAAGAATAAACTTGATGACCCGGAAATCGTTGCTGTGATTAAGAAACAGATTAAGCAGCGTCAGGATTCTATTGAGCAGTTTACTAAAGGTAACCGGCTGGAGATGGCGGAAAAAGAGAAAAAAGAATTAGAGATACTTAAAGGTTATTTGCCTCCGGAGCTGTCAGTTGAGCAGATTAAAGTTTTAATTGAAGAGGCGGTTGTTTCAACAGGTGCCAGCGGCATAAAAGATATGGGCAGGCTGATGAAGGAATTGACCGCAAAAATTGCCGGAAGCGCCGATGGTAAGTTAGTCAGTGATCTGGTCAGGCAGAGGTTAAACACTCCTTCCTAAAAGAAAGTCTGCATGTTTTCTTCGCTAAAAGTAAAACACTTCCGTTTTTATTGGTTGGGCATGTTCGTATCTTTAATCGGGACTTGCATACAAAGCGTGGCCCAGAATTGGCTGGTGTTCCAGCTGACCAATTCCGCGTTTCTTTTAGGAGTGGTTGGTTTCTTAGGCTCAATACCAATATTTATGCTTTCTTTATTCGGTGGGGTTTTAGCTGACAGGGTAAATAAAAGAAATATACTGGTTTTTACTCAAGCAGTTTTTATGTTTTTGGCTTTTTTATTGGCAGTTTTAACTCAATTCCAGATCATCAATCCGCAGCAGATTATGTTTATTGCTTTGTTCAACGGGATAATTATGGCATTCGATGCTCCAGCCCGGCAGTCAATAGTCGTGGAATTAGTGGGCAAAAAACATCTTTTTAATGCCATTACCTTGAATTCGGTAGCCTTTAATTCCTCACGGATTATTGGCCCGGCCGTTGCAGGAATATTGATATCGATAATCGGAATGAGCGGTTGTTTTTACCTGAATGGAATAAGTTTCCTGGCGGTTATTACCGCGCTATTTTGGATTAAGCTTGGTAAAAGTACGGTGCAAAATAATAATTCCGCGCTTATTTCCTTAAAAGAAGGGTTGGCCTTTGTAAGTCGTAATCGTTCTATCTTGGGGTTGGTAAGCATGGTAGCGGTGATGAGCCTTTTCGGTATTTCCTATATCATACTTATGCCGGTTTTTGCCAACAATGTGCTTCATGTGGGGGTTAGAGGGTTGGGGGTATTAATGTCAAGTATAGGTCTGGGAGCTTTAATTGGTTCTTTAATTTTAGCGCGCTTAGGCGATTTTAAATATAAAGGCAAGCTATTATCCTGGTCGGTGCTTTTATTTTCGCTCTTACTGATTAATTTTTCTTTATCTAAGAATTATATATGGTCTATTATTTCGCTGATTTTCTTAGGTGGCATAAGCGTCCCCGCAACTGCTATAATCAATACCTCGCTTCAGATTAAGGTGCCGGATGAATTCCGCGGTAGGGTAATGAGTCTTTTTATGCTCACCTTTGCTGGGATTGTGCCGTTTGGGAACTTAGCTTCTGGAAGCTTGGCGCAAGCATTGGGAGTTTCAGCAGCGTTATTTCTGTGTGGATTAATGTGTCTCATATTGTTTACGTCGATCAATTTATTATTTCCAGAATTAAAGGATTTATAGAAAGGTGCTTGTCCTGTCTTTTAAACTCGGCAGGCCCTTGCGTTTCACGCAAGGATTTCACTGGATAATAATATAAGGAACTCAATTTTTTATTTGCTTTATTTATATATTTTGCTAGAATTAGTATTAGTAAGGAGGTGAAACTAACCCCAATATCCCAAGGGTAAAAACGGCATAATAATAAGTTTAATAAATTTAAGAGAGGAGAGTTGAAATGAAGAGGTTTTTAAGTTTTACGTTTATTGTTCTGATGTTAGCGGCGTTATCCGGTTGTGCTAAAAAGCAAGAAGCAGAGGAGTTGCAGCCTATCACCTTGGAGTCTTTAAATACAACTAACGCTCCTGCTCAGGTTGCGCCAGATTTAAAAACTCAGGAAGCTAATGTTTCGGCCGCTTCAGTGGCTACTACCCCGGCTAAAGAATTAATGCCTTTACCGCCCCAGGGTCCATATAAGCCGACTGGTATTGAAATCCAGACTGCTTTAAAGAACGCGGGTTTTTACACTGGCAATATTGATGGTAAGCTTGGGCCAAAGAGTAAAAAAGCAATTGAGGCTTTTCAGAGTGCAAATGGCCTAAAGGCCGATGGGAAAGTTGGCGCTAAGACCTGGGAATTATTAAGTAAGCATCTGAGCGCTGTGGCAGCACCGGTTAAGAAATAACTAAAATTTTGCTATTTCGTTTGAAAAGAATCCCAACAATTTATGTTGGGATTCTTTTTTTACGGTGCTATAATATAAGCCAATATGAATAAATTCCCGCATGATTTCCTTTGGGGCGCCTCAACTTCAGCGCACCAGGTCGAAGGCGGCAATATCCACAATGATTGGTGGTTTGCTGAACAGAGCGGAGCTTTAAGAGAAGCCTCAAACCAGGCCTGCCGGCACTATGAACTTTATGCACAAGATTTCGCCATCGCTAAAGAGTTAGGCCATAATTGCCACCGTTTTTCAATAGAGTGGAGCCGTATCGAGCCACAAGAGGGTGTATTCCAGTACTCGGAGATTGAACATTACCGCAAGGTTATTGCTGAACTTAAAAAACAGGGGATTGAGCCGGTAGTTACTCTGCATCATTTTACAAATCCTATATGGTTTAGCCAAAGAGGTGGCTGGACTAACTTTAAACTCCAGAAATATTTTTTACGTTTTGTAGAAAAGATGGTTAAGGAGTTCTCCGGAGAGGTAAAGTTCTGGATAACCATCAATGAACCTCTGGTTTATTCTTCGCATTCTTATTTATTAGGCCTCTGGCCACCAAAAGAGTGTTCTCTATTCAAAACTGCTAAAGTTACCCTGAATCTAGCGCAGACGCATATTCAGGCCTATCGCATTATACATAAAATCTATCAGGATAAGAAATTAGGCAGGCCTATGGTCAGCATTGCGGCTAACTTGCAGGCATTTGAACTTTGCCGGCCAACGCTGAAAAACAAACTGGCTGTTTACCTGCGGCATAAATTGTATAACCTCTATTTTATCGAAATGCTCTTGCGCAAGAAAACCCTGGATTATATCGGGGTAAATTATTATGGCAGAAACCTTGTGGATGCGGAAAACTGGGGGATAAGGAGTTTATTGCTGGATACCTGTAAACACAACCACCACCCTTTACGTAAGAACTCTTTAGGTTGGGATATCTATCCGCAAGGCCTCTATAAGCTCATGATTTCACTTAAGAAGTATAACTTACCTATTTTAATTACTGAAAACGGGGTATGTACTGAAGATGATGATTTAAAGTGGGATTATATCCGTGAACATCTGGAGCAGCTGCATAAATCTATGGAAGAGGGTGTTAATGTTTTGGGGTATATCTATTGGTCGTTGATTGATAATTTTGAATGGGCCGAGGGGTTCGGGCCGCGTTTTGGGCTGGTGCATGTTGATTACCAGGATCAAAAACGCACAATCAGGGCAAGCGCCAGGAAACTGGCGGAAGTTTCTAAGAACGGTTTAATTTAGCATGAATTCCAAAGACAAAGAGTTTATTATTAAAGAGTTGCCATTCTTTGCCGGGCTTAGCAAGAGTGAGTTAGCGGCAATCAATTCAAGGGCTCAGGTTGTTGAATACCGCAAGGGTGAGGTTATTTATGAAGAAAAATCAAGTCCCAGCGCCTTTTACTGCATTATCTCCGGCAGGGTGCAGATTTATATTAACGACAGCGCGGGCCAGCGTTTAATTCTGGAGTATTTGCACCGCGGTAAATATTTTGGTATTATATCGCTGCTTACTAATGAGCCGCATTCGGTAACGAGTCTGGCGATAAATGACTGCGTAATTTTAGTAATTAATAAAGAAGATTTTGATTTTGTGTTGAAAAGTATCCCCCGCTTGGCTATTGATTTAAGCCGGACATTAAGCCGCAGGCTTAAACGTAAAGATATACACCAGAAAAGAATATTTGAAAGTATGGTTGTTTCCGTATTTAGTTCTTATTCGCAGGCGGGAAAAACCATGTATGCTTTAAATCTGGCGCTTAGTTTAAAGCGCGAAACACGCAAATCAGTAATCGTCCTGGATATCCTGCCCAAGGATAAAATACATACCTTGCCGCAAAAATTAGGATTAGCCCAACCGCGCGTATTTGATTTATCCTCCTCTGCTGAGATATATATATGGCCGAAAGACTATATTTCAGAAAGCAGCTTTGGAGTAGATTTATGTTGTTTTTATTATTGTGAAAATAATGATGCCTGTCTTAAAAGGCTGATTGAGGTATTGAGCCTGCTGGTTAATGATTATCATTATATTCTTTTGGATCTGCCAGCATCCATGGATCCTTCGATTATCAGTATGCTTAATCAGTCAGACCTTATTCATATATTAAGTAGCCCGGATCCGGTAGATTTAAAACTTACCAACAACCTCATTAACCGGCTTAAAACGGATTTTAATTTTGACCCGCAGAAAATAAAAACTATCATTAATGAATATAAGTTAGCTAGAATTAGTTATGGAGATCAACTTGAGATCCTTGGCCAGGAGATCTTTGCGACTATCCCTAAAATAAAATTCGATTCCGGAGAGCGCCTGATTATTGACGAGCCGGATTGTGAGTATTCTAAGGCGATCAGGAGGATCGCCCGGCAGCTCGGTGATTGCCTGGTAGGTTTGGTTTTGGGGGTAGGCGTAGGTTATGGATTCTGCCATATAGGGGTATTAAGGGTTATCGAAGAAGAGAAAATACCTATTGATATAATTGCCGGCTCCAGTATCGGCTCGCTTATCGCCAGCCTCTGGGCTATCGGTAAGAGCAGCCAGGAGATCCTGGAGATTACAGGCGAGTTCAGACAGCCAAAACATATCTGGGGATTGATAGATATAACTTTCCCGCGGTTTGGTTTTATTAAAGGCAATAAACTGCGCCGTTTTTTAAAGAAACATTTAGGGGATAAAACTTTTTATGATGTGAAGCTTCCCTTAAAAATAATTGCCAGCGATGTGCGCAGGAAAGAGCCAAGAATATTGGATAAAGGTTTATTGGTTGATGCTATAATGGCCAGTTGTTCCATGCCGGGGGTATTTGCACCTTTTAAGTTTAAAGAGGAGGTGCTTTTTGATGGGGGGGTGACTAACCCTTTGCCTACTGAGTCATTAATGCAGATAGGGGTAAAGAAGATTATCGCCGTGAATGTTACTCCTTCGCGCGAGGATATTTTGAGGCAATTGGTAAAACTTAAAACAGATGTCCTTCCTGAACAAGCCGCAATTGTCCAGAAAAATAAAGCGTTGGGTTGGCTTGGTTGGTTAAAGAATGTTCTTAAGTTTAATATCGTAGATATTATTTTTAGCAGTGTTGAGGTCTTACAGTCGGAGGTAGCCAGGCGTGAAGGTGAATTGGCGGATATTGTTTTACATCCGGATACCACAGGACTGTTTTGGCTGGAGTTGCATAGGGCTGATGAATTTGCCAGGCGTGGAGAGATTGAGACAAGAAACAACCTGGATAAAATTTGGCAGTTGGTTAATGAGTAATAAGATATAATTGAAGGCACCCCGCGCTAATTGGTATTGCGCAGGTGTTGTGTCTGTACACAAATTTTACTGGATAAGAGATTATTTAAGGAGGAACTATGAAAAGAAGTATACACTTTTTCCTGATTACTACCTGTTGTCTGCTAGCTACTGTTTTATTAGGGTGTGCGACAATTAAAGAAGCGGCTAAGGGTTTTGCCGGAGTTTCAACCCGGATTTTGGAAGAAGGGCGCAAGGATGCCGCAAAGAAGTCTTTTGCCGTAGGATATGATAGTTGTTATGCTAAAGTTAAGGATATCCTGAAGGAAAAAACCAAAGATGCCCTAA
>Ga0265316_10004252_pt1 | contig 14303 bp, 12 predicted proteins | sample 4522metaG_FD_202092 | JGI IMG/M metagenome (GOLD analysis project Ga0265316, IMG submission 202092) | Rhizosphere microbial communities from Carex aquatilis grown in University of Washington, Seatle, WA, United States - 4-5-22 metaG | ecosystem: Host-associated > Plants > Roots > Rhizosphere >... | reverse complement strand
GACAACCTCGACCGTGCTGCGGGGTTTGGCACGCACCACACCTGTGAACGTGCCGGTCGTCACGATCTGGCCTGCAACGAGGCCGCCTCTCGGCCGCAGCGCACTGACGAGCGGCATCAGGGGCACAAACGGATTCCGATTGGCATGACCGCCGATGCGGTGATCGATTTCTATCTTGCCGTCGATGACGACGCTGACTGCAAGCGACGACAGATCAACCTCACGCCAGTCATGGCGTGGAGCTCCCACCACGAATCCGCCGTTGGACATGAAGTCGGCGGCGCGCTCGATCGCCGGGATAGCCGTGCCTTCGCGAAACCGGGAATCGACAATCTCGATCCCCACCAGCGCAGTCACGGACTGTCGCAACTCGCCCTCGGTGTACTCGGTCGCGCGTGACGGAAGGTCGCGATCGCAGCGGAAAGCGATCTCCGCTTCGATGCCAAGGCCCGGCATCAGGGCCGCATCGACTGTCGCGCCCGATGGAAACATGCGCGATCCCAGGATCGCCCCGCGCATGACTCCAAATTCCGGCGAGAGGGCTACTTTCCATCCCGCGATGCGATCCTTCAGTCGCGCCACGATAGCACGCTGCACCTCTTCGGCCTCCGCGATCGACGAAGGCCGGCTGGCTGGCGTCAGGCGCTCCGCCAGCGGGCCGCCGCGCGCTCGCGCCGCGATGAGGATATCGGCAGCATGCGCTACGGCATCGGCATTCACGGGGTGAACTCCAAGGAGACCCTACGACCCGACCGTAGCCCGACCCGGCCGCGCGCCGTCTTCACCGGCGCGTTTGGCTTCCGCCTGGATGATATCCGAATAGTCCCGGCCATCCGGCTTCTGGCCGAAGGCATGCAGGGCTCCGACCATCAGGATGTCGTTGATCCAGCTGTAGTTCATGAAGTCTTCGCGCACACGTTTTCCGGCCGCGCGGATGCGGGCCGAAGCCTCAAGAAATGCGCTGCGCACATCCGGGTGTCCCGGATTGCCGGGATGTCCAAGATCCTGCGCCAAATCCATGAGGCCGAAGCTGAAGTAGTCGATGCCCGTCAATGCGGCCATCTGCGTGACGTTCTCAAGCCCGCGTCGGCTTTCGATCATCAGACAGACGGAGACGCGCTCGTTGCAGTCGGCAATGTAAGAGCGACGATCACCGATCTCAGTGCCGTACTCCGGGCGGCCGGAGCCGAATGAGCGTTTGCCGATGGGCGCGAAGTAAGCCGCGTCAATCACTTCCTGGGCGTCGGCGACTGTCTCGACGTGCGGCGCCACGATGCCGACGACACCCCGATCGAGGAAGCGCGTGATCGTCGACACCTGCCGGTCGAATACCCGGGCAATCGGCGTCAACCCGCACCGTTCCGCCGTAACGCACGCCACCTCGATATCGCGCCAGTCGAAGCGACCATGCTCGCCGTCGATGTAGACGAAATGCAGCCCCGCTGAGCGGGCAAGCACCTCGATGACAACCGGTGCGGGGAAAGTGAGATGCACTCCCCTGATCAAATTGCCGCTTGCGGCCGCGGCCTTCACTACGTTCTTTGTCATGATATCGGCGGCCGTTCTGCAGTCGGCGGTCGGTGAATCCCGGCCGCCGGCCGAAGCTTAGCCCGCTCCCCTAGCCCGGCCGCACGACGTAGCCATACGCAGCGTTGCTCCGCAGGTTACCGTCCTTGAGGTACGCTCGCTTCATCTTGCCAATGCCGTCCTGCTCCCACTGCGAAAGATCGCCTTCCTTGAGCGGGATGTTGTAGTGGCGGGCGCCATTGAGCCCGAGGATCGACTTCTTGACGAGACCGTCAGGATCGCCCAGCGGCTGGTAGCCGAACTTCTTCTGCAGGTCGTCAGCGATCTCCAGGCGGCGGAAGGCTTCGATCTGCCATTGCGGCCCGCCCTGCCAGACCGCGTCCGTGCCCCAGAACACGTGGTCGTAGCCGAGGCCCTTGTTCAGCATGCCGACCATTGCGCCTGCGACACGCGGGTTGGTGGTGCAGCATGAGGCAAAGACGGTTCCGAGATCGGCGTAGACGTTGCTGACACCGAAGAGCTCCGGAATGCGGGCCAGATCGCTGACCCAGCGCAACTCGCCCGTCTTCTCGTAGCGGGCCATGTCGTCCACGAAGTCCTGCTGGAAGACCGCGAGCGCCGAGTGATAGATGACGAAGTTGATCTGCGGCCAGTCCTTCGCCGCCTTGCCGACGTCGTCAGCCGAAGCGTACTTCCAGCTGTTCGGCATCGTCTTCTCGTAGTCCGCCGGGAGCAGGCCCTTGTGGATGCAGACGGTGTTGATGCCCGCTTTGATGATCCGCTCGTAGAACGGATACATCTCCTTCTCGTCGTCGAGGCGCCACGGATAGCGCGACGTCTCCGGCAGGATCGGATCGCCGACAGTGTAGCCCTTCCAGCTCGTCGGATGGATCACCTCGATCGCACGCTCGACCTCGTCCATCCAACCGGGCGACTTCGGCGTGATCATCGTGTGGAAGTAGAGACGCTTGTTCTTCGCCAGACCGTTGACGAAGTCGGCTGTCTCCTTGATCTGGTCGTTGGACAGGAAGGTCTTGTCGGGATCGTCGGTCGGCGCGCCGCTGAGCAGACCGATCGTCGTGTCGCTGTCGAAGTAGATTTCCTTGAAGAAATTATCGAACTTGTACATCTCGAGCGTGATCTTGCTCGAAGGTCCAAGGCCCGGGTTCCAACCGTGGTCGGAAGCATAGCGGGCGAGATCGGCATGCTCGTCCCAAGTGTAATCGTCTCGCACGAAGTGCACCTGGCCATCGAACACAAACTGCTTGGCGAAGCGCTTCTGACGCGCCATCGCGACGCCCGGATCCTCCGCCTCGCCCTTGTCGATGTCGAACAGCGGTCCGTAAACGTCGTTCATGGCGACGAACGCGGCGGCCATGCCCATCGGGCTGCGCAGGAAGCGGCCGAGATCCATGCCGAGGCTGCGGCCCTTCTTTTCTCCGAAATCCTTGATGCGCGCCTCGACCTCCTTCTGCTTCTCGTTCTGAGGCAGCGGATTGAACTCGGCGTTGGAAATCATCTGAGTGGGTACCGGCGATCGGAACGCCGCTTCATCGGCGGGCGCCAAGCCCGCAATTTCACGATCACTCAGAAAGCCCATCTGAAATTTCCCTTTTTAGAGAGCAGCTTAGGCAGGCCGCCCTCGACCCTCTTCTTGCTTGCCTATAAAACGTAACAGCCCATCGATCGAAAAGAAAATTGATAGTTACCCACGATATCAATAGCCAATGACTATCGCTCTGGCAGGCTCGCGACGATGCGGGCAAACGCCAGCATGCCCGGATCATCGATACCGACCGATCGCTCCGCGAACATGCGCGCGCGGCCCAGCTTGTTCGGCCGCATCCGGAATTCGGCGAGCGCCGCCTCGGCGGCCGCTAGCGCGGCGGAGCGCATGCGCGCCGGTTCCGCCCCGCCCGCGAGCGCCACGCGTACCGCCTCCAGTGAGTCCATCACCGTCTTGTCGCCGAGTGCACCCTTACCGCGGGACAGCATGGCGTCGCGAGCCGCGGCGATGAGCTCCGCCACATCGGACCACGGCACCTCGGTGCGGCCGTTGGTACGCTTCGCAGCGGCCATCAAAGCGGAGGCGACCATGGTACCGAAAGAGGAGGAGGACACCTGCTGGAACGCTTTCGCCGAGGCAAGAAGCGCCTGGCCCACGTCGGCAGGAAACTTCGACGCGACGTCGGCAACCGCCTGCCACCCGGCGCTGACGGTGATGCCCAGATCGCCGTCGCCGAGGAGCCCGTCCTGCTGGTTCAGCTCGTCGGTCGCGCCTTTCACGCCCGCGGCTATCGCCTCCGCCGCCTTTGCCAGATCCGCGCTGGTGAACTGGGTGCTCATGCCGCCACGGTCCAGAACGCGCAGTGACACGGCGCTTTCAACAGGCGCTCCAGCTCGCCATCGAGGCGCGATAGCGTAATCGTCGCGCCGGTCATCTCCATTGAGGTGGCATACCGGCCGACCAACGGCATCACGATATCGACGCCGACATCGCTGAGCCGCGCGCGCACGCGACGAAACATGATGTACAGCTCCTCGACCGGCGTGGCGCCGAGGGAATTGACCAGAACCGAAACGCGCTCGCGCCGCGACAGCGGCATGTCCGCGAGCAGCCGGTCGAGCATCTCGTCGACCAGCGCGTCCGCCGGCCTGAGCTCGGCCCGCCAGATGCCAGGCTCGCCGTGGATACCCATGCCCATTTCGATTTCGTTCTCGGCGAGCGTGAAGGTCGGCTTGCCGGCCTGCGGCACGACGCAGGGCGTCAGCGCGACACCGAGTGATCGGCATGAATCGGCGGCTTTCTGGGCAACGCGCGTCACCTCCCCGAGGTCGGCCATCTCTTCGGCCCGCGCCCCCGCGGCCTTGAAGGCGTAGATCATCCCCGCAACGCCACGCCGCTTTTCCGACTCAGCCGATGGCGCCGAGGCGACATCATCGGCGACGCGCACGGTGGTCGAGACGATGTTGTCCTCCATCTCGACCGTCTCGCCGGCCATGTCGAAGTTCATGCCGTCGCCGCCATAGTTGCCGTACAGTCGCAACACGCCGGCGCCGCCGTTGGCGTAGCGCATAGTGCTGGCCATCTTGTCGGCAGGCGGCGACGCAAATACTTCGCCAACCGCACAAGCGTCGAGCAGACCGTTGCCGACGTACCCGGCAAACACCGGCAGGTGGCCGGAGCCACCCCCGCTGACCACGCCGACCTTGCCCTTCTTCATGCCGTGGGCGCGGGTGATCACCCGTCGCTCGGGCAGCGCGTAGACGTCGGGATGCACGGCGACAAGCCCGTCGAGCGTTTCGTCGACGTAGTCCACCGGACGATTGAGGATTTTCTTCATGGGGGTGCTCGACTGGTCACTGATCTAGACGGGCGTCCGGCGCAACCGGACCACGACATCGACGCGCCCGATCTCATAGCCCGCCGGTGGCTCCGGCAGGTGTGCGACCACCATGCTGTCCTCGGGCACGTCGAGGACGCTCTCGTCGTCCTCGAAAAAGAAGTGCGCGTGCTCGCTGGTATCGGGGTCGTAGAACGTCTTCAGGCCCGATACCACGACATGGCGCAGCAACCCGCAGTCGGTGAATTGATTGAGCGTGTTGTAGATCGTCGCCAGCGAGACGTGGATGTCTTCCTGCTGCGCTTCCGCGTGCAGTATCTCCGCGGTCAGGTGTCGCTTGCCGCGGCAGAACAGCAACCGTGCCAGGGCAACCCGCTGGCGTGTCGGCCGAAGCCCGGCACCGCTCAGCCGCGAGCAGATCGCCTGGCGACCGTGAGCGAGCGCGCGTGCTGTTCTCGTCTCCATTGGCCGCTGCCTCACCTGGCCCGCCGGCGAAGCTGGTCGAGATAGACGATGACGATGATCAGGGCGCCCGTGATGACCTGCTGCCAGAAGGAGTTCAGGTTGACGAGGTTCGCACCGTTATTGATCGTGCTGATCAGGATCGCGCCGAGCAGCGGGCCGGACACGCTGCCGATCGCGCCGAACAAGCTTGTTCCGCCGATAACCGAAGCCGCGATCGACTGAAGTTCCCACCCCTCCCCGGTGTTCGCGATGGCCACGCCGATACGCGAGGCGGTGAGCACGCCGGCCAGCGCCGCCAGCACCGAAGAGATGATGTAGACCAGATAGATCGTCCGCCCGACGCTGACGCCGGAGAGCCGCGCCGCCTCGCGATTGCTGCCGGTGGCGTAGATGTAGCGGCCGTAGCGGGTGTGGTGCAGCAGGACGTACGCGGGCACGGCGACGATGATCACTGCCCAGAACAGGTAGGGGATGCCGAGGAAGGCACCGACGGAGAAATCGGTGAAGGCGTCCGGAAAGCCAGAAAGCGGCGCGCCGTTCGTGATGATGTAGCCGATGCCGCGCAGGGACGTCAGCGTCGCCAGCGTCATGATGAAGGGCGGCAAGCCCAGCCGCAGCACGCCGAAGGCGTGGAACGCGCCGATGGCGACCCCGACGACGAGCGTCAGCAGCACGGCGAGGATTATCGGCACCCCCGCCTGCATGAGCAGCGCGACGACGATGCCGGTGAAGCCGATGACGGCCCCGACCGAAAGATCGATGCCGCCGGTGATGATGACGAACGTCTGGCCGATGGCGATGATCGACCAGATCGAGGCCTGCCGCGCCAGGTTGACGAAGTTGGTCGGCGTCAGAAATGTGGTCGTGCCGACGGAGAGGCCGATCCACATGGCGACCAGCAGAATGAGCAGCGTCAGACCGCGCAGGAACCCGAGGCGCGCAGACAGCGCCGCCCATGCGCCCTTTGCCGGAACGATCGCGGGATTGGCGACGATATCCTTGTCGGCCATGGCCTGCCTCCTCTACGGGATCAGGCGCTGGCGCCGGAACGCGTCGAACATGCGTGGGAACATCTCCCAGGTGTCGACGACGTCGTGAAATCCGGCTTGGCGAATCTTCACGGTGCTGGTCATGACGTCATAGGCGCAGTTGAGGACGAAGTCGCCGGCCGGCCAGTAGGCGAGCGCCGAGTACGGATGGGGCGCGAGGTTGTGCTTCTTCTGAATCCGCTCCCATAGCGGGGCCTTGTCGCCCATCAGATTTGTCAGCGAGATCGCCTGAACTTCGGCGAGCGGAACCTCGAAATAGCGGGAGACCATCGCCCACAGCTGCTCCCAGCGAAAGAAATCGCCGTTGGCGACGTTGTACGCTTCGCCCGCCTTGGCATTGTCGACCGCCCACGCCGAGGCGCGCGCCAGATGCGCCGCGTCGGTGACCTGCGCCAGCGCCCGGTAGGCACCTGGTGATCCGGGGTAACGCAAGGGGATGCCCAACTCCTTGCAGATCGTTGCGTAGACGGCGATGAGCAGGGCGATGTTGAATCCGTGGCCATCGATCAGGCTCGACGTGCACACCAGATCCGGGCGGATGACGAAAGCATCCCAGCCCTTGCCGCGTGCTTCCTCGTATAGCCAGTCTTCCATCGAATAATAGAAGTTGGGCGGAATCACGCGGGGGTCGCTTTCGATGGCGGGAGTCTTGAACGGCCCGAGGTACGAGCCGTAGTACATGGCGCCTTCGTAAAGGATGACCCGCTTCAGGCCGCCGGCCGCTTCGGCGCCGCGCACCAGATTGCGCAGCATCTCGACATGGAGATCGACTTGCTGCTGCGGATCGGCGCGCAGAAACGCGGCAAAGAAAAGGTGCGACGGCTTGCCGAGCGCAGCAAGCCCCGACTGGGTGCCCTTTGCATCGAGCAGATTCATTTGGGCATAGCGGGCGCGGCCGGCGTTCTGAGCCTTTCGCCGGGCGATGCCGACCGACTGCCACCCCTCGAGGGCGGCAAAGTGTTCCGTAATGGCGTGGCCGATAACGCCAAGTCCGCCGGCCACAACTGCCAGCCGTTGATCAGCCATTTATTCCTCCCACGCGCACCGGCGGCCGCGCATGCACGGGCACGCCGGGTGTCATTTCCGTCGCGGTTATTGGGGCCGCCAGAGTGGTGGGCGTCCCTCCCCTTAGTCGCCACGCTATCAGCGTGCCGCCTATCAAAAAAATCGGAATTTCCTAAAGAGAAGATAGGCCATAACTATGAATACCAACCCGCTTCCATGCTCTTGACCGATCATCGGGGTGGGGTCAGTCTGCCCAAACGGCCAACGCCAGGAATCTGGAGCGCGATCGCGTGAGCAACGAAGAACTCGCCAGACGTAATGCGAAGCGACGTATTTTTCAGATCGGCTTCGTCACCGACGATCTCGAGAAGGCAATGCAGGCGTGGATCGACAATCTCGGTGTCGGACCGTGGACCGTGCTGACCTTCACCGAGGCGACGATGAAGAACTTCAAGGTCAACGGAAAGCTCGTTACCGAGCCCTTCAAGTTCCTGATCGCAGCGACGTCGATGGGCGATCTGCAGATCGAGATTCTTCAGCCGGTCTACGGCCCCTCGCATTTGTCCGAATTTCTCGCGGCCAGCGGACCAGGCTTTCATCACATCAAGGAACGGGTCGCCGATGCCGACATCCCCGGCTTCCTGAGCGGGCTGCGCTCACGCGGCGTCGGCATTCTGCAGAGCGGTGAACTGGGTGCCGATCTCCACTACCATCTGGACACTGAATCGAAGCTCGATTTCATTTATGAAATCGGCAACTGCCTCAGCGTCGATCTCCCGCCGGAAATCATCTCGACCTATCCCGCCGAGACATAGCGGCGCCCTTCTCAGGTGCCGATAGCCTCCGCCAGTACGCGTTCCTGCGTCGCGCTCCGGTGCGGGTGGCTCGCCACGAGCTCGCCGCGGCGGAAGACATGCAGCACGTCGCTGAGGTCCGAGACTTCCGGCAGGTAGGACGAGATCAGGATGATGCCGGCGCCCGAATGCAGGAGATCGGCGAACAGCTTGTAGATCTCGACCTTCGTGCCGACATCGACGCCGACCGTGGGCTCGTCGAAAATGAAAAGCTCGGCGCCGTGGTTCAGCCACTTGCCGATGACGACCTTCTGCTGATTGCCGCCCGACAGCCGCCCCACCAGATTATCCCGCGACGATGTCGCGATCCTGAGGTCGCTGATCTGTTTGTCGGCATGCTCGTCCTCGGCGTTCGCATCGATGACCAGCGTGCGCGTCAGGCGATCGAAGATTGCCAGGTTGATGTTGTCACCGACCCCGAGATTGAGGCACAGGCCCTGGTCGCGACGGCTTTCCGGAACAAGCACAATGCCGCGGCCGATAGCGTGCGCCTCTCGCTTCGGCTTGTAGGGCTCGCCGAGCCAGCGCATCTCGCCCGATTTCGCGCGCTGACGGCCGAACACCGCCTGTACGAACTCGCTGCGGCCAGCGCCGATCAACCCGTACAGCCCCACGATCTCGCCGCGGCGCACCGACAGCGACACATCGGAAAAGCCCGGACCGCTGAGATGCTTGACGTCGAGGAGGGTCTCGCCGATTTGCTGGACTTCCTTGTAGTGCAGCTCCGCGATGGAGCGATTGACCATGTCGCGGATCAGCGTCTGTTCGTCGGTGTCTTCGATCTTGCGCGTCGAGACCAGCGCACCGTCGCGCAACACCGAGACGCGATCGGCAAGGTCGAAGATCTCCTCGAGCCGGTGGCTGATGTAGGCGATGGTGATGCCCTGCGTGTGCAGGCGCCGGATGAGCGCGAAGAGCTGCTCCGCCTCGCGCCGCGTCAGATAGCCGGTCGGCTCGTCGAAAATGATGAGGTGGGCGCCCCGCGTCGCTGCCCGTCCTGCGGCAACCAGTTGCTGCTGGCCGATGGTCAGCGTGTTCAGTATGGCGCCCGCCGGCAGATCGAATCCGATATCGTCGAGTATCGCCTGCGCCTTGCGCTCCATCGCCCGGTCGTTGAGCAGCGACAGCGTCGACTGTTCGTCGCCAAGGAACATGTTGGCCGCGACCGTGAGATGCGGACAGAGCACCATTTCCTGGTGCACGGCGTTGATGCCGAGCGCGATCGCTTCCTGCGGCGTGCTGAGCGTGACCGGCTTGCCGCGCCACAAGATCTCGCCGCTCGTCCGCGTGTAGACGCCGGTCAGCAGCTTGATCAGCGTGGACTTGCCGGCGCCATTCTCGCCGGCGATGGCGTGGACCTCGCCCTCCATCAGGTCTAGGTCCACCGCCTTCAGCGCATGCGTCCCCGGGAAGCGCTTGTCGAGCTTGCGCAACGACATCAGGGGCGTCGGCTGGTCCAGCATCAGGGACGGCAAGATCCCAGATTCTGAAGCCGCAGTCGACGCCCCCGATCCCGGGGAGGAAGTCCCGCGCATTGCTGGACTTTCCGGTCCGTAAGGACTCCGCTTACTTCACGTTCGGGTTGAGCAGAGCCTGGTTCTCCGGCGTGCTCATGTCCGCCTTGGTGATCACGGTGACGCCGGTATCGACGTTGGCGGGGACGGTTTTCCCTTGCGAGGCGTCCAGCGCGATCTTCACCGCGTCGTGGCCTTCCTTGAAGGGATTCTGCACGACCAGCGCGTACATGATGCCGTCGCTCAGGAACTTGACCGTCTTGTCGTCGCTGTCGAATGAGACCAGCGTGATCTTGTCCTGTGCCTTGTTCTCGGCAATCGCCTGGCCGGCGCCCTGGCCCATCACCAGAGCGTTGGCGAAGACGCCGACGAGCTTCGGATAGGCCGTGATCAGGTCGGTCGTGTTGTTGAGGGCCGTCGTTGCCTGGCCATCGGCCACCTTGTTCGCGACGATGTTGAGGCCGGGGTACTTGGCCTTCACCTGATCGATGAAGCCCTTGACGCGCCGGTCGCCGGAATCCTGTCCGGCAATGTTGGTCAGCACCGCGACGTCGCCCTCGATCTTGCCCGTCTTTGCCTTCACGCCAGCGGCGAGCGCATCGGCCGCGGCGGCGCCACCGGCGATGTTGTCGGTGCCGAGGAATGACGTGAACGACTTCGTATCGGCGCTGCCGTCGATGCCGATCACCTTCGTCGACTTCGCTGCTTCGTCGATCGGCTTGCCGAGAGCCGCAAACTGGGTCGGCGAGATCACGATCGCCGCCGGCTTCTGGGCGACCGCGTTTTCAAGGATTGAGATCTGGCCGGCGATGTCGGCCTCGGACTGCGCGCCGAGTTCCGGCACGTTGACGTTGAATTCCTTGCCCGCGGCGCGCGCGCCGGCAAGCACGATCTGCCAATAGAACGATGTCGTGTCCTTCACGATCACCGGGATGGTCGGCTTGTCATCGGCCGACGCGACTTGCACGCTGGCCACCGCCAGCGCCAAGGCGCCGGCGACGAGTAGTGCCTTGTTCCTCATTATCATTCCTCCCAAAGAGATCCCGTTGTGCCGCCACTGCTCCCCGCGGTCCGGCAGCTTTCCCATGCAGCGCGGCTGTTCTTCTCTGACGCGCCAACGACTGCATCTTCACAGTAGCAGTGGGCTCACGAACAGGAAAATTGATTGTTTTCGGTGCATACGATAGTAATTGCCAATTATGCATCTGACCTTGGCTCAGCTTCTCACCTTCGAGCGCATCGTGCGCTTGGGCAGCTTTCATGCGGCCGCCCAGCACCTTGGGCTGACTCAGCCAAGCATCTCGCAGCGCATCCGCGAGCTGGAGGATATTCTCGGAGCCCGGCTGTTCGAGCGGCGCGGTCCCAAGATCAGCGTCACGGCGGAGGGCACCGCCCTCATCGCTTACGCCGATCGGATGCTGCAGACGGAGCAGGAGCTGACCGATCGGTTCCGCACCCGCAATCCGCTCATGGGCCTGTTGCGGCTCGGGCTGACCGAGACCTTCGCGCTGATTTGCCTGCCGGAACTCCTGAAGCGACTCGAGACACGCTACCCGTCGCTCAAGACGTCGGTGCAGGTCGGCGATACGGCGACGCTGAGCTCGCTGTTCAATGAACAGCAACTCGACGTGGCGGTGATGTCGGAGCCGGATGTCCCGCATGATGTTCGCCGCGAACCGCTCGGCACCAACGAACTGGGCTGGTTCGTGAGCGCCGACAGCAACATTCCGCTGGGCGCGCTGTCTCCGGCCGATCTTTGCGCCCACCACCTGATCATCCCGCCGCCGCCAGCGCGTTTGTACACGACCGCAATGCGCTGGTTCAGCCAAGCCGGTGTCGTGCCGCAGCGGCTCAGCATGTGCAACAGCCTGTCGGTGACGATACCGACGATCATCAACGGGCTTGCCGTCGGTCTCGTTCCCTCGCGGGTGATGGCTGAGCGCGTCACCCGCCGCGAAGTGCGCCGCCTGAACGTCTCGCCGGCTTTGGAGGGACACCGCGTGTGGATCTGCTATCAGAACACGCAGTCGAGCTCGGGCTTGCAGGAAGTCATCCAGCTCATTCGCGAGCTCGTCGTCAGCAGCCGCCTCTTCACGTAGCGCCGCTTGTCGTCACTTGATGACGAGCAGCCGGCTGCGATCGATCGTCAGCGCAACGGCGCCCACGACGACCACGCCATACGCCAGCGGCTCATAGCCAGGATCGATGCCGACGATGGCGATGCCGACGCGCAATACGGTGATGATCATGACGCCGACCAGCGTCCGTTCGAGCCCGCCGAAACCGCCCGTGATTGCTGTCCCGCCCACAACGACGGCAGCGATGCTGGGCAGCAACAGGCTGCTCGCCGCTGATGGGTCGCCGCTGTAGGTGCGCGCCACCAGGACCATCGCCGTCAGGCCGGCGAAGAATCCGGACAGCGCGAAGACCAATATCTTCACCCGCCCCACTCTCACGCCCGACAGGGTGGCGGCAATCTCGCCGAACCCGATGGCGCGCACATATCGGCCGAGCCGCGTCCACCGCAGACATGCCCAGAGGGCGAGCGCTCCCGCAACACCGAACAGAAAGCCGGTTGGAATCCCCAGCGTCGTGCCCTGCAGCCAACCGACGATGGCGTAGCCCTGGTTGACCGGAACCGTCGCGTGCGCCAGCGACAGCGCTACGCCCGACCAAAGCCCCATGCCGGCAAGGGTGACCACGAACGACGGCAACTGGGCGACGACGTGAATGTACCCCTGCGCCGCGCCGATCAGGGTGGTGATGACGAGCACGACAAGAAGGCCGGGCACCCCGAGCGACGGCAGCAGGTAAGCCAGCAGCACCGAGGCGAGCGACGTTACGGCCGCCACGGAAAGATCGATCCCGCCGAGCATGATCACCGGCGTCTGCGCGATCGCGAGCAGCAGGATCGGGCTGGATTCGCCCATCAACACGCCGAGACTGTAGGACGAAAGGAACGACGGCACGAACAAGCCGATGCCGAGCAGGAGGACGATCAACACCGCGACCGGAGCCAGCCCGACAAGCGTCGCGCGCAGGCGAGGTGACAGGAACGCCGGCCCCGCCATCACATCATGTGCTCCAGAATCTCGATCGGCTGCGGCGTGCGTTCGTGGGCCGCGAAGCGCGCCGTCACCTCGCCGTCGCGCATGACGAGGATCGTATCGCTGAGCGCGATGAGTTCCTCGAGGGTGTCGGCGACCAGCAGCACGCCGATGCCGCTCCGCGCCAGCTCCCTGATGCGCGCGAAAATTTCAGCCTTGGCGCCGATGTCCAGTCCGCGCAGCGGGTGGTCAAGCACGAGAACCCGTGGCTGCTCGGCAATCAGCCACTTGGCGAGCACGACCTTCTGCTGATTGCCGCCGCTGAGCTGGCCGATCAGCGATTCGGTCGATGGCGTGCGGACGCGCAGTCGGCCAATCCAGTCGCTGACCAGGCGCAGTTCACGGCGCAGATCGAGCATCCATCCCCGCTCGACGGTCTGCAGGTGCGCCAGGGTCATGTTCTGGCGAACGCTCATGCCTGGCACGATACCTTCGATACGCCGTTCGGCCGGCACGTAGCCGATGCCCCGCGCCACGGCATCTGCCGGTCCGGCAAGGCGCACCGTCTTGCCTTCGAGAACAAGCTCGCCGGCGGTCGGCGCCACGGCGCCATAGACGGCGCGGCAGACAACCTCGCGTCCCGACCCTTCCACGCCGGCGAGCCCCAGAATCTCTCCCGCATGGAGCTCGAAACTGACGCCGCGACAACGGTCGCCGCAGTGCAGGCCGCGGACGCTGAGACGGGCGACCCCCGACGGAGGCGAGGCCAGCGTCTCTCGCTGATATTGCTGCGTCAATTGCTGGCCGAGCATCAGGTGCTGCAATTCGGCCGGGTCAGCGTCCTTCGCCGCCCGCTCCGCCACGCAGCGGCCATTCGTCATGACATAGACGCGATCGGCGACCCGCAACACTTCCTCGAGCCGGTGAGAGACGAACACCACCGATGCGCGCCCACGCAGGCGCTCGATCTGAACGAGCACTTTGTCGATCTCGCCGGCATCCAGCACGGAGGTCGGTTCGTCGAGCAGGATGAGCGGCTCGCCCCCGATGCGATCTTCAATCGCGAGCGCCTTCGCAAGCTCGACGACCTGGCGCTGCGCAAACGAAAGCGAGCCGACGATCGCATCGGGCGCAATGGTCGAGCCAAGCTTGTCGAGCTGCTCGCGTGCCTTGCCGGCAAGCCTCTTCCAATCGTAGAAGCCGTAACGGACGCAGTCCCCCTCGCAGCCGAGCAGAATGTTTTCAGCGACGGTGACGTTGAGAAGCAATGACTGCTCCTGGAACACCATCGCCACTCCCGCTCGGGCGGCGGCGGAAAAGTTGCCCGCTGGCAGCGCCTTGCCGTGAACCCTGATGACACCCGCGTCCTGCTTGACCAGGCCGGCGGTCACCTTGAGCAGGGTCGATTTGCCCGAGCCGTTCTCTCCGACAAGTCCGACGACTTCGCGCGGACGAACCACCAGGCTGACTTCATCCAGCGCCTGCACGCCGGGGTAGG
>Ga0265316_10004251_pt1 | contig 14303 bp, 9 predicted proteins | sample 4522metaG_FD_202092 | JGI IMG/M metagenome (GOLD analysis project Ga0265316, IMG submission 202092) | Rhizosphere microbial communities from Carex aquatilis grown in University of Washington, Seatle, WA, United States - 4-5-22 metaG | ecosystem: Host-associated > Plants > Roots > Rhizosphere >... | reverse complement strand
CTCGGATAAAATATGCGTGGAAAGAATAACAGTTTTCTGTTTTCCAAGCTTCTTTATCAGGTTTCTTATTTCTATTATTTGGTTCGGGTCAAGTCCGGATGTAGGTTCGTCGAGTATGAGCACCTCAGGGTTATTTATCATCGCCTGCGCTAGTCCTACACGCTGGCGGTACCCTTTGGAGAGCTCGCCGATGTTCTTTTTGCGCATCTCCTCAAGCCCGCAGACCTTGATCATTTCTTCTCTCCTGGCCTTCACGTTGTCTTTTCCAACGCCGTCCAGCGCTGCGATGTAATCAAGATAACCAACAACATCCATGTCGCTGTAAAGCGGGTTGCTTTCGGGCAGGTACCCGATCTTCTGCCTGACTCCAAGCGAGTCTGTTTCAACATCAACGCCTTCAACTTCGACTGTTCCTGATGTAGGGGGCAGATAGGTTGTAATAACCTTCATTGTAGTGGATTTTCCGGCGCCGTTTGGCCCCAAAAAACCAAGGATTTCTCCTTTATTTACCTCAAAACTAATGTCATCTACGGCAAGATAGCTTCCGTAGTACTTCGATAGATTGCTTACTTTTATTGACATAGACCTATTTTAATTTAATCACAATTATATGAAACTTTGAGCCCTTAGTAAAGGCATAAGTTTGGTATAAAATGTAGGTATTTCTACTCATTTTTAACAATAACAAGGCGCTAATGGAGCGACTTCGCAGAGAAAAACTTCCATATTTCTTCGGTAGCGTTAAACTCTTTACTTGTCCTGCCAATAATGAGTTTGGGAAGGTACTGGAACCCTCCCGGCCAGCAATGCCCGCCGCCTTTTACAAGCCAGAACTGTACTTCGGCTCCCCCGACGGATGCGCTGTATACTTTCTTAACGACCGACGTTTCATCATCTGCTTTATCAATAGTAGTTTCTTCAGGAATCGTGTTGCTGCCGTTGAATTTTACCCAGTAGTTAACGGATTCATTAACAGGAATAACTTTTCCTCTTTTGCTGAGTCCGAGGATTGAAATATCCCCGCCGCCAAACGGGATAAGCGGGTCATCCTCGCCGAAAATCAGCATCATCGGGACAGGCCTGACGGGTTTGCAGTCATATGAGGGGTTAAGAGGCATGCTTGCCGCAACCGGAGCAAATGCCGCAATTTTATTTGAGAGCTCGCACGCGAGGCGAAAGCTCATTATGCCGCCATTGGATATGCCTGTAACATAAACTCTGTTAGAATCTATATTATACAATACTTTCAGCGTGTCAATAAGACATGAAATGAATTTAACATCGTTGATATCGTTATTCAGATGGAAATCATCCCTGCCGTCGTTCCATTGTTTATCAACGCCATCGGGATATACTACAACAAGTCCATTCTTATCCGATACATCATCGAACCCCGAAAGTTTATTCATTCCCGAGCCTTTTCCGCCGCCGCCATGAAGCGCCAATACCAGAGGATTACCCGCAGCTTTTTCTTTCCCCGCCGGCAAGTGAATTATATAAGTTCTTTCCAAGCCGTCGACGATAATACTATCGGCATAGGAGAACCGCGAAGCGATGAATAAGAAAATAAATAGAAAAATATATTTCATAAGCTTGGGAACTGATTGTGCATTATAATAGTCTTTTTATCGTTTCTTTTTTTCATCCGATTCGAAAACCTGCGAATCAGCGAGAGACTGAGCAAGCGTGTAAAAATTCGACTGTTTGAATTCCGTTGCAAAGCGACGGAATGAGTTTCGAATTTTTAGCTTGCGAAGGATCGAGCCGCAGGTTTTCGGCGGCGCTCTTTTCTTTCGCCTTTCTTTTGAGCGAGCAAAAGAAAGGCAAAAACTATTTCTAAAAATCTCTCAATATTATCAATACATAAACAAAAGATTTGTTCTTTTTGTCTTGACACAAAAGAACCAAAAAAGTCAAGGCTGATTAAAATTGACTAAAATTATTTTCGCTAAAGCGGCGCTTCGAGTTACATTCTAATAATTCAGCAATGAAATTGAGAAGTTAAAGTTACTTCCCGGCCTTCGGTTTGTAAGCCTCCAAGCAAAATCCAGCCGCAGCAGATCCATGATTCCGCCAATTCCAAATCCGGCTTCAATGAATGTCTTATCTGTTTGCGGATTTGTACCTGCCGGAAGGAAAGCAAGATTTTGCGTGCTAATTTCACTTCTTCCGGCATTGAAGAAACCGATCAAACGGATCTTTTTAAGAAAGATAATCTTTGGCGAAAGGATATTTCCAAAATCATTTTCTACTGATAGGTAATACAAATTGTCGCCAAGAAATTCCCGGTAATTCATCGTGCGGAAAGAAAAATCGCTTCTGAATACGCCGTTGTTTGAATTAAAGAACTCTAATGCCTGAACAGGGACGCTGCCGTTAAAATATATGGCGCCTGCTTTATAGCTCAAATTTAAAAACCTGTTAAAATAATTCGCACCTGTAAGCAGCGCATAATATCTTCTGAATTCATAAGAACTGTTCAGCTTTTTCGAAGAATAATCCAGCCCAACTTCCAAATCAGGATAGTTTGTTTCAGTGAAACGTTCTATCTCGCCGTTGCCGTAATCAATAAATTTATATTTGTTAGGATCCAGCAGCAGCCCAAACCCAATAAGCCTCTGGAAACCGTCGTTAATTGGCGGATTATTTCTAAACGGCTGGTCCCCTTTCCTGATGCTGAAATCGGTATTCTTAAAAACAGTGAATTGCTTCTCCTGGTTATACTTTATTGATACCCTGATCTGCGGAATCAGAAATTTTGAAGTTTCAATGTTATAGCCGGACGCATAATAATAATCAAGCAAGTCCTGTTTATCAAAGAGTCCCATAAGCGAATTATAAATAGAATACAAACCTGATATAGTGAACGAAAGCGGCTGAAGCCGGCGGTAAAAACTTGCGTCAATTTGAGTGGAGCGGTCCTTACCCATGGTTAATTCTCCATTAATTTCGTATTTCGTTTTTTTATCTGAAAAACCATAGCCAATATATGAATCAAACCTAGCTCTGCGCGATTTATTTGTTGAGCTTAAATTAAACTCAAGCGCGCTTCCTTCAACGCGGTTATAGTGATAGAAATTCAATGGGTAGATAGTTGTGTTCCTGCCTATTTTCAGTTCAGCCAGACTCAACCTCACGCCGCTTTTGTTCTGCTCTGTCTTTTTTTCTATTAAGCCGAAAGCTTTCTGCTCTTCAGAGCTGCTTTTTGCCAGCGAATGTTTGTTCCAGTATGTGGAATCTTTTTTCGCATCAGGCAATACCTTCACAACAAATTCATCAAATATTCCCGGCGGGGTTTTTTTGTTAAGCTCATAGTTTGAGATAATTGTAAACACGTCGCCGGTAAATTCGAATATGCCCGCAACGCCGCCTTCGGCGTAGATCTGAATATCTGTAGGCAGCCAAAAGCTATTTACTTTATCTGTATATGAAGAAAATTTCTGTTTGAAGTTAAGATTATCAATTGCGGTTGGCAGGCCTGATTCATTTACGGAGAGGTCTATTTTCATCAATGCAAATGTTGAATCGGAGATATACACAGTTCCGTTAAACAGAGGATATAATCCTGAGCCATCAACCTGAATCTTGAACACTTTTGTAGAATCTATAGATGTAGTACCAAGAAGTTTGTATTCATAATAGCTTAACGCATCATCCGCCAGCGGGCCGGTTATTTTTGAATCACCCAGGTCAAGATCCTCATCGTAAAAGTTTACAATATAAGGAATTGCAAATCCGCGGTTAACATTTGCCGTTTCGCGTTTTGACTTTACTATCTCTTTATACTTATCAGGTTTTTCAAAATATCCTTCAGTTTCCGATTCAAGTATTGCGATGATAGGATATTTTTCCTTCGTCAATGAGTCTGCCGCAATCGGACTTTGATTGGAGCGGAACACATATTTTGTATATGCGTTGTAATGATACTCGTTGAGCTTCGATTTAAATTCTCTTTTATATTTTATAGCCTTACGGATAATATCATATGCAGGGTCCTCGCCCAAAACCTCTATAGTTTCGGTCATGATTTCAGAAGGCTTCATATAAATGTCGCGTTCAATATCTGAGTCTTCTATAAATACATCCGTAGTATCAGTGAAATATCCTATGTATGAGAACACAAGCTTATGAGCGCCCGGCGCGAGCCTGATAAAATACGAGCCATTCTTATCAGATGTAGTTCCGTAAGTTGTGTCGGCCAGCTTGAGCGTAACAAATTCAAGAGCGTTATTTGTTTTTGAATCCAGAATTCTTCCGAATACTTTTCTATCCTGTGAGTGCGATGATTGCACAAGAAGAAGAACCAATAAAAATAAAATTGAAATGTGTGAGGTTTTTAAGCGATCCATAAAACAAAAATAGATTAGAAATGGTCAAAAGAAAAGGAATTTTAGATGGATTAAAAACGTCGATACCGAAAAGTAACAACATTTGACGCAGAATGAACGCAGATTAATTGTGATTAAACAATAATAACTTGATTGCCGTCCCATCTCTCAAAGGGGATGTTAGAGAGGCTAAACGTAATGTACCAGGATTCCCGTTTCCGCGGGAATTACTTGACGGAATTGAAACTTTTAACCATATATTGTATTTTAGATTACATAAGTAAAACTAACGAGAAAGGACCTAAAGCCATGAAAATCATTAAACCTCTGTTATTTCTAGCCCTTCTGTTCATCGGATTCACCTCAGTTAAGTCGTTTGCCTCTGACCCAGGGGATAAGGTTGACGATTTCACTCTCAAAAATTACGACGGAACCGCCTATTCACTAAGCGATATGAAAGATTCCAAAGCTGTTGTGGTTATGTTTTGGTCATGCGAGTGCCCCAATGTGCAGCCGTATAATGACAGGATCGGCGATTTTGTAAAAGAGTACCAGCAAAAAGGAATTACTTTCTGGGCTATTAACGCAAACAGCACTGAAACAGTTGAGCAGGTTTCAGAGCACGCAAAAAAGAATGACTATCCGTTCCCGGTTCTAAAAGACGTTAACAACGTTGTCGCGGATAAGCTTGGCGCTACAAGAACCCCCGAAGTTTATGTAATAGGCCCGGATAAAACTATTCTCTATCACGGAAGAATTTCGGACAGCAAATTCAAAGAGCAGGAAACCTCGCTTGACCTGAAAAACGCGCTTGACGATATTATTGCAGGCAGGGACGTAGCTGTGAAAACGACTAAGTCTTTTGGGTGCAATATTAAAAGAGCGCAGGGAAATTAAGAGAACAATTTTTCAAAAAAATATGAAACTGAAATTTATGGCGCTTGCTGTCATCTTAGCGCTTGCGGCAATTAATGGCTACTCGCAGGATATTAAGCCGCTTGAAAATACAAATGACCTGGAAGCTATTAAAGATGGCGCTAAGGGCAGCGTACTTCTTGTGAATTTTTGGGCGTCATGGTGCAAGCCATGTGTGAGCGAATTCCCAGAACTGGTTAAACTTTATAAAAATTACAAAGACAAGGGATTTCAGCTTGTCTTTATTTCGCTTGACGACGCAACAGATATAGATAAGGCGGTAAAACCATTCCTTGAAAAACAGGGAGTGGATTTTACAACATACTATAACAAATTTGCAAAACCCGAGGACCTGATAGATTACATAGATAAGAACTGGCAGGGCGCGATTCCTTCAACTTATATATATGATAAGAGCGGAACCATGCAGGCAGGATTTTTAGGGACAAAGAATTACGAGCAATTCGAAAGCGAAATAAGTAAATATCTTAATTGAATCCTTTTAAAGTAATATATTCCCGCTTACGCGCCTGCCTGCAGCAGGCAGGGGAATTGAAGCATTAGCAGTTCGAAAGCGAAATTACAAAATACCTGTACTAAAGAAATATAATGTTTCTAACCTGTTTTTTGATTCTATAAGGTTTTATTACTAAGAAGGTAACTTTACAGTTTGGAACCAGAATTCGTCTATTGTTCTCACTACATTCAGGAACTCATTAAAATCCGTAGGCTTAGAAACGTAAGAATTCGCTTTCAGGTCATATGAACGCAGTACATCGTTATCAGAAGTTGAGCTGCTGAAAATAATTACGGGAATTTTCTGAATGCTCGGGTTGGATTTTACTTCAGTGAGCACGTCAAACCCGTTCATTTTAGGTAGGTTCAGGTCAAGTAGTATTATATCAGGGCGCGATGATGACGCATACTTGCCCCGCCTGTTCAGGTAGTCCAGCGCCTGTTCCCCGTCGCCAACTACAGAAAATTTATTAACTACGAGGCTGTCTTTAAAAGCCTCTTTTATAAGCCTTACATCGCCTTCGTTATCTTCAATGACAAGCACTTCTATCTCTTTACTGTTATATTTCATTTTCTTTAGTTTCCCGTATTTTTTTACAATACAAAGTTATCGATTATATTATAGATTAACAATGTTCAAGTAGTTTCAATTTACGTAACTGTCAGGTATTGTGAAGTTGAAAGTCGAACCTTTGCCCGGTTCAGATTCTACCCAGATATGCCCTCCGGCTTTTTCAACGATCTTTTTGCAGATAGCAAGTCCTATGCCTGTTCCGGGATACTCTGTGTAATTATGCAGCCTCTGGAAGATCACAAATATCCTGTCGGTAAATTCTTTTTCGATCCCGATGCCGTTATCTGAAACCGATAGTATCCATTCATCGCCTGCGTGGCGCGAATTAATGTTTACAACCGGCGACTCTGAACCCCTGAACTTGATCGCGTTGCTTATCAGGTTCTGGAACAGCTGGTTCATGTGAAGCGGATTCGCTTTTACAACAGGCAGATTTTCAAAATTAATTTTCGCGCCGCTTTCATCTATGGAAGCGCGGAGATTTACCATTGCCTGGTTGACGATCTTGTTAAGATCTGTCGGCTCGGGTTTTAGTTCCTGAGTATTAACTCTTGAATAAGCCAGCAGGTCGTTTATCAGGGTCTTCATCCTGACCACGCCGTCTACCGCATAGCCGATGAATTCATCAGCTTCGCCGCTGAGTTTATCTTTATATCTCCGCTGCAGAAGCTGTATATAACTTGCAACCATTCTGAGCGGTTCCTGCAGATCGTGCGAAGCCACATACGCAAACTGTTCAAGCTCTTTATTTGAAACAGAAAGCTTATCGGCAAGCTGCTTCAATTTTTCTTCTGCGCTCTTATGCTCGTTAATATCAATTAAAACGCCCGCCATATGATCTTTTCCGTTTGCATTCTTCACAATTATCATATGATCCTCAAGCCAGATATAAACGCCGTCAGCCCTGCGTACGCGGAACTCCATATTCAGAATTCCCTGGGCGCCGGTCTTGCTCCACTCGGCAATTTTCTTCTCCATTAACTTCAGATCGCCCGGATGAATAATACCGGGGAAGAAAGTCCTGTCATTGACAAATTTTTCGGCTGGATAGCCCAGCAGGTCGTTAACGTTTTCTGAAATAAATTCTTTTTCGCTGCCGGTCTCATACAGAACAACATCGGGCAGGTTATTGAGCAGGGTTGCAAGCCTGAACTGGGTTTTTCTGAGCTCTTCCTCCGCAAGTTTCGATTCGGTTATATCGCGCTGGGTGCCCCATGCCCTGACAAGGAATTCGTTTTCAATTATGCCGACCAGGTTATTTATGAAGTATTTTGTATGGCCGCTCTTATCAATATCATTCGTCTCGGCGTTGCTTAACCTGTAAGATGATTTGACAAAAGACTTTATATACTCTAAATTCTGCGTCTGGGTATCCGGCAGCATTTCATTCAGGCGTGCGCCTATGATCTCGTCTGCAGTTTGATAGCCGTACATCTTAGCTACATTATCGTTACATTCAGCCAGGTATGCAAACTTGAAGATGTGTTTCATCTGTTCTTCTACTGGCAGCTTAATAGACAGCGGCTCAAGCAGCTCATATCTCCAGATCCCTTCAGAACTTTGTTTTACAAAAGCGCGGTATCTTTCTTCGCTTGTCCGGAGCGCCTTTTCAGTTTCTTTTCTTTCAGAAATATCGCTGTAAATTCCGTAAACGCCTATCTGGTCGTCTCCCAGTTTAATGGGATAAGCCAGAACGGATACATCCACAAGGCTGCCGTCTCTGCGTTTCCTGATCGTCTCACGGTGTATTACCTCGCCTTTGAGCACAAACAAAGACATTTGCGACGCCTGCTCGGAAAGGCTTTCCGGAACAAGGATTGCATTAATAGCTTTGCCTCTTGCTTCTTCAAAATTAAACTGGAACATTTTTTCGAAGCCTTTGTTCGCATTTACAATCCGGTCCTGGTTGTCAAGTATAACAATTCCTTCCGGTGAATTTTCAAACAGCTGCTGGAAATAAGATTTCTGAAGCATGATCTCCTCTTCAGCTTTTTTCCGCTCTGTAATATCCCTGAAATTCACGACAACCGCGCATACTGATGGTTCTTTTAACAGGTTTGTTGCGCTGGCTTCTACCCATATCCAGCGGCCCTCTTTGTGTTTTAGCCTGTATCTTGCATTTACAGAAGGGGTGCGCAGATTTACAAGGTCCTCAAAAAGGCGTTTGGTTGATTCAAGATCTTCCGGGTGGATATAATCGAACGAATTCTTTCCGACTTTTTCTTCCAGCGTGTAGCCCAATATCCTTTTTATCGAAGGGCTATCATATAAAACAAAACCTTTTTCGTCAAGAAGCGTTACCATATCCGTACTGTTCTCAATCAGCGCCCTGAATCTCTTATCGCTGGCGCTCAGCGCTTCCTGTGTCCGTCTTTGCTCGGTTACGTCAATGCAGATCTGGTTTATAGCTACCTGGTTGCCTTCATCGTCAAAATCTGAATACATGAAAGTATCAAGCCACACAATTTTTTTGAACCTGTTTACTATCCTGTAATCAAGATGTTTTGTGCCTTTGTAGCCTTCTTTCTCCCATTCCCTGTATGTGCCAAAAACCTTATCCCTGTCTTCGGCATAGATCATTTCAAGAAGCTGCTGATTAGTCAGCTTGTTGAAATCTTCCATAGCGTAACCGGACTGGCGGACAAATTCATCGTTCACAAATTCATACAATTGCGATGCCGGCAATAATCTTGTTACGGCGATCGGCGCGTTTTCGGCGAGATTTTTATACTTCCTTTCCTTATCGCGTATCGCGTCTTCAGCGGTTTTACGCTCAGTAACATCAATGCAGATCTGGTTAAGCGCAATCGCTTTTCCGTTCTCATCAAAATCGGCATAAATAAATGTATCGAGCCATTTTACCGCGCCAAACCTGTCAAATACCCTGTAATCAATTTGAACCGTTCCTTCATACCCTTTTGATTCCCACGAATTGTAAAATGATGAGACCCTTTTAACATCTTCAGGGTAAGCCATTTTCACGAGTTCTTCTTTGCTCAGCGCATTATATTCATCCATCGTAAAGCCCGTCTGCTTTAAGAATTCGCTGTTCACATATTCGTATTTTCTGTTAGCCATCGAGATTCTAGTAACGGCAATAGGCGCGTTTTCAGCTAGGTTCTTATAATTTTTTTCGCTGTCAAGTATAGCTTTCTCGGCCGCTTTTCTTTCGGTAATATCTATCACCACGCCAAGATCGGCGGGCTTCTCGCCGTAATAAGTGCGGGTTCCTGAAAAATCTACCCATCGCGTTTCACCTGATTTGGTAATGATCTTGAATTCATACCTTGCCGATACTTCAGTATCTTTATTCCTGTTGAGTATTTTTTCGCGTACCAGCTCCCTGTCTTCGGGATGAACAATTCTCCAGAAATCCATGCTCATCAGCTCTGAAAGATCATAACCGGTTAATCGTTCTGCATATGGGTTCCCGAACAGAAGTTTAGTCCCATCGTATATGAATATTACGGCCGGCGTGGTTTCAGCCACCGCCCTGAATTTAGCCTCGCTAAGCGCCAGCGCTTCTTCCGCTTTGCGCCTCTCGGTGATATCGCGGTTTATGCTCATTATGGCGCGCTGACCTTTATAATCAACCGCTGTAGCGTTTATCTCAAGAAGCATTGCTTTGCCGTCTTTAGTGTAATGATGGCTTTCAAAACGTATGCTTCCCTCGTTATTCAATATCGCTTCTATGCGCTCTTTGCTTTTAACTCCGTTGCCGGTAAGGATGCCCAAAGGCATGCCTATGAACTCAGACTTTGAAAATCCGTAAACGGTGCAGGCGCTCTGGTTAACGTCTAAAATGGTCTCGTCTTCCGGACGGAATATTACGATCGCGTCATGCGCGTTTTCAAATAACCCGCGGTAATCTTTTTCAGATTCTCTTATCGCTGATTCAAGCCTCTTATGCTCTGTGATATCGGTTGCCACGCCTACAAAGGCGATTGGGTGCCCGCTTTCATCCCTCACCAGCGATGTAGATAATATAATAGAGAACTCTATGCCGTCTCTTGTAATATTAAGCAGTTCGCCCTGCCATCCGCCCCTTAGCGTGCCGTCATGGATCTCTTTATAAAGCGAAGCGTGATTTTTAGGCGAACGTACAATATTTATCGCTTTGCCGATAAGTTCTTCGTGGCTGTACCCGTAGGTTTTTACAAATGCGTCGTTGACAAATACAAGCTTATTGTTGCGGTCGGTTATGCTTACGCTGTCGCTGATACTCTTCATTGCCTGGGCTAGCATATTTATCTGCTGCTGAACTATCTTTCTTTCGCTGATATCGCGCGCAAACACCTGGATAACTTTTTCATCAAGCAGCTCTATTATTCTCTGGCTCACCTCCACATCCACCAAACTGCCGTCTTTTTTACGAAGCTCAGTTTCAAAGCTCAGGCTGCCCTGCGTTTTAAGGTTATTTAACAGATCTTCGTTCTCCGCCCGCGAGCTGTTCAGTAGGTCGTAATAATTTACGACGTAGAGCTCGTCTTTTCCATATCCCAAAAGCCTGCTGGCTTCATTATTAGTCGATATAATTCTCCCTGAAAATGAAAGCACAAAAATAGAATCGTTTGCATAATCAAACAGGTTCCTGTATTTGTTCTCGCTTTCTTTCAGCGCGCCCTCGGCAATACGCCTGTCTGTAATATCCTGTATTACAAGAACAACTCCTGTAATTGCGCCTTTCTCATCGCGCATAGGCGATGCGCTGTGGTCGATGTATATTTCACCGCCGCTTTTAGAAATCAGGACCGTGTGATTACTTTTCCCGAGTACGACGTCGTCTTTTAGAACCGTAAGAACGGGGTTTACAATATCACCGCGGGTTTTTTCATTTACGAGTTTAAGAATTTCGGTAATGTTTTTTCCGAGCGCTTCAGCTGATTTCCATCCGGTTATGCTTTCTGCAAGCGGATTCATAAACCTTACGCTAGCGTTATTATCGGTAACTATAACGGCTTCGCCAACGCTTTTTAGTATTGTGCCGAGCCATCTTTCGTTTTCTTTCAGGCGGCTTTCCATCTCGTGCTTGTAAAGCGCCATTTCGATGCTTGAGCGCAAATATCTTTCTTCGAATGGCTTGAGTATGTAACCCAGCGGTTCTGTGAGCTTTGCGCGTTTCAGCGTTTTATCGTCTTCGTAAGCTGTAAGGTATACGATCGGGATGTTATACTTTCTTCTGATCTCTGCCGCAGTTTCTATACCGTCAATATCCCCTTTCAGAACAATATCCATGAGCACAAGGTCGGGCCTGAGCTTCTCAGCTTTTTCAATAGCTTCCCTTCCCGTGAACACTACCTCAGGCACGGTATAGCCAAGATTCTCAAGACAATTCTTGATATCCTGCGCTATAATTCCTTCATCTTCAACTACAAGTATTCTTGGAGATATTACATCCATTTATATTTTATATGTTCCAATCCCTTTATTATACATTTTTAATCAAATCATTCTTAATTAATCAGCAATATTATGATAATCTTCTTACGCTTCTATTCAATTATTTTTATAAATACATTGAAAAACACAACATTTATTAAAAAATAGTATGTTAAGTTAGTAACAAAGGTGTATAGATTCAATACCGTATTCATGTTATGCGCCCATACCTAAAAACAGTATGTTATGATATATTTATTGAAATTGGCGTATATTTGTAATATATGAAAGTATTAAAATCCTGCGGTTCTCCTTCCTGGGGCGGAATTGAAATATACGTGCTTCGTACTATAGAGACGATGAACAAGGCCGGTAACAATGTTCCGATTCTCTGCATGCCTGATACAAATATCTATAGAAGCGCCCGTGAAAACGGGATAACAGCTTTGCCAATATTAAGAAAAGGTCCCGGGAGGCTAAGCTCTATTTTAAAGCTGAGAAAATATCTGACGGAAAATAACCCGGATATTATTCATACGCATATTTCAAATGACCTGTGGATACTGGTTCCGGCCATGAAACTCGCAGGCAGCAATGCAAAGCTTATCCTATCGAAAGGAATGGAAAGCGGCGTGAGCAAGAAGGATATTTTTCACCGCTGGCTGTACAAAAGAGTTAATATGATTGTACCCGTATCTGAATTCATAAAGAAGAATGTACTTAAAACCTGCCCTGTTAATGAGGAAAAAGTGAAAGTAATTCACGATGGTATACAGCTTGAAAAATTTAACCCTGATCTGTTTAATAAGAACGAAGTAAGGAAGCAGCTGGGTTTCAATGAATCAACTATAATTATCGGAATGGTTGGCAGGATGTCGCCCGGCAAAGGGCACGAGATTTTTTTTCGCTCAGCGCAAATGATGATGAAAGGAGATTTGAAAGACAGGGTAAAATTCCTTGTAGTCGGCGGCGCCAGCTTTGGCGAAAAGGTGTATGAGAAAAAACTCCTTGCGGAAGCAGAATCGTTTGGATTAAAAGAAGTTATCACGTTTACAGGACAACAAAGCAATATCCCGTATTATCTGGCTGCTATGGATATACTTGCTTTTCCTTCGAACGAAGAGTCTTTTGGCGGGACTGTTGTTGAGGCAATGGCAATGAAATTACCGGTTGTGGCTTCAAATTCAGGGGCTGTGCCGGAAATTGTTATAGACGGCGAAACAGGAATATTGGTTCCAAGAAATGATGCCGCGGCGTTAACAGAAGCGTTAATTAAACTTATTAATGATGAGAAGCTCCGCGCAGCGATTGGCGCTAACGGCAGGAAAAGAGCGGAACAGCATTTCGATATGAAAGAATATATAAGGCAATTTGAGGAATTATATGGCGGGTAAAAAAGCTGCAAAGAAAAGAATAAGCGCAGGTATAGTGATGTATCGCATGTTTAACAACATGCCGGAAGTATTACTGGCTCACCCGGGCGGGCCGTTCTTTGCTAAAAAAGATGAAGACAGCTGGAGCATCCCAAAGGGCGAACCGGACGAAGGAGAAGAATTACTGAATACAGCTCTCCGTGAATTCAAGGAAGAAACCGGGTTAACGCCGGATGGAGATTTTATAGAACTTGGCTCGATTATACAAAAAGGCGGGAAAGAAGTTTTTGGTTGGGGAGTAAAAGGAGATCTGCCCGCTGATTACAACCACACAGCAAATATGGTTGAAATACAATGGCCGCCGAAATCTGGCAAAACCATGAAGTTTCCCGAGGTAGATAAAGTAGAGTTTTTCAATATTGACGAAGCTAAGAAGAAAATAAAAGAAGCGCAGATTCCGCTTATAGATAGACTATTGGAAAAATTAGGAATTTGATTTAGCGAATGCAATTATATGTTCGTCCGGATCAGCCACATATCCAACTATATCGCCCCAATCTCTTAACTTAACAGCGCTTATTTCCTTTGCGCCTGAATCAATCGCGCGATTAAAATATTCCTCTATATTATCCACATGCAGGTACAGCTCACATCTGGGTATGCCGTTTCCAGTTTCCGGGTTTGGGGTTTTATCCTTCAAAATCTTAACAATCCCATTTACAGGCATTAATCCAAGCTTACAGTTTTCAGCAAGTAAAAACTCGGTCATACCGTCAACATCTAACATGGGTTCGAGTTGTAATATTTTTTTGTAGAAATCGCGGCTTTTCGATTGGTCTGAAACGTACAGGATAAATTCGACTTGTTTCATTTTAGTTGGATTCTTGTCATTCCCGCGAAGGCGGGAATCTATTCATTAGTCTTAATTACTAAGCATTTTTAAATTTTCCAAAAACAAAAAAATATTAACTGCATTTTTATTCTAGATCCCCGCTTTCGCGGGGATTACAGCCATACAATTCTCAGTCAGTAAAAATTCCGTCATTCCGTCAATATCAAGCGAGGGTTCAATCTTTAAAACTTTCTTGTAAAAATCGCGGCTTTTCGATTGGTCTGAAACGTACAGGATAAATTCGACTTGTTTCATTTTAGTTGGATTCTTGTCATTCCCGCGAAGGCGGGAATCTATTCATTAGTCTTAATTACTAAGCATTTTTA
>Ga0265316_10004249_pt1 | contig 14309 bp, 8 predicted proteins | sample 4522metaG_FD_202092 | JGI IMG/M metagenome (GOLD analysis project Ga0265316, IMG submission 202092) | Rhizosphere microbial communities from Carex aquatilis grown in University of Washington, Seatle, WA, United States - 4-5-22 metaG | ecosystem: Host-associated > Plants > Roots > Rhizosphere >... | reverse complement strand
GGTCTTTGGCGATGACGGTGGGGCAGATCGAGGGTGCGGCGATCCCAGCGTCCGCCGGGGTCATTGGCACCAACTCCAGCAAGCAACTGGTAGCGGCGGCCGCCAGCAACATCGTGGGACTCTTCAGTTCCTGCTCGGGGACCCAATATCTCGGTGCGGACGGGAGCTGCCACACGGCGAGCGGCGGCAGCGGGAACGTGGCTTTGACGACCGGTTCCGGCACGCCAACCGCCAACTGCACGGCGCCGTCCAGCAGCAACCTGGCAGTTTACCTCGATACCACAAACGGGGATGAATGGTGGTGTTCCACCACAAACTCGTGGAAGAAAGTGCTCAGCACCACGAACACCGGAGCGTTTGCTCTTACGGGAAGCGCGGGAACTTTCTCATCGGGCGCTGCATCGGCGCAGCCGTCGTGCACGTCGCTCAGTTACTACCTTGCGACGGATACTCACGCCTTGACGATGTGCAACGGAACGTCGTGGAGCGGCGCGCTGAACCCGTCCGGGGCTCAAGCCTGCATCATGAACTCGACGGCGGGTGCTTTCCAGTGCTACGACTCCGGCGGGAACGCAACCATTACCGCGGGTGGGGGAGGAACGCAGACAATCGCCAGTGGCTCTCTCGCTCTGGCTACTAACTCGATCGCCGGGTCCGGTGGCTGTCAGCCGGTAACGGCCGGTTCGGTCAATTCCGCCGCGGCTGGCGGCGTTCTGGGCACGGATACGATCACCTGGGCCCCGAACGGCTCAATCAAGGCGGTGACTGGCTATAACCCGAGCGGCGCGCAGCTACAAATCACGCCCTACCCCACGGCAGGGTATGTAAATTTCGACGTGTGCAATCCATCGAGCAGCGCGATCAGCCCCGGCGTGGTGACGTTGAATTGGAGGGTAGTGCGGTGAGGACGGCAATTCTGGCGTGGCTTGTCACGGCGGCGGGAGCGCAAACATTCCCATTCCCCGGACCCGGACACTACGTGTCCACGGCCGCGGGTTATGGCCACCAGAGCACCATCACGCTGGGCAACACCAGCCAGATTCCGGCGTCACAATCCAATTTCACGGTGCTGGTCTGCGCCAATATGACGTTGGGAAACGGCAACGCTTGCCCGGCCGCCAGCGGGTTGAGAGTTACCGGGAGCGGTGGGTATGTCACGAGTAGTAGCGGATACGACATAGTCTTTTCGACGACGGTTTGCTCGTCGCCCACGCTGATGAGCTGGGAGATGCCGAGTTACACCGGGTCTTCGGGAGCGATGGAGGCGTGGGTCCTGGTCCCGTCCTTGACCGCCGCCGGATCGTTCTATATGTGCGCCGGGAACCCGGCAATCGCGACATTTCAGGGAGGCGCGACCGGCGCCGCGTGGAACGGCAATTACCAGGGCATCTGGCATCTTCCGAACGGCTCGACACTGAGCGCGAGCGATTCTACGAGTAATGGAAACAACGGCACGATTAGCGGCGTCTCGGCCGCCGCCGGACAGATCGACGGTGGCGCAAGCTTCGGGGGCTCCGGCTATATCAACGTCGGGGCGGGATCGTCGCTCAATATCACCGGACACATCACCATCGCGGCCTGGGTCAACACGACCAGCGGCGGAAACAACAGCAACATCTTCGGCGCGTATCAGGGCGGAAGCCCCTACACGGGATACGGATTTGCGATTGGGGCTTCTAATGGCGACGGAAAAGTCCAATACTGGTCCAGCGCAGCCGGTGGATGGGTGGAGAGCACCGGCACGGTTAACAATGGGAACTGGCATTTCATCGCGGTTTCTTTTGACGGAACTTATGCCAACTTCTATATCGACGGCTCGGCCAGCGGGTCTCCCGCGGCAGACGCTCCGGAATCCAACGCAATTACGCGCACCATCGGCGCGGGCGCGGGGGGTGGCTTCAACAATTGGTATGGGACGCTGGACGAGATCGAAGTTCTGAACACAAGCCTGTCAGCCAGTTGGATTGCTACCGAGTACAACAATCAAAATACGCCGTCGTCATTCTTGACGATTGGGACCTTGGCGCCTTAGACGGCAAGATGTACATCAAGCACCAACCTCAACGGGACGACTACCACTATTGCGGCATTCAAATGAGAACAACCATCCTCTCGCTTATGGTTGCGCTGGGAATGAGCGCCCAGACAACCGTTTACCTTCGTTCCTCCGCGCCGGCGGCCGTGCCGATCTCCTCGCTTGCGGCGGGAACACCGGGCGTTATCACCACCTCAGCGGCGCATGGATTCAGCGTCGGAAACGTAGTGATCGTCGCGGGATTGTGCGGCTCCGATGGCAGCGTCACCGGCCAGAGTGCGGCGAACGGAATCGTCAAGGTGTACTCGGTCCCCACGAGCACCAGCTTTGGCATTGAGACGCTGGCCGGGGCGCCGATCACGACCACGGCCAGCGTCAACTGCGATCCGGTAAGCTATTCCCCTGGCGCAGCATGGACCGGCCTCCTGACGGCGCACACGCTAGGCACGGGGCCGCTGGGCTGGCTCGATGGGCTGAACGGCCCGAACTACCGCAAGTTGGCGCTGAGCACCGCGAATGGGCTCACCAGCTTGACGGTTGCGTCCAACGTGGCCACGGTGACGACCTCATACAACCATGGAGTGAGCAATGGCGACTACATCGCCGTCTGGAACAGCGGAACATCGGCACTGGATCAGAACGGCGGGAACGGTTGTGGCATGCCACCCTGCCCGGTGGCCGCCTACCAAGCGATGAACGTAACCGCTACCACGTTTCAATTTGCTACTTCGGGCGTATCGAATGGGACCTACTCAGGCGTGAACAACCACTGCGGCCCGGCTTCGCCGCCGAACAGCACCATTGGCGGCACCCAGGACTGCCTGGTGATCTCCCAGCTCGCCTATCAGGGCAACCCATTTTGGGATGCCGTCAATTATTACTCAGGCAACAACTCCACGCAGATCTTCAGTGGCACTGGGTACAAGTACGTAATCGACGGGGGACTCAGATTTCCGGACGAGGCCAGCCAGGGGCTTGCACAAGACTCTCTGGCCGCGCCGAGATTCCTTGTGGACCGGACTAATACCCAGATGTTCAATGTCCTTTACTACGGCATCATGAATATGTACAAAATGTTTGGCGTCAACTGGACACTAGACGAATCTCAGCCAGGCGGGGGCGGCTATCAACTCGGGGCGAACGAGACTACCGGGGGAAGCGCAATGCTGTATTCCGTGATCTGGCCCTACCTGTCTTCCAGCGACTTATCCTTTGTTAACAACGAGATTTATAACGACCTGGACGACCCAACTGTCCCAGCTTGTAACAAGGCCGCCAACGACTTCTCGACGGGCCACAACAAGGTTCTGACCAGGGGCACGGCCCAGGCTGGCAGTGCAACCACGATTACGCTGGCTAGTGGCACGACTTCATCCGAAGTGCCGGTTAACACAATCATCGATGCTACCGTGGGCGGCAACGACTCGTTTGGACTCGTCACGGCATTTAGCGGGAGCGGCGGCAGCAGTCCTCAAGCGACCGTTGCTTCCTGGTCGAATGGCAGTCCGTCGAATGGGACGGCCTACATCGTCTACGCTACCATTTCGATCAGCTCCACGGCCGGGGGCGGAACGGCCGTGGTAACCGGCTACGGCACAACATTCGTTTCGGACGGCGTTTCAGCCGGGGATGCGGTGTTCGGGGGAGCGCTCCAGAATGTGGTGGAGTTGGCCGAGAGTTTCGTCACGTCGGTAACATCGAACACATCCCTCGCAGTCATCAACTCCGAGTATCCGAATACTACCGCAGCTCCGCAGATTTACCGGTATATCCCACATTTCGATGCTGCGACCTCCTGTGGCATGTTCTGGATGGACGAACACTGGATGGGCTACCCCGGCGCACAGCCACTCCTTTATCCGCCCCGCGGAGGCGACCTCACTCTTACCAATGATGGTCCAATAGCAGGAAGTAACAACGCAACGAAGTACGGCGCTCAATGGACGATATTGGGGCTCGTGAGTGCAAACGATCCCCGCGCCGTTCGCAAACTGGCCCGCAGCGAATCTTACGGCTTCGACTGGTCCATCGCGCATTACATGAACTACACGACAGGGATCGTCCATTCAGGCGCATATTACTCCTTCGTGAACGTCCTGCCTGCCTCGGAAGCATTTGCAGCGGCCTTGAATCTGTCGGTTCCCACGTTCCCATCGCTGGACGTTACGAACTCTTCCGGCTGGATGCAGACGCCGTCACTCTATAAGATGTTCAGCGTGCTGCCGGACTTCCGTTTCGACCCTGGCTACGGCATCCGCACGGGCTGGCCGAGCCGGTTTGGATCGGAAGACTCCGTCGTCTCAATCGACTATGCGCTTGGTGGCCAGTGGGTGAACGATGGTGCGTTACTGTGGGCGCCCACGAGCAATAACGCCAAGTGGCTCCGCAATTGGCTGGCGACCTCGCAATCCAAGAGTCTATGGTCCTTCTGGGGCACAAGCGCCGGGCCGGCGGCATGGGACCTGATTCAGAACGACCCACGGATCGTCAGTAGCGACTTCACGGTGCAGCCTCACCAGTACCTGTTCCAGAGCACCAGCGCGGCTACTTGCGCCACATTGACCGGCTGGACTTGCCCGGCCAACTTCCGTGCGGATGTGGTTATCAGCCGGACGGGTTGGTCGCGGTACAACGACACTGCGACGGCCGGCCCGTCCGCTACGTACCTGTATTACGGATCCCGGGTGTTTGCAGGCGACCACGACGCTCCGCAAAATGGCACGATGCTGGTCTACAAAGTGGGCGAGCTTCTGGCGACAGACTTCAATCCGCCTAACGACGAGTACGCATCGAACGGTTCGGACCAGACCGCGATGGGGTTCATGCTGCAACTCGGCGGATCGAGCCGCACATTGAATATCAACCCCAGCGGCACGTTGGGTGGTTACTCTCCGATCATCCGGTGGGCGTCGGCCAACCACGGCTCATGGCCCTCGGCCTATGGAGACCAGAACAGCAATTACGCATACGCCTGCTCCGACCTGAGCGGTGTCTACACGGTCGCGTCCAACTATATCCAGCGCTGCATAGCCCACCTCAAGCAATCGGGGAGTGACGAGTTTGTTCTTCAGTGGGATACGGCAAGCCTGACATCGGCGATCAGCGGTGGAATAGCAACGCACATTCATTACAGCCAGATCCCCGGCGCGGCAACAGCTTACCCGCCAGGAACGACCGCATTTACGAGCGGGACATTCAGCGGGGGAGTGTACAGCGGCGGCGTCGTGGAGTTGGAGTCCGGCACGGCAGACACCTATGGAGACCCGACGCCCAACTTTGGGCTGGCCACCAGGTTTCTGTCGCCGGGGACGATTTCGATTACAGGCGACGGGAACACGTACAGCGGGAACTCAGGAGCGTGCAACGGTTCCGGTTGCAGCTATCGGGTGAGCGTATGCGCCGGAAGTTCGTGCGGGTCCGCGGCTAGCACGTTTGAGTCACTGGTTGTTCACCGCGTGCTGCCCTCGCGAACCGACCAGGCCCTAAACTGCCCAAGCACCTGGACGCAGACCAACTGGTTCATCGCGCAGTGTGCGGGAACGAATACGGCGATGGTGGTGGCGCTGGCACGTGGCGGGACGACTTATTCCTCCATGAGCGGCTTCACTACCACGCACTCCGGAACGGCGCAGTATTTATTCGGGGGGCTGAGCGCTGGGACCTATACGGTCACGGTGAACGGAAGCCAGGTTTCAGGAAGCCCCTTCACGGTGGGTTCCGGGGACGGATCGATCGAGTTTCTATCGACGGCGGGGACCGTGAGCTTCAATGGCTCCGCGGCTCCATGCTCCATCACCACGACGAGTTTACCGGGCGGAACGATTGGATCGTCCTACTCCCAGGCCGTCAGCACCGCGAATTGCACGGCTCCGATCAGTTGGAGCGTGTCTTCGGGTTCGCTGTGCGCAGGGTTGAATTTGGGACCTTCCACCGGAGTTATATCGGGTGTTCCCTCTATAGCGCAGACCTGCAGCTTCACGGCTCAGGCGGTGGATGCCGTGCCGACGACCGCAACCGAGCCCTTGAGCATCACGATTGCCGGTGGTGGATCAACAACCGTGGCTTCGTTCATATCCGGCCACACAACCGCGAGCGGGGACGTGATCGTTCATTGACCGTATACCGGGAATGTGACGCAGCGTGGGAGTGGGGCCGCCGCCGCCTGTGCCCCGGCCGTGGTCCGCGAGGCTAGCTGAGATGGATAACGACTATAGGCGCATGAAGGCGCCGCGGGGAACAGATGCCTCCCACGCTATATTGAGGCGGCTATCAGCGGCCCTTCGACCTGACTGTTCGGCGCCACCTCGTTGACAACGAGCGCCCGATGCTGGCGGGCAGCGACCGCAGCAGATAGCTGACGGTGGGGCGGTTCACCTTTTCAGTCGCCCACTCTAGCAGAAAGGGATGCACGTAGTCCACACCTGTCGTGAACTGAAGCCTTCCGGCGATCGGGTGGGTCCGCTCGGCGAAGAGCACCGCGTTTTGCCTGTACACCCAGTCGCACTGGTGCTCCTGCCAAATCTTTCCGCGAATGGCGTCCAACAGAACGTAGCCGTTAGCGGCAAACAATCTCACCCAGTAGCTGAGGTACTGCTCATTAATATGGTCCGTTCCACCTTGCCCCGGTAAGGCCGCGGAGAAGAACACTACCGGCGCGAGCCGGCACAAATCCCCCACGAGGCTCTCGGCACGGGACGACGGCAGATGCTCGGCGACCTCCAAGCAGATCGCAAGGTCAAATCGACGTTGAAAGGAAATCGGCTGGCGCAAGTCGTGCGCGAAAAAACAGGCCGGCGGGATCTTCAGGAGCGCGCGGTTCACGTAATCCCCGTCCACGGCCACTAAGTCGCTGACTCCGTGCTCGAGAAACCTGGCGGACCAGGTGCCCACACCGCATCCAACGTCAATCACGCTTTTCGCAGGTACCAATGACAAGACTATCGGCACGATCACCCCTGCTGACGTGGAAGAAATATCCCGCTGCCCTACGAAAAACGCGTCACTGTATGGTGTGCTCATGATCTGTCCTACTGGGGAAGAGATTTGCACTTGGGCTCATTTGCCCGTCCACGGTTTCCCGCCCAACGCACTTCAGGCAATAGCCGAAGCGACGGAGGACTCCGCGTGAACCTCCTCAATGATTTTCAACACAGTACCCCCTGGATCCGGGTCCAGCATGCCGAGTGCCTTCTCCCTGGCGCGTAAACCGATGGTATGCCAAGCGGCTCGCGCTGACCATGCACGCTCCAGGGCCGCGCGAAAGCCCTCTATGTGGATTCCGTGCGATACGAAGGCCGTCTCCGGCTCAGCCGCCCACTCCAGAACTCCGCCTACATCAGTTACGACGGCTGGCCTACCGCACAACATCGCCTCTACAAGGCACAGCGGTGCGCTCTCCACATGCGACGGCAGAACGAGGAGGTGATTCTCCGCCCAAATCGCACGGACGTCGTCGGTCTGCCCCTTGAACGTCACCTTTTCGGCTATTCGATAGTGCTGCGCAAGGGCTTTCAGGTAATCGACGTCCGGACCGCGGCCGTATATGGACAATCTCCAGTCGAGGGATCGGATCTCTGTGGATCCCAGTGCAGCAAGCAGAATGTCCTGCCCCTTGCTGTTGGTCGCCACTCGCCCCACACAAGCAAGCCCGACGGTCGCAGTGACCGGCATCTCCATCGCGGTAAGATCCGTCATGTTGACTGGATTCCGGACAATCCGCGCCTGGGGCAGTTTAGCTGCCAATAGATGCTCGGCTTCGAGCCGCGTGCGACTTGCAACGAATAGAACGCGCCTAGCCTCGCGATAGTAGCTCGCGGCCGCTTCCCGTGCGGCCTTCGCCGCCGGGCGTCCGAATAGGAAGCTGTTGTGGCAAATGATCACATACGGGTGTCGCAGCGCCCCGGACCTCTTGATTTCATTGAGAAACACAGCGTCCGGGAAGGTGTCGCCCGAGTTGATGAGCACTACGTCAGGCGCAAAGGAGTCCAGCTTCCCGAATAGCTGAAAGCCGGAGGCCACAACACTCGCGAGTTTGAAACTCACCCGCCGCCGCACGGTCGCAACCATGCGCGCGCCAAGCCCCGGCCGGTACACTCTCAGGCCAGCTTCCTCCAGTGGCCGGAGTTTATTCTGCGGGGCGTCGTTGCGCGGCAGGAACAAACAGACCTTGTGGCCTCGCAGCAAGGCGCTTCGCGCCAGCGCAGCCCACAATTCCTCACACCCAGCCCAGCTCCACTTCGTGAGGTCGGAAACGATCGCAAGGCGCATCAGAGTCTCGAAACGTGCCGTGGCCAGTAGAATTCCGTCCCGGCACCGTCGGACGCGTACAGCCATCCATTGTAACCGAAGTCAAACACCCCTCGCGGAGCGGGTGGCTTGGTGAGTTGGGCAGGAGCCCCAAAGGCGGTCGGGACTTGTGTCTTGGCCCAAGCCTAGCCTCGATTTCCCCGGACCCATGGATGGTGGGCCTCACGCCGCCCCTTGAGAGCGAACCTCCCGCCAATCGGGCCGTTGCCGGCATCGGCCGTTAGCATTATGGATCTCTGAGAAGCCTGCAAGGCTGTGGCACTGCAGATGCGCCGCGCGTCGGCATCCATTCCCGCCAACATCGCCGAGGGATTCCGCCGCCGTGGAAAATCCGTCGAGGAGTGCCGCTACTTTCTGATCCTCGCCAGGGACCACGGATACGGAGACACCGGTCCTGGCTAGGGTTCGGCATGTGGATCCAAGACGCGATAGATCTCCAGATCGCCGTAAAAGGAATTTGGAACCTTCCCTACTAACTGGCAACGACTGTGCGTAAATGCAATGATTTGATCGCGGAGAAGTGCGAACATATTGTCTCCGTAACCGGTGCCATTCATCAAGACGCGATCGTTGGTGATGAGATACTGTGCGCCATGCCGCAGAGCGTAGTCGAGAGGCATACGGTTATAGGAGAGATACGGCTCATCGTAGAAGGCGAGCCAAAATGTGAGTGCGCCGTATACCTTCGCCCCCGGAGGTACGATCGCCCGGAGACCGGAAGCTACGGCGCGATAGTCCGCCGGGCGCGCCCGCCAGATAAAGAACGCGTTTGCTGCAATCTGGCTAAGGGCGATGACGAACAGCACGGCCATCGCGATTCTCAGCCGCGCAGCGGACTTGCCGAACTCTATGGCCCCGGCCACAAGCACGACAACGATATACGGGGCCAAGATCGCAAAAAAGCGCGACGCCGGGTTCACCTGTACGGTCCAGAACAGCATAGACGGCATCGTAAGTACGAGCATTTCGCCCAGTAGTTTTCGGTTGGATCGCCATAGCAGGAATGCGGCGATGGCAATGGCGGCAACAATGTGTATCCGAACCGGCAGTGGCACAGGCAGAGGCACTCGAGTGCTCCCGAGCCCGAGGAAGTCGGAATACCGGGCCTTCTCGAAATTGATCAGCATGCCGGCGGTCATTTGCGATCCCCTTCCCCAAAGCTGGTGGAAAGCTTGCATTCGCTCCGGGCCGGAGACAACCCACGTAACGAACGGAACCATGGCCAAAACACCGCCGGCCACAAAGGCCCAGAAGCGCGGAGCCCGGAGAATGCGAATCCGGAATTCAAAGAGCAAAAGCAGGCCCAATGACGCGAATATTGCGATGCCATTTGGGTGGAAGTTCATGGCCAGGCCGACGAAGAGGCCGCTCAGCAGCGTCAAAAATGTCGAGTCCGCACGCCGCGCGCGAAAGAACAACCACACCGCGAGGGTTGCGAAACAGGCGACATACACTTCCGGCCGGACCGTCCGGGAAGTGACCAGAATAAACGTGTCCGTGGCAGCCAGCAGGGCGGCCAGTGCGCCGGCGGCCGGGCCCATTAACTCGGCGCCCAGGAGGAAAGAGGCGAGCACTAAGCCAAGGCCGGCCATGATTGACGAAATCCGGAACTGAGCGGCCCCCGTCCCGAAGATCGCAGCGTCCGCAGCGATTGTGAGTGCGAGTCCCGGCGGGTGTGCGTCCACATGGGATTCGATGTCGGTATCCGGAAAAACAGGGTTCCGCATCCGCCCCTCAGTGTGCAAGGTATAACCGATGGAACCGTACCAGTTCTCGTCCTCAACCCAACGGGTATTGAGCAGCGGCGTGGCCTGAAGCAGGAATATGAAGCACGCCAGGAGAACGGCGGAGCGGGTAGTGCGCGGCGTGAATTGCAAGGACGAGACTTCCATAATTAGGTGCTATTGTACCTGGTCCGTGCGCGGACTCGCAGGTTCTCCTTAGTGTACCCCGCCCCAAGCGGTTCGGAGCGATGTACACTCGGCGCGCACGGCGCCGCCCCAGCGGTCGAAGCGCCCTGCGTGGCAGCAGCACTCGGCGGGGAACGGGGCGTGACCGCGAAGCCTGGTGTTGCTGCCGGTCTGGCGCCAGATCGTCCCCATCTCCGGCCCAGTCTCGACCCGGCAGGCATAAGTGCCTGCGCCAGGGAGGTAAACTGATACCGATGGCTGCCGAGCTAGATTCCATGCCGCTTGTAAGCGAAAAACGAAAAGTGCCGCTGCTCGACATGCGGGCGCTCAACCTGCCGATACGGGACGAGGTGCTCGAAGCGCTTCGCCGCGTGGTCGATTCCAACGCCTTCATCCTGGGCGAAGACGTGAGGCTGCTCGAAAAGGCGATCGCCGCGTACTGCCAGGTGCCGTACGCCATCGGCTGCGGTTCCGGATCGGATGCGCTCCTGCTGGCCATGATGGCCGCCGGCGTCGGACGTGGCGACGCGGTGCTGACCACGCCCTTCACCTTCTTTGCCACCGCCGGTTCGATCGTGCTGGCCGGCGCCACGCCCGTCTTTGTGGACATCGATCCGGCCACCTACAATATGGACCCCCAAGCGCTGGCGGAAACGATTCGGCGCACTCCGCGGGCCAAGGCGATTCTGCCGGTGCATCTCTATGGAGGCTGCGCCGACATGGATCCCATCCTGGACATCGCCCGCAGCCGCGGATGCGTGGTCATTGAGGACGGGGCGCAATCCATCGGAGCCGAGTACCAAGGCCGCAGGGCGCAGTCGTTGGGCGATATCGGCTGCCTCAGCTTCTATCCCACCAAGAATCTGGGCGCCTTCGGCGAGGGCGGTATGGTGCTGACCTGCAATGAAGGCTACGCCCGGAAGCTGATGGCGTTGCGCGTGCATGGCGCGTCCAGGAAGTATTATCACGAGTGGGTGGGAGTCAATTCCCGCCTGGATACGCTGCAGGCCGCGGTGCTGCGCGTGAAGCTGCCATACCTGGACGCCGAAACCGCGGGAAGACAGAAGAATGCCGGCCGCTACCGTCAGAACCTCGCCGGTGCGGGCGTCCCCATCGCACTTCCGCAGCCGGCTTCGTACCAGACCCGCCACATCTATAACCAGTTCGTGATTCGAGCGCCACGGCGCGATCAGCTCAAAACCTATCTCGAGCGAAACGGCGTGGGCACCGATATCTACTACCCGGTGCCGCTCGACCAGCAGGTTTGCTTCCGCGATCTCGGCTATCGGCAGGGCGATTTCCCCGAAAGCGAGAAGGCGGCGCGCGAGGTTCTGGCGCTGCCGATTCACTCGGCGCTCGCGGAGCAGGACGTGGATTACGTCTGCCGGCAGATTCGCGCGTTCTATGCCTGAGCCGCCATTGCGTATCGTCCAACTGGTCGAGAACCTGGAACTGGGGGGCCTCGAGTCGATGGCCGTGGATCTGGCCATCGCCCAGCGGAAGGCCGGCCACCAAGTCTTCGTCTATTGTCTTTTCGAGGCTGGACCGCTCGCCGGCCGCCTCGCCGCCGCCGGCATCCCAGTGGCGGCGTTTCACAAAGTGCCGGGGTTTTCGGCGCGCGCGGTGTTTGCCATGGCTGGACGTTTGCGCGCCGACCGCGCGCACGTAGTGCACGGCCACAACCCCGGCGTCCACCATTATGCCGCCCTGGCGGCGAAGCTGGCCGGCGTTCCGGTCTCGATCAACACCCGGCACAGCGCGCTCGATTCCCGCGGCTTCCCTTATCAGGAGCGGTATTTCCGCTGGGTGAGGCCGCTGACCGCCCATGTGGTTTTCGATTGCGACTACGTGCGGCAGGGGCTAGAGCGGAATATGGGCTATCCGGGCGCAAAATGTTCGGTGATCCTCAACGGCATTCCGCTGGAGGGATTTCTGGCGCGCCCCGCGTCGCCCGGAAGCAGGCTGCCGCGAATCCGTTTTGGCGCCATCGGACGCCTGGTTCCGGCCAAGGCCCATTCCATCCTGATCGACGCCTTCGCGCGCGTCTGCCGAAGCGTCCCCGCCGCGGAGTTGAGCATCTACGGTTACGGCTCCCTGGACGCCGAGCTGGGCGCGCAGATCGCGCGGCTGGGCCTGGAAGGCCGGGTTCGGCTGGAGGGGCGCACCGGCGATTCGCCCGGCGCGCTACAGGGTCTCGATGTCTTCGTGCTTTCCTCCGTGAACGAGGGGCTTCCGCTGGCGATCCTGGAAGCCATGGCCGCCGGGCTGCCGATCGTGAGCACGAACGTGGGAGGCATTCCCGAGGTGGTGGCGAAGGAATCGGCCTGGCTGTGCCCCCCCGGGGATGCCGACGCGCTGGCCGCTGCCATGGTGCAGGCTGCCGGGTGTGGCGATTTGCGGGAACGCGGAGAATCCTCGCGCCGCCTGGCCGCCGCCAGTTACGGGCTCGAACACATGGCCCGCCGGTATGAGGAATTGTATCGGCGGCTGCTGAGGAGCTGAGGCGGAAGAGGGAGGGCTTTTAGGCTACACTGGTACCAAACGCCGTCCGCGGAGGCGTCCCATCCGCGAATTCGCCAGGAACGCGGGCCCGTAGCTCAGGTGGATAGAGCATCAGCCTTCTAAGCTGAGGGTCGCTGGTTCGAGTCCAGCCGGGCCTACCATTTCCAGCACGGCGGTTCAGGTTCTCTTCTGGCCGGCATCGACGGGCCAAACTTGTTTCGCCACGATGTAGACCACAATGGTAATCGCGAAGACGGCAATTTGCGGATGGGCCGGCCAGATGGCTTTAGCAAAACCAAAAAGCCATGCGCCGGTACCGGCGGCAGTGGCAATCAGAGTTGCCGCCAGAGTGCTTTTGGTAGAGGACTTCATAAGATCGTTCTGTAGCAGCTACATTGACTATACAAGAGCTAACTGCTCTTCGGTTGGCTCCGCTCAACAATACCACGGCTCGGTGAGATACGGGATTGTCGCCCGCGAGACCATCGGCGCGTCCACGGGAAACTCGCCCATCTGCGCTAACTCCCATATCTTGCGGAAAATCTCCCAGCGGCTTTTGCGGCCGCGCTCTTCGCGCCGGATCGTCTCCTGGATCGCAGCGCATAGCGCGTCCATGCGCCTGTCGGCGTTGCGCCAGCGGTAACATAGGCCGCGCGCGTCGAACGGCTCGATGATAGTGCGGATTTCTTCTAACTGCAGTAATAACGAACCTTCCGGCAGTAACAGGCGGATGGCTAACTGCACCGGCGCCACTTGCTCGACTAAGTCCATGTCCACCAGCGCCCGCAGGAATTCGCGGTAGCTCTCCAGCGTGGTCCACGGCGTGAAGGGTATGAACGTCGGCGCCAGCGGCAGCCCGGCTGTGCGCATCAGCCGCAGCGCCTCCTCGAAGCCGGCGCGCGTGTGGCCCTTGGCCAGTTTCTCCAGCACCGCGTCGTCGAGCGATTCCACCGCGCTGGTCACGAACAGGCAGCCGGTCTTCCGCAGCACCGGCAACAGGTCGCGATGCCGCAGCAGGTGTTCCACTTTGATGGTCACGTCATAGGTCAGGCCCGGCCACTCGCGATGGAGCGCTTCCACAATCGGGACGGCGTGGCCCGTGCCGTTGAAGAAATCCGGGTCGCCGAAGGTAATGTGTTCGGCTCCCGCGGCCACCTGCCGCCGGATGTCCTCAAGCACCACGTCCGCCTGCACGATGCGGAAAACTCCGCCATACACCGGAACCACCGGGCAATGCCGGCACAAATGCTTGCACCCGCGCGAGGCCTCGGTCGATCCCACGCGCCGCGTGGACTCACCCGTCCGCAGTTGCGCGTAGGCGCCCAGCGGCGGCAGCCCGGTGCGATCCGGCGCCAGGAACTGCTGCCGATCGAGCGAGATCAGCGGCTCGGATTGGCCCGGCAGCCGCTCCCCCTCCCGCGCCGCACTTAAACGCCGGGCCAGATCCCGCAGTCCCTGCTCGAACTCGCCGCCGATCACGGTGGCCACTCCCGAGCGGCCGAGCAGCCGAGCGTTCAGCGGCGCGTAGAGGCCGTACCCGCACAGATGGGCGCGCG
>Ga0265316_10004248_pt1 | contig 14313 bp, 8 predicted proteins | sample 4522metaG_FD_202092 | JGI IMG/M metagenome (GOLD analysis project Ga0265316, IMG submission 202092) | Rhizosphere microbial communities from Carex aquatilis grown in University of Washington, Seatle, WA, United States - 4-5-22 metaG | ecosystem: Host-associated > Plants > Roots > Rhizosphere >... | reverse complement strand
TTAATTACTTTAAATTAACTTTCATACATAATAGCTCTAAAATTTGTATTGATTTTGAATTTTAAATATTATTATAGCTTTGACTTGTGAATAAATAAAAAATGAATTTATTTTTACCTTAATTTATTTTATTCTTGTAAACATCCATAAAACGCTTACATCTATTTGTTTAAATATAAGAAATTACATTCGCTTTCTTAAAATCTGTTTAAATGAAAAACAGAATAATTTTTTTATCAATTTTAGTTTATGTTGCCACTATTTCCTTATGGGCGACAAAAAGTAATTACAAATTCACCCGTCTTGATATTTCCCAAGGATTATCGAATAATCAGGTAATATCCATATTAAAAGACCATAAAGGCTTCATGTGGTTTGGTACTATGGCCGGATTGAACCGGTTTGATGGTTGTTCATTCAAAACATTTAAATATAATCCTTTTGATACAAGTTCTCTTATCGATAATTATATAATAAAAATTTTTGAAGATTGCCAGGGGAAGCTTTGGATAAAAACAAGAAATGGTTATGTTATTTATGATCCGCTTTATGAGGCATTTCTTATGGATCATCCGATTTTTCATAAAATCGATGGTGTTACACGTTGGACAATTTCGGATATGATGACTGATAAATTTGGAAATATTTGGTTTATCGACCATAAATTGCTTTTTAAATATTTCCTTCATAATGATTCTATAGTTACCATCCCTTATAATTCAATGGATACGACTACTTTAAATAATGCCGAAATATCTTCCATTGCTGAAGATTCAAAAGGGAATATTTGGGTCATCGATATTTATGGAATGATAGAAGAAATTGGCAATAATGGTTGTAAAGTTATTTACAGAAATTATTCATTATTCAATACTTTAAAGGGTAAAATTATTTATTTCAGCATAAACATTGACAAAGACGATGATCTGTGGTTTACTTCAAGCAGCAGCGATATAGGATTATTTTTCCTTAAAAAATCAAAGTGGGAATTATATCACTTTACAAAAGAATCGGGAAAGGCACGACTTAACAATAATATTATTACATCCTTAGTGCAGGATGACAACGGATTAATATGGATTGGCACAGATCATGGCGGAATAAATATTTTGAATAAAAAAGATTTTTCAGTTCAATATATAACTGAAAATCCTGATGATGACAAAAGTTTAAGTCAGAATTGTGTTACCACCTTGTATAAGGATGACAATGGAATAATTTGGATAGGAACATTTAAAAAAGGTATCGATTACTATCATGAAAATATTATAAAATTCAGAATAGTCAGGAGAATTCTTTCCGATCCAAAAAGCTTAAGTTATGATGATATTAATTGTTTCCAGGAAGACAATAAAGGCAATTTATGGATTGGGACTAATGGTGGAGGTTTAATCTATTTTGATCGCAGGAATGGTCTTTTTAAAAATTACCGTCATGATGATAAAGATCCTAATAGCCTAAGTAATGATGTTATCGTAAGCTTATTCATGGATCAGCAAAACATGCTATGGATTGGCACATTTTACGGAGGGTTAAATTGTTTTAACGGAACAAAATTCATTTATTACAAGCAAAATCCCGGAAATCCAAACAGTATTTCCGATAATAAAATCTGGCGTGTTTTTGAAGACTCCCACAATAATTTTTGGGTTGGAACTCTTGGTTCCGGGCTTGATCTGTTTGACAGGAAGAAAGGAATATTCAAACACTTTCGCGCCGGCGAAATAAATTCTGTTAATTCAAATTATATAATGTCTATTGTTGAAGATAAAGTTGGCGATATTTGGTTTGGAACATCATATGGAATAGATCGGTTTATGATTGCTTCACAGCAATTTATTCATTACGTTAAAGAACCAAATAAAAATACCAGCCTCAGCAATAATAATGTTACAAGTTTATTGGTAGATAGCCGCGATTTAATTTGGGCAGGAACGCGTGAAGGACTTTGTATGTTTGATAAATCAAAAAATTATTTTAAGGTCTTCAGAATTGAGGATGGTTTGCCGGATAATACAATAATCTCAATAGTTGAGGACAATTTTAACAATTTATGGATAAGTACCACAAATGGGGTTTCAAATTTATTGGTCACAAAAAATCAAAAAGATAAATTATATAATTTTAGTTTTAAAAATTTTGATGAATCTGATGGATTACAGGGTCGAGCGTTCAACAATTACGCAGCTTACCGGACAAGTAATGGTGAACTCTTCTTTGGAGGCGCCAATGGCTTCAATATTTTTAGGCCGGAAGATATTAAAACCAACAATATTTTTCCAAAAATTGAATTTACAGATTTCCAGGTTTTTAATAAAAGTATTTTGGCAAATAAGAAAGCATTTGGAAGGGTTATAATTAAAAAGTCTGTTTCTGAAAGTTCTGTAATAACATTAAAATATTATGAGAATATTTTTTCAATCGAATTTGTAGCGTTAAGTTATATCCATCCGGAAAAAAATAAATACAGTTACATGCTCAAGGGTTTTGATAAAAATTGGATAAATACCGATAATAAACAAAGAAGGGCAACATATACAAATCTTGATCCGGGAGAATACAACTTCATTGTAAAGGCTTCAAATAATGATGGTTTATGGAACGAAACAGGTAAAAGTATTAAAATTGTTATTCTTCCCCCGTTTTGGAAAACTCCGATAGCTTTTATAATTTATTTCGTGCTTTTAATTGCAGCATTATTTTATTTCAGGCATATTGTATTGGTATGGGAAAGAATGAACTATCGTTTGGAGCAGGAACGTCAGGAAGCCCGGCAAAGACAAGAAATCGATCTGGTTAAAATTAAATTTTTCACCAATATCAGCCATGACCTGCGGACACCTTTAACACTTATTATTACTCCTTTGGAAAAAATAATAAGAAATACGCAGGATTTAAATAACAAAAAACAATTTTTAATTATTTACCGTAATGCAAAACGATTATTAAACCTGGTCAATCAACTTCTCGATTTCAGGAGAATGGAGGTGCAGGTTATAAATCTGAACCCAACAAGTGGTGAATTGGTGAAATTCGTAAATGATATATCATGGTCATTTACTGATTTGTCCGAAAAAAAGGAAATTGCACTTAACGTAAATTCAAATGTAAAAGAATTGCATGTTTTATTTGATCATGATAAATTAGAAAAGATACTTTTTAATTTGCTTTCAAATGCATTTAAGTTTACTCATGAAAAAGGAAGCATTACGGTTGAATTGAATGTCAAAGATGCACCTGAAAATAACCTTCAGAAAGATGATTCATTTGAATGGATTGAAATTAATGTCCGGGATACAGGCATAGGAATACCAAAAGATAAACAGGATATTATTTATGACCGGTTTTTTCATTACGGGACGCCAGGCAATATTACAGGTCAAAGCACAGGAATTGGTTTGACAATTGTAAAAGAATTCGTCAAACTTCATGGAGGCTATATAAAACTTGAAAGTGAACCTGACAAAGGAAGTTCTTTTACAATTATGTTGCCATTAAAAAAAGTGCCATTGCGTACTGATAAATTTGATTACCCAACTCAGGAAGACCTTTCAGTTGAAGCACTTTTATCATACGATATGGATGTTGAGCCAATAATCACTGAAAAGGAATCAAAAAAACCAATGATATTACTGGTCGATGATAATGAAGATTTTCTGTTCTATTTGAAAGATAATTTAAAAGAACATTACAGGATTATCGAAGCTCAAAATGGAAAAGAAGGATGGCGACAAACATTATCTCACATTCCAGACCTTGTTGTCTCCGATATTATGATGCCATTGGTTAACGGTATCGATTTAAGCAAAAAAATTAAATCTGACCCGCGTACTTCTCATATACCGGTAATTCTTCTTACGGCAAGGACTTCGTATGAAAAGAAACTGGAAGGTTTTGAATCTGGCGCAGACGATTATATAACCAAACCGTTCAATTATGAACTTTTAGAATCGCGTATCAGGAACCTTATTTTGCAAAGAAAGAAACTGCAAAAAATTTTTCATAAACAAATTGAAGTAGAGCCAAGTTTGATCACTGTTACCTCACTCGATGAAAAACTGATTCAAAAAGCATTGTCGTTTGTTGAAAAGAATATTTCAAATCCCGACTTTTCTGTAGAAGAACTCAGCAGAGACCTTGGTATGAGCCGGGTAAACCTTTATAAAAAACTGCTTTCCATAACAGGAAAAACCCCTATAGAATTTATCAGGGTCATCCGTTTAAAACGGGCTGCATTGCTCCTTGAAAAAAGCCAGCAATCGGTTTCAGAAATTGCCTATCAGGTAGGTTTTAACAATCCTAAATATTTCAGCAAATACTTTAAAGAAGAATTCAGCATGCTACCTTCTGAATATATAATCGATAAAGAAAAAACTAATGAAAAGAAATAATTTCTTTAATTTTTTATTTTTATTTCAATTTTTTTTGTAAAATTGAACTTTAAACGTACATTTAACATTTAAAATATTATTGTTTAACATTTGATTTAATTAATCTTTAATTAAAAAATTTACATTTGAAACAATCTATTTTCTAATTATTAACTAAAAACTTAATCTATGAAAAAGAAATTACTATTTTTTGTTCTAAGTGTATTCATTAGTATGGGTACATTTGCACAATTAGGTGGATTTGTGAAAAACGGCGACTTCAGCTTGCCTGCAAATGGGAAAAAAATTGATCTTGCGACCTCCTCTATACCTAACTGGTATACTGATGGAACTGTAGCAAACAAAGTAAACCGTGAAAGTGGTTATTTTGCTTCAATGTGCAGTCATGCAAAAAGCCTTTATACTGTTGTTAATAAGATTACTGCGGCAAAAGCCGTGTATAATTTGAGTTTCTCATCAATTGTATCGTGGGATGGAACTGCTAAAGATACTGTTACTTTGGAAGTAAGAATAAGTGCTTTCAGCAGTGACCGTAAAAGCAGGACTTTAATTGATTCTTTGGAATTTGTAACAATTCTGACCGGTAATTCAAGTTCATGGGCACCACAATCTGGAACTGTTAGTATTCCGGCAGCTTCTGCTTATGTAGGAGATAGTCTTGTTATAGAATTTGACGTTCCAAAAACGGTAAAAAATCCTACTGACAACAATGTATGGTGCGAGATTGATAATGTGGGTTTATATAATCCACCTACCAGCTATAATCTGGCAATTGTTAACCCGGGTTTTGAATTTCCTAATGATAAGGTTAAGTATCTAAATATTAATAATATTCCAGGCTGGCATAGTGAAGATGTGACAAGTGATCACAATGGCCGTGAAATGAATTCAGGCCTGAAAGGCAGTTACAGGGAATACAGCGTAAACACAGCAAAGCCTATTTACCAGGTAATAGATTTAATTACTGAAGATTCAGCAAAATATAATGTTTCTTACATGTGTGGCTTAACTTGGAATCAAACTGCTAAAGATACTGTTTATTCAGTAGTTTACCTGAGTCATTATAGCAGTGATATAACCAAACGGACAATTATTGATTCCGTTTTAAACCGGATCGATACGCTAACTAAGCCCCGTGAAATGTCTGCTACGTTTAGCATTCCTGAAGGAGCAGCTTATGTCGGTGATAAACTGGTACTGGAATTCAAATCTATCGTTTGGAATGATGCTAAGAATACCAATACATGGACTTGTCTTGATACCATTGCTGTAGTAAAAACCGGAGATTCTATAGCTCCTCCTCCACCTATTCCATTTAATCTCTTGACCTTTCAAGGTGATGTTCCTGCAGGAGGTTCTTTAATCACTGTAAGTGGTACAAATTATCTGAAAATTCGGCTTGACGGATGGAATACATCTTTCCCAATAGTACCGGTTACTCTTAAAAAGGGCGAAACAGTAGAATTTGGTTACAAATACGATCCAGACACTACAAACACTACAAAATACGCCATTAAAACTACTCTGGGCTTCGTACAATTCATGGTTGTTGGCAATACAGCTTTAAATTGGGCTATAACAGATTCTCCTATAGACACGGGCGCTATTAAAACTAAGACTGCTAAAGCACCATCTGCAATAACATATAATCAGCTTCAACTTGCTGCCCAGTATCAATCTGGAAGTTGGCCTGCAATAGCTGGTGGCATTGTTTACCTTACCCAAATGCAGTTTTACACTCCATTTAACCTACAGACATTTGCAGGCGACGTTCCAGCAGGAGGTAAACTTGATACTATAGGTGGAACCCCGTATTTAAAAATAAGGCTTGCCGGGTGGAATACCTCTACTCATATTGTACCGGTTACCCTTACTAAGGGCGAATCAGTTGAATTTGGTTACAAATATGATCCGGACACCACAAACATTAAAACATACCCCACTGCATCTACTCAGGCCTTTATTCAATTCATGATTGAGGGTAATACAGCAGCAAATTGGGCTATCACAGATTCTCCTATAGATACGGGCGCTGTTAAAACTTTAACTACTAAAACAACAGCAGCAAATACTTACAATATGCTTCAACTTGCCGCCCAGTATAAATCAGGAGGCTGGCCTGCAATAAACGGTGGCATTCTTTACCTTACTCAAATGCAGTTTTATACCCCATTTGACATTCAAACATTTGCAGGAGGTGTCCCAACAGGAGGTGTAATCGATACTATTAGTGGAACGCCGTATTTAAAAATAAGGCTTGACGGGTGGAATACAGCTTACCATATCGTACCTGTCGCAATTACTAAAGGCGAAACGGTTGAATTCTCTTATAAGTACGATCCGGACACTACAAACATTACAAAATACCCCACTGCAACTACTCAGGCTTTCGTTCAATTCATGATTGAAGGCAAAGCAAGTTTAAATTGGGCTATTACAGATTCTCCTATAGCATCTTCTATTAAAACTATAACTACTAAGTCAACAGTTGCACAAACCTTCAATTTCTTTCAACTTGCCGCACAGTTTAAATCAGGAGGCTGGCCTGCAATAGCTGGTGGTATTCTTTACATTAGCCAGGTAACCTTAACCCCAGTTGATGTAAAGAGCATTTCAAATTCTTCAGTAGGGATTTATCCTAACCCTGCAGGTGATTTTATTAATTTGAAGAATGTTGAATCTGCAACTGCTAATGTAGAAATCTATGACATACAGGGTCAGTTGGTAATTTTAAGAAATGTCAGATCTAACGAAGCTATCAATATTAGCACGCTTAGAAGCGGCATGTACCTGGTTAAAGTTTATTCAGGAAATAATTATTCGACTTTTAAAATGGTAAAGAGATAATAATAACCTGTGAAATATTAAAAGGCTGTTACCGAAAGGCGACAGCCTTTTTTATTGAATCGGATTTTATAAAATACGATCTTATAGGTATTTAAAGGAAAGATTACTTGTTGATCTATTTTATAGATTTTTAAATATTTTTATATAAATGAAATTTACTTTTGTTTTCTTTGTTTTACTCTGTGATTTCCTTTGTGCAACTTAGTGGTAAAACTAATATTTTAAACACAAATTGATCACAGGGACTATACGAAGACCCACAAAATGAATCTTTCTAATAAAATTATTTTTTTATCTACCTCATCTTTAAATCTGCAATCTTTTAACAACTTTATATAAATGATAAATTGAATAAAGAACCTGTTAATCTGTTGACTTATAAATTAAAAAGACTGAGTATTGCCTGAATATTTTTTTGTGTTTGATTTTTTATAATTTTCCTTTCAACCCCTTTATTAGGGGATTTGATCAATATGTCATATCATTAAAATCGACTTTATAATGATATGCTTTTTTAAGTGAATCAGGCTTTGGTTATTTCTTTTGATCGATTCCAATTTTTTCCGTAGAATTCGAATTTTGCATAGCTTCATAAACAACATCCTGGATATTTGTTCTAAGGTTTATTTCAGCTAATTTATTCACAGTTGCATCAGGAAAAACACGGTTGGAGAGGAAAACGTATACAAGTTTATATTTAGGATCAACCCAGGCCATTGTACCTGTAAACCCGGTATGTCCATAACTTAAGTCAGAAACCATAAGGCTTACCGGACTCTGATTTAATATGTCAGGTTCAGGCTTATCGAATCCCAAAGCACGCCGATTACCGGTTTTTTGATAGGGCCGCGTTGTAAAAAGTTCAATTGTTTTTTTATTAAAAAATTGTTTTCCGCCATATTCCCCACCGTTTAAATATAATTGCATAAGTTTGGCTAAGTCATTGGCAGAAGCAAATAATCCCGCATGTCCGCAAACTCCGCCCATCATCGAAGTTGCAGGATCATGAACATAACCTTGCAGTAATTGCTTCCTGAAAATTTTATCATTTTCAGTTGGAGCTATATTATTTTTATTAAATCTTTTAAGAGGATTAAACCCTAAAGTAGTTGCTCCGAGTGGTCGGTACAAAAGGCTGTCAATATAGCAATTTAAAGGTTTTGAAGTTACATTTTCTATTGCTTTAGAAAGCAGCATAAATCCAAGGTCGCTATAATGATATTCGGTTTTATGTAGTAATTCAGATTTGTAAATACTGAAATAAACAGAATCTTTCCAGGTATTATTTATATATAAACTATCTGCAACCTGCAAGGAATAATCCTTTGAATATTTATTGCTATAAATACCTTTGATATATTTTGTATTGCAGTTAATATAAGTTGCATCCATTACTTTAGAAGATTTTGAAGCCAAAGGCTGCTTAGAAATCAATTTTTCCTTAGAATCAAAACATTGTAAGGTCTGAAGGTAAAAAGGTATCCAGGATTGAAGACGCGACTGATGAGCAAGGATATCTTTTATAATAATTTTTTTCTTATTTGTTTTATTCAATTCAGGAATATATTTTGAAAGCCTTGTTGACAGATCAATTTTCTTCCTGTCGTAAAGCATCATTAATGAGGGAACAGTTGCAGCTATCTTGGTAATTGAAGCTAAATCGTAAATATCTGTCGGTCTGACCAGGCGCAAACTATCATAAGTAAAGTAGCCAAAAGCTTTGTTGTAAAAAACTTTTCCGTCCTTAGCAAGTAAAACCACGCACCCGGGAATAGCTTTCTTCTTAATAGCATCGGCCACGAGCGAATCTATATGATCCAAACTTCCTGTTTTAAATCTCAATTCTTCAGGAATTGTATATTTAAATCGAATAGTTTCATTCCAGGTTATTCCATTCCCTGCAATAAATTCATCAGATGCCTTAACAGGAAGTTTTCCGTGGGGTATAATTCCTCCAAATATTAATTGTGCTGATAGTTCCTGGTTTAAATTCTTATCCTCATATGAAACTACAATGGCTTTGAAATTTGTTGTTGGAATGAACCTCTCAAGAGAGTATGGATTAGCAAAAATGTCAAGAATTACGTTATTAGTTTGGGAAAGATTTTTAAGGAACTCAACACTTTTATCGGTAATACCAAATTTCTTCGTAACTCTCATGTCAGTATTTACAATTCCTGCAATAACAAGGTTGTACTTTTTTAAACGAATTGCCAAGTCTGTATACAAACTATCGGGTGCATCCCTATCAATTGAATAATTATCAATAGAAGCATATAAAGAAAGAAATTGCTGAAATACTGACGTATCGGTATTTCCAAGAGAAAGGCATGCAATTCTCAAAGTATCAAGATTTTTGACAGGTAGAATATCGTTGTTATTTTTTAAAACTGTTATAGAAGATTCCACAAGTTGCCGGCAAGTTAGTTCCAACATTGGTTGATGCAGGTCTTTAAATAAATTCTTAGAGATTACGGGTTTAAAATTATTAAGCCCTGCCCAATATTTGGCCATCAAAACTTTTTTACATTTTTTGTCAATCTCATTATAACTGATAATGCCTGAATCAGCGGCATGTTTGATTGTCGAAATAACATCTGGTATATCATCCGGCATAAGTAAAATATCATTTCCTGCCTTCAAAGCTTTTAGGGCAATTTTGGCTGAAGTTCCAAAACTTTTAACACTTTTCATTGTCAAAGCATCTGTAAATACAATTCCATTAAATCCCAAACTATCCCGAAGAATATCCTGAATTATTTTATTAGATAGTGACGATGGTTGTTTAATTGAATCTAAAGAAGGTACATCCAAATGGGCCACCATTACTCCTGATATACCATTTGAAATAAGTTTTTTAAATGGAAATAATTCCAAAGAGTCTAACCTATTATAGGAATAAGGTATTACCGGTAAAGCAATATGTGAATCAGTTTCTGTGTCGCCATGCCCTGGAAAATGTTTTGCAACAGCCAATATATGATTATCCTGAAGCCCTTTCATATATGCCAAAGCTTTTAAACTTACTTCCCTCCTGTCTTCTCCAAAAGACCGGCTGTTAATTACCGGATTATTTGGGTTATTATTGATGTCCACTACCGGAGAAAAATTTGTTTGCAGTCCTATACGATGAAGTTGCCATGCAATATCGCAACCCATTTTATAAATAAGGCTATCATTTGAAAGTGCGCCCAACATTAATTGTTTCGGATAATTCAGCGTACTGTCCATTCTCATGGAAAGGCCCCATTCTCCATCCATACCCATAAATAAAGGTGTTTTGGTAATTGATTGAAGTTTATTAATATATTCTGCCACCTTTTCAGGACCTCCCTGAAAAAAAATAATTCCCCCTACCCTGTTCTTCTCAATAGTTTCTATAAGTTTTCTGTAATGCACAGAATCTTTATTCGGGTATGCAGGCGCCATAATAAGCTGGGCAATTCGTTCTTCAGTTGAAAGACTATTTAATACAGAATCTATCCAGGGAATTGAATCATTAAAAAAAACGGGGTTTTCAATTTTTGTTTTTTCCCTGGCAACACAATCCTGATTTATAAATAAATAAAAAATTAATACTGTAAACAATAATTTTAATATCCTTTTGCACATCTGGTCAAATTTTTAGTATGAATGAACTTCAAATTATTATACAAAGAAAACTGATTAATTCTAATCTCAAGAACAAGGAAGATAATATTCATCCGACAAAAATTATTTATAATATCAAATTCATTATACCAGTTAAGTTGTTTTTTTTAACTTTATGAACTTTCTATTAATAAGATAATTTGAAAACAGTTGAAATAATGGATAACTGGAAAAATAAAACAATACTGATTGTTGATGATTCTGCATTGAACCGTCAAATTTTAATTGAATTTTTTAAGATTAAAAATTTCAATATTACTGAAGCAGCAGATGGTAAAGAAGCTATTGAAAAAATTATTTCCGAAAAACCGGATTTAATTTTACTCGATTTGATAATGCCTGTTATGGATGGTTTTGAAACTATGGAATACCTGTTAAAAGAAAAAATTTCTATCCCAATAATTGTAATTACAGCCTATATAAAGGACAATACTTATAAAAGATGCAAAGATCTTGGTGCTGCAGGTTTTCTGAATAAACCTGTGAAAATGCATGAACTTTATAATATGATTTCCGGAATTCTTGAGAATCAGCCGGATGAAGTAAATACATAATTTTTTTCATACGGCAATTATATGATTACATATAAAATATTGGTTGCCGACAACTCGAAAGCTATTATCGCAGCTGTCGAAAGTTTAATAGAAAAGTATAACCTCGATTATCAACTTACTTTGGCAACTGATGGCCGAAAAACTTGTAAATTGGCTTACGGTCTATTGCCGGACTTGATATTGATGGACCTGATATTACCTGATATAAATGGTTTAAGGGCTATCAAAATTTTAAAACGCCTGCCTCAAACAAAAAATATTCCAATTGTTGTATTTACTTCTCAAAGACTATTACATGATGCCTTTTCAGCTGGTGCAGATGATTTTATTAATAAACCTTTTGATGAATTTGAATTGCTATTTCGTATTCGGTTTGCCCTTATGTTAAGTGAAAATATTAATAAAATAAAATTGCAGAATGACCTTTTATTAAAACAGGCGGAAGAAGTCAAAAAACAATATTGGCTAATGGAAGATCAGAGAAAGGATATTATAGATGATATTACCTACTCTAGACGTATTCAAAATGCAATAATGCCAGCTAAGGAATACCTTTCTACTCTTTTTCCGGAATATATGCTTTTTTACAAACCAAAACGTATAGTTAGCGGCGACTTTTACTGGGTTTCAAACAAAGAAAACAAAATTATTTTAGCCGTCGCTGATTGCACCGGACATGGTATTTCAGGAGCATTTCTTACCATAGCCGGTACGGCTTTTCTAAACGAAATTATAAATTTTGTTCAACCCGATTCCGCTGAAATTTTAAACCAATTACGCTTACGCATTATGCGGTTACTTCATCAAAAAGGGCTTGAAGGTGAGGCTACTGACGGAATGGATATTGCTCTTTGTGTATTCGACTTTCAGGATTTAACCGTTCAGTATTCAGGCGCAAATAATTCAGTTTATATTGTTCGTAAAAATGGAAACCTAGAAATTTGCAAACCTGATAAAATGCCAATTGGCATTCATGAAAATTATACCCATCCTTTTAAAAGTTCAACAATTAAAGTAGAAAAAGGTGATATGGTTTACATGTTTTCTGATGGATACGCCGATCAGTTTGGTGGTGTATATGATCAAAAATTCAGGTATAAACAACTTCAAAACCTAATTTTAAGTCTTCACCTAAAAAAGATGGCAGAACAATACGAGGTTTTTGAACGAACAATGGATGAATGGATGGGCTATCGCGACCAAATTGATGATATGCTGATAATAGGTATAAGAGTTTAAAAAATCTTGTTTTCATCGAAAAAATAACTAATTTTCCATGTGAAATTTATATATCATAATTAAAAAAGAAATTTAAAAGAAAGAGCAACTGTTATTTTTAGTTGTTTAAATATGATTCTAAATACCACAAACAACAAGTTATTACTTGCCTATAAGGGTCCTTTTTTTATTGATATCCTTACATGTTTTGGCGGCTATATTAAAAAAATGTTTGGTCATCAATCTCAGACCGGATACAAGCTTTATAAAGTGTTTTTTGAACTTACCCAAAATGTTGCAAAGTATTCCGTTGAAACAAGTCCGGTTGATGATTATAAATATTCTGGCGTAGGCAGTTTTAACCTGGAAGAAAATGATGACTTATTAATTCTGAGCACAACAAATCTTATATTTAGAAAAGATGGATTTGTATTGCAAAAATATTGCGATGAAATAAATTCCTTAAATAAAAGTGAATTAAGGGAAATCAGAGGTGAAACACGAAAGCAAAGCCTGGATGAAAAAGATACGGGTGCACATATTGGAATAATACAAATCGGGCTTCTTTCATTACATAGACTTGACTTTGAAATTCAGGAATTTAATGATGAATATTCAATTTTTAAAATTTGTACAACTATTACCAAAGAATAAATTTTCAAAATGTTCCTTTTATGATAATATTTGAAAAATGAAAAATATAGAGATACCATTAGATAAAGAATCTCCTTATTTCCCGGAAATAAGCTTCAACTGCGAAAAAGGCATATGCAATATATCTGGTGAATCATACATGGAAGATTGTTATAAATTTTATCTCCCCCTGGTTGACTGGTTAAACGAATATTGTTCACTTTATAGCCATCTTACAATTAATTTCAGGCTTTATTATTTCAATACCCAATCTTCAAGAATGATATTAAAAATATTTGAAGTCCTTATGAATTTTAAAGCTAAAGGTGGTGAAATAATAATCAATTGGTACTATATGCGCAGTGATCCCGATATGATCGATGAGGTAGAAGATTTTCAACATGAATCCGGAATAAAAATCAACCTAATTGAAATTATTGATTAATTAATTTCCTTCCGATTGGTACTTCAGTTTTAATCCTATTTGTATAATTCCAATAATCAAAGCAATAAAATTACATAAAATAATTGGCCATGAATGGATTAACAATCCATAAACTTCCCATAATGAACAATTGATAATATAAACAACTACCATAACTTTGGAAATATCATTTACCTTTTTTGTCATATATGATTTATAAACCTGGGGTATCATCAGGTAGGTTCCAAAAACTGCAGCCAAATAACCAACTGTTTCAGTAATAATTTCAGCAGAAAATAAAAGTTTCATATTTTGTAAAATACATATTTAATGCAAAAATACTTTTTTTGATGTATTTCAATTCTTTTTTAAGGTAAGTAAAGCAACTGTTTCGAGTTGATGGGTATGTGGAAACATATCAAAAGGTTGAATAGCCGAGATCTCATACTTTTCAGTTAATTGTTTCATGTCCCATGCAAGCGATACCGGGTTACAGCTCACATATATAATTTCAGAAGGTTCTGCCCAAAGCATGGCTTTCTTTATTTCAATCAATGTTCCTGACCGTGGCGGGTCAAGAATTATCAAATCAGGT
>Ga0265316_10004247_pt1 | contig 14315 bp, 14 predicted proteins | sample 4522metaG_FD_202092 | JGI IMG/M metagenome (GOLD analysis project Ga0265316, IMG submission 202092) | Rhizosphere microbial communities from Carex aquatilis grown in University of Washington, Seatle, WA, United States - 4-5-22 metaG | ecosystem: Host-associated > Plants > Roots > Rhizosphere >... | reverse complement strand
CATCTCCCTCCCCCTCTGGGAGAGGGCCGGGGTGAGGGTGAAGTGTCTTCCAGGCCGGACGCTGAAACGACGACAATCGTGTGGGCCAAATCTGCGGCACGATTCACGTCCCATGCAGCGCCCTCACCCAACCCTCTCCCGAAGGGAGAGGGTGAACTCAAGCTCTTATGGAATTGTTGCACGACCGCCGCTTTGCCTAGCCATGTAGGATCCAGACTGCGAAAAGAGCTGCAACTCAGCCCGACTTCAGATGCCCTATTCCTCGAATCGGGACCGGTCACTTAAGCCCTGACCTCGCCCCCCGTCACAGCGCCGAATGTGATACTCTGGCGGTAGCTCACCACCGCCTATGCGGAGGAGTTCATGCAGAAGTCTGAAGTGCTTGCACAGATCCGCGCCCTTGGCATCGTGCCAATTCTCCGGGTGTCGTCCGCGCGCGACGCGGAAGCCATGGCCGAAACCCTGCACTCTGCCCATATCGACGTGGTCGAGATCCCGCTCGACGTCCCCGATGCCATCGGCGTGATCTCGCACCTGGTGCAACGCTTTGACGACAAAGTCCTGGTTGGCGCGGGCCGCGTGCTTGACGTGGAAGCAGCGGACACCGTGATCGCGGCGGGCGCCAGCTTCGTTTCCAGCCCGTCCTTCAACCCGGAAGTCGTCAAGTATTGCAATGCGACCGATCTGGCGGTGTTTGCTGGCGCGCTCACCCCGACGGAAATCGTGTCCGCCCGCAACGCTGGGGCCGACATGGTCAGGGTCTTTCCTTGCTCAGCGCTGGGCGGACCGAGCTACGTGAAGGCGATCAAAGCGCCCCTGCCGCAGATCGATCTCTTTCCGAGCGGGGGTGTGACCCTGCAAAATGCCGCCGCCTTCATCGAGGCGGGCGCCTGCGTGCTGGGGGTGGGTCGCGATCTCGTGGACCTGGCGGCGTTACGCGAAGGGCGCACCGACCGCATCGCGGAACGCGCAAGGCTGTTCATGGAGTTGGTGCGTGATGCCCGCAGCGACGCGCCCACACCGCCGCCGGTGACGGTGACTCCGCGGCGAAGTTAGCCTTCGTCTCCCTGGTTTCCGCCCTCGGGCTCCTCGCGCGACTTGCTGGCCGCGCCTCCGATGCTGTACTTCTCCAGCTTGTAGTAGAGCGCGCTGGTCTTGATGCCGAGCAGGCGCGCGGTCTCGGTCTTCACCCCGCCGGTCTTGTCATAGGTGCGCTGGATGAGCTGTCGCTCCAGGTCCTCCAGAATCTCCGGCAAGGTCATGTTGCCCGAGGGAACCGCCAGGGCGGCCTCGCTGGTTCCTTCACGCAAGAAGGCAGGCAAGGCCGCGACACCAATGCTGGTGCCGTTGGCAAAGACCAGGGATTGCTCGACCGCGTTTTCCAATTCGCGCACATTGCCGGGCCAGTCGTAGGCGGACAGGCGCGCCAGTGCGGCGTCATCAATGCTCCGGATCTTGGGGTTGGTGCGCGGGCCCAGCTTGGCGATGAAGTGCTCCACCAGGGCGGGAATGTCTTCGCGGCGTTCGCGCAAGGGCGGCACATGGCAGGGCACCACGTGCAGACGGTAGAAGAGATCCTCGCGAAAGCGCCCGGCCTCGACTTCCTTCTTGATGTCGCGATGGGTGGCCGAGATCAGGCGCACATCCACGTGCACGGTTTCTTCGCCGCCCACCCGCTCGAATTCCCTTTCTTGCAAGACCCGCAAGAGCTTGAGTTGCAAATTGGGCGACATGTCGCCCACCTCGTCGAGGAACAAGGTCCCCTTGTCGGCCAGTTCAAAGCGCCCCAGCTTGCGCTTGATCGCGCCGGTAAACGCGCCCTTTTCGTGCCCGAACAGCTCGGATTCGAGCAGGGTTTCAGTGAGCGAGCCACAATTGACCTTGACGAAGGGACCGCTCGCCCGCTTGGAACGGGTGTGCACGGCGCGCGCCACCAGTTCTTTGCCGGTGCCCGATTCGCCCGAAATGTGCACCGCCACGTCAGCCGGAGCGACTTTCTCGATGGTCTCGAACACCGCGCGCATTTGCGGCGACCGGCCCACCATCTCGCCCAGGCCATAGGGCAAGGCCGCGTCGGCGCGCAGGACTTCCACTTCCGCCTCGGCCCGTTGCCGCGCCACCTTTTCGTGCCGCATTTCCAGGGCGCGCTCGACCTTCAGACGCAAAACCTCAGGGGCGAACGGCTTTTGCAAGAAATCCATGGCCCCCAGGCGCATGGCCTGAACGGCCGTCTCGACCGTGCCAAAGGCCGTCACGATCAGCGTCGGGCAGGACGGATCGATGCGTTTGACCGCCTCCAGAACCTCCAGGCCGCCCACGCCCTCCATCTTGAGATCGGTGATGACGAAGTCCGCCGCCTGCTTCTTCAGGGCAGCCATGCCCTCGCCTCCCGAGCCCGCGGTCACCACCTCGTGACCCATACGCCGCACAGTGGTCGCCATGCCCTCGCGCATGGTTTCGTTGTCGTCGATGATAAGAACGCGCGCCATGGGGGAACCATACTACGTGGTCGGCCCGGGGCGAGTCGTGAAACGAAAGCGTGCGCCGCCTTCTTCACCGCGATCCACCTGCACCTCGCTGCCGTGGTCACGCGCGATCTCACGCACAAAGGCCAGGCCCAAGCCGGTGCCCTTCTCGCGCGTGGTGAAGAAGGGGGCAAAAATCTTGTCCCCCAGCTCTTCCGCGACGCCGGGCCCGCTGTCGCGTACCTCCCATTCAATCGCACGGTCGGTCCTGCGCGCGGTGACCACCACCCGGCCTGACGGCCCCGCCGCAACCAGGGCGTTCTTCACCAGGTTGATGAGCGCGCGGCGCAGCTGGCCGCGGTCGCCCTCCGCCAGCAAGGAAGGCGCGGCCTCTGCCCGCAGCTCGGGACCGAGACCCGCGGGCCGACAGATCTCGCAAACCTCGTCGAGCAAGGCAGCGACGGGCACCGGTTCCATCACCGGCGCCGGCCGGCGCGCAAACTCCAGAAAGTCGGACACCACGTTCTTGAGGTAGCCGATCTCGCGCTCCACCCGTGCCACCTCGGCCAGGCGCTCGGGCTCATGGGCCAGCCCCTCGCGCAGCAGCCCCGCATAGAGCTCCAGTCCACCGAGGGGATTGCGCACCTCATGCGCGATCCCGGCCAGCATCATCTGCATGCGCTCGTCGCGCGCCTGCAGCGCGGCCCGCATCTCGTCCAGGCGCGCCGCCAGATAGCCGATCTCGTCGCGGGTCTCGACCGCGACCGGCCGGGCCAGATCGCCGCGCCCGATGCCTTCCGCGGCCCGCGCCAGCCGCGCCAGCGGCCCGGTCATCCGCCGTGAAACCCACGCCGCCAGCACCACGATCACCGCCATGCACAGGGCACCGCCAGCGACCAGCCAACGGCGAAAAGCAGCCAGCTGGGCAAAATACTGCGCGCTGCCCTCGACCACGACAAACCCCGCGGGTTCGGGCTCGCCCACCCGCGCATAGCCGCGCTGGTAGGGCCGGCCATCGCGTCCCCAAAATAGGGGCGAGCCTGCCAGGGCGCCGGTCGCGGCTCGCTCGATCTCGGGCTGGTCAGCGCCCAGCTCGTAGGCGCGCGCGCCCAGGGCCACCAACCTGTCGGTGTCGCCCCGGCCAGTCAAATCACGACCGACCAGCAGAACCCGGCGGACACCCAGCCGCTGGCGTGCCAGTTCAATGCGGCGGGTGAGATTGGCGTAGGTGTTGGACTGTTCGTCGCCCATGCCGATGGCCGCCATCTGCTCGGGCAGGATCTGCATCGCGATGCCGGACGCTGCCGTGGCCAGACGCTGGCCCAGTTCATCCTCCAGCGCTCGCCTCGCCACCGCATGGGCCAGCATGCCGAACAGGACCAATGCAGCCGCTGCCGGCAGCAGTACAGCCACCAGCACTTTGGCGAGAAGTCTTGCCCTCGGGCGCCGGGACAACATCCCGTGCCAGTGTACCACTGCGACCGCGCCACCAATCGTCGCGCTACACGTAGATTTCTATCACGGCGTTGTGGCTTGTGCGCTTACCGGCAAGTTCTCCGCCTGTACGCCACGCAACATCACACGAATCTCGGCGCAAATCGCATCGTAGACCAGGGTTTCAATGCGGCTGCGTCCGTCTTGCGCAAGGTCCTCGAAGGTCGCGGCCATGCGCACGCTGCCGCGCAAGGGGATGTTGGCGACCACCCGGCAGCGGCCCACCACCGGCTGCGTGTCACGGCTGAGCTTCAGCCGAAAAGGCGCCACGGTTCCCACCGGCGGGCCATCGCCGACCAGCGCGGACAACCCGCTCACGCTCAGGTCTTGAGTCAACGACGAGGATTTTCCTTGTGGCAATTCGAATTCCACCGGCACGGCGCGCGCCACCCGAACCGCCTGGCGGGCATTGTCGTTGGAGCGAATCTCAAGCCGTTGCGCCAAAACCAGGGTCGCGCCCAGCTCGGAGCGCGCCTGCATGTAGGCAGGCAGCAGATTCACCCCCAAAGTTCCGTCCTTGAACTTCTCGTGCCAGGAACAAAACTGGGAAAGCCAGTAGCTGAGACTCGTCGCAACCATCAAGTTCCTTCCTTGCAGAGCCTGGGAGCCACTCTAGTTACTCGGCACTTCGGCGCAGGTCCTTAGGGCTGCTGCAGAGAAAGTCCGAGTCCTGCCCGCCACTCAAGCAACCGGGCTCGCCTGACGATGACAAGAGCTAACGCTTGCCCAGGCTAGCGAGGAAAGGGTCTTCGGCGATGGCTCCTCGCGAATTCCAGTTGCAGTTGAACCAGACGATCGAGGTACAGATTCAGGGGCAAGAGGGCGTCGTCCCAGCCGTGGTGACCAACTTCGTGCAGGACTATGTCGTGCTCTGCTTTCCGCAACTGGCCCGCAATCCGGACGGATTTGCGCCCAAGGTCGCAATAAGCATCCGTCGCGTCGATCAAACCGGCCTGATTATCGGGGCGAGTCGCATCGTGGAACTTTGCGCGGCCCCACGCCCGAGCATCGTGGTGGTGAACCCAGCCAACTTCAAAACCATCCAGAATCGCCGCTTTTCCCGGGTGAACGTCGACTTTCCCTGCGCCTTCCGCGTGCTTGCGTCCGACAAGCCGACCAATGTGAACTTGAAAATCGACAACGCCCGCGTGCGCGACATCAGCGCTGGCGGCGCCCGCATCATCGCCCACCAGCGAGTCAACGTCGGCGACAAGCTGATGATGAAGATTCAGCCCGAGCAAGAGCCCGTCAAGAAAGCCGTTTCGACAACCCACCCCGGTCTGCCGATGGCCAAGGCACCGGCGAATGGATTGCCCGCTGGCAAGGCTGGGGCCGCGCCCACGCCCGCAACGCCTGCGCCGATCCCCGACAAACCGATCGAGGCGCTGGCGCTGCGTGGACGGGTGGTTCGGGTGTGCGAAAGCCCAGGGGATCGCGGGCCGATCATCACTCTGGGCGTGCAGTTTCAAGAGGTGAACAAGTCCCATCAGGATCGCCTAGTCAACCTGGTCCTTGAATTGCAGCGCGACCAGTGCAAGCGAAGCTAACGATGGCCGTGCAGGGATTCCAGCTGCAATTGCATCAGGCCGTCCAGATCCAGGTTCAAGGACAAACCGCCTGGACCTGTGCGGTGGTGACCAACTTCCTGCAGGACCAATCGTCCCGTTTTCCTCAGCTCAGCTGGGATCGCCGGCGATGCGACGCACGGCTGCCAGCAACAGGTCCGGCTGGAACGGTTTGACGATCCAGCCCTTGGCCCCGGCGCGCTTGGCCCGGGCGATGAGATCAGGCGATCCATCGGTTGTCAGCATGACCACAGGCACGGGCAGTCCAGCCGAGTCGCCCTTGATGGTGTCGAGAAACTCGAGCCCGTTCATGTTGGGCATGTTGAGGTCGCACAGCACCATGGCGATCTCGGTGTGGCTCCGCACCGCATCCACGCCTTCCCGTCCGTCGCAGGCCTCCAGGATCCTATATCCTGCCGACGCAAGGGCCAGCATCACCTGTTGCCGAACGGTGAGGGAGTCGTCAACGATGAGTACAGATTTCTTGCTCATGAGGTTGCGCCGCCGGGTCTAGAAGAGAACGATCGAGCCTTCTCTGAGGGCCACTGCCTGTTCGGCTGATGGGTTTTCTGCCAGTCGGAAGCCGGACTCCATTTCAAGCTCAAGCCAGCCTTCCAGTACCATATCGTCAATGGAAAACCTGATGGGGGCCGGCGCCGGGCGCAGACTGGACGAGAGGCGCAGCCGCTCGGCCAGTGCGCTCTGCGGAACACTGAGCGCCACATTGACCCCATAGGCCAGCAGTCGGTTGCGAAAGCGTCCGACCGATTGGTTCACCAGTTCGCAGGCCCAATCGGCCAGATCGCGTGGCGTCATAGTCGGCGGCAAGGGGTGAAGCCGCGCAAACAGCTCGCTCGGCCCCACCAGGGTGAACGAGCCGCGCAGCTCACTATTGCCGAACCCGCTGAATGCGGCGATGCCCTGACCCGTGGATGGCGGTTGGCGCCTCGGTTCGGTGCGCTCGGGCCTTGCCCCCAAATCGGCGAGCAATTCGGACGTGCACTGCGAAAGAATATCTGCCAATCGTGCTTGGTTGGAATCGCCAGGCATCAAGACCTCGCTTTGCTTTCCTTCGGTTGATCCTGTCGCGAACTGAAATGCTTTCTCTCTTCCCGTTTCAGAGTATTTCTTTGGGAATCTCGATCTCTGTTCCTGTGCGTCGCACTACTGTGGGAGCCACTGCCACGCGATTGCGGCCAGCCGCCTTGGCCTGGTACATGGCGCGGTCGGCTCGATCGACCAGCAGCTCCGCGTTGTCGTTGACCTCAAGGCACGCGACGCCGAGCGAAATGGTGACCGGGACGCGCTGTCCCCGCTCGTCCAGGACCGTCATCGCTTCCACTGCAGCGCGAACGCGCTCGGCCGCTATGCGCGCCCCTGATTCAGGTGCACCTGCCAGCACCATGACGAATTCCTCGCCGCCCCAGCGCCCTACCAGATCGGTCTTGCGGGCCTGCTGGGCGAGCAGCCGGCCGAGCGCCGCCAACACCTGATCGCCCATCGCGTGTCCACGTCCATCGTTGATGGCCTTGAAATGATCAACGTCGAGCAACATCAGCGACATGGGATAGCCATGCCGCTCGGAACGGGACTGCTCTATGTCCAGAGCGGCCAAAAGCGCCCGACGGTTCATGATCCCGGTCAGCGGATCGGTCGTCGCGGCCCGCTGGGTTTCCTCGACCAGAAGCGCGATACGCAAGGGTCCGCCCAACTCGCGGGCTACCACGTCCAGAATGCGCACATCCTGACGATCGCCGGCCCCCTTCTGGCTCAGGGCGATGCGGGCGACAATTTCCCGGCCGAATTCAATGGGGCGCACCAGCGGCTGCGTACACGGAGCATCCGCCGAGGCGTCCTCGTCCTCGATGCGCAGGATGGCAGTTTCCGCAGATAGATTGAGCGCCTGGCGCGCTTCATGGTCGCATTCCGCGCGCGCGGCCGGGTGCGCATGCAGGGCAAAGTGTGCGGGCCGATCCACCGCCAGCGCCAGCCAGCGGTACGACATGACCTGGGAAACGAATTGGGTGAGCAGATCGAAGAGCCGATCGAATGCTCCACAGGTCGACAGGGCGCGCACCTCGGATGCCAGCACCGATTCAAACAGTGCCGTGTCGAGGTAGGCCGCGATGCGATCGCGGATGGCGGATTCGGCATCCTGAAGTTGAGTGAAGAATCCATCGTCCTCGGTCACCACGTCGACCACGGAACGGCCGATGGCCCGCACCAGGTCCCCCATGCGGCCTTTGACCACGTACGCGGCAGCGCCTGCCCGTTCAGACCAGAATCGATTGCGAGGACTGTCAGGGCCACGCAGGATGACCGGCACCCGCTCGGTGGCAGGCTCGGCCCGCAGAAGCCGCGTGAGCTGCACGCCGGAAATCCCGGCCATCCACAGATCGGCAATGACGGCCGAGGGTGGGCTGCTGAGCGCGGCGTTGGCTCCCTCGATCGAGGCTGCGAAGCCGGTTGCCTTGTAGCCCTGCATGCGCAGGCGCTCGATGAGAACGTCGCGGGTCTGTTCCTCGGGATCGATGAGGATGACGGACTGCCCGCTGCTCATGGGAGTATGAATCGCCAGAAATGGCCCATCTGTTTAGCCGCCGTGCGCGGCTAGCGCGCAAAAATTGTGGCGGCCAGGGCGACGCAGCTTGGATCGAGCAGAACCCCGCATCCGATGCCATTGTGTTCTTCGGAATAGCCCCGCCAGCGCACCGTGCCGGTCAGGGTCTTTTCGCCATCGGCATCCTCCACAATCACCCACACCGGATCCCCTGCACCCACTGACTCGGGAAAGGCACCACTTGGAACAATGAAGAATCCCGAGGCCGACACATCGCAAACTTCCGCCGACTGTCTTTCACTTTCGCGGTTCACCCAGCGCACACGGACCAAGCGTTGGGTTCGAGGATCGCGTCGACGTTGCACGCCGTTGGCCATCGTCTATATCCCTTCGGTTGATCGGCAGCCGACTTGAGCACGCGCCGGGCTGGGAGATATCCTGTCCCGTTTCTTCAGGTTCAAGCTTTCCATGGGTTCTGCCGCTTTTGCCTGCAGGGGATCCCAGATGAGGACGAGCCTGCGAGCCAAGCTAGTTCGGACCATGATCGCGACTCTGATCATCGTCTCGACGGCAACGTTGCTGGTGGTGGCGGGGATGAACTACCTCGCGTCCAAGAAGACGCTCAAGACCATCGAGGAGCACCTGCGGGCCAGCATCGAGCACAAGGGCAGTGGACTGGTCATGAATCAATCACTGGGCTTACGCGATCTGGTCGCGGACAACGCCTTCGGCGATGTCGCGCGTCTGGTCGAGCGCACACTGGAAAAGGATGAACAGTTGGTCTATGGCCTCTTCCTCGACGAAGAGCAAAAGGCCTGGGGCTTTGCCACGCGGCAGGGCGCGGCCAAGGGGCCGGACGACTGGAAGCGGCTTGACATCGACGTGAAAGCCGAGAGAAGGCCTGGCGTGCAGGTGATTTACCGGCAGGCACTGGAACAGAACGTCTTCGAGTTTTCCATGGCGGTGGTTGACGACAAGGGCGGCGCGCTCGGCACTGTCTACTACGGTATGTCGGATGGTCCCTTGCAGCAGGCCTTGGGCGAAGCCCGCACTGATTCCCGGCGTACCCTGTTGCTCACTGTAGGCTTGTTGATCCTGCTCGGCACAGTGACCATTGTCCTGGGCGCCCTGCGCAGCCGACAATCCGCGGCCCGCATCACCCAGCCGGTGACTGATCTGACCCAGGCGGTGAACACCCTGGCCTCTGGCCAACGCGACATTCAGGTCAACATTTCCAGTGGCGACGAGCTGGAGGTCCTGGGCGGCGCGTTCAACCACATGGCGGCCGAATTGAAGGATTCCTATGGCCGCCTGGAAGAAATGAACCGCACCCTTGAAATGAAGGTGCAGGAACGAACCCGTGAATTGGCGGATCGCAACCGCGACATGCGCCTGGTCATGGACAACGTGAACCAGGGCTTCCTCACGGTTTCCACCTCGGGTCGGCTGGCGCAGGAACGCTCGGCCATCGTTGACCAGTGGTTTGGCTCCTATGGGAGCGACACCAAGTTCATGGAGTACATTGCCAAGATCGATGCCCTGTATGCCGCCAGTTTCGGCATGGGCTACGAGGCCTTGATCGACGACATCTTGCCGCGCGAACTGTGCATAGAACAGATGCCGGCCCGCCTGCGCCACGAGGGCCGTGAATTCCGTTGTTCCTATTTTGCGATCACCAAGGGCGAGCAATTCGATGGCCTGCTCATCGTGATCAACGATGTGACGGCTGAGCTGCTGCACGCCCGCCAGGAAGCCGAGCGCAAGGAAATCCTTGCCATGTTCGAGGCGCTCACCAAGGACCGCACCGGGTTCCTCTCGTTCATCGACGAGGCCAACGACATGTGGAAGCAGCTTCCGAGCGCTGATGTGCCGACACAGAAGCGAATCCTGCACACCTTGAAGGGCAATTCCGGGCTGATGGGCTTTTCCATCGTCGCGACCTTGTGCCACCAGGCCGAGGACGAACTGGGCGATCGGACAGCCCCGCTTGCCGCCGAGGGACTTGCGCCACTCGAACGACGTTGGCACAAGTTGAATGAGGCCCTGAAGTCCTTCCTCGGCGACAAGGGCCGCGACGTGCTCGAACTCAGCGCCAGGGAGATCGAAAAGTTGGAGGCGGATATTCGCGCCGGCGCGCGCACCGACCATGTGTTGGATCGTTTGGCCTCGTGGTGGTTGGAAACGTCCGAGCTGCCGCTCAAGCGCCTGGGTCGCTACGCCGCCGCGCTGGCCAACCGGCTGGGCAAAGGTGATCTCGAAATCGAAATCGAGGCCCACGGCGTGCGCCTGGCGCCCAAAGCATGGGCCGGATTCTGGACTGATCTGGTCCACGTCGTGCGCAATGCCGTGGATCACGGTCTGGAAACGCCGGCCGAACGCGAAAGCGCGGGCAAGATCGGGCGTCCCAAGCTGCGCCTGTCGACCGTGGTCAGCAACCGCAAGCTGGTGGTCGAAATCGAGGACAACGGCCGCGGCATCGACTGGGACGCCGTGAAGAGCGCGGCGACCAAGCTGGGGCTGCCTACCGCCACCGAGGACGACCTGTTTCGCGCGATGTTCGCATCCGGGCTCAGCACCAAGACCGAGGTCACGGCCCTCTCCGGCCGTGGCATCGGCCTTTCCGCGGTTCGCCAGCAGGTCAATGATTTGGGCGGCCAGATCGCGGTCAACACCAGGCCCCATCAAGGCACCTGCTTCCGCTTCACCTTCACACTGCCCGACGTGGGCCCGCGTTTCGGGGTGGAAAGCGTAGAAGAGGCGGCGGCATAGGGGCCGGCCGCATTTGTAGTCACGAGCGGCCCACAGTCAATTGGGGCACCGTCGGCCACCGTGAGCGGGTGCGTGAGCGGTAGCGACCAGCGTGGAGCGGCTCGCGGGGGCGACTCCCGTGGGCGTGAGCGGAGCGCATCCCGCCTTCCGCTCACCCGACACGAACTCGCTCTCGCCCACGCGCCCACGCGACCCGCGACCCGCTGCCCGCCCTCGCGGGCGGCACCTGTCTCTCGGCAAACGCCCGACTACGCCCCGCAGATCTTCCGCGCGGCTGCTAGCAACAGATCGGCCTTGAACGGCTTGATAATCCAGCCTTTCGCGCCGGCCTTCTTCGCGCGATCAATCAACTGCGGCTGGCCTTCGGTGGTCAACATCACGACCGGCACCGACTTTCCCGCCTGTTTGAGCGACTCCAGCATTTCCAAGCCGTTCTTCCGGGGCATATTGACGTCGCAGATCACCAGCGCCACGTCCGGGTTTCTCTGAATGGTGTCGAACCCATCCAAACCGTCAACCGCCTCTATGACTATGTACCCGCCCTGGTTCAGGGCCAGCGCCACCTGTTGACGTACAGTCTGCGAATCGTCCACAACAATGATCTTCTTCGACATCAGTCTATCCTTTTGTCCTTCTCGGAAGGATCCCTCTCACCCTGAAGCGACGCTTCGGCAAAGGTCATGGCTTCTCTCTTTCGGGCACAGCCCCCTGCCATTCACCCATCGCCACCCGCTCAAGCACAGCATTCAACTGCTCAAAACAGCGTTCAAAGCTCGAGTAGCAGTCCAGTCGCCGCGAGGCTTCCTCGGCCGCCTGGGTGACCTCGACCGCACGCCGGTCGCCATTCTGCGCGACGCTGTGGGCGCGCTCGCGCAGCAGCGTCACCGCGTGCGCGACCTCGGCGGCCTGGGCGGTGCCCTGGCCGATGAATGACTGTGACACCGATCGCAGTTTGGTGATCCCTTCGACCAGCGATGGCAATACTGACAAGAGCTCGGTGGCCGCCTGGGCGATCGATCGCGTTTCCTTGTTGATGTCGCGGTTCAACGCCCCCATCTGGTCGACCAACAGAGCCAAGGGTCCATTGGCCTCAAAGCGTTCGGCCCACGCCGCCGCATTCAAGGTCACCAACTTGGACAAGCGTGACACTTTCTGCAGTTGCTTGAGCAACTCCAGAATTCCCGAAGAATCGTCGAGCGCGCGCTGGGCGGCCCGCTCCTGCACCGCGGTCGCCCGGTCCACCCGACGAAGGTAGTCGACCATGATGTCGGACATGTCGCGCGATCCCTGGCCCAGCAGAACCTCGTCCTCGACCGCCGTGTCCTGAATCGCCCGGCGCAGTTCCAGAGTGTATTCGCGCGCCTTGGCTGCCGCCTCGGTGATGGCCTCGCGCGCGGCGCTCAGGTCATGTGCCGCTCGCTCGCGACACTCGGCCACACGGATTTCGATGCGTCCCAGGGGAAGCTCAAGCACAGAATTGGCGTTGTCGGAATTGGACGACGACATGGCTCCTGCGCCTAGAACATCATCACTTCGCCGGCTTCTACCACCGGTTCCTCGGCGGTGGATGTCCCGCCCACCGCTTCCTTGGCTTCCGTCACATCGCCCAGCCGTCGCTCATAGCGGACGGTCTCGACCGTGGCGCCATCGCCATTGACCGCGGCCCGCAGTTCGGCCATGAGTCCGTCGAGGCTGCGCATCTGCTGGATCAAGGGATCGTAGAATTGCAGCAACGACAGGGCCTTCTGCGCGCGCTCGACGATCGCCGGTAGGCGTTCCTCGCCCAGGCGGCTAAGCACGCTGAGCGACTGATCAAGCGCGTCGGCCAGCCCGCCCACCCGCAGGGTCTGCGTGGCCACCTGACTCGCGACACTGCGGCTCTCGGCCGCCAGATCGTGCACCAGCCGATCAACTTCAGGCAAGCTGGCAATCATGGCCTCGGCGAACTTGCCAATCCGTTCGGACAAATCCCGGATGTCGCGGGTGAGTGACTTGAACTCCTCTGAAAACAAACTTTTCTCGGAGATCCCTGGCGGCAAACGGGCCAGTTCCATCTTTGCATACAGACTGAGAAAATCGCCCATGCGCACCAATTGCGCGAAATTCGTGGCAGCGCTGGCTATTGTGCCCATCAGGGATGTGGCTCGGGTCGTGACTGTCGCGACTTCCTGCAGACAACCGGCAAAGGCCTGAATATAGCTGCGCGTAGCCTCGCCCTGGGCCAGCAACAGTCGCGACAGATCAGAGCGGCCGGTGGCGTCGTGGCCGGTCAAATCTTTGGTTTCAGTCAGCGTCGACTGCGCGCGCTCCAGCACCAGTGATACCGTCTGACCCGCCGTCAGGATCGGGCTCTCGGTCTCCTCCCCGACCGCGCAAACGGCTTCCACCACCTCCTGGTGGGCCTCGGCAAGTCCCCAATGGGTTGTGGTCATGGGTGCCTGTTTCCGGACGCAGTCGAGTGCCCGGGCTGCCTTCTTGACATCGGAGTGTCACGGAGCGAGCTTGAACAGCGGGAGTCATGTGACCCAGCCCTTCTGTGTGTTTCGTCAGGCGCAAGCCATTCTCGATTGCCACCTTGGCTCGAACGCTAAAGTTCTTTGCCCAGTCAGCCGAGCCCAAACATGCAGCAAGAACACAAACGCGCAGATGCCCACCCGTGGCGCCGCGGGAAAACGAAGTCCTTCTTCTTCATCCCCCAATGAACAGCTTTCATAGACCTCACCGACACGCCTCGCGACTTCTGGCGTGGCTTGTGTTGGGCGTGGGCCTCCTGCAACCCTACCAGCCGCTGCAAAACGCGGCCGCCCAGGGGGGCAAGCCCGTGGTCCAGGTCTTCCTTCAGCTCGATGCCAAATCCAGCGTGGTGGAGAAGACCCTGCAGGACCGCTTGCCTGACCTGGCCGTGACCGTGTTTGGACGCTTTCGCGACTTCGAGGACGGCCTTGCCAACGGTCATCCCGACGCCGTGGTGAGCATCACGCCGGTCTTGCAGCAACGGGGAAAGACCGCCTCGCTGCAAGGACAACGTGGTGGCAAGGGCAGCGAACCCTATGTCCTGGCTTCGGTCAACCAGCCCTTGGATGGCCCATTGACCGGGAAGACCATCGGAGTGGTCGATCTGCTCGGCCGCGATGGCACACAAACCTTTCTCAATGGTCTGCTCAAGGCCACGGACATGAAGATCAAGCGCGTGGCGAAAATCGAAGACCTTCTGCCCCTGCTCGAGTTTTCCGCAGCAGACGGAATTGTTCTGCCCAGCTCCATGCTGGCCCGGCTGCTGGAGCGTACTCGTTTGGCCATCAAGACCAAGGATCTGCCTGGTGCGCCCGTGGGCCTGACTGCGGTGGCGGTGCTCAATCCGGCTGTGCGGGACGTGGTTGTCAAATCCTTTCAGAAACTCGATGGGCCCACGAAACAACTCTTGGGCATCGACTCCTGGAGCGTACCATGAACGGCGGCAAC
>Ga0265316_10004246_pt1 | contig 14318 bp, 11 predicted proteins | sample 4522metaG_FD_202092 | JGI IMG/M metagenome (GOLD analysis project Ga0265316, IMG submission 202092) | Rhizosphere microbial communities from Carex aquatilis grown in University of Washington, Seatle, WA, United States - 4-5-22 metaG | ecosystem: Host-associated > Plants > Roots > Rhizosphere >... | reverse complement strand
TTCGTATTCCGGTTGGGGCAGAACCTCGAGGAACAACCGGCCGTAGGTCTTCGCGAGCACGCGGGAGTCCAGAATGGTCACCACGCCGCGGTCTGTCGCAGTGCGGATGAGGCGGCCCACGCCCTGGCGGAACTTGATGAGCGCGTCGGGCAGCGTGAGCTCGTTGAAGGGGTTGCCGCCGGCGTCGCGGATATGCTCGGCCCGCGCCTCGAGGATTGGGTGCGAGGGCGGATCGAAGGGCAGGCGGGTGATGATGACTTGCGCCAGGGCATCGCCCGGCACGTCGACGCCCGTCCAAAAACTGTCGGTGCCGAAGAGAATGGCGTTGCCCCGGGCGCGCATGGCCTTGGCCAGTTCGGTGCGCGAGAGCTCGGCGCCGTGCAGGAGCAACGGGCGGTGCGCTTCCGCATAATCGGGTTCGAGCGCGGCCGCCACCTGCCGCATGTCGGCGTAACTCGTGAACAGGACGAGGGAACCACCCGCCGTCCGTAGCGTGCAGAAACGCACCCAGTCGGTGAGGGCGTCGAGGGCGAGGCGGGCATCCTGCGGCGAGGGCAGGGGCACATCGGCCGCCACGTACACGCGCATGTTCCGCTCAAAATCGAAGGGGGAACGCACGACCACGGCGCGGGCTCCGTCGGCGCCGACGCGTTGCCGGTAGATGTCGATCTGCTCGCCGAGGGCGAGCGTGGCGCTGGTGCAGATGACGGCCACGCCGCGGCGGAACAACTGCTCGCGCAGGAAGGGCGCCACGTCGAGCGGCGCGGTGCGCAGCGTGACGAGGGTCTGCCGCTTGCCGCTGCGCTCGGCCCAGTAAACGTGCTGCGCGTCGCCCACGCCCAGCCATTGGTTGAGACCGGACTGGTAGGTCTTGAGCTTGTCGCGTTGTTCGAGGAGCTCGTCCCGATCCTTGCCGTCGTCGAAGTGGTCGGCGACCTTGCCGACGGCCTTGACGAGCGCCAGCAACGGACCGTTGAGGTACGGCTCGGCCACGCCTTCCTCGCGCACCCGGACGATCGCCTGCTTGGCCAGCAGGTGGTCCGCGATAAATCCGAAGAACTGTTCCGAGGCCTCGAGCGCATCCACCACGAGCTGCCGCTCGATCGGGCCGGCGTGGCGGCTGAGGAGCCCGCGTTTGGTGCGGGGATTGTAGAGGTATTTCAGCAGGCGATCCATCCCGTAGCTGCTGAGGCGCAGTCCGCAATGGTCGGTGGCGACTTCCGGCACCGTGTGCGCTTCGTCGAGCACCACGATGTCGTCGGGGAACAACACGCCCCGGCTGCCGCCCTTTTCCGACGCCCCGCCGGCGTTGATGTAGGCGAAGAGCAGCGAGTGGTTGACGATGATCGCATGCGCCTGCCGGAGCCGGGCGCGAGCGCGCTGGTAGAAGCAGCGCCCGCAATCGCAATTCTTGCGCGAGCAGGCGGAGGAGTCGGCGTTGACGTGCTCCCACACTTCGGCGCTGGGCGGCGGCGAGAGTTCGTGCCGCAGGCCGTCGGTGGTCTTTTCCGCCCAGGCGGCGATGCGCTGGAGCTCGGCGTGCTCGGCATTGGCGAACAGTTCTTGTTTGCCGGCCAACGCCGCGGCGAGGCGCGTCGGGCAGAGGTAGTTCGCCTTGCCCACGAGCACGGCGCTTTTGAAATCCGCGTAATGCGCGAACAGCGGAGAGCTCTTGAACAGACGCCGGCACAAGGGCAGGTCCTTGGTCTCGAGTTGCTCTTGCAGGGAGATCGTATGCGTGGAGACGACGAGCTGGCGCCCTTGATCCATGGCGTGGACGATCCCCGGCACAAGATAGGCCAGCGATTTGCCCACGCCGGTCCCGGCCTCGAAGAGCAACGGTTCGTCGTCGTGCATGGCGACTGCCACCGCCCGCGCCATCTGCTCCTGCTGAGGACGGTGCTCCAACCCAAGCGCTTCCTGCAATGTGCCATCGACGGCGAAAGCCTTCGCCGCCAATTCCCGCACGTGGCTGGGTGGAGGCGGGGGCGCGGAGAGCGGGTCGGTTTCGTCACGCAGGCCGATCATGGAAAGGGCTACGCTTCGGAATTCGGCTGGATTCTCAAGGAGTTTGTCGGGACTTGACTCCAAGTGCGGAGGGCACGCGCAGTTTTCGTTGCGATGCAATCCGCCCCTACCGACAAACTCCTTAATCCGCCGCGAGGCGGCGGAAATTCCAGCGGGATACCCGGCGTACGCAGCGCCAAGCGCTGCTTTAGGGAACTCCTATTTGGTGTAGGCAGCGAGCTTGCTCGCGCGGTTTGTCAGGGCGCGAGCAAGCTCGCTGACCTACGAAATCCCGAATTCTTAGAAGTACCCTTTAGGAGCCGGTCGCAACAGATCCTGTCCATTGCCATGAGATTTTTGCCGAAGAGGGGAGGTTTATTGGCCAGTCCGACAGGCTCCTTCGCGCGGCAGACCCCGGTGATGCCATCAAATCTGCTTGAGATGAATGCGGCTAATCTTATAGATGAGTGCCGCTTCAGTGGGTCCGACCTGCCATTCTTTCTCGTCTTTTCCCGTTTCGAATACCTCTTCCCGCACGCGAAAAAATGACCCTGCCTCCGCGGACATTCGGCGAGCTCTTTTGCGAGCGGCATCACCTGCCGCCGGAGAGTTATGTCCCGGAGATGCTGCGGCGCACGTTCTATCCGCGGACCCGGTTGGTTGCACCCATCATTCGGCTTTTCTCCCCGGGATTCTTCGACGCGGATCGCGATTTTGTCCGGGGGGTTGGCCTGATGAGGCGGGCGGAAGACCTGGGCGGCGAAGTCACCGAGTTTCATCTCCATCCCCGCAATCGCGGTTTCCTGCGCCGCACCCTCAAGATTCGAGTGTCGTGCCAACGGATGTCGCTTGTCGTCGCAGAAGTACTGGGCTCCGGCGGGATCGCTCCTCCGGGCGCTTCGGGCGCGCCGTCTGGGTCGTAGGGGAAAAAGAGGGGGTGACCGCGAAAGGGCGCGAATTTCGGATTAGCGAAGATTAGCGTGAATTAGCGGTTTCCATCAGCATCGTTTCGACAAAAGTTTCTGTGCGATATGCGGCGGCTCTCGACGAGCTGCGCCGCAATGGTATGATGCCCCCATGCCTGCGCTCCCGACCATCGTGCATCTCGACGCCGACGCCTTTTTCGTGTCGGTGGAGCAGGCGCGCGACCCGTCGCTGCGCGGCAAGAAGTGCGCGGTCGGCGGCCGCGAGCGCGGGATCATTTCCTCGGCGAGTTATGAGGCGCGGGCCTGTGGGGTCTATACGCCGATGCCCACCAAGCGGGCGCTGCAGGTCTGTCCCGATCTGATTTTGATCGACCACACCATGGGCCTCTACGGGCAGTACTCGCGAAAAATGTTCGACCTCTGCGAACAGCTCACCCCGTACGTGCAGCGCAACTCCATCGACGAGGGCTATCTCGATGTGGCGCCCTGCGGCCATGGCTCGCTGGCCGAAATCGAAACGGCCGTGCGCGCCCTGCAACGACGCCTCTGGGATGAGCTGCAGCTGCCGGTGTCGATGGGCATCGCCCGCAACAAGCTCGTGGCGCAGATCGCCAGCAAGCTGCGCAAACCCCGCGGCTTCGTCGTCGTGCCACCGGGCGATGAGGCGGCGTTTCTCGCGCCGCTGTCCATCGGTAAACTGCCGGGCGTGGGCGCCAAGACGGAGGCCATGCTGGCGGGCTATGGGATCAAGCTCGTGCGCGATCTGCTCGCTCGCACGGAAAGCGAGTTGTCGGCGATCCTCGGGAACGCCTGGCGCGAATTGCTCGCCTGTGCGCGGGGCGAGGATGATCGGCCGGTCGAGACGGAAGACGAGGACGCCAAATCGTACTCGCAGCAGGAGACCTTTGCCGCCGACATCGCCGATTTCGCCGCGATCGAGCAGGTGGCGAAGCGCATGATCGACGAGCTCCTGCCGAAGGTGCGGGCCGACGGGAAACGGGTCCGCACCATGACCGTGAAAGTGCGTTATCCGGATTTTTCGCAGGAGGCGCATGGGCGCAGCCTGGCGCAGGCGACCGACCTCGAGGCGTTGTTCTATCCCCTGGTTGCGCCGCTGCTGCGCGCGGCCTGGAAGAAACGGCGCCCGCTGCGGCTCGTGAGCGTGCGCTTTTCCGGAGTGGAGAATGGGGCGGGGCAGCTGGAACTGTTCGCCGCAACAGATGAAAAACGCCGCCGCCTGGCCTCGGTGCTCGACCGGCTCAACGATCGCGGCCGCGCGATCGTCGTGCAGCACGGACACCAGCTTGCCAAGAAGCCCCCAGCCCGCTAACTCGGTTTTCAAATATGCCGATTTACGAGTATTACTGTCCGGACAACCACAAGATCTACCAGTTCTTCGCCAAAACGCTGGCGCAGGGGCGGACGGTTCCGAAATGCCCCGATAATGCGGCGTGGCCCATGGAGAAAATCATGTCGCCCTTCGCCTTCACGGGTCGCACGAAAAAATCCACGGGCGGTGCCGGAGAAAAGGCAGATCTCGGCACCGGGGGCGTGGCCCCGGGCGGCGAGAGCGGCGATCCCGCGGAGGATGCGCGCATGGAAGCCGCGATGGGCGCGATGGAGAGCGAGTTCGCGAACATCGACGAAAACGATCCGCGCGCCATGGGCCGCATGATGCGTCGCATGTCCGAGATCACCGGCGAAAAACTCGACGGCGAGATGGAGGAGGTCGTGCGCAAGCTCGAGGAAGGCGCCGATCCCGACCAGCTCGAGGATCAACTCGGCGGCGCGTTGGGCGATGAAGGCGGCGGGGGCGACGATCCCTACGGCGAAGGCGGCGATCTGCCCGGCGAACCGAAGCCCAAAGATCCGAAGGAGCCGCGGCAGCGTTTCAAGATCCGCCGGGGCCCGCCCGTGCGCGACCCCAAGCTCTACGACTACGAGTGAAGCCGCCGGAGGGCAGATGACAGATCAGCAAAGTGGCGGCCGTGTAAGCCGAGCGCATCTGCCGATTGACGGTCGCGCAAGTGGCATGGGCATCTTGCCCATGTCCGAGGGCTTGCCCCAAACCCACGGGCAAGATGCCCGTGCCACGGCGGGCATCCAAATGCTACCGTCAATCGGCAGATGCGCCCGCGTAAGCCTGACCACTCCGGGCTTCGCTCACTCGGGCGCGTCGATCGCTGGAGCTATTTGGCATTCCAGACCTCAAGCATATCGGGCGAACCTTGGGCGCGGATGCCGTTGTCGTTCAATATTTCCTCCGTCGCAGCGACCATGTCCTTGCGAGGGAAAACCAGCGATTCCGAACCGTGCCCAGCGAGTTCGACAATGATAAAGTCTTCCTTCGCGTCGCGCAGCACCTCCACCAGGTGGCGCAGACTTTTTATGGCAATGCCGTTGACGCTCTTGACCACCCGCCCGGCGGGATTGCCATAACCCTTGGCCAGCTTGTGCGTGAAGAAGGGGGCCGGAATCACGACCAATTGCTGTTCCTCGGCGGTGGGTCGATCGGTTCTTCGCATCACCAGAGGACTGCCCAGAACGCTGAGCCCATTGTATACGGTAGTGCCTGTAGCGCCACTCGTGATGGCGGCGATGAAATCTTCGGTAGCGACGGTGAACACGATCGGCCCGTAGATAAAATAAGCGGGGTAGGCGCCGCTTAGAAGCGGGATGAGCCTGGGGCGGTGGTATTCCACCGGCACTTCAATCGTCCGCTCCTTCCCCGCGCGCACCACGGTCAACGGCACTTTGTCGTTTTTCGTTATCTTCTGAATCTGGTACCGATAACTGACGCGCAGATTCTCGCCGAGTTTGATCTTGCCTTCGTTGTCCACGGGCGTGTCGCCGATTTTCGTAATGACGTCCCATTTTTTCACGGGATAGGCGGGATCAGGATTGTCGATTTCATGGACCACGGGGCCCTCAACCGTGGAATTGAGCCGGAGATAGGAGCGGAGCGCCGGGTTTTCGAGCGTCGGCGCTTCATCGAAAAGCGAGGGCTTGCCGTCGTACTTGCCGTCGGCGATGTCCTGGAGGAATAGTTCGATCTCTTCGCAGGGGATGATGTAGCCGATGTTTTGCGCGCTAACGAGGCGGCTATAGGCCAGCCCGATCATCTTGTCGTCCACCACGGCGGGTCCGCCGCTGTTGCCGGCGTTGATGGCGGCGTCGATCTGGATTCGCAAACCGGATACCGGATAACTGTAAAGGGTATAATCGATCCGGGACACGATGCCCTTCGTGATCGAAAGGCTGGTGCCCCCGGTGGGAAACCCATAGGCCATGACCGTGTCTCTGGTTGCCGGCAGCGAGTTGGCGCGCGGCAAGGGAGGGCGCGTATCGAAGAACGACTCGTCGTCGAGCTTGAGCACCGCCAGATCGATGCCCGGCGCGACCGCCTCGACCCGGGCCGAAATCTTGTCGCCGGATTGGTTGGCCTGCACCTGCACCTGGCCGGCATAGAGGACCACATGGGCGTTGGTGAGAATGCGCTTGCCCTCGATGACGACGCCGGAGCCCGTGATTTCCGTGGGTGCTTGTTTGGTCCAAGGCTTGCCCAGATCAGGCAACCGCACGGTCGAGAAGATCTTCACGACCGAGTTTTCGACGCGGTTGGACTTGACTTCTGCCGCAGCTGGCGACGTCGCAACGGAGCCCGACTCCGCCTGGCCCGCGTCGGTTTTTTGGTCCGCCGCGCTTGCGCCGCCAGAGAAACCCACCAAAGCGCAAAGCAGGAACAAACGCCGGGACCACTGGGCAAAACGTGAGGTTAAGTACATAAGATTGAAGGGGCTCTTACTCGATCTCCCTTCAGTGATCCCGGTCAACTTGATTCAGCACATTGCAGGCGGATTCGGTTCTTGCGGAGTAGCCGATGCCTTCCGCTTGCCGTTTTCGACGCGAGTCGCGAATCTGGTCTGTCATCCCGGCGCACCCAGCATGGTCAAATTTCGCAAAACTCTCCTCCGGCTGGGCCTCGTGGTGGCAGTGCTCGCGATCGCGTTCACCGGTTGGTCGGCCTATTTCGCATGGGAGTTGACGAGAGCGACGCACCGGCCGGTCGGTCCGGTGCCGGCGGATTTTCCGTTTCCGATGGAGGCGGTGAGATTTCCGGCCCAGGATGGCTTGTCGATTGCCGGCTGGTTTGTCCCGTGCCCGGGCGCGACCCGCGTGGCCGTCCTGCTGCATGGCGCCAAGCGCAACCGGCTCGAGCTGGTGCCCCGCGCCCGGTTGTTGCGCGACCACGGATACGCGGTGCTGCTCTACGACGCCCGGGGCTGCGGCGAAAGCGACGGTCCGGTGCTGGCCTTCGGCTTCCAGGAAACCAACGACCTCCTCGGTGCGCTCGATTTTCTGCGGGGCCGCGGCTTCCACCAATTTGGCGTGCTCGGGTTCTCGCAAGGCGGCATCACCATCGCGAACGCAGCCGGCCGTCTCCGCGAATTGTGCTGGGCCGTGCTCGAGTGCACGCCCTCCGACCTACGCCTCACGTTCGACCACGACATGCGCAATGCCTACGGTTTGCCGTCGTGGCTTGTCGGGGCTCTCGTGATACGCATGGTAGGATGGCGGCTGGGGGTTTCGATCAACGATTATACGCCGCCGCGCGACAACGTGGCCAACCTGCACTGTCCGTTGCTCGTCATCGCGGGCGGGGCCGACGTGCGGGTGCTTCCGAGCGAAGCCCGCGATCTCTTCGACCATGCGAACAAGCCCAAATGGTGGTGGCTCATTCCCGGCGCTCCGCACACCAACTTTTATCCCCGCGTCGCGAACTCCTATCGGGCGACCTACGAGAAGGCCCTGCTCCAATTCATCGACTTTGCCGTGAAGTGAGCGGCGCGGCGATGCCGTGAACACCCCATGGCGACGGGAGGGTTTGGGGAATATGATTCCGGTATGAGCTCATCACTTAAATGCCTCGCTCTGTTCCTGCTCGCTACCGCGTTCCTTGCCATTGCCACCGTGGGTTGCCAGACCTCCAAAGGCTTCGGGAAAGACGTGGAAAAGCTCGGCGACAAGATTCAGGACAAGGCCAGCTGACCCGTTCGCTTCAACTGCCGTAGGGCTTGGACGCGTCGTCGGCGGGTGGGCCGCCCCGCCGTCCACCAGGTCCACCTGGGCCGCCGGGACCACCGGGCCCACCAGGGCCGCCGCGCCGGGGAGAATCAGGCACGGTAAACGTTTCAATCGGGTCGGGCTTGGCGGGATCGAAGACGGGGAAGTCGTCGACGAGCCATTTGGCCGGCTCCACCTTGGCGTCCCGCAGACCCTGTGCGATGCACTTCGCGAGCTCCCACGCGCCGTACGGACTGTGGTGCGTGGCATCCTGCCCGCGTGAAAACAACACCCACGACGGTTTGTCGCCCATCGCGTTCATCAGCTTCTCGCTCATCGCCGTCAGGTCGATCATCGGCACATTAAGTTCCTTGGCGACGGCGCGGACGGCGTCGGGATAGTCGTCGTGCGTATTTTGCACTTTGCCGTCGGCGAAAGCATGCCGGTGCATCGGCGAGACCAGGACGATGTGCGCGCCCTTCGCCTGGATATCCTTGGTGTAACTCCGCATCTCGTCGGCGTAGTTTTTGAAGGCGCCGAAACCCTCGCCGCGCGAGCGTTCCTTTTCGTCGTTGTGACCGAACTGTGTGAGCACCCAATCGCCGGGCTTGATCACGCTGAGAACCTTGGCCAGGCGGCGCTCGCCGCGCGAAGCGCTGTAGGCTTCGCCCGATTCACCATGATTGGCGATGGCGACTGTATTCTTGAAGAAGATCGGAAGGAACTGCCCCCAGCTGGTTGTCGGCATGCCCGGCTGGTCGGTCATGGTGGAATCGCCCATCAGGTAGATGGTCGGAACGTTTTCGACGCGTTCGGCGGTCAACGAGGAGAGGGCCGGATGGGCGTCGTTAAACTCGAGGGTGATGCGGTCGTCCCACGCGATGGCTTCGCCCTGGGTTTCGCGTGGCTTCAGGCGGACGACGGTGCCGTCGGGCAGCTTGGGCGTGCGGGTATTGACGATAAAGGTGACGGTCCTGGTCTCGCCCGGCTTGGTCGCCGCGTGCAACACCATCAGGCGGCGGATTTCGGCGCTGATCGTCGTCAGTGATGCGGCGGCCGGATCGCCGAGCGTCGCCGTCACGCGCCAGTTGCCCTCGGCGGGAACCTTGAACGAGAAAAAGAACGGTTTGTCGGCCTTGACGCCATCGGCGGTGACCGACTCCCCTCCGGCGCCGAAGGCCGTCGGAAGCTCACCCGGCGCGCCTTCGAACCCGAAGCCGCGATCATCGGTGTAGGCGAGATCGGGCGTGACCTTGGTCCAACCGGCCGGCGCCTTGCCCGAGCCGAAGTCGAACTTGATGGTTTGAGCGGAAGCCGAGACGGCGACCGCGGCGAAGGCGATGACGAGGGTACGGGGAAGCATGTTTGTTTTCTCCAGATTGAAACGGAGGCGCGGAAAATGGACCAAGCGCGGCGCGCCTGCAATCGCAGAAGACGATCCGATTGGCCGCAAAGATGCACAAAAAGCGCTGTGAGCTCAGGCCAGAATTCCTGCGGGCCCATGGACGCGATCCATGCAGGTCCCCGCTGGGTCGCCGTCAAGCGGCGAGCGTATTAGCGACCGATTGGTTTGTGCCTGTTGTAGGAGCCTGCTTGCAGGCGATTATCATGGCCGCGGTCGGCCACGTTGTCGCTCCGCTCCAACGCGGCTACGTTCGGCTTCCGGGCACTCCTAACAATTCGCTCCTTCGTAGGTCAGCGAGCTTGCTCGCGCTCTGATAAACCGCGCGAGCAAGCTCGCTGCCTACGGCAAGTAGGAACGTCCTTTCGTCAGGCGGGGAATCCGTGGTGCCTCGTACTCTGATGCGCAAGGATCAATGGATAGGCGTGCAAAAGGCGCGCACTGGGGTACACTCACGACTGTCGCTGGCGAACTTCCTTTTATGATCATGAAAATGTTTCCCTTCTCCCTGCGCGTCCTGGCCCAGTCGGTCACGCTTGCCGTTGTCGTTGGTTTCCCGTCCCGCGCCCTTTCCCAAGATCCGCCAAAGTCCTGGATCGATCCGGATACCGGTCATCGCGTCATCCGCCTGACGGATGAACCCGGAACGCTCAGCTTCTATTTCAACGTCAATGCCTACACGCCCGACGGGCGAAAGATGGCGTACATCACCGCCGATGGCGGCATCGGTGTCATCGATCTTACCAGCTTCAAATCCCGCCTCGTCGTCGCCGGCCCTGTCCGGGCGGTGACCGTGTGCCGGAAGAGTTCGCGGGTCCTTTTTATAAAGCCAACGGAGAGTGCGCTGTATTTTGCCAATCTGGACACAGGCGAAACGGGGAAGCTGGTCGACCTTCCGGACCAGGGCACGGTGGCAACCGTCAATGCCGACGAAACGCTGGTGGCCGGGACGCGCGTTCTCGCCAACGGCGCGGAAAAGCGTTTTGTGACGGGCGACAGCCACGGCGTGCAGGCTTTGGACAAGGGGGAGATGATGGCCCAGCGGCTGGCGGCGCGCCTGCCGATGGAAATGTACACGGTCGACCTGAAGACCGGGAAGGTGAACGTGATCCTGCACGGTACGGACTGGTACAACCATCTGCAGTTTTCGCCGACCGATCCGACCATGCTGATGTATTGCCACGAAGGCTCGGGGTGGCGGATCGACCGGATCTGGACCATTCGCACCGACGGAACGGAAAACACGATGATCCCCGATGAGCCGACCAAGAATCGCATCCTCGAGGGAGAACTCGCCGGGCACGAGTGGTGGAGCCCCGACGGGCGGACGATCTATGTCGACCTGCGGTTCATCCGGGGGTTGGTCAGTTTCGTTGCGGCCTACAATCTCGATACCAAGAAGCACACCTGGTACCACTACGACCAGAGCCTGCAGTCGGTGCATTTTAATTTGTCGCCCGATGGGAAAACCTTCTGCGGCGATGGCGGTCGGAACCCCGGCGCCGCATGGATTTATCTTTTCCACCCCGTGCTGGTAAAGGACGACCAGACGCTGGGCACGGATTTGATTCAGGTCGGCAAATTCGAGGGCGAAAAGCTGTGCAGCATGGCCAAGCACGAGTATCGGCTCGAACCCAACGTCAGTTTCACGCCGGATCAAAAGTACATCATCTTCCGCTCGAACATACTCGGCCCGACGTATGCCTTCGCCGTCGAGGTGGCGAAGGCGGCCAAGCCCTAGCCTGGATGTGTCACCCCGCACCGGAGCCGCAACCAAACCCAAGACAATTTACAGGAGGTAACAGAACGAACAGAGGGACTGCACGAAGGAGCAGCCACTCCGTTCCGTTGTCTCCGTTTCCTCCCGTAAGGATTCCGGAGTGGCGTGCGTTGTCCTCAACGCGCTTCAGAATCTGGGCCCGCAATCCAGCGCGTTGGGGTCAACGCGCTCCACCTTTCGGAAGGCCGTCTTTTAGAGGAGAAAAGCGTTCTTTAGGCTCCGGTGCGTCTCACGGCAACGGCGCAAAGAATCTCAGCAGATTCGCGACGTGGTCATCGAGCGGGACGCCGAGGTGTTCGCAGCCAAGGGAGATCTGGTTGCGGTCGATCTTGGCCGCAAAGGAAGGCTCCTTCAGCTTCTTCTTGATCGAGCTGGCCTTCATATCGCCGTAGCGGACGGGGTTCAATTTTCGGTAGGCGTAGAAGATGCCGCTGATCTCGTCGCAGGCGAGCAAGGCGGCCGCGAGTTTGGTTTGCGGCAGAGTGGTGAAGCCGTGGTAGCCATAGGCGTGCGCCTCGACGGCATGGATCAGTTCCTCGGGGTAGTTCCATTCCCGGAACCAGCGGAGGCTCTCGGCGGGATGGAGGTCGGGGTACTGTTCGAAATCCAAGTCGTGGAGCAGACCGGTCTCATACCAGAGGAGGGGATCGCCAGCGAAGAGGGCCGCGTAGCCCTCCATCGCAGTGGCGACCATCAGGGCGTGGTGACGCTGGTACTCGTCGCGGACATATTTTTCGAGGAGCGTGTGCGCTTCCGGTTTGGTCGGGAGATTCATCGTTAGGGACGTAGTTGGATTTACCACCAATCCACAAAGAATCATTTTGCGCCTAGCCTGCGTTCGTGTCCCTGCTTCGCGTGCAGTACGCGGAAAACGACGATTCGCTCGACGAATACCTGGTAAAACACCTTGTAAGGAAACCGTCGGAGCAGCACGCGGCGAAAATTGCGGAAGTAAAGGCGCGCCCGCTCAGGATCACGTTCCAGCTCGCGCATCGCAACGGCCACCTCGTCGAGGAATACATCACCCAGTCCTGACCGTTTTTGCTCATACCAATCGCGTGCGGCAATCAGATCCTGCTCGGCTTCGGGGCGGACGAGCAAGAGCCGGGTCATGAGCGTTTGCGCAGCCGGGCTTCCACCTCGGCCCATGGCGCACCCGCCTTGGGATTCGCGTCGTAGGCGACCTGCGCTTCGTTGAGCAGAGTCTTTTCCAGGCCGGTTGGACCCTCGGTTTCCTCAAGACGCCAGAGCTGCGCGAGGATCTCACCGCGATCCTGCGCCGAGAGTCTTGGCAATTCCGCCAGAATTTCTGCTTTGCTCATAGCACTACGTTACGAGCTTCCATGTCCGGTTCAAGTCCGAGTCTGCGTCGGCCGCCATGGAAATCGCTAATTCACGCCAATCTTTGCTGATCCGAAATTCGCTCCACTTTGCGTCCTTTCGCGGTAGAACTTCTTTTCATTAGTGGTTTCTTCATTTGCGGAATCAGGTTCCGGGTTGGGCGTAGACGATCGGGGCGAAGAGGCGGCGCTCGGCGCCGCGGGGGTCGTCTTCCAGGCGGGGCGGCACGTCGAAAAGCATGGTCGGGCGTTTCGCGAGGTCGAAGCGCGGCCATGGCGGCAGGGCCGGCGTGTTGGGATTCCCGGTCCGGGCAAAGGCGAGCAGCGCCTCGCTCATCCAGTCGGCCAGTTGTTGGGCGTCCGCACCGCCGCTGGCGGTGTAGTTGCTTTCGCCGACGTTGTCGAAGACGAGGGGAATATCGATCATGTGCGGCGCCTTCCATTTGCCGCCATCGGCGGGCGACGGCCAGTTGACGTAGTAAACGTAGGTGGGCGCTCCTCCCTGCTGCGCGCGCCGCTCGGATTCGAGTACCATGGCTTTCCAGGAACGCGCGGCCGTCGTGGCGGCGAAGAAGACATCGCTCGGCGTGTACGCAGCGTAGAGCTGCCGGTACTCGGCCACGATCTTCTCCGGCGCGAGGTCGCCGATGAAGGGCCGCACGTTCTGAACCAGGGCCTCGGGCAGCGCCTCCCAGGTTAGCTCGAAGAGCGCGGGATTACCGGCGCCGATGAGGTTGCGGGTCTCGTCGTGGGTATTGCCCAGCACCATCGGAAGGTCGGCCGAAAGGGGCGAGGCGTCGGGGGCGAACGGGTCGCGCGGCAGCGCCCCACCGTCGACGACGGGTGTCCAGGTGCCGCCGCGCATCGCCTCCTGCAGGCGCTCCAGCGGCAGCGTCTTGATTTCGCTTGTCCGGTCCGGCGTGAGATCGAGCGCCTTGAGCACGGCGCGCGCAGTCTCCGTGGCACTCTTGCGGGTGCGGCCGAAGGGCTGTTGGCCGCTCATCGTCCACACGCGGTGGAACAGGCCGCGCGCCGCCGGCATCGCCATCAGGGTGGCACATTTCGCTCCACCGCCCGACTGCCCGAAAATGGTGACGCACTCCGGATCGCCGCCGAACTCCGCGATGTTGTCGTGCACCCAGCGCAGCGCCAGCACGAGGTCGAGCATGCCCGCGTTGCCCGAGTCGGCAAAATCCGGTCCGCCGATCTCAGCGAGATAGAGGAAGCCGAATCCGTTGAGCCGGTGATTGACCGTCACGACCACGACGTCGCCGCGCCGGCAGAGATGCACGCCGTCGTAGAGGTTCTCGTTGACTGAGCCGTTGTTGTAGCCGCCACCGTGAAAATAGACGAGGACGGGCCGCCGATGGCCGTCGCGCAGGGCGGGCGTCCAGACGTTGAGGCGCAGACAATCCTCGCTGATCGCCGAGCCTTCCGGCGTGGTGGTGAGCCCACGGCGCGCGGTGAGTTGGGGCGCGATCGGCCCGAACGCGGTCGCGTCACGCACGCCGTCCCACGAGGCGGGCGGCACGGGCGCTTGAAAACGGCGTTTCGCGGTGTCCCCGCCATAAGGGATGCCCTTAAAAACATCGATGTTCTGATCGACGTAGCCGCGCACTTTTCCGGCGGTCGTGGTCGCGATGGGAGCGGCGGCGGCGAGTGCGGAAGCCGTCGGCGCTGCCCGACCAACTGCGGGCCAGACGGCGGCCACGAGCAAAAGACCGGCGAAAGCGACGAAGCGAAAACGAACAGCAATCATGGCGAGGGCGTGTGGAAAGAAACTGAAGGAATGAAGTCCG
>Ga0265316_10004244_pt1 | contig 14321 bp, 13 predicted proteins | sample 4522metaG_FD_202092 | JGI IMG/M metagenome (GOLD analysis project Ga0265316, IMG submission 202092) | Rhizosphere microbial communities from Carex aquatilis grown in University of Washington, Seatle, WA, United States - 4-5-22 metaG | ecosystem: Host-associated > Plants > Roots > Rhizosphere >... | reverse complement strand
GACTGGAACCAATGCTTCCGTGTTCGCAATAACTGCCGACACCTGCTACGGAATCCCAGTCGCTTCCGCCAGCACGTGCTCGGTAACGGTGACGTTCCTTGGAACCGTCTCCACGACCACAGCACAGACCGCCTCACTCAATGTGACGGACGGGACAGCCAACAACACGGTGAGTGTTGCGCTGTCGGTCGGCGGCCCGTAAGGCGCCAGCCTAGCGACGAGATAGACAGCACTGTCTAGTGAAACCCCGGGGCTTCGGCCTCGGGGTTTTTCTTTGGTGCGCCTCGGATGAAGGCTGTCTCGGATACGACCCAAACAAGCTGGCCTTGCCGGTCGTGCCCACATAGGATGTCCCGGCTCATCGAGCGAGACCGAAGACGCGCGGGGCGACCTGCGGTCGCTCTCCTTCAGCGCGGAACGACGTGGCTTGCGAGAAGCTCAAGCTTCCGGTGCTCCTCGATGTGCATCAAGAAGACACGGACTATCTCGGGGTCGAACTGGGTACCGCTGCAGCGCTCTAGCTCGCCACAGGCGATGACATGTGGCAGGGCCTGGCGGTAGGCGCGGTCAGTGGTCATGGCATCGTAGGCGTCGGCCACAGCGACTATACGGCCGATGAGTGGGATTCCGTCGGCGCGCAAGCCCTGGGGGTAGCCAGAGCCGTCCCAGGCCTCATGGTGGCAATAGCAGCCCGGCACGATGTCGCGCATGAAGGGGATGGGCTCGAGGATGCGTCTTCCCTTGGCCGGATGCGAGCGGAACATGGCCAGTTCTTCCGGGGTAAGCTTGCCGGGCTTGTTCAGCCGATCGTTGCGGATGCCGATCTTGCCGACGTCGTGCAGCAGGCCGACCTTCACGATTGTCTCGATCTGCGGCTCGGGCATGCGCATACCCACGGCGATGAGGCGCGAATAGGTGGACACGCGCTCGGAATGGCCGCGGGTGTAGCGGTCGGACTCTTCCAGAGCGTGGGCGAAGCCGATGATGGTCTGGCGGAAGTTCTCCTCCAACGAGACGTTGGCCAGGCTGAGATCCTTGTTGGTGTCGACCAGGCTCTCGTACAGACGGGCATTCTCGATGGACACGGCCGCGCGGCTGCCGAGCACGTAGAGCATCTTGCGCTGGCCTTCGCTGAACTTGGCTCCCTTGCTGTAGCTGTACGCGCTCAGCATGCCGATGATGCGGCCCTTGAGCTTGAGCGGAATGGAACAGAAACTGACCAAACGCTTCTCAGGCGGGCCGACCAAAAATCGGTGCGCCCGTGCGCCATGCGCCAGCAAAGGCTTGTCCTCCTGAAACAGAGGCAAGACCTCGCCAAAGTTGAGTGGCGGAGCCGTGTCGGTCGGGCCGAAGCGCGGGGAAACCTTGCGCGCGTGCTCGATGAAGGGACCTGGCGGATCCCCGGGGCGGCGGTCGGGCTGGGGTCTCTCTAGGAGCAAATTGGCGACGTCCGCGTTGACCGCATCAAGCACGGATTCGAGAACCAAATCGAGCACCCGCTCCACCGAGAGCGAGGTCGCGATTGCCTCGCTGATCTTGTAGATGGACAGGGCATCCTTGAGGCGCAGGTTCTCGTGTTGCAGGCGCTGACGGTCAAGCCCCCGCTGCACGGTGTGCACCACCTCTTCGACGCGGAAGGGCTTGAGCACGTAGTCGTAGGCCCCGTGCTTCATCGCTTCGATGGCGGTCTCCACCGTGCCGAATCCGGTCATGATCACGGTGAGAACCGGAATACCCAACTCGGTGATCTTTTCGATCAGCTCGAGGCCGTTCATGTTGGGCATCTTCAGATCTGAGATGACCAGGTTGTAGCTGCGCCGTTGCAGTTCCTCCAAGGCCTGCACGCCGTCTTCCACCGTGCGGACGACATAGCCCTCAAGGCCGAGAAAATCTGACAGCATCTCCCGAATCACGCGCTCGTCGTCGACGACCAGGATGCGCGGACTCTCGGTGTTGAGGGTGAACCCGAATCGCTGCTGGCTTGAAGAACCAGCGTCCTCGATAGAATCCTCGACGGAAGGGCCTAGGTCTGGCGTCATTGGTGCGTCATCAGTGAACTACTAGTCTACCTCAAACTTAGACCTTCGAAGAACTGGTCGAGCCTTTCCCTACGGGAATCGTCCAGATAGTCGAAGTTTACGCCGCGATCCGTGACTTCCCAGAAGTCCTTGGCGTGGATGCGTAACATTTCGCTGCGAATGGAATTGAGACGCTCGGGGCTCTCCGAGCGCATGTCGTCGCAGATGCGTTGCGCATTGGCATCGGCCCCGTGAACCAAATAGTAGGTGGCCAGCTTGACTTGAGCCTTGCGCACGCCGCGCAAGGCCTTCTCGTCAGTCTTGGTCTCGGGCTCTCTGTCGACCTCAAGGAAGATTCCCAGCATGGCGTCATGGGCCGGCGAAGACAGCTCAAAGGCGCGCTCGCACAGCGCGCCCAGGTCGTGGGCAGACGTCTCGGTGACGAATCCCATTCCGGCGCCGCGGGCAACTTGGCCGTAGTAGGCAAAGTGCTGCGCAATCGTCAGCGCCAGGTCGGACCAGCCCTGCCGAAGCAGGAGTTCGGCCAGCAGGCGGTACTGGTTCAAGATGTTGTAGCAGGCGCGGACGTCGTGGCCGTTGAGCGCCCCGCGCAGGTAGGTATTGAAGTACTTGACCACCACTGCCACCACCGCGCGGTCATCCCGCCGCAGGGCAGCCTCACCGACGTAGCGCGACTCGATGGCCACCACGTGGGCCATCTCGGGAAGGTGGTTGAGCGACTCGGAAAAGACGGAGCGCAGGTGGCGCATGACCTTCCATTCGAACCAAAGCTGCTGGCGCTCGAGCTCACGCAGAGACTCGGGCTCCATGGCGATGAAGTCAGGGTTGCTGCGAATGCGGGGGCCTACAACAAACCATTCGACGGGCAGGCTCGCCTTGTGCGGCTGGTAGCGAACCACGGCCTCGCGCAGGGCTGCCGTGGCGGAAGAGGCGAGAATCTTGTCCTTCTGAGCCACGGCGTTCACCGCGACGTCGGCAAGATGCTCCATGGCCGCGATGCTGATGGCTTGGCGAGTGGCCAGGTCATGCGCAGCCTTGCGCCCGACCCGACGGCCCAAGGCCGCGTCGAGGACCGTCTGGCCGATGCGCACGATTACCTTGCCCGGGTCGAGAAAATCGAACACGTAGGCAAAGTAGGGAATGAGCAGCAAGAGGCTGGCGCTGGTCATGGCCAGGGTCACCACGATGGTGATGCGCGGAACATAGTTTGCGGATACGGAGAGCGTGACCCAGACTGCGTTGAGACAGGCCACCACGAAGAAGCCAATGATGGCCAGGTTGGTCTTGTCGCGAAAGAACATGTCCGCGATGCGGGGTGTGTAGCGGGTCGCCGCCAATTGCACCACGATGGACACCACGGTGATGGCGATGCCCAAGACCGCCACGATTATCTGAGCCAGCGCGCCCAGCTCGTTCTGCAGTGTGCCGGCATCAAGGTCGAGCAGGAGTTGCAGCGGGCCCAAGTGCAGAGCCGGGCCGGTCCGCTCACCCAGCCAGTAGGCATCGATCAGCCAGCACCCGCCGAAGATCAGGCCCGCCACCAGCGCGAGCAAAGTGATTCCGGACGGGAAATGCGGCCGCCAACGCGAACCACCGTTGGCCCCAATCACGCCCGGAAGCTCAGCTGTCAGCTTCTTTCGCCTCAAGCTGGCTCCGGCGCGGTCGAAAGGGACGCGTGTGGGAAATACGGCTCTGGCATGCACCGGCGCGCAGATACAGATACAATCATCCAGCCCCCATGCTACTCGCGGTTGATATTGGAAACACCCATACGGCCTTCGGCTTGTTCGAAGGTGAGACCCTACGTTTCGACTGGCGCATGGAAACGCGGGTCGAACGCACGGCAGACGAGTACGCAGCAACCCTGTCAGGGCTGCTGGCGCTGCGGGGACTGACCATGCAGCAGGTCACAGGGGCCATTATATCGTCGGTCGTCCCTCCTGCCACGGCGCCTTTGGAAAGGCTCTTTGCGCGCTACTTCGGCGTGACCGCGTTGGTGGTGGGGCCGGGGATGAAGACCGGGATGGCCGTGCTCTACGAGAATCCGCGCGATCTGGGCGCGGATCGCATCGTCAACGCGGTTGCTGCGTATGCCCGCTGGCCACAAGGTGCCATCGTGGTCGATTTCGGCACCGCCACCACCTTCGATGTCATCACGGCGCGCGGGGAGTACGCCGGTGGCGTCATCACCCCCGGCCTTATGGTTTCGGCCGATGCGCTTTATCGTTCGACCGCCCGCCTTCCACGGGTGGAGATCGCCAGGCCCAAGCACGTGGTGGGAACCAACACAGTGGCCAGCATCCAGGCGGGACTGGTCTTTGGCTACGCGGGAATGGTGGACGCCCTGGTAAACCGGATCCGTGCCGAGATGAACTACGCACCCAAGGTGGTCGCCACGGGCGGATTGGCCGCTTTGGTCGCGCGCGAGTCGTCCACCATCGAAGAATGTGACGAGCTTCTGACCCTGCGCGGATTGCGCATCCTGTTCGAGCGCAACCATGCCTAGCGAAGCCGGATCCCAGCTGCTCCAGCCGCTTCCTGCGGCCGAACTCTCGCCCGCCGTGGCCAAGCTGGTGGGTGGCGCCACCCCGGCCAAGCTGATGGCGTTGCGGGGCATGGCGCCGGTGCGGCCAGCCGAGTTGCTGGTGGTCATCTACCAACTCTCTTTCGACATCGAGGCGGCGGTGCGGACCGCTGCCGAGGCCGCGCCGGCCAGTTTCCCCGACAACATCATCAACCCGCCGCTCGGCGAGTCCTTGCCCGCGCCCTTGCTGCACTTCTTTGCTGCGCGGCTGCCCGACCGCCGCACGGCCGCTCTGGAGAGGATCCTCTACAACCCCGCCACTGCTGACGAAACCTTTCTCATGTTGGCCAGCCGTCTCGACGAGAGCTTGCTCGAGATCATTTCGCAAAACGAGGTGCGCCTGCTGCGCTGCCCGGCCATCGTGGAGGCGCTGTTCTTCAACAAGCGGGCTCGCATGTCGTCGGTCAACCGGGCGGTGGAGTTGTGCGCGCGCAATGGTGTGCGCCTGGAGGGCATCCCCGCGTTTGACGAAATCGCGAGTGCGATTCGACAGGACCGCGAGGCAACCAATGGGACCGTCACCGACGGGCGCTTCCAGGCCGCGCTGAGCGCGGCCGAGGCGGCCTCCGCCACCGACGAGGCGCCTGGGCAGAGCGAGGAGCTGTTCCAAGAGAAACCGCCGCCCGAGGAGAAACAGCGCCCCGCCGGCATGTCGTTCATCAAGTTCGACCAGCTCAAGATCTTCGAGAAGATCCGCCTGGCCACCGTCGGCAACGCCTACTGCCGCAAGATGCTGATCCGCGATGCCAACAAGCTGGTGGCCATGACCGTGATTCGCTCGCCGCAGATCACGGACATGGAGATCCAGCGGATTGCGGGCAGCACCAATGTGTGCGACGACGTGATTCGTTACATCGCCAACAGCCGTGACTCCAGCAAGGACTACGCCGTGAAGCTGGCCTTGGTGGGCAACCCCAAATGCCCCCTCGGAACGTCGCTGCGCTTTCTGGCCTACTTGCATCCAGGCGATCTGCGCAACATCTCGCGCTCCAAGAACATCCCGGGCGCCCTGGCCACCGCGGCCAAGAAACTGCTCCAGCAACGGGAAAGTCACAACTAGCTGATGAACGACGTTCGAGACCAGTCTAGGCCGGCGTTTATGGTCCGCGTGGGCACACTCATCGTGGCGCCGGGGCGGGCCTTGGCCGACATCCAAGCTCGGGAACGGGGTGGGGTGGGCGATGCCTTGGCGATCCTGTTGCTCGGCGTTCTGTGCTTCCGGCTGCCCGGTCTGGTGCGCGCGACCCTCATGGTGCGCGAGGCTTCGGTCGCGGGAACCCTGGCTCAGGTCTTGGGCATCGTGGGACAGGACCTGCGGCCGGCCATGCTGGTTGCGTTGTCGGCTGGTGTTGCCGTTAGCGTATTGGCCGGGCGTGGCCGTCGCGATCCGGGGCTCGACATCGAGCTGGGCGCAGCCTGCGCCATTCCGTATCTGCTGCTTTCGGGCCTGGCCGAGTTGGTCGGTTCGCACGCTGCCCTGGCGACTGCGGCGAGACTGGCGGCCCCGACCATCCAGATCATCGCACTGGCCTGGGCGCTCGTGCTTCTTGTTTTCGGGGTTCGGCTGGCGCGCGGTCGCTCTTCCCGAACGAAAACTGCAGCTGCGCACGAGTCAGTCGCGGCAGCGCTTGAACCGGCCGAGCCGCCCCAACGTGCCCGCGTGGCCGCGACCGTGGTAGGCGGTCTGCTGGCCGGCGCCCTTGTCCTGAACATCGTCTGGCTCAGCCACAACCGCGACGCGGTTTCGCCGGTCGGCCGTGGAGTTCTCGCGCCCGCTTTCGTGCTTCCGCGTGTCGACGGAACGCCTGGCAGCGTGGCGCTGGCCGAACTCCGGGGCAAGGTTGTGCTCCTCGATTTCTGGGCGCGCTGGTGTCCGCCCTGCATCGCGCTCGCACCAACCCTCCACGACCTCTATCAGACGCGCCGGTCGCAGGCCGTGGAGTTCCTGGCCATCAGTTCCGAAGGCTCCATGGTCGACAAGTCCGACATCCAGACATTTCTGAGCCAGAACCCTGCGCCATACCCGAATCTTCTCGACGATCAGGAGGTCGGCGGCCTGTATCGGGTGATTTCGCTGCCTCACTTGGTCATTATTGGCCGCGACGGGATCATTCGCCGAGTCATGGTCGGGCAGAGGCGCCGTGCGGAGATCGATGCGGCCATTCAGCAGGCCCTGGACAACTGACGGCACCTGACAGCCCCTTGTTTGTGCTGGCGGGTATCAGGCCCTAAAATTGACTGGTGCGACTCGGGCGATATGTGGCCGCTGAAGCCCTGGTGCTGGCGAGTGTTCTCGCCGGTGCCACTTGGATTACCCGAGCCTCGGTTCATTTCTTCAGCGAGCGCGGACGGAGCGGAGGCGATGCGGGCCGTGGTGGTGGCGCATGGGAAGGTCGTGCTGCCCTCTTGCCGCGTGGCGAGCTGTCGCGCCCGCCCAACCCTGCCATCTTCGAGGAGCCGGGCGGCACCTTTCTAGGCATGTCCGACGAGATGCTGCTGGCGCGGGTGCGCACGCAGGCCATCCTGGGCATGAGGCTCAACAAGGGTGGGTCGACCCTGTCGTTCCGGGTCGAGCTCGCCGATGGCTCGCGCGCGGCTTTCAAGCCGGCGCAGACCGACTTGCGAACCATCCCGCGCAAGGAAGTGGCGGCCTACCGGCTCAACCGGTTGCTGGGCTTGGATGCGGTGCCGCCGGCAGCGCCGCGCATGGTGAGCCGCGAGGAGATCTTCTCGCACCTCGATCCCGATACTCTTACGGCTTTGCCGCGCATCCGGGCTGAGACGGTCTTCAATCCCGTTGGCAGAACAGCCGGCGTGGTCATGTACTGGGTGCCGGGGATCAAGGACTCGGAGTTGGACACGCCCGAAGGCATCCATCAGAGCATGCAGTGGTTGACGCAGGGGCAGCCCATCCCGGTCGACAAGCGCTCGTGGGCGGCCCAGCTGTCGCAGCTGGTGGTTTTTGACTTTCTGACCTCCAACCCGGACCGCTATAGCGGCGGGAACATGAAGACATCTGCCGACGGCTCACGTCTCCTCTTCATGGACAACACCATGTCGTTTTTCATCGAGCCGGAGGGCAACGAGAAGACGCGCTCGATCTTGCACCGCACGCAGCGATTCTCGCGCCAGCTGTATGAAGCCCTCGATCGGGTCACCGAGCCTGTGCTGGAACAAGTCCTGGCCCAGGCGAGCTTGGGCGAGTACCAGATTCTGACCCCAAGCGAAATCCGGGCGGTGGTGGCTCGGCGCGATCTCGTCAAGCGCCACATCGATGGACTGGTGGCCACCTACGGCCCGCGCAATGTGCTGGTGTTTCCTTAGCGAATTTCAGGCGCCGAGATCGATCATGCGCAGCATGGCAGCGGCCGCGCGTTGGCGCACTCCTTCGGGAACCGTGACTAGGCATTGGGCCGGCTCGTCGCGCAGGGTTTCGTAGACGCTTTCCAGAGTGATGGCTTTCATGTGTTCGCACAGCCGGCAAGGCTTGTAGAACTGCCGGTCGGGGTGTTCGAGCTCCAGCCGCACCACCAGGCCGCATTCGGTGAGGATGGCCAGGCGCTTCTTCTCGGGGTGGCCCTCAACATACTTGGCCATCTGCGAGGTCGACATCACCTCGTCGGCGGCTTGCTGCAGTTCGGGTTTGACCTCGCCATGGACGATGACCACAGCCTCGGGATCTTCCTGTCGGATGTGGGCGATATCAGCCAGGGTCATCTGATGGTGGACGTGGCAGGCGCCCTCCCAGGCGAACACGTTGCCCACCAGACCCGCGCGCTCACCCTCGCGCAGCAGCGGCTCGATGCGCGCCAGATACTCGCGCGGATGGAACTGGTGCGGCTCCGGCGGAGGCAGGTACATGCGTCGGGTCTGAAGTGCCACCTGATAGGCGAGATTCTGGTCAGGCACGAAAAGCAGGTCCGGCACGCCCAGGCGGTCGGCGATCTTCACCGCGTTGGAACTGGTGCAACACACGTCGGACAAAGCCTTCACGCTGGCGTAGGTATTCACGTAGGTCATGGTGGCGAATTTGCGCCCAAGCGAGCGTAGGAACTCCTGGCGCTCCTCGAGATCGTCTGCATCCATTTCCGCCAGCGAGCAGAGCGCCTGTTGGTTGGGTAGGTAGACAGGCACGTCCGGGGCCAGGGTGGTGCACCCTTCGGCCATGAAGCGGACGCCGCAGAAGACCACCAGGCGTGCTTTCACGTCGCGGGCGCGCACCGCCAGCTCGAAGGAATCTCCCACGGTGTCGGCGATGGCCTGCACCTCGGGCACCTGGTAATTGTGGGCGGGCACAAAGGCGTTCTTGTCGCGCTTGAGGCGGCGGATTTCGTTCCACAGCCAGACCACCCGGTCGGCCCGGTCTGCTTCCACCTGGCCGGAGCGAACCAGGCGGGCGATATCGATGTCGAACATCAGTCTAGGTGTACCGCTCTGGGCGACGGAACGCACGCAGACACGTGGCGTTTTGCGGGCTGCGCTGGTAGCGTGCAACGACTCCATGCGCCTGTTCGATGCGGATATCTGGACCGAGGTCACGGGCGGCGCCATTGCCGAGCGGGTGCGCAGACTGGTGCGCGTGACACCGCTGATTCCGGCGCCTGCGCTGGGCCGCCGCACAGGCTCGGATGTGTGGCTCAAACTCGAGTCTCTGCAGCGAACTGGCTCATTCAAGCTGCGTGGCGCTGCGGCGTTCGTGGCCGGGATGTGCCAGGCAGGCAAGAAGCGGGTCATCGCCGCCTCGGCAGGCAACCACGGCCTGGGCATCGCCCTGGCGGCTCGCGCGTTTGGGGTCGAGGCCCGGGTGCTGGTCTCTGCGCAGACGCCGCAGAGCAAGCGCGACGGAATATCGGCGCTGGGTGCGGCGCTGGAAGTCGTGGGTGCGTCGTACGACGACGCCGAAGCCGAGGCCCGCAGGCGGGCGGCAGCCGATCCCTCGCTCAGCTTCGCCTCGGCTTTCGACGACGACTGGGTCATCGCGGGAAATGGCGGCGTGCTGGCGCGTGAAATGTTGGCCCAGCTTCCTGACGTGGACACGGTGGTGACGCCGGTGGGCGGCGGTGGCCTGGCGGCTGGGCTGGGCGTGGAAATGGTGCCGCGCGGAATCCGCGTGTTAGGCGTTTCGCCCGAAGCCAATTGCGCCATGAAGCGCTCGCTGGAGGACGGTCGGGCCTACACCCAATACGACGGCGGGCCCACCTTGGCCGAGGGCCTGGAAGGTGCGGTCAGCCAGCGCACCTTTGCCATGGCCAAGGACTACTTTCCCGAGGTCGCGCTGGTGAGTGAAGTCAGCATCCGGCAGGCCATCGTGTACGCGTACCGGTCCTTGGGCATCCTGTGTGAGGCCTCGGCCGCGGTTGCGCTGGCCGGCCTCATGGAAGACAAGCTTCCCGTGCAAGGCCGGCGTGTCGTCGTCTTGGTCAGCGGGGGCAATATCGAGAGCGACCTGCTCGACCAGCTTCTCGCCGGCTCATCGCCGAAGAAGCACGACGGTTAACACTACTGATTGAATTTCTCCCGTCGCCGTCGCTGCTGCGGGGCCCGTCCGCTTTCTCGCTTCTCGGTCAGATACGTCGAGTATCTTCCCTCGGCGCTCGTCGCGGCCGAGCCTCCTCGCGACGCGCCGACTCGGTCCGAAATTCAATCAGTAGTGTTAAGGCTTCGGCTGCGCTCGCGCGGCGACGCGCGCCCGCTTCTCAGCGGCTCGGCGCACATCCCGGGCGGTCGGTCCCGTGCCCAGCTTGTCGCGAGCGTCCTCGCCATGGCCGGGGCCGATGATGTCGCGCAGATAGGCCTCGTACTGAAAGGTGTCGGAGTGTTTTTCGTTGTGGCAGCGGGCGCACACCGACTCGGGTGTGCCCGTGCTCAGGGCCAACGGCTTTTCCAGCCCGCGTTTTTCGACGTGGATCGAGCCTGGCCCGTGGCAAGCCTCGCATTGGACCCTCTCCAGGCCCGTGCTGAAACCGAGGCTCGACCCACCCACTTCGCCGTAGCCCGTGACGTGGCAACTGACACAGTCGCCGTGACCTGTCTTGCCCACGGCCTCGATGGTCTTCCACGCGTGAGCGTGGGCCGTGCGCTTGTAGAATCGGGCGGCAGCCTTGTGGCAGCGCACGCAAGAAGCGTCACCCGAAAAGTGCGCCCGCCCTGGTTCAGCAGGGGGCGGTGGCTCCGCCATGCGCAGGTTGGCCGCACCCACCGCCTGGTCGAGCTTTCGCATGCTGGCAGCCAGAACCGGATCGCGGGCCAGGTTGCGTCGGATGGGGACAAGCTCGTTGACGAAATACGAGCCATGGGTCGGCGCTGTCCAGGGTGTGCGGGCCAGTCGCGCAGCCTCGGCGCGCAGTTCGTCTCGTTCTTGGCGTTTGCCGGTCACAAAGGCCGTATCGCTGGTACTGTCGTTCTCCCAGCCGGCAAGGTCGGCATCAAGCTGGCGAACCTGGCGTTCGATCTCTTCGGCCCGCATGCGATTTGCGACCGGTCCACCGGCATCGCGCAGGGCTTCGCCAGCCGGGCGCGCCTCATCCCGGCGAAGCACGATCTGCAGCCTGCCCACCCGCTGCATTTCAGAACCTGGAACCAGAAAGAAAGCGCGGCCGAGGTTTTCTGCGCGCGGCGTTCCCTCGCCAACGTCATGGCCCAGCACAACAAAGTCAACCGCGGCCTCGCGCCCTACCGCTCGCGCCTGCTGGCGTTCGAGCGGTGCCAATGCGATCACGATCTCGGCGCCGGCCGCACGCAGGCGGTTGGCCTCGGCGCGAGCGGCGCGGACTGGTTCTTCCGCGCGCAGACCCTCTTCACGCAGAAGGGATGGATCCACCAGGCCGAAAACCCCGATCTTGATCCCTCCCACTAGGCTGATACGCGAGGGCTCGACCAAAGCGAGGCTGTCGAGGTTGGCGGCCAGACGTTTTGGCTGAACCTTGATGATCCCGCGTGCAAGATCGGTCTCGCCGAGAGCCGCGCCGCCAAAGGGCAAGCGAGTGATCTCGCTGGCCAAGAATGTTGCCACCAGGTCCGCAGCCTCTTGCTTGCGCGATGGAATGTCTCCCGAGGGGTACGTCAAATTGCCGGCGTCGACCAGAAGGGTGGCGCCAGCCCGCGCGGAACTTCGCACCAGTGCGGTCACGCGCGCGATGTCGCCGAGAGGATCGCTCGTGCAGCCGCACGGTTCAAGTGTGCCCTGGGTCTGTGCGGTGTAGAACACGACGGCGCGGCGTTCGCGCGGGCTGGCGAAGCAAAGACCGCTCGCAAAGGCGAAGTGCGCTGCGAACGAGGCTGCCAGGACGTGGATTAGGGGGAACAGCCGCATAAAACCTAAGGAAACTCCCATAGGTGCGACCTCTTGTCACTGCGGGAGAAGTTCATGGCGCGCGCGGTCGTGCACATTTTTACAGCGAAAATAGCCACCTTCGTCTTGACAATCACACGCGTTATAATCACTCTCAGCCCTTAGCTCAGTTCGAGCCCACGAAGGTCCAAACAACATGGCCGTCACACTACGACTCACCCGCGGCGGAGGAAAGAAGTCGCCACACTATCGCGTGGTGGCTTCGGATCGCCGGAGTCCCCGAGATGGACGTTTAATAGAGCAGGTTGGTACCTACGACCCCCGGCGCAGCCCGCCTGAGGTCAAGTTCGACATGGCTCGTGTCGACCACTGGTTGGCTGCCGGGGCCGTTCCCAGCGAGACCGTCGGTCAGCTCCTCAAAAAGGTCAGGCGCGCAGTCGTAGCGGCGCCTACCGAGTAGTGCTCCTGTGACAGAGGGCGATCCCTCGGTAGGAAGTTCTGAGACAGCGCCGCCCCTGCGGGAGCTCGTGCTGTACCTCGCGAGGGCGCTGGTGGAGCACCCTGACGAGGTTGCGGTCGAGGAGATCGACGAGCCTGATGCCACCGTTTTCGAGTTGAAGGTGGCCGAATCAGACTTGGGGAGAGTTATTGGTCGCCAGGGGCGCACGGCCAAAGCCCTTCGTACGGTTCTCTCCGCCGCGTCCGCCAAGATGAAACGACGCGCGATTCTGGAGATCCTCGAGTAGAGCGGGGGTCGTCCGCTGCTCTCAGTGGGTCACAGCATATTATCTGACGGCCTGCCCTTTGGGGCTCTCGGGCGACCGCATGGCAATACCGGCGAGATCACTTTCCGCCCCTATCACTCACGAGGCTGGCGCCTGGACACCGCTGCGCTGCCGCTGGAAGCAGTAATTGGCGAGCCGGGATCCGAAATCTCGGTGACGGTCACGGCGGTTCGCCCGGTTGTCGACGGGTTTCTGCTCAGGCTGGGGGGCGTGTCGACGCGAGAGGGGGCGGCGTCGCTGACCGGGCGGCAGCTGTGGCTGTTCCGGACGACTCTTCCTCGGTTGGGCGCGGACGAATTCTACGTCGAGGATTTGATCGGTTGCCTGGTTGAAGATCGCGAGGGACGCAGTCTCGGCGTTGTGCGTGACGTGTTCTGGAATGGAGGCCACGACGTCATGGTGGTTGGCGTCGGGGAGGAAGCCGAGCGGTTGCTTCCTGCCGTGCCGGAGTACATCGTGGCGATCGATCGCTCGGCGAAACGCGTGGTGGTGGACCCTCATGAGTGATGACTCGCTCAACGCGAATGATGCCGTTGGCGCGCCGTCGCCCCGGCTGGTGATCGAAATCATCACCCTGTTTCCTGAGGTTTTCGCTTCGTTTCTTCAAGCCAGCCTGCTGGGAAAGGCCATCGCCGGCGGCCTCGTTGTAGTCGAAAAAACCAACCCTCGCGACTTTGCGCCCGGCCGTCATCGCCAGGTCGACGATTCGCCCTACGGCGGCGGACCTGGCATGGTCTTGCGCCCCGACCCGGTGGCGGCGGCCATTGATGACGTGGAGAGTCGTCGAGGGCGAGCCTACAGGCTCTTGCTCGCGCCGTCCGGGCGGCTGTTCGATCAGAAATGGGCCGCGGACTTGGCGACTCGGGGTCGCATCATGCTCATCTGTGGCCGCTACGAGGGCGTGGACGAGCGGATCGCCGAACTCTACGCAGACGAGTCTGTGAGCATTGGGGACTATGTGTTGGCGGGCGGCGAAGTCGCGGCCGCGGCTATCATCGAAGCCACAGCACGCCTGGTGCCGGGAGTCTTGGGATGCGGGGAGTCGGTGGTCGAGGAATCTTTCTCGGCTGGCCGGCTGGAATTTCCCCAATGGACCCGGCCGCCCCTGTTTCGCGGCCTTGGGGTACCGGAAGTTCTGCTCTCGGGAAACCACGCCGAAGTGGCGCGCTGGCGCCGTCGGGAAGCGTTGCGGCGTACCCTGTCACGCCGTCCGGATCTGATTGCGCAGTGCCCTCTGACCGAGGAAGAAAGGGCCATGCTCGACGAGCTAGAGCGGAGCTAGTCGAGTGGGGAGCCTGCCGGTCTTGCTCTTGGAGGGCAACGGAACCCTCTCAGGGTTCCCAAGATCGCGTAGGCAGTGGCGGGCTTTGCCCGCCCGTGTAGCCCTTGAGGAATGGGAAAAACGGGCCGGTTCCCAAGATCGCGTAGGCAGTGGCGGGCTTTGCCCGCCCGTGTAGCCCTTGAGGAATGGGAAAAACGGGCCGGTTCCCATGATCGCGTAGGCGAAGGCGGGCTTTGCCCGCCCGTGTAGCCCTTGAGGAATGGGAAAAACGGGCCGGTTCCCATGATCGCGTAGGCGAAGGCGGGCTTAGCCCGCCTGAGCCAGAGCGCGGGAGCATCTG